>Ga0315280_10008269_pt1 | contig 13648 bp, 11 predicted proteins | sample YL17G06_40_MG_FD_203697 | JGI IMG/M metagenome (GOLD analysis project Ga0315280, IMG submission 203697) | Sediment microbial communities from Yellowstone Lake, YNP, Wyoming, USA - YL17G06_40 | ecosystem: Environmental > Aquatic > Freshwater > Lake > Sediment | place: USA: Wyoming | collected...
GAATTGTAACGGGATATCCTTGAGCATTAGTATTGCCCTTGTCGTCGACAACATAGAGGTATGCAGTACTACCATCAGCAAATGAACCCTGATTCACGGTTATAGTGATTGAATTATCCGACCAGGCTGAGGGTATTTGAATTTCCCTTTGGGTGCAAGAGGTCCAACTTGCAGCATCTCCTATTTCTACTCTTGCCTTAGTATTATCAATATATACGTCATCTATATACGCTTTTAAAGTTCCTTTCTGTTGGGAAAAATAATGGCCTATGCGAAGTATACTAAACCTGTATGAATCAAGTAGAAATTTTCCAGCAACATTTCCCTTTACGGTTCCATTAACCCAATGGGTCCATGTTCCATCGGAATTCCCTTGAGTGCCGGCATATAGGTAGTACTCTTCCCTGATCCAAGTGGATGTGGGTAGATGCCAAGAAACCCATTGGAGTGCAGAACTTTTGTCTGTCCGGGCAACGTAATGTGTTGAATCTTGGTAATCATAATCATTAAATATCGCTTCTGGAAAACCATCTGGATCGTTGCCATAAAATCTAAGTGGTTTGTAGTTGTAAGCTGTTCCTGTGACAACGTCGTATCGCCTATATGTTACATAGAATTTTTGGGGGTCAGAGGGAACAGGATCCCAAACCAAGCCGAAACTACTGTTATATGGGTTTGTTCCTGTTGCCATGTCACATAAAACGGACAACTTACTGTTGCTCCGCAATCGTTCCGCCGAGTAAACGGGTAAATTAATTCCCGTAACGTCCCATTTATTTCCGAGCCTAGACCCGGAGACACCAGTTTCGAAATTATCCCATTTTACGGGTGCTGCAGGAGATTTGAATCCAAAACTGGACCCAGAAATTGTAACGGTTGCTCCCTTAAAAACAGTTCCAGAAACAGAATCAATTGTTGGGGCACCATTAGCAAATCTTGGCAATGTAACGACTATTAAGGAAAATAATAAGAAATTAAGAATATTTTTCTTGTCGATCATCTCGTGGCCTCCCTTTTTTCCAATTTTAGTGCAATAAATGTACCATCATTGAACCCTGTAAGTCAATTTTATCATTGAAAAAGGGTAATAACGATTCCTTGCACGGAAAATGCGCTATTTATTCAATAAACTTCTGATCGATAATTAGTTCGGTCTATTCACACCATTTTAGAATTGTATCTTTAAAATTTCTCCCTACCTCCAACCACTTCGCTTCCAACTCTACTCTCAATTCTCTTATTTCCTTTCTTAGCTCATTCTCTTTTTCTAAGGCCTCTCTAATTGCTTTTACAATATTATTAACATCTTGGGACGTATAAATCGCACCCTTATGAAAATAAGCTTTTGTCACCTGTGTGTTTGATAAAATCAGGGGAGTCCCAACAGCCACCGCCTCATATGCCCCACAAACAAGGCAGTTATCCAAATTTGTCAGATCGATAATAGTATTTGCTGAAAATAATAAATCCCAGTAATCCTTATCAGCTAAGTAACCAGTAAATTGAATAAGGTTTGATACGCTCTCAATTAGTTTCTTAGGAAGTTTCTTATAGTTGCCTGTTACGTAGAATTTAACCTCTCCTTCCAAATGTTTTGAGGCCTCAAAAACTACTTCGTATGGTTCATCAGAATCAAAAGTCGAAATGACCACAACATTGTACTCTCCACTTAAATCCAATTTCCTTTTTGACGTCGGAAAGGGTATCTTGTCGGGAAGCACAAACGGTTTTCCACCATTTGATAAAACTAATTTTGACAACTCTTGATTAGTCACAATTGTTAAGTCTGGAACTTTTTGCAAATATCGGTACAAAAGGTTTAATTTCTCCAGGATTTTATTTGCAGGGATTATCCCCGCATTATGGGAATCAACCACCAATCTGAAACAATAGATCTTACGTAGTATACAGGATAGTGTTGTTAGTATTATAGATGGATTTTGAACAATTAATACTTTGGGGGAGGTCTTATGTATAATGTACCATGTTTTTAACATCAATAAAGGATGTTTGATGATCCTTGGCAAACTGCTTATTAACAAAAATGCTTGGATGTTTAGGAAAGAGCATAACTCTCTTGTTCTCCTATGTTTCTCCCAAGCAATCCAAATAATTTTGCTATTCTCAGAGCTTTGAACACACCCAGAAACGGAGTTATCAATTCTTAACACTTTCATTAGATATAATCCCTTGGGTTTCCGCTAACCGAATTCCCTCTAATGTGATTCAATATGGCCAATCCATCCAAAATGAGGTCTGAAATGAAAACACTTTTCTTTTGGAATCTCAAGTAATGAAGCATTATAATGATTAACTGTTTTACTGAATACCTCTATTTCTCCATAAGAAAAATCTACTATAGGCAAATGTCTAATTTTAAAAGCATTTGCGATAGAAGGAATTTTCAAATAATCAAATCCCATGAGTTTTGCGGCAACGCAATCCACGCTTACGGGATTGTTGCCTCCAATTATTATCTTGCTATTTAATGAATCGCAGGCCTCAGGACCGTTTCCTTTTCCAGAAATTATTCCGTCGATAAATGATATGTATTTCTTTCGATGATCTGGATTAGCTTCTTTTAAACTTCCATCCGGATTTCCATAAAGAAGTAATTTGTTTATGTCCAATATTGTTCGCCATAGGGTATCATTTCCATACCAATTGCCACTCCTAATTGTATTTTTTGTTTCTCCAAATAGAATCCTACCTAATCTTTTAATTGGGATCATATATCTACTATATTTTTCATATCTTAACAAAAAGTTTTTAAAATATTGCAACAAAATTAATTCCGAAACATTTCTTAAATTATTGTTTGGAAATTGATCTCCCCCCATTGATGGTGTTCCTTCGGTATGATGAGGAAGAAAATTCTTATATGTATTAATCCCGACCAGATTCTTAAGGGAACAACTTATCCCCGCCTTTTTGTGGGTCTTCATTTTCGGAAGGTTAATAAAAACATCAGCTTTTATCACCGTTCGGGATAATCTGTAAATGTGATTCCCGTTCGTGTGAGCTAACGTCGTCTCCTGGATGTTGTAGTCAGCACCATAGTAACCCTTCGATGAAGGATTATGCCCATCGAATTCCGAAACATTTCCCAGATTGTAATCAACAGAGCCTAAAGGGTCTCCAGGTAATTTTTTTCTAGCGATTGTTAAATCACCTTTGCTCACCCACTCATGATCCCTCAAATCTAAAACTTCTATCTCAATACCTTTGGCATTTCCTATCTTTTTCCATTCCTCAAGCGGCATTTTAGCAATAATTTCATTAAATGATGAATCAGTCTGAGGTGCATCAGCGATAATTATCTTTCCTGAATTCTTTAAGTGTTCCAAAACTTTCTTTATAACCCCTGTGATAAAATTTGGGTGCGTGATAATGGGTTCCCATACATCAGGGTTATACTTGTGGTGAGGTGCAATCCAATTCGGCTTCAGAACTACTATCTCACCTGGTTTTATGTTTTCGGCGAATAAATCATCAAAACTATCCAATGCCTTTTCAATGTTGTTTGAACTATAATCGGAACATCTTTCAACAAATACTCTGTTCTTCATGATATGGTAGTAATTAGATTAATTGTAATAATCGACCATTCAATTATGATCTGCATTCAACCTATTTAATCGACTATATGAATTAGCTAACCTTGAAATAACAAATCTTCTTTTGTTAGACGGCCCAATCGGAATTTCGGGTACCACATTTAAGTGAAGTTTTAAATCCCGATCTCCCTTGCTGAGAATTTCTTGTTTGATTTTCTCCCAGTGTTCATTCTTAAAATCAGGCCGAGGAACAATTTCAATAATAATTTCTCCCATTTTTTCCTGTAACACCCTAAAGGTTTCGATTGATTGGTAGTATTCGAAAATACCAGTGAAAAAATGTACTATTAATTTATTGCCATTGGGTGTTATTATAATGTCTGTATCCCGACCTTCTATTGATTTCATCATTTCTAATCCCCTACCACAAGGGCAATCTTTCAAGTGGCTTTTACTTCCAATATCACCAATTTGATATCGAATGAGCGGCATCACTCCTGCGTCCAGTCTGGTCAATATAATATTGCCAGTTTTTCCAGGTGTCGCTGGCTGCCCATCATCTATGATCTCAACCGCGACATGTGGCATAAAAATATGGTATACACCGTTATTCAACCCACATTGCGCGGCAACTTGAATACCTTCTCCGCACCCGTATGTATCTGTTACTTGACATTGAAATTGTTTCTCAATAATCCTCCGATAATGCTTGTAAAGGTTGTCACCCCAAGTAACAATCCCTCTCATTCTTGGACTCATCCCAACCTCCGAAGCTCGTAATGCCAAACAGTATATACTCCCAGGATAGCCCATTATGAAAGGCAGTTTCTTGCTTTCAATAATTCCCAGATAGCGATCAAGTATTTCATTTGACAAATTGAACGCAGAAATATACTGAGTTCTCAAAAATAAATCTTTCATCCTCTTGACGAACCCGCGCTTCAAGGTCATTCCCGTTTGAAGAAAAGGATCGCCGATTTTCCAGCCCGAGAAATTAGCCCTTAGAAACATCAAAGCTCGTGCATGACTCATTGTAAGGTTGTCCACACGAACAGCAAACGGTTTGCCCGAGGAACCGCTTGTAAAATATTCCTGCGACGGCCACTTTGTTTTTCTTGTACAATATTTCGGATATGCTGCCTTCAACATTTCCTTTGTGACTGTTGGAAGTAAGGGCAAATCGTTCACAGTCTGAATATTGGATAGTTTGACATTATAATGATCATATAATTCTTGATAAAAAGGAACCTCATGATAAGCTATTTTGAGAGTTTCCTGTAATTGTTTGTTTTGGTAATCAATTAACCGTTCTCTATCCCACCATTGAGATTCGTAATAAAATTCATACAATTGCATTACCCGTTGCTGGGTCGCTATATCACCCATTGGCAATAAAACTCTTTCACACAAATCGGCGTAACTGAACATGTCTTTCCTTGAACGGGAACCTATGACTCTTTTTTCAGATTCTGCAGGTGCTCTAAGTTACGACTGCCTCGGGTATGGGCCAGCCACTTTTCAATTATTGGAGGTATTAAAGAACAAACCCCTGATCTTCTCTACGAGAGGTGCCATCCCTTTACAACGAAACATTAATGATTCGGCTGTATCCTCAGGAGCCACATGGATACGCGACACATCCATTAGGTCCGATTTCAGCGATGAACGCTTTTGAGTGAGCGAAAAGGCCACTCTGAACCCCACATTCCGCAGTAGACTCTTATTCTCATCAGTATAGTCTCCAGGACCACCATTTGGATAAGCGAAAAAATGAGATCGCTTTCCAGTGATAGATTCTAAACATCTCTTGTTCTCTACAACTTCGTATTCAGCCTGCGCTTTAGATAACACACTCATGATGGTGTGAGTGTGAGTGTGGCATCCCAAGGTTACTCCGAGAGACGTAATTTCTTTCAACTGCTCCGGAGTCATGGGTAATGATAGTTCTTTGATAGCATTGAAATCCGGAAACTCTCTTGAGGCAATCCGTATAATATCACCCACTATGTTGTCCCGATCCCAGGGAAGCATTTTCTTCATTTCTCTTAAGCAGGTATCAGGAATTTCGTCCTTAGCGCACTCATTCTTCATGATACCTAATAGGTTCAAGAGCCATGCTTTCTTTTCATCAGGGGAATGCTTTACGAAGTACCAGACAACATCAAACCAAAAAGGTTTATGCTCCTGAACGTAATGGGTAGGTACAAAAACGATAGGGTGAATCCCCAAGCTTCTCACAATCGGAGCCACGATTTCACAAAAACTCTCATAAGCATCATCAAATGTGATCAAAGCAGGATTTGGCGGGAAACCGGAATCTTTTTCTAAACTAATTAAGAATTCCTCAGGGGTTAAAATTCTATACCGTTTTTTGATATAGATTAATTGATCGGTCATATCCCGCGAATTAACAAAGGTGGGCGGTAGGTCACCGATTCTTTTTGGTCCATCATATATCCCGTGATATGCAAGAACCAATGGCCTTTTCCTATTTAGCCAGTTTACAAAATTGGGAATTCCTGAAATTTCGGCTATGATATATTTTAAATTAGAGGGCATTATTACTATACCCGAAGGAACTAAACTACTAAAGAAAGGTATAACTTCTGTATTTCTTGAAGCATTTTATCAATAGAAAACTCTCGTCTGACAAATTCCCTACCACTCTCTCCCATCGATCTGCACATGCTGGGTTTTTTGATGAGCTCAATTACGGCATCAGCAAGAACTCTTGGGTTGTTGTGGGGCACTAAAAACCCATTTTCTCCGTGACGCACTAGCTCCACATTTCCGCCAACATTCGTTGCCACTACGGGTAACCCGGCTCCCATATATTCCATAATCGCATTTGAAAAGCCTTCAGAATCTGAACAAATCACGCCAACGGTCATTTCATTCAGTACCTGATGCACATCCTCCCGCTGTCCTAAGAACAAAACACTGGAATCTAAGCCGAGGTTTGATACCAATACATCCAAATCCTCACGAAGCGGACCATCTCCAACCACCCAGAATCTGGTATCAGGAATCTCCTTGTACACCAGAGAGGCGGCATGTATAAATAAATCTACCCTCTTTACGGGACGATTCAGATTTGCAACAATCCCGACAACAGCTCCGTTCTTTTCAACTTTTGCCCCGACTGGGATTGGACATTTTTTATTGTCCAGGGAATTGCAAATTACTGATATTTTATGTTCGGGCAATCTCTCGATTCTCACTGCTTGTTCTTTTACCGCAAAGGAATTTGCAACAACATGAGATACTAATCGGTTTGCAAAGCGCGTAACTAGCAAATCCTTTTTCGTTTGCCAAAACCCCATATCTCTGCGAGAACTGATAATATGAGACACCCCAGCCATCCTCCCTACTATAACTCCGAAGCTATTTGATGCTGGAAAAAATGTATGAAGGATATCGGGCTTCTTTTTCCGAAGAAATCGATAGAGTCTGAACAATGAGGGTAAGGACCTTGAAACATCGGACTTCGCATCAAGAACAAAAACATGGACGTCAGGAAGAATAAGCCCAAGATTTTCTAAGAAAACACTTCTCTGGAATGAGATCAGGTGAATGGAATATACATCTCTTGGAAGATGTTTCATCAATAACACGAGTTGTTTTTCAGTGCCTGCTTGATCGGTTCTTAAGAAATCTACCAAATATAGAATCTCGAGCTTTCTCATAGAAAATCTTCTCGGAGTAGCAATACCAATAAAAGGTGATAATTCTAATTCATCTTTACAAGTTCACAACTCGCTCGATTAATAAACAACTCTCTCACAACGGGTAACCGTCCAAGAACATTTATATTTCTAATACAATCATATTTCTTAAGCTTAATCTCGAGGTAACAATTAGAAATTATTTTTTCAAATTTGGAAATACTCATCTTATTAAGACCAGACTCCACCTCTTCATAAGCCCTTGCTCCATCGCTCCTGTAATTCGCCCTAACTTTCATAACAGTCTTTTCTGAAAACATGATATTGACCCATGGCATCTTTGTAAAAAAATGCATATGACTCCCATACGGACTAAACCAGGGAGGTCCGAAGGTTATAAGAATTTTGCCATTTTCTTTTAATGCTGATTTCATCTCACATATGGTAGTAAATGGATTTTTAAAATGCTCCATGCTGTTCTGAGATATTACGATATCAAATCTCCCTTTAAAACTATCCTCTAATTTTTCCATAAAAGCGATGTTTCTTCTGGTATCCAATTCCTTAGCTAAGTTGTGAGCTTTTAATATAGAATTTCGGTTTGTATCTATTCCTAAAACATATTCTGCTCCTTTTTTTGCAAGAGCAACCGATTGCCAGCCTTCACCACATCCAAAGTCAAGAATTGTTTTCCCAACAATTTCATCTAAGAAATTGGGGAATATACTACATAGCAAGGAAAGGGCACCATCAATGTTCTTTCCTTTAACATATCTATCACTGTAGTCACTAGATTTGGGATTCCTTGATAAGAAAAAAAGAATTTTTTCTCCAATATTCATCAGAAATCCATCTTATTGCTCATAGGACTAATTCAATCATAAAGTTCCACATCACCGTCACCATGCCAGAAGTCCCAAAAAGTCGCCACCAGTATACCACCATCCAAATCCTCACCGTACACATGGTAGGTGAATCTTGGAGTTCGCCCTGTAGGCAAAAACCCGAATCGGTATAAACATCTCCTCGCAGCAGGTAAAGTAGCAAATGCCCAAACCTTGGAAACTCTTCGCTCCTTAAAATAATTCATGGCGGAGCGTAATAAAGCATAGGCGCACTTTTCATCTTTAGAGTAACAAATCAAATCGACAATCCACCCTTCATCAAAATCCTGCCCTGTAATATTCAGCACCAAAGCACCGCGTGCTTTTTCTCCGCCTGCTCTAAATACTTTATAATGTTTACCCGGGCACTCAAAATAACGCCAATTTAAATATTTCTGACCTTTGTAAAGTCTCAATACGTTCTCTTTGGACAATTCTTCAGCAAGAAAGTCGAAGGTTTGGTCAAAGGCATTAATCTCCTTCACCTGAATGGCACTATCTGTTCCCGGCATGGGAAGTATTGATTTCCATACAGCAAGGACACATTCGGCTGCCGATTCCTTCGGTTTCCTGGCCATAAACCTCGGCTTATAGATCCTAACGAGGTAGTCGGAATTCGACACATCCAAAAAACCCAAAGACTTTCTTAGTCCATACATTTCCTGGCTCGTCCCTTTAGCCATCACCAGGTCCCAGCCTTTCGCCCCTTCATTGACAAGCTTCTTACCTAAGCCCCTCCCCCTCATGCCACGAGAAATAAGGGAGTCCTGCTGCCACGACGCTTTAATTATAGATCCACTCAAAGTTACGGGTGCTTGCACGATCCCGACACTGCCAATCACTTGGCCCTCTAACTTAGCGAGCGCAGCCGTTTCACCCCCGGAAACTTCTTTGTTCTCTTGTCTCCATTGCCAAAGTTCCCTGAACTTCCCCCAATTTCCCAAATTTCTTTCCATGAAACCCAGCAGAGCTCGCTCATCATCAGGGCTCATCAGTTTTATTTCGACCTGCTCAGTTTCTATCGTCACAATCTTCTGATACGCTCTGTCAAAGGACATCTCTTACGAAACTATTTGACACCCCAATCTTCTCCACTGATTTTCAAAACATCACTCATACGGATTTGTCGATTTCTCAGACGTGATTTTACCTGATCGCCGCAAACCTTCCCAGAACTCCCTGAAATGCTTTGGCCGGACTTTCTTCAAGTTTGCCCATTTCAACCTCCCAATGGTCATGGGCTTCAACCTCAATTCCCACTCCTGCCTCAGCGAATAAAGCCTCCACGCGGCAGAATACGCAGGCCAATGTAACCTGGAGCACAGGTGATTGAGTTCTCGTTTACGTTCAAGAGTGTTTTCGATCCTAACGGCTCCACCAGGCTCAATGTAGGTCGGTATGAATTCGTACGAATCAACCCCTTGGTTTGATAGGGTGACCTTCAATATACCACCTTCCCTATTGTCTTCACTGAGCCTAACCACCCTTTCTTGTCGATCTCCTTCCTTATCAACAAAGCACCACTCAATATTGTTAAAAAGAAAGTTCCCAAGACTGTACGCAACGAGACGACCGTCTATATTCTCAAGTCCCTGCAGGACATGCGGGTGATGACCAATAATGATGTCCGCACCGGCAGAAATAAGTTCCCGGGCTATGGAAAGCTGTCGAGGAGACGGATAAGAGTATTCCTCCAGACCCCAGTGTATAAGGAGCACTACAATGTCGGCCCGGCTCTTGCATATCCCGATCTTTTCTTTTGTTTCTTCAATATCAAGAAAGGCCACTCCGGGGGTCTCAGCTTCCGCATAACTCGGCGAAGTAACAATAACAGATGTTCGTGCCAAAAAGGCTATATTCCTTCCTTCGGCACTGAAGAGTAATGAGGCACAAGCCTCGTCGCTATTTTTCCCGGCACCTACATAATTTATTCCGGCTGAGTCCAAGGCTCTCATGGTACTGAACAACCCAGCTTCACCAAAGTCCATCATATGATTGTTGGCTAAACTTACCAGAATTATTCCTGCCGCCCTCAACACTTCGGCCCACCTCGGATCCCCATGAAGAGTGCATTTCCCGGGTATAGGCTCTGCATCAGTGACAAGGGGACTTTCGAGATTTCCAACCACTATGTTACAATCTTTTAAAACTGGAATAACCTCAGACAGAACACTTAACGAAGGACACTCAGTGTTAGGCCCGGTGAAGGATATGTCCCCAACTGCAGCAATAGAAACTGTAGAAGTCATGTTCTATTTGATTTGTGGTATTTTTTGATCCTTGTTGATCTGGCAGATTGTGAAAGGATATTTTCCTGAAGGTCCGCGTGGTATACTATCAACTATCTCAAAGGATACTTTCATTTCCGGCCCGAAAAGCTCTTTAACTTTCTTCATCTGATAATCTTTTATCTCCTGGCTTGGCATTGGATCAGGGGTCATTCTTATAATTATATGATCTAGGCCATCCTGGATGATTTGAACTTGTCCTAAAAGTCCCGGAGCCTGATCTACAAGGTAGAGAACAAGCGAGCCCGGCATTACTCTTTTGCCATTGGGTGCAAAAAAGACATCAGCAGTTCTTCCGCAAATATTTTCAATCATGGGGAGACCTCGACCACAAGGACATGGTTTGGAAGAAAGTTTCCCCAAGTCACCAATACTATATCTAATCAGCGGCATTCCGTAGTTCACCAGGTCGGTGATAATAATCTCTCCTGTCCCATCTTCTAAACCTGGCATCGCTTCAACTTCCACATATAGGCATTCTGCATTAACATGAAGCCCGTGAAGTTCAATACACTGCTGTGCAACAGGCCCTGCTTCTCTTGTACGGTAAGAGTCATAGGCTTTGCATTGAAACGCTTTTTCAATTATTTGCCGCTGCTTTGGGAAAAGGGGCTCTCCAGTTGTTATGACTCCTTTAAGCGGCACCTCGATGCCCTTTCCATAAATGTAATTCGCCACCTCAAAAACAGGGGTAGAAAATCCTCTAATAATCGCGGGTCGCTTCTTTGTAAGCAGAGCCACATAATCTCCGATTATTTCTTCATCCAACGCCGCTGCCGGCAATACTATCTGCCGGCAAAATAACTCGTTTTTAATTTTTGCTTTCCATGACCAATGTCCCACATAGTCAGCGGTCGCAGGCCATATAATCCCAATTCTTTCACCGAAATCCCATCCTGCCCAATTTTCAAACCGATATAAGGCTGCCTCCTTGAGAGATAAAGATGAGTTATCCCGATAGAACTTCATTTTTACGCCTGTGGTGCCCCCCGTCTCTGAGCTATGTAGCTGTCCTGCCTTACAACACTTAGCTAGCATAGAATCTAAATTTTCTCTGATATCCTCTTTTGTAAGAATCGGAATTTTTCGTATTTCCTCAGGATCTTGGAGTTTATGGGGAGCTAAACCCACTTCGTCAAATCTCTTCCTGTAAAAAATTGTATTCTCGTAAGCATGTTGCAGAAGCTCCTTGAGTCTTATGAATTGTAATTCACGAATCTTTTCGCTACTCCAGTTTTCAGTCGCTCGAAGCTCTTTGAGATGCTGAAACAAATCCGGCAGACCATCTTTTCTAGCAATTACCGGTGAAGATATATTTCTTACAAATTTGTGAAAGATTTTCAATTTAAACCCTTTGGATTGACAAAGCACATTTACTTAATGCATATCACCGAGGTGTGTATTGAGAATGATAAAATAAGAAATAACGCCGTAAATGGTCCTCTTAAAACTCAGCAGCAGAAACAGGATGCTTGCTATGGGAAGAACAATCTGAATAAATTCAGCAGATGGAAGCATTAAACTAGAGTGCTCTATGGGACTACAAAGAATTTTCCAGAATAAGAGAAAGTCTGACGGTAACGTTTGTTATATGATAAACATTGATAACTTTATGATCAGGTTTAAACCATGAAGGCTCCCTGGTCCCTTTTGCGCACATCGTCTCATAGATAGACCTAATTACAACGGAAGAATCATTATCTGTAAACACCAACCCTGTCCCGGTCTGTTTGATGAACCTCTCTGCCTCCCCCTCCGGGAAAAATCCAAGAATAGGTCTTTCCGCAGCGATATATTCAAACAGTTTCGAAGGTATATAAGTTGAACTTTCTTTTCCTGTTCCAAGAGATGCCCAGAGAAGGTCCGCCTGGCACATAATCCTGCGTGCCTCGTCGAGTGCTACCCAAGGTCTTATTTCTACAAACTCGCTGATATTGAGCTCGCTGATAATTCGGGCCGTTTCCTCGTCTCTTGAACCTAGCAAAACGATTTTGATGTCGTCCTTCTTTAAAGGAGGGATACCCGGTGGTCTTTTCCCATCCCGCCAGGCTGCCAAAGCATAGAGTAATCCATAAGGCTTGAAGCGAGGGTAGAAAGTCCCTGCATGAACAATAGTTAAAGGATCCTCTTTCTTTTCCGCGCGGTAGACCTTAGAGGGAAATTCCTCCCAGCCATTAGGCACATGAATGACTTTTTTCTTACTTAGAAAGGGAAAGGCTTTCAGGAGGTTTTCTCTGTTCGCTTGGGTATTCGCCAGAACTGCTGAGGCTCTGTTAAGGACCCCTGTTTCGAGAGAGCGCTCTATCTTCAATAGCAGACTTTCTATCCAATCCTTACTGCGATACGCATTCAGTGTCCAGGGATCACGGAAATCAGCTACCCATGGCTTATGCGTCAGGCTCGAAAGTATTCTGGCAGCCAGATGTGAGGAATGAGGTGGTGATGTACTATAGATGGCGTCAACCTGTTTCGTCTTGCAGATTTCTAAACCCCTCTTCACAGCAAATGGAACCCAGGCAAGCATATGGTCAGGGAACGAAAACAGTTCTATTGAAATACTTCGAATAGCTCGCAAGAGAACATTCTTTGGTCTCTTATCTATTAACCATAACCATGGATCAAAGGTTTTTGTACAATGAACTTTAACGTACTTACCAAGTGTACTTAATCTTTGCTTATCTTCAAAGAGGTCACGTCTTGGCTTGATAGTTATTACTTCCACTTCCCAACCAAAATCTCCCAAATAACGTGAAAAGCGCTCCGATCTCACTGCCCCTGCCGAGGCATTTGGTGGGAAAGGATAACTGATCATAAGAAGATTTTTCATGCTTTTTGGTTAATTTGGTCAAGTCGTCGTATTGATCACATAATTCTCTGAACCTTTGTAAGAAATCACTTCTCCAGGAATACCTACCACAACAGCATTATCAGGGATGGACTTGGTAACCACAGAATTTGCACCAATAGCGACGTTATTACCAATAGTAATTCCCCCTATAAGTTTAGCCCCAGGAGCAATATAGACATTGTCTCCAATTTTAGGGACACCTGGGTAATTGCCCCCATAGGCAGCCCCAATGCTCACATCTTGGTTTATATTGCAATTCTTGCCAATAATTGCTTTATAATTGACAAATATTCCTCCGAGATTGTCAAGTTTTTAGTTGAAATTTTTTGTGGCCCCCAGTGTGATCATTCTCAAGTTCCCCTATGCCGCTTTCTGTAATTCATATTTTTCTTCCTGTAGTTGTTCA
>Ga0315280_10008270_pt1 | contig 13648 bp, 17 predicted proteins | sample YL17G06_40_MG_FD_203697 | JGI IMG/M metagenome (GOLD analysis project Ga0315280, IMG submission 203697) | Sediment microbial communities from Yellowstone Lake, YNP, Wyoming, USA - YL17G06_40 | ecosystem: Environmental > Aquatic > Freshwater > Lake > Sediment | place: USA: Wyoming | collected...
GTATCTGAGCTTGAACTAGCGGAGATCGAATATGAAACCTGAACATTATAAACCGATAAGGAAAGAAAAGCCCAAACGAAAAGGCAAGATTAGTGCGCGCAAAAGTCGAATGCTTGCAGTGGCTCAAGAATGGAAACCCATTACTTCTCCACAATTGCGTGAAGCTTACTCTACTAAAATAGAATGGGCAAGGAAGCTAATTCCCAAATCGAAAAAAGAAGCAGAAGCGCCGGAAGAAAAAGAAGCGCCTAGATAAGCGCACGCACAAATTCTGATGGGCTTGTTTTGGCTGTTCCCTCCAAAAAGAAGCATTTTTCAACCATAAAACCACACAAAAGAACCGCAAAAAACGAATATCAAACAAGGCAAGTGTAGTAAATGATAAAAAAGATAGAAGATCGTGCTCTGTTGTTTAATCGCTTTATAAGGAGGTATGCGTAGTACAGGGCAGTAGCGTTCTGTTGTTGAAGGACGAGAAGAACACAGCAACATTGCACGTTACAATCAATGATGAAAGGAGTGATGGAAAATGGCGGAAAAATCGGGAATTGTTTTCATCGGAAGCAAACCTGTAATGAGCTATGTTCTAGCGATTATTACAAGCCTATCCGCGAGCAATGGTAAAGAAATAACCTTGAAGGCCAGAGGACAAGCAATCACAACAGCTGTTGACGCAGCTGAAATAACCAGAAGCCGCTTCCTAAAAGACCTAAAAGTGAGCAAAATCGCTATCGGAACAGAGGAGATGCCGGCAAGAGAAGGCGAAAACAGGGCACGGATGGTTTCAACGTTGGAAATAACCCTTACAAAAGAGTAGGAAAACCCTGCCGAACAAAGCATCAACCAGTAATATCCTTCTTTCTAGCGCGCGTTGCGGACTAACAATCAAATCGCTCAAATTCTGATACGTAATACCAGTTTGCAGAGCTGATAGACACAAGGCCAGAGCGGGGCTGTTGCTTCATACACAGCATGAGCGAACCTTTCAGCGAAGAGGACATTGAAGACGAGGTTCTGCACAACTGGCTTGATCACTTCGGAATGCATTTCCACCAGTTACATGCTTCTGGTCATCTGAACAAAGACCAGATAGGAAGTCTGATCAGAGAAATAAAGCCGAAGAAAGTCTTTCCAGTGCATACCGAAAACCCACGTCTATTCAAGAAGATAAGCAGCAACGTTCAGATAACAAAACGTGAAGAGGAATACGAAATCTAGCGCGGGGTGATGAAACATGCTTGTTAATCTAATCATGTTCAGCATCTATTCTCTTGTCCCTTCTTTGCTATTGGTCAGAGTCTCAGCGCGCGCCTATTCATTTCATTCACTTTCGGGTTCTGATATTTTTTCGGGTTTTGGAGGTTGAATTACGCTGCTGATAACTATAGGGGTGAGAACTAAATACATCTTACACTTCACTCTCTACTTATGCGAAACGCAATCAAAGGAGGGATTCTCTTCGTTGCAGCGGCAATAGCCCAAAGACTACTTAATAGATTTTTTGATTGGTCTGAAGGTTCGTTGTTGCACTCAATCTTGGGCATGTCTTTTTAGCGCGCGCGGTCTAATATAGTTCAGATATGTGCTTGGAGGAACATGTGTTTGGGGAGTGCGCGCACAAAACAGATCAAACGAATGGCTAAGGAGCTTATCAGGCGTTTTCCTGATAGGTTTTCTAATGATTTTGAAAAGAACAAGCAATTGGTTAACAGTTTAGTGACTGGTGGAACGCCAAAGGTTCGGAACCTGATTGCTGGATACATAACACGTTGTTTTGCTGTGCAAGAGCAGGAATTGCCAGAAGAAACTTTAGAGGAAACGGAGAAAGGCGCGTCATCTTATTAAGTGCTTCAACTTTTTGGAAGCCAAATAGAAGTGAAGACAGATGATGAGTGGCTACGCAGAGGGTTGGGCTCTTCAGCATCTTCGTGAAGCGAAAGTGGAGCTTGTGGCTGCAAGAAAAATGCCTTACATGGCGCTAAGTCCGGTTTTAGATGCTGTTAGGAAAGCATGGAACGCCTTCTACCACAACCTAGCAAGCCTACATTCTCGTTTTCTCACCATTATCCTTGACATAATCTCCCTTCGAGATACTGCCTTTTTGGCTGCAAGTAGGGAAGAATTCAAGCGCGCACGGAGAAAAAAATAGGGAAAGTTACGTGTATAACCATTCTCCCAATCAATAATGACTCAACAATTTAGTAATAGAGTTACTTCTTTTCCTCTGGCTTTTTCTCTGCGGGTTTCTTTTCCTCTTTTTTCTCTTCTTTCTTCTTTAGCTTCAAGGGCACGTCAATCACCCCCCGCTTATTCCTTTGATGCTTTCTTAAAAGGCCTTGGTTAGGAGAGCGCGCGTGGATTTTTCAGGAATCTCTCCTCTCTTTTTCAGGTTTTTCGCCTGATTTTGTGACTGCTCAAGTACAGCAACATATGCGTGGTTTAGGCAACAGATGGAAAATAGTCTTAAGAGCCGTCGCGCGCGCCGTTCAAAACCTACCGCAAAGTTGCAGACAGGTTAAAACTCACTTTCAAGTGGCAGAGCCGCTTCTTTTTTAGACTTTTCGAATGCTTTTTCTCTCCACTTGTTCTTCCAGCTTTTCCATCCCGTCTTTACGAGTTTCTCTCTTAGCTCAGGTCTTTCCCCAACCCATTCCAGAAGTGTCCAGAAACGTCTCTTGTCTTCCAGCCTTTCCCATGGCACTCCCACTTCAATGCACCATCTCACATAGCTTCTTTCAACCATCTCTTGGAGTTCGCCTATGATTTCTACTTCTTCCACGTCGAATCCGCGGTCTCGCAGGTGTCTGCGTACGCTGGAGAGAACGTACCCTGAGCAGACCTTAAAACGGGTTTCCACATCGGGCTGCATAACCTCAACGATCTCATCGGCAATCTTCACCGCGTCATCCAGATACTTTTTATTCTCGAAGTTTGGCGGCTGGAAGGATGAAACCGGAATCCTGCGTTCCATGTACCGGCGGTCTGGAGGTTTCAGGGCGCCGACCACCACGCCTAAGATAAGGTCTCCCCACCCAGCGTCATCTATCAAGATCTCCCTTCTTGACACAAACCGATTCAACCCCATAACCCAACCGCCCAAGACCTGTGACAAACTGAATATTACAAGCTGTTTGATGCAAATTAGTGTTTTCTAATTCTTTTACCTTTTTACAAGTAGCAGCAACAATCGCCTAGACAAAGCGCGCGCGTATAAAGTGATAGAATGACGGCCGAGGACAAGTCGAAGAATTCTGAACTAGAAAAGGGGCCAACTGAAAAACAAGAAGAAACTTTTCGCCGTGCCAAGGAAGTTTATAAACAGGTAAGGAGGATCTCAACGAATGAGTGGGATGCTAAAGGTCCAAAGTTTGAGAAAAAGCGCAGAGATTCATCCAGATGGGAAATGGACTTGCCCGAACTGCGGCACAAAGCATGAGCATCCGCACTGGGAAGACCATCATCAAAAACAGAAAGTCGACAAAAACTTCTGCAAAGACTGGTGTAAAGAATCAGATGGTTCGTATGAGCTGGATGGAAACAAAATTCCGAAGCCGATCTATTGCCCCAAATGTAATTGGAAAGAAGATCGTTTGCTGCTCGTGAAAATCAAGAAAGGGGAAGTGCTCACGCGTGACTAAAGACATAAATGCGTCTGTCTTCTTGCAACCCTAATATCATATCATTCCTTGCCTAAGACCCGATGATCCGTTAGGGGAGGGCAAAATTCACGGTTAGTAGTCTTTATCCGAAGGGTGAGCAATCATGAGATCTGAGCAAGAAATAAAAGACAAGCTGAAAGAGTTTGAGGAGATCCTGAAGACAAATCCGCGATTCTACGGTTGCCTTGCATACGAATTCTATGCGCAGAAAGACGCTCTCGAGTGGGTTCTGGGACTAAAAGAGCTTTTGGTACCGACAACCTAGTCCATTTTTTCTCTTAAGTGCCATTATGCAAAGGGTGCATCAAGTGAAGCCAAAGAAAAAGATCGTAGACGGAATACCTCTATGAGAGTGCTTTCTCTATCATATTGGCTATGCGAAGACTGCCATCAGCGCGCGCATGTGTCTTAAGTGTTACGGTGTAAGGACTCTATCAAATGGTAATGCGTACGCTAAACGTTAGGGCATTCCTCAAAGGACTTCAATAACTATAGGCAGGTATGCCTGGCAGTTAAGCTATATAAGTGATGTTGAGAATACTGACATGCACGTTCCAGATCTACTATTTTTAGCGATGGATTTGCGCGTCAAAAACAACAGAGTGGAAAAAAGTTAGATGGCTAAACAAATTTGGAGAGGTAGAGGCAGGCCTCTTAAGAGCATGTATTCATACAAAGATGGAAGGATTCTGGAGAACCTTGCCAGAATCGCAATGCTGCATAAGGTTGATGCGAGTGAATTTTTCAATTGCATTGTGGAAGCTTGGAATCACGAGGGGTCAGAATGTGAGCAGTTGGTTATAGAATGTCCTAAGAGGACTAAAAATTCAGCCATTTTTCTCTTTACCACCGGTCGAGAGGTTGTAGCTCAATTTCCGATATCGATTACCATCCTGCAAGGAAAGAATCAGCTCGAAAGCTACACGGAAACAATTCTTGCCAGAACTTCCTCAGTCAAGAATTTCGAGGGTGTAACCTCCAAGATTGGGAACTTGAAAGTTGGAATGAAAAAGGTCAGCCTCAAAGCAGAGGTGCTCGAGATTCCAGAATCTAAAATCGTTTACACGAGATATGGAACAACGGCGTGTATATCAAACGCACTTATCAAAGACGAAACTGGTTCAATGAAAATGAGTTTATGGAACCACCAGATCAGCATGGTGCATAAGGGCGACGTAATTGACGTCAAAAATGGTACAGTAACCTGGTTCAGCGGTGAAAGGCAGTTGCGACTGGGGAGAAGCGGAAGCTTAAGCGTCATCGAATGCGCGCGCGCACCATAAGAAGTGGTTTTTGATGCCGAAGACTGAAGCCATAATAAACATTCAAAACGTCGTTGCCGTTGCCACCTTGAACCAGAAAGTTGACTTAAACGCTATTGTGAAGAGTTATCCAGGAGTTGAATATCGGCCAGAACAGTTTCCAGGATTAGTATTTAGGCTTAGGAGACCGAAGACAGCCACGCTGATTTTCAATTCTGGTAAAATGGTTTGTACGGGCGCCAAATCAGAGCAGGAAGCGCGCAGGGCTGTTATGAACGTTGTTAAAGAGTTGAAAAAGGGCGGAATTATCATCATCGGTAGGCCGGACTTGAAGGTTGTGAACATGGTTGCTTCTGCAAGCTTAGGCGGAAAGGTAGACTTGGAACAGGCAGTTGGCAAGCTTGTAAAAACCATGTATGAGCCGGAGCAGTTTCCAGGATTGATCTACAGGATGGACGAGCCTAAGGTGGTCATACTGATATTCGCAAGCGGGAACCTCGTTTGCACAGGAGCAAAGAAAGAACAGGACGTTTATGACGCCGTGTACAAGCTTCACGCAAGCTTGGAGGAACAAAACCTCATATTCTACGAATAAAACTTCATACCTTAATCGCCTATCGTCTCCGCGCGCGCTAAGCCTAGCGTTTGATGATCTGTTCATAAAGGCCCAGTGTTTTTTCAGCTATCTTGTCCCACGTGAACTCGTTCAGGACTCTGCGTCTGCCGTTTTTGCCCAGCCACTTACTTTTCTCATCGTCTTCCAAGACGCTGTTTATGCCCCAAGCTATGTCTGATGGGTTGGCCGGGTCTATGTGGTACCCGCACTGTTCCTCTCCGTAGCAGGCAACGATCTCTCGCATTCCGCTGATTCCTGCCGCACCTATTACGACTGGGCGTTCCATACTCATCGCCTCCAGGACCACTATTCCGAAGGGTTCATAGAAGCTCGGAAAAACCGCAACCTGGCAGGCTGCGTAGTGGAGGATGCGCTCCTCTTCTGGGATGAACTCGAAACGGAACTTTACATAGTCACTCATTTTTGTGGCTTTGACCAAATTCATCAGGTATTCTTGCAAGTCGCCTAGACCCACAATTACAAGCTTCGCCTTTGGATTTTTCTGCAGAATATGGGGCAACGCCATGATAAGCTTGTCAACGCCTTTGACGCCAACGAGTCTCCCTATGAAAAGAATCATGTAGTCATCGTCTTTGATATCATACATCGCTCTGACTTTCTTGATCTGCTCAGGAGTCACTGTTGCCGGATCGTATTTCTTTGGGTCGACCCCGTTGTAAGCAACTTGGATTTTCTCTTTCGGACAGCCTAGGCCTACCAGCTCATCCTTCATCGCAAAAGAAACTGTCACGATAAGGTCAGCCGCCTTGGCGGCGTGGAGTTCAATGTTGCTCACCGTAACCGAGCCCTTTCCAAGCGTTCTTCCTTTTTCTGTTGAGTGAACGTGGAACGCAAACGGCAATCCTGCCTCTTTTTTAACAGTCATTCCGCCTATAGCTGAAAGCCAGTCATGAGCAACGACAAGGTCGAATTTGATGCCTTCTTTTCTTATTAACTCATTAACGAGTTTTGCAGCGCTCAGATAATTGTACACGAGGATTTTTGAGAACCACTGTATCCCACTACCCCATTTCTTTATGTCCTCTGCAACTACGTCGGGCAACGAGTCAGAAATGTCAATGTGTTGCGGCCGGTGGATTTCGATACCTCGCCAAATCTCACGCGTCGGTAGGCTGCTTGCATCATCATTCATCGTGAAAACTGTAACGTCATTGTCCATGAGAACAAACTGGCGAGTTATTTCAGCTGAGTAGGTTCCCAAGCCACCGACGATCTTTGGGGGATACTCGTAGACCAGAACAGCAAGCTTCATTGTTCTTCATCGGTGCCCGTTTCTTAATAGTCCCTTGCTGTTATCACGCGCGCGTGTTTCGCAAAGTTTTCCTACTCTTTTGCGAGGGTTATTTCCATTGTTGAAACCATTCGTCCTCTGTTTTCGCCTTCCCTTGCCGGCATCTCCTCTGTTCCGATAGCGATTCTGCTCACTTTTAGGTCTTTTAGGAAGCGATTTCTGGTTATTTCAGCTACGTCAACAGCTGTAGTGATCGCTTGTCCTCGTGCTTTCAAAACCACTTCCTTAGCATTGCCGGCCGATAGTCTTGTGATAACTGCTAGAACATAGTCCATTGGTGTTTTACTTCCAATGAAAACAATTTCCGATTTTTCCGACATTTCCATCACATCTTTCATCATTAATTGTAACGTGCAACGCTGCTGTATTCTTCTCGTCCTTCAACAACAGAACGCTGTTGCCCTATACTACGCATACTTCCTTATAAAGCGATTAAACAACAGAGCATCCTGAGGATGTTTTCGCGCTTATGGGTGAGGAAATAGCCTTGCAGTGGAGCTGGGTGGAGTCTCCAGCTGAAGAGAGGCGCGCTGCCTTGTCCCCAAAATGGTTAAAAATGGTTATAAGTCCGTTTTTGCTTATTTAAGTCTGTAATGGACTTTTTTGACGAACGCGTTTTGGCTACGCTCAGAGACGGCAAACCCAGAAGCTTCGCCACGCTTCTGGGCGAAGTGGGTTTTAGCCATAACACTTTGCAGCAACATCTTGACCGGCTGGTAGCTCGGGGCCTTGTTGTTAAGGAGAAAATGGCTTCAAACAGTCTGGGAAGACCTAAATTCACCTACCGTGTTCCATCCGCAGCAACAAAGCAGGTGACCGCTGCACTTCAAAACCCGTATGAGACGCTCGTGACCCTGCAGTTCAGTCGTCTGAGGCACCTCTGCAGGTTCGAGAAGGGCGGCTACTGCAAAGAAGCAAAAAAGAACTGCGCGCCTCAAAACTGCCCCCAAATCCGAAAATAAGAATTATAACCATTTTACACCAATTATTTAACCCGCCCGCGCGCTAAGAAGTTGCTTTTACTGAATTTCACCCCGTTGTCTCCGCAGGGTATCGCTTTCCAAGATTTCTTTTAGGTAATTGACAGGTGTTATAGCCGCAATTCCTATGTGATACCTTATTTCGCTGGGCCCATAGTGTCCTTTCATGATTCCGAGCAAAAAGTATCTCTCTGGCCCCACCAATAGCTGGTTTGATCTTCTTGTAGTGCCAAATCTCAAAAAGACAGGCGAACCACTATTTCCCCCAAATGGGAAGCACTCAGCGAAATGGAACTTTGTGCTTCCTTCCGGTATTGGAATGTCTTCCTCAGACATAAGAGCAAGTTTCCCAAATCTAATGACAGGGTTATTTCGTCTTTCTTGTTGTATTTCGGGAGTAAAACATGGGAAAAATATCTCGTCACCTTCGGCAACCCCTTCTCTTTGAATGACTTCATCGGTAGCGAACATCGTTGCTGGAATTGAGCTAAATTCGTACGTTTCAAGACTCTGGAACCTTTGGATAAGTGTAAGGTCAACAGCAGGATTCGAATGAACAGTCCATTGCAGATTCCCTTCTCCGTCTAATATGGGCAGTCTAAGAAAACTGACTCCAGTCTGGTTACTGCTCGAGGACCAGCCTTTCAGATTTACTCTTAAGAATATTTCTGCAAGGTATTTTCCCGAGTTATCTTTTAGCACATGTGTTGCCGTCACGAAGTATGGCCAAATTACGTTTTTATTTATATGGTGAGGAACGGAGACAAAAAAACCAGTGCCCAGAGGATGAACGCCATGAACTTCACCTGAATAGATATAGACCACAGTTTTCTTGATAGCACCTATTTCTGAAATAACAGACATTAAGCATCTATAGTCCTAAGAACAAGATGCCCAAAAAGCTTTTCTTAACCAACAATCTCCAAAGTTTGATTGAGGGGTCCCCAAATTGTTGCAACTTGATTTGCTTTGAAACATTCTAGAGCCTTTTTCATAACCTCGTCCTTAATGTTTGAGTTGAAACTTATTTTCATCTCCGCTATATTCATGTGTGGGTATGTGTTTTAAGCTGATTTGAACTTATCCAAACCGGGTATGTTTATTTAGGTTTTCTTTTCTGCTTCGCGCTTTGTATTATGGGTTCTTTCGCTGCATACCTCACACGCGCGCGCTTGAAAGGCCGGATGCTTCACTGGGCTTTCCATCAAAAAGATTTTCCTTGATGTACTCATCTACCGGAGTGTTCGAATAGATTTTCTGACCATTTTCTCCTCCAATCGTAAATGATCTCGCAATTCCTGTTGCTCCCAAGACATCCAGCTTGTCAGCATCAGACAGAATCTTTGCTTCTATTGTTCCTGGTGGATTTTCCCCTCTGAACCTATGCGACGCAATACAATGTTTGATGTGTTCCATCTTTTCCTGCGGATAACCCAGCTCTTTCAAGATTTTGTCACTCATTTCCGTACCGAGGATGGCATGGTCAACACCCAGCATCCCTGCGTGTCCGTCTTTGTCTTCTCTAGTCCTTGCGATATCATGAAGCAAAGCTGCTGTTCTTAAGACGTCTAGATCAACAGATGGTTCATACTTTGCCAATTTCAAGCACAGGTTGTAGACTCTCATCACATGGTCAATGTCATCGGCAGGACTTGTTTCCTCCATTTCCTTTTCAACGATCATCTTCAACTGACAATATCTTTCTTCCATGATTGATTATGTAAAGGAGTGAACTTTTAACCTTAAGCAGAATGAGTCCCTTCGATGACAGAATCATGATAATTTCACAAAGACGAGAGTTTGAACATCATCCTGACTTGGGTTTCATAGTAGCCCGGGAGAGACCGGCAACCGGCGCCCAGCGAGACTAGAGAACAAAAGCATGCGCCTGCTTCGGTTAAATTACAAAAAAAGGGGAAAATGATTGAGGAAGCGGTACATATTCAGTTCCAGAGTGGTGGGGCTGCCCGGATTTGAACCGGGGTCTAAAGCGCCCGAGGCTTCAAGCCTAGACCAAACTAGCCGACAGCCCCTTTGATTTAGCAATTTGATTTTCAGACGTCTAAGATAAGTGTTCCCAACGCCTTTAAACCCTTACGTCGTGCGCTCTGAGGCAGGACTAGAATACGTCTGCAAACACGAGAATGTTATGTTATTCAGAAAACGAAAGTGGTGCGCGCTAAGACTGATTAGAGAATCATTCTAGCGGTTTGTGCTTGACAGCCATCTTTTTCTTTCAAGATAAATCAGTATTGGAATGAATATGATATAGACAGTTGTGCTGAAGAGATGTCCGTTAAGCTGAGAAGTTGCAAGGCTAAAGGGCACTAGGCTTTCAATAAAGATAGAGAATGAATGATACGGTATTGTTCCAATCGTCGTTTTCTCTGTGTTTTTGTAGAAGTAGCCGAGAAAAAGTCCAATTAGAACGGCGGCGAGCACAAAAAGGGTCCAATAGCTAAACGTTTCGAACGAAGACGTCGCTGACGAAAAAGCCGACACTAATGAAAGATGATACAGTCCAAAAAGAAGAGAAGAATATGCGATTGCTTTTGTGCTAGAGTAAACCTTGCTGAGGTTTCTCAGGATGTATCCCCTGAAAGATGTCTCCTCAACGAGACCGACCACGAATGCAAATAGGGCGTTGTAAGGAATGGTGAACACTCCATGCTGGACGACCTGTTTTGACCCGGTCGAAAATATGGGAACGCCCAACACAGCCCAATACAGATTGTAGAAAACTGCGAACGTGAAGCCAATGATAATGTATTTTGCCCAATGCTGGGTCTTCTTCAATCCTAAATCGCTCGCATTCTGTTTGTCGAGAACAAAAAAGCAAATCGCCACCACAAGAACTGCAGAATATGCAAGAAGCCAATCCAGGTTCGGAAAAACAAAAGTAATGAAGTAAAGAACCTGCCAAGTTGAGAACAAAACCAGAAAGAGCAAGATTGCCTTTTTTACCTCAACCTTCAAGGGATCACCAAGTATTCCTTGGGACGTCTGAGCAAATAATCTCTTGGTTCAGCTATAACTTTTCCACACTTTGCTTTTTGGGCTCGGTTTGAGGTGAAGTTTTATCGATAGTACGCGCTCTTTCCCTTTTTCTAAGTATGATTTGGGTATTGGGGTTAGAAGGGACAGCGTTCCCTAACACCTTTAAACCCTTACTTCGTAATAATACGGTTACCGCTTTGAAGGTGGGAGAGTTTTGCCCACTCCGCAACGTGTTCGTGGAGTCAGGATACTAAAGGCTGTTTCCTCACCTTTGAGGCTGCAAATTTTGAACCTGCTCTTTGACAAGGGCCCACTTTCCTACACGGAATTGATGGCTTCCTTGAAGATGAATCCTAGCAGAGATGCAGGAAGGTTTGCTTATCACCTCAAGTTCCTGCTCAAAGCAGATTTGATCGAAGCCGATGTTGAAGCAAGAAAATACCTCCTAACCGAACTTGGCAAAATGGTTATTGATGTTGCAGATCGAATTGACAAAAAAGCTTTCAAGCCGCGAAGCATACTCGTCCGCACGAGTCATCTTGCAATCGAAGAGTTTGACGCCAACAAGATTGCTAATTCCCTCGTAAGAGAAGGTCAGATGCCTGCTGAATTGGCCCAAAAAGTGGCCAAGGAAGCAGAGAAACAGTTGATCCGTTCAAAAACGAAGTATCTGACCGCTCCACTAGTGAGAGAAGTTGTAAACGCAATCCTGATAGAGAAAGGCTTGGAGGAATATCGGCACAAACTCACACGTCTGGGAATTCCAGTTCACGACGTAACAGGCCTGATGGAGTCAAAAAACAGCGGAATTCGCAAGTCCGCGTCCGTGCAGGAATTAGCCGGCGAAACAATCTTCACAGAATATGCATTGTTGAACATTTTTCCAAGGGACATTTCAGACGCACACTTGTCAGGAGCCCTACACGTCAACAGTCTAAGTTCATGGATTCTCAAGCCCAGCGAAATAAGTCATGACTTACGATTTTTCCTTGAAAAAGGCTTGGACTTGGAAAAGATAGACCCCCTGCAACCTTCAATCTCACCACCACAGAACCTAGAATCAGCATTGGCCTTGACTTTCAACATCTGTCTCCACACTGCAAAGGAAGTTGAAACCTCACAAACCCTGGACTACTTCAACATATTTCTAGCACCCTTCGCTAAGGACGCAGAATCTTCAAAAATCAAAGATGCTCTACGCTTGTTCATACAAAATCTGACTCAATACGCACAGGTTTCTCTGGGCCTAGAACTAAATGTTCCAGACTTCTTGGCGAAGCAGCGAGCGTACGGCCCGAATGGAAAGCACTCTGGAACTTACTCAGACTTCGCCGAACAGGCCCAGCTTCTGGCAACTCTTCTCTTCGATGTTTTCGCTGAGGAAAGTGAACGCAAACCACTCATTAGGCCAAGCCTGATTGTGAAAATTCGTGTAGAGACCTTTACAGATGAGAGAGCAAAGGCATTACTTCTGAAAGCTCATAACTTGGCTTCAGAGAGAGGCATTCCATATTTCGCTAATGCTACGCAGAAAAACCGTAAACATTCAGTCTTTTCTTCCTCAGGCTTTAGACTGGACGCGGATCTGGACGGCGATTGGGAAACTGACACGTTGCACACTGGCTGCCTAGGGATGGTGACGATAAACACTCCGCGCATTGTTTATGAATCAGGGAAAGACAAGACAAGACTCTTTGAGTCTCTAAAAGAGAGAATAGAGATGGCAAGCCGAGCCTTGGAAATCAAACATCGCTCGCTGAAAAATCGCGGCAGGAATCTGCTCCCTTTTATTACGCAAGGCGGCAATGGTGATCAATACTTCAGGCTTGAAAACTGTTCTCGCATAATAAACCTGGCAGGATTGAAAGAGGCTGCAGAGGCGTTCGCTGAAAAAAGCATTAGCGACGAGAAGACCTTGGCGTTTGCTACAGAGCTGACCGAGAACGTTTCAGCTTACATTCACAAGATTGGCAGAAGACGCGGAAAACGCCTGTCTCCAGCAATACTGCCAAGTTATCAAGCTTCCGAGAGATTGGCGCAAGTGGACATGGAAAGGTATGGAATAGCCAAAGTCAAATTCTCAGGCTCAAGAGACAAACCATTCTACTCTACCATCAGCAACCTAACGCTCGCAGCAGGAAAACTCCCCCCAGAACATTTGGCCTTTGAAAGCAAGCTGGCGGAAGCTCATGGCGGCGGAAGCCTAATGGCAATAGATCTTGGCGAAGCAAAACACGAGCCCCAAGAGCTGATGGAAACAACTAAGCAGCTTGTGCAAGGTCAGGCAGATCTTTTTACGTATGAACGCAAAATGACTTATTGTGTTAACTGCAAGAAGAGTTGGTTTGGCTTACTCCACAAGTGCCCTTCATGCGGAGCGGTAGGAGCATTGGCTTTCTTCGACCGCTTCGCCAACACTTGAACTACAGCATAACAGTGCTGCTATTTGACTGCACCAAGTATCAGGGCCAAGAGTGCCATCCGGACAACTATGCCGTTTCGAACCTGCTGGAAATAGCGCGCATACGGCGTGTTGTCAACTTCCGGAGCGATTTCATCAACTCTCGGAAGAGGATGTAGAATTATCAGGTCCTTCTTGGCTTCACTCAGAGCTTCCAAGTCGATTCTGTATGAGCCTTTGACCTTGGCATACTCTGCTAGATCTGGAAAACGTTCCTTCTGTATTCTCGTAACATACAAAACATCAACAAGCGGAACTATTCTTTCCAGACTTGTTTTTTCTGTGACTGGTATGCGCTCTTTTATCGTTTGAAGGACCTCTCGCCTCATCCTGAGTGTCTCAGGAGAAACCAAGTACAGTT
>Ga0315280_10008271_pt1 | contig 13647 bp, 16 predicted proteins | sample YL17G06_40_MG_FD_203697 | JGI IMG/M metagenome (GOLD analysis project Ga0315280, IMG submission 203697) | Sediment microbial communities from Yellowstone Lake, YNP, Wyoming, USA - YL17G06_40 | ecosystem: Environmental > Aquatic > Freshwater > Lake > Sediment | place: USA: Wyoming | collected...
CTGTTGCGGGAGAACAAACCACTGAAACCTTAGACCAACAGACCGCAAAGGGCCTATTATTACAATACACGTGGTATCTTCAGAAAGAAGGCTACGGCGAAGGCTCCCGATATATTGACTGTATCCGCATGTTAGCCAATGCTGGCGCAAACCTGCAGAACCCTGAGCATGTCAAGGAAGTCATAGCTAAGAAAGACTGGAAGAACGGAACAAAAATGCAAGCGTGCTATGCGTATGATGCCTTAACCAAGATGCTCAAACTAACATGGATAATGCCGACATACAAACAGGAAGAAACCTTACCGTTCATCCCAACTATGAAAGAAATAGATGCACTAATCTCAGGAGCTCGAAGCCATAGACTCGCCGGATACCTTCAAACCCTGAAAGAAACGTATGCCGATCCAACAGAAGCTGTAAGACTACGATGGATAGACATCAACGAAAACACCATAACCATCAACACACCAGTCAAGAACCATAATCCAAGGCGAATCCCAGTTTCAAATCAGCTATTAGCCATGTTGAACATGCTGCCGAAAACTTCAGAATACATCTTTAACACAACCTACACACGTATCTCCGAGAGCTTCCAGACTGCACGGCGAAAGGTAGCTCAAAACCTTCAGAATCCAAGAATCCTAAGCATAACATTGAGAACCTTTCGACATTTCGGCGCAACAATGCTCTATGCTCAGACAAGAGACATTTTGCTAGTCAAGAAACTGTTAGGGCATAAGAAAATTGAGAACACGTTGAAGTACACTCAGCTTATCCAATTCAAAGATGATGAGTATGAAGCGGCAACGGCAACAGACTTAGATGAGGCAAAGAAGCTAGTAGGTGCAGGATTCGAGTTTGTAACTGACATGAACGGCATAAAACTGTTTAGAAAGCCAAAGAGGTATGTTGGTTAATGGAAAAACCCTCACTTAAAGGCGAATACAGATCCCTTAAGGCTTTTGGTAGGTTACTTTTGACTGTAAGTACTAACTCTTTTGGAGTGCAGCATTTGTACTCTCTGAGCATTCTTTCATAATGGGGTAGAACGCTCATACGTTCACCTCGTTTGTGTTTATGCCCACTTTGCTAATAAGACATACTTTACGATAATGCTTTCAATTTCGGTTGGTTGGATAAAACTCTACCCGAAAACCCAAATCTGTTGGCTGAAATGTTTAGTCTCACTCAATTAGAACGCAAAATCCAAACCGCGCGTGTATCTCAGGCTAATTTCATCATCTCTCTTGGATGCCTTAGCATTCTCAGGGGATTTTGAAAGGATCCTGCTAGACACCCGCAGTTTGAACAGTCCACGTTTTGTCCAAAACACCTTCTCCTGTTCCATGAAACATCAAAATGTAATACTTCATCGCCCCAGTGACATGAATCCCGATGATCTGGGTATTCGTACCATTTTATCATCGCCTTGCTCAGAAGAAAATCTTTTGGGTACAATGACTTTACCCTTTTTAGTTCCTTTATTATGATCCCCCGCTCTTCTCTTCTCATAAACCCAGGAACACTAACATCGATTCCGGACGCGCATATGTTGCACACAACACCCGTGAAACGATTGTCTCTTGCGATTTTTACGACATTCTCAAGCTCTTTGTAATTGTCTTTCATCAATGTCATATTGATAACAACACGTTTATCCCCTGAATAGTTTTTCATTACTCTTGAAAAAACACCTTCTCCCCTGATTGAATCATTTGTTTTCTGAAAACCATCTATTGAAACAAATAACCGGTGATTAAATTCCTCTGGTATCTTTATCGTTCCGTTCGTAATAACGTAGACAAAACGAAAAACCCGGTCAGCAAGCATAAGAACATCATTCCTGAGTGCAGGTTCACCACCAACCAAAAGAATATGTCTTATTCCTGACTTGTAGAGTTCATTGAACCTTTTTTCCCAAACCTGTACGGATAGCTCTTGTGTTCTAAAATCGCCTTTTCCGTGAAAATGATAGCAATGTCTGCATCTAAGATTGCAATTGTCCGTTACATCAACTTCTGCAAAATACTTCACTCCAAAGACAATTCTCTTTAGTTCAAGCCAAACAAGGTGAAGCAATTCGTACACGTATTTTTCCATGACATAGTTATCATGAAGAAAGCATTAATTAAGTGCTTCATAGCGCGCGGGGAATCCTGCACGACACGAAGAACGGATACTATGACGTCGTGCCAACTTCGTTGGGAGGCCTCAACTTCGACGGAAAAGTTGACATATGCCACGCCATAATCTTGGCCAACTCGTTCGGCGCCAAGCCAACCGACCCGCGCTAGAATTGCTACGCAGACTTGAACCACAACAGCATCATAGACATCTACGACGCGACACTGCTTGCCAACCACTTCGGCAAACACAGACCCGACCCATAAAACACAGCGCACAACCCCTACACCTCCCCTTTCTTTTTTCTTTTCAGCTATGTCTCAAGCAAAGCTCGTTTTGCTTATGCGGGATGCGCCACTCGGGTTCGGACGCGCGTTCGGAGAGTTGCTTGTGGGCACATCCTACGGCATTTCTGTTATGTGTTCTCACCTTGCTGAACACTTGATGAAAAACGGAATCATTAGAGAAGAGTGATTATGCGGGAGACGTCGTCATCCCTTTTCAGCGTTGCATCCGCTGTCTGTATACAAAAGCATCAACGAAAGCACTTGGTTCCCTCGGAAAAGCAAGAACAAAAGGCAAACCCGGTCGATGGTTGGTCGATGCATGTTAAGCTTTTTGCTCGTGACTAGAGTTTTTGAGTTTTGGACCTTTGCCCCTTGCATGGTACGGTAGTTTGCTTGTCCTGAATACCACCAATCTGCTTTTGAAAGCCGCGAGGTAGGCCAAAACAAGTTCTTTGCCTCTTTGGGTCAATGCATAGACTGGTATGGTCATGCCTACTTGAAGGAGTGCTTTGCTGCCGATTTCTTTTCGAAGTATCGTCGAAGCACTTGCACAAGCAATATCCGCTTTGGCTATTTGCTTCACATCTCCCCGTTTGGCTAGGGTGTTGCATACAGAAAAAATAACGACTTCAGTCTTCGCGATGTCTTGAAGATTGCGAATTTGGCTTATTGCCTTCGCATGAAAACTTGCGACCGTGACAGCAACACGCCTGAAGCCCATGGCAAATGCCCGTTTGACGCCTTCAACCTGGTCAATTCGTGCACTAGCCTCGTCCAAGACGACATCGCCATTTTGCTTGATTTTTTCAACAACCTCTTGTATGGGCGAAGTTCTGATGATTCCAGTTAAACGTGCACCGATGCCTTGTACAAGCTTGCTATTAGTTGTTATTACGGTGCCTGCGCCTTCACAGACAACAACTGCACAGTCAATCAAGCCTTTGTCAAGCCACACGCTCATCATTTCAGACGCACCGTACGCCACCATCGGATCGGCATCAAATCGACGGTTTCTGCAGCAGAACCCATGTCCTGCAATTTTCCTTTCAACGCTCTTCTTCACTGCTCCAGCGCTGATTTTTTTGGTTCCATAAAGAGACTCATGCAGTGGACAATACTTGACGACGGGTTCAGTTAGCGCTGACACACCTGTTGGTGAAACTCGGACCCTTGAACCGCAACAGTAGATCTCGTGGGTTCCGCAGGTCTGACTGCAGATTTGCTCGGACTTCCCCGGCATTCAATCACCTTGACATCTGGACTCAACGGTGACACTACTGAGCATTTAGGTCATATTAAACGTGTTGAGGGCTTTTCGCGTGGGATCAGAGTTCATCGATCCCAATTAACAATACGAAAACGTATGCAATTGATCGAAAAGTCCGCTGGAAAAAACTGCTGGCTATTCTTATTACTCTTTGTTAGTCATGTCGTTTATCTGTTGTTCCATCGTGTGGCCGCGGCAGTAGACCAATGCTTTCTTGACGCCTGGAACTTTCTTTGCAGCATTCTTGATGTCCACGGCCAGTCTGAAGGCTATTGGACAGAATGGGCTTGAAGGCACAAACTCAACTTTCACGACGCCTGCCCCTTCTTCCTTTACGCTGGTGATCATCTGCATATCTGCGAAGGTCATGCCTGTTTCTGGATCAACTACTTGACCAACAGCTTCACGAACCTTATCTTCAATTTCAGTCAAACACTTACACTTCCATCTGCGTTAGCACGGTAAACCGCATAGGCATCCTATATACGTGTTGTGTTGAATTGTGAGCTTTTCTCATTGCTTCGCTTGATGCATGCGCCAGCTTAATGTCATAGTCTTTGGGTGTGATGCTTTTACTTCGTCCAGACGCGAAACGGCGGTGTTGTGTGGTGCTTTAAGGACCACATCTGGATTTGTGTACGCTTCTTCGCATATCTTCCGCATGGTCTCAATGAAGTGGTCCATCTCTTCTTTCTCAAACGTTTCCGTTGGCTCTATCATCAATGCTTCATCAACTATGAGTGGAAAATAGATCGTTGGCGCATGAAAACCGTAGTCGAGCAGACGCTTTGCAATATTTAGGGCTGAGACTCCAGTTTGATCTTTGAGAGGTTTGGCGCTGATGACGCATTCGTGTTTTCTAGGTGTATTTGTGTCGTATGGAAGGGTCAAACCCTTGATCTGCTGCAGCTTCTTCATCAGATAGTTAGCGTTCAACACTGAGACTTCGGCTGCTTCCTTCAACCCCTCACATCCCATGCTCAATATGTAGGCGTAGGCCCTCAGCAAAACGGCAGTATTTCCGTAGAAGCCCTTCATTTTTCCAATACTGTTCGGCCTCTCATAGTCCAATCGGTACGCGTCTCCGTCATAGACAATTCGCGGAACCGGCAAGAACTTGGCCAAATCCTTTGAGACCCCAACTGGGCCAGCCCCTGGACCGCCACCCCCATGAGGAGTGCTGAAAGTTTTGTGAATGTTAATGTGAACTATGTCGAAACCCATGTCCGCGGGTCTCGCCTTACCAAGCAGCGGGTTCAAGTTTGCCCCATCATAATACAGTAGGCCTCCTGTCTCATGAACGATCTTGGCTATTTCATCAATGTTCTTTTCAAACAACCCCAGAGTATTGGGATTCGTGAGCATGAGGCCTGCCGTCTTTTCTGAAACAGCCGATTTCAAAGCCTCCACGTCTATGCAGCCGTCGTTGTCCGATGGGATGACAACTACACTGAATCCTGCCATCGCAGCGCTCGCCGGGTTCGTGCCATGTGCAGAATCGGGAACAATCACTTCTGTCCTTTTCTCACATTCACCATTCGACTTGAGGCATGCGTGCATTAACAGGGTGCCTAGAAGCTCGCCATGAGCTCCAGCGGCAGGCTGCAAGCACACCTCATAGGTTCCCGTTATCTCGCTGAGCCAGCGCTCAAGTCTGAAAAGGATTTCAAGCACGCCTTGTACAGTGCTTTCGTCTTGATACGGATGGACAAGACCTAGCGATGGCAATCCTGCCAGCGATTCATTGACCTTCGGATTGTACTTCATTGTGCAGCTTCCAAGCGGATAGAACCCTGAATCGACGCCGTAGTTCATTTCCGAAAGACGTAGGAAGTGTCGGTTGACCTCGACCTCTGAAAGCTCTGGAAGACTAATCTTTCTTGTTCTTTGCATGTTTTTCGGAACAAGAACGTTTACGTCGCCTACGACTTCTTTGACCTGCGTCTCAACGCTTGGTACAGTATGTCCTCTTCGTCCTGTCTTTCCGAGATTGAAGATTACTGGTTCATTCCAACTTGCCTGTTTGTACATGCTGCCTTCACCTTCTTCCCACTATCTCTTGTAGCGTTTCTGCTAATCGCTGAATCTCTTCTTGTGAATGGATTTCGGTGACGCAGTACAACGCTGTTTGTCCGAGCTCAGGAAACTCGTTTGAGAGGTCTTTCCCGCCTTGAATATGATGGTCCAGCAGCTTTTTGTTTACATCCTTCACGGTTAGGTTAGCTTGGTCGAAGTTCACTGTGAATTCTTTGAAGTGGGCAGATTTGAAAATTGGTGTTTTGACCTTCGGAATTTGTGAAAGGAGGTGCATTGCGTAATTGGCTTTGTAGATTATTGTTTCTCCAAGTTCACGGAAGCCTTGAGGTCCCAGTAAAGCCATGTAAACTGCAGATGCCACAGCGCACAAGGCTTCGTTAGTGCATATGTTTGAAGTTGCTTTCTCACGTCTTATGTGTTGCTCACGTGTCTGCATAGTCATACAAAAGCCTTGTTTGCTGTTGTCTTGAGTTGTTGTCAGCCCGATTATTCTTCCTGGCATCTGTCTGATCAACGTCATGTCGTCATGGCAAGCCATGATTCCCAGCAGGGGACCTCCAAAATTCATTGCGTTTCCAAGCGGTTGGGCTTCACCGATGACTACGTCTGCACCATATTCGCCCGGAGGTTTCAACACTCCAAGAGACGTTGGGTCGACGCCTGCTATTAGGAGCGCATTTTTCGCGTGGGCTTCTTTGCTTATCTCTTCAACCTGCGTCTCAATGAACCCTAGGTATGAGGGGTTTTCAACGTAGACTGCGGCGGTTTTGTCTGAAATTTTGCTTTTCAAGTCGTTGAGGTCTGACTGTCCAGTTTCTGTCTGATACTTCACTTGCTTGATTTTGATTCCGGCTGGGTCAGTATAGACCTTTAATGCTGATGCTCTCTCTGGGTGAATGATTTCTGGGATCAGGATTTCATTTCTTCCCTTGACCCTTGCAGCCATACGGGCGGCTTCGCCTAAAGCTGAGGCCCAGTCATACATTGAGCAGTTTGCCACTGTCATGTCTGTTAGCTCGCAGATCATGCTTTGATACTCGAACAACGCTTGCAGCATACCTTGCGAGATTTCAGGCTGATAGGGCGTGTAAGCTGTAAGGAGTTCACTGCGTCGAACAATCTCTTCTACAACTGCTGGAACATAATGCGGCCAACAACCCGCGCCCAAGAAGACTGACATGCTGTTGTTTGTCTCGTTTTTTGAGAGCAAGCATTCGACGTGCTTTCTGACTTCAAACTCAGACAAGCCTGTTTCAGGGAGGTCGAGCTTCTTCTTAAGCAGGAATTTTTCCGGAATGTCCTTGTACAGTTCATCAATTTGCTTGACGCCTATTTCGCGCATCATTTCCTGTTTAATCTCTGGGACAGAATTTGGAATGTACGGATGACTGGGCTTGCCCACATGTCTCACCATTATGATTTAGACACTAGATTGTGGAGCCTTCTTTAAGCTTTTTTAGCCTTTTCTTGAAAGAAGTTCCAAGAACAAAGAGACTAGAACCGTGTTACTTTCTGCAGACAATCATGAAGTGTTCACTGATTCCTACGCTGACTGGATTTGTGCAAGTCTTCAAATGAGTTTCCCACCAGACCTTCCATGCGTTCGGATACTTCCTAAAGAGCCTATTCGTCTCCTTTGGGTGCCCGCTTGCCAGCCCTTCAAGACCCACCATCTCAAGCACGTCTATCCCTCTCTTTTCGAACGCTTCTCTAATGTCTTCAGGGACGTAGAAGTGGCAGGGAGCAAATCCGTGACCGCCGTGATAGTCCCCTGTGTCTCTCAGTTTTGGAAAGATTTCGAGTTCCATCTCATACGGCAACCGAACAAGCTCGGTCACAAGAACCGCAATTCTTCCTATCACCGAGACGAATATTGGCGCCCCTTTCTTCGCGACCCTGATCAACTCATCAACTGCTTTTTCTCTCTCCATTCTATCTAGGACATGTGACAGTGCTCCGCCTAGGCAGATTACTGCATCAAAAGTCTCGTCTCCGAACCGTGAAAGATCACAGATAGTCCCTTGAGTAACGTGCTTGACACTCTTCTGTACTCCTGCTTTTCTGATCTGTCTCTTGGCCACTAACAACAGTTCAGGCGCAAAATCAAGCAAGGCGACATCGTACCCCATTTTCGCAAGTCCGATTGTGTACCTGCCCGGTCCTCCGCCAGCATCCAGAACATAACCTTTTGGAGGAAGGTACTTTTTGAGATAGGACAACGTAGTGTCGAGTTCCAGTCGATGATATGCATCTCTCGTTAGTCTCTTCCATTCTCTCCGATTCATTCCAGAATAGTATTCTTTGACGAGCCTTTCATAACTTTGATTTCCAGAATGAGCAGAAACCTTTTTCATTTTCTTTCCAGCCAGGGCTTTTTTCTGAGGGTCTAGTACTGTATTCCTTCTGTTGTGACCATTGTCTTCGGCGATTTTATGTCGTTGACCTCATTCACGAAGTCTGCTTTATCCTGCAGTTCTTTGGGGGCGAACCTTCCAGTCAAGACAACGTCAGTGCCTTTTGGAATCCTGTCAAGAAACTGAAGGACCTCTCTCACATCTAAAAGCTGGCAATACACGGCCAGGTTGATTTCGTCCAAAATGAGAAGAGCAGGCTTTTTTTCTTTGGTGACCTTTTCGGCAAATTTAAGGGCCTTTTCAGCTAGTTTCTTGTCCTCGTCGCCTAGGTTGCCTAGTCCCACCCAGCCTTGGCGTCCGAACTGGTAAATCTCATAATAGGGTGCAAGCATTTTCTGGACCTTGTACTCGCCTGTGTTTTTCCACCATTTCAGGAACTGGATTATGAGAACCTTATGCCCGTGCCCAATTGAGCGCAAAGCTAAGCCTAGAGCATTTGTGGTTTTTCCAGCACCCGTGCCGGTGTACAAGTATATGTAACCCATCATTGTCCCCATAGATGTTGTTTGTTATGTTTGTTTTTATCATTTTCGAATGTAAACCCGCGCTGGACAAAATTTTTGCGGATCACTCGATTTCCGAAATATATCGCCTCTTGACCTATGTCGGAAAAAAAATGAATACGCGCTAAAGTCTTTAATAGTATAGTGCGTTTTGTTTCTTCTGGAGAATTCAAAGATGGAATACGATTACGATACGTTGCTCAAGAGGGCGCGAACTCAACTTCCAGAAGTAGGTTCGAAACGTGAACGCTTGGAGCTGCCTAGGCTAAACTATGCAAGAATAGGCATGCGAACCGTGATCTTTAATTTCAAAGAGATTGCCGACGCTTTGGACCGTGACCCACAACATTTGCTCAAATACTTAACAGGCGAGATGGCTACAGCCGCAACAATCCAGGGTTCAAGGGTTATCTTCCAAGGGAAGTTTTCAGAAGACACCTTTCATAGACTGATGGAACGATACTTGGAAACTTTTGTCGTATGCCCTGTCTGTAAACGCCCTGACACGAAAATTGTGAAAGAGAAGCGTCTCTCGTTCTTGGTCTGTGGAGCTTGTGGAGCAAAATCGTCAATCAAGCAGCTGTAAGAGTGTCTAGTATTGGAAGTGTACATGAATCTCAAAAAGATCGGCAGAAACGTTCTCCTTTGTATGTGCGACACTGAAATTCTCGGGAAGACTCTTCGTGAGGATAAAATAGTCTTCTGTGTCAAGGAGGATTTCTACAAAGGCGCCAGAGTGAATATTGAAGAAGCGGTGTCGCTGATAGAGTCATCGACAATAGTGAACATGGTAGGCAAGAACGTTGTGAAGAAAGCGATAGAAAGAGGCTATGTGCATCCAGAGGCAGTGTTGCACATAGAAGGCGTTCCGCATGCTCAAATAGTCAAGCTGTAGGGTCGAATAGTCTTCATACTTGAACATAGTTTTAAAAGGAAGAATCATCAACCATGTACATAATGCATTAGAGGTGCTTGATTGGGTAAGAAAAAGGTCCTGTCGGAACAAGAACTGAACAAGGTGGTGCTGCCTTCTGCGAACGATATTTTTGGCGTGGCAGTGAAACTGCTCGGTTACGACCGTGTACTCGTCAAATGTCAGGATGGACATGAAAGATTATGCCGTATTCGCGGCAAGATGAAAAGACGCGTTTGGATACGTGAAGGGGATATTGTTCTAGTTTCCCCATGGGATTTTCAGACTGACAAGCGTGGCGATCTGATCTGGCGCTACACAAGAGCGCAGGCAGAACAGCTTCGCAGAGACGGCCACGTCACAATCTAATTCTTTGTGTTCAATCGACTGGAAGTTCTTATGACTTTTCGTAAAAATGTTGACAAGAGATTGCTCGAACATGAGAAGTCGTACGAGAAAGACCAGTTGATGAAGGAGAAGCGAAGCGAAGAGTACGAGGTTTTAGAAGAAGTTTTCGATCGGTCCACACTAATGGTAGTATATGACTTCATGAAGAAAGGAACGATCGACGAGATTCACGGTGTAATCAGAGCGGGAAAGGAGTCACGTGTTTACTGGGGAAAAAACAAAGAAGGAAAAGAACTCGCGATAAAAATCTACTTGGTCGTGTCCTCAGAATTCCGCAAGGGATTAGTGAAGTACATTGAAGGAGACCCAAGATTCCAAAACTTGAAGCATGGCACACGCTCGTTGATTTTCGCATGGGCTCAAAAAGAATTCAAGAATTTGGAACTCGCAACGCGTGCAAGAGTGAGAGTTCCAAGACCAATAGCGGTCAAAAACAATGTGCTCATCATGGAATTCATAGGCGAAAACGGTGAGAGTGCCCCGTCGCTTAAGGAGCAATCGCCGAAACACCCGGAGAAAGTGTATAAGGACTTGATGGCCTATTTGGAAATACTGTACCGCAAAGCGGAACTCGTCCATGGAGATTTGAGCGAATATAACGTAATGATATGGCGAGGACGCACCGTGATTTTTGACGTGTCGCAAGCTGTCCTTTTGGTGCATCCAATGGCCGATTTTCTTCTTCGCAGAGATTTAACCAACATCAACAAGTATTTTAGCCGCCTAGGCGTAGAAGTTCCTTCCGTTGATGATTGTTACAAGAGGGTTACTGGTCGTGGCGCGAGCTAGCACTTTCATACGAATTCCCAAGGAGCGTGTGGGCGTTCTAATCGGCCCAGACGGAAGGACAAAGAAAAGCATTGAGGAAAAACTCTCAGTGGAACTGCAAATTGACGGTGAAGAAGGCGATGTCAACATTCTCATGAAGGAAAATGCGGCTGATCCCTCCATGCTTTTCAAGGCAAAAGATGTTGTAACAGCTCTCGGTAGAGGCTTTTCGCCAGAACACGCTTTTCGACTGATCCGCGACGAAGAAGCTGTTCTGGACATGCTGGATCTGAGGGCTATCTTTGGAAAATCCGAGGCGGACATCAAACGGGTGAAGGGTCGAATCATAGGAATGAACGGCAAAACTCGCACGATCATTGAAGAATTGACAGACGCGCATGTAGCTGTCTATGGACACACTGTGGCAATAATTGGGACGATGGAGCAGGTTCAGGTTGCCCGTGAGGCAATAGAAATGCTGATCAAGGGCAGCATGCACGGCACAGTCTACCGGTTTCTGCATAGAAAACGCAGAGAACTCAAAAAGAAGATGCTCGAATTATGGGAAAAGCCCCGTGAAGAAAAATGAAGTCATCCAGAGCTTTCTTCGGTAGAGGCGCATTCTGAGTAGCATCATTTGAAAAAATGGTTAATATTCCTGATGCAATAACAACGCTCGTATACAAAAGCATCGCCGAGAATCACTGTTCCGACGCTTTTCAGATCTCACTGAAGTTGAAGCAAGAGCAGCTTTGCTGTTTTCAAATGAACTTGGAATTGCACCTACTTGAACTCCGCTTTCCGACGGAGGATCAGTAAGGTCCCTGACAAGGGAGCAATGAAGTCAGGTAAAAAGTAATAGAGGACAGAATACAACGGCTTGTATTCTGGTATGATCATTGACGTAATCCAAACACCTGCGCCTGAAAGCGTGCAAAGCACAGCTAAGATCACAGTTGGCCGATGACTCTTCCGAGCAAACACCAGTGTCGCAGCAGCCAAGCCAAACAACAATCCGCACAGACAAAGACCTGTCAGGATTTGGTCGTATAAGAACCATTTCTGAGCGATTAGAGGAGGGTACGCGCGCACAGAGCCTAGCTTTCCGAAGTCCTATCAGACATTCATCGCGCAAGTTGCCGCTTTCTCATTGTCGCTGCTGATAATTGTCGTCTGGGATCTCCCAACAAGAATCCGGTTAAACGAGCTGGAAAGGCATGAACGTCGCACGTCCCAGATTGTTACGGCAAGGTCCAAACTGAAATCTACTGTGCATTGAACTTAACGAAATTATAACATAGGTGCGAGCTGACGTTTGCAGCGCGACTTTCTGTTGGATTCTGAATATATATTTTCAGTCCGAATTTTCGGTTCTGAATTGTTATTAAGATTCAAGATAAAACACGGATCAAAGGAAGAGGCAATGGCTCTACGGAAGAGAGTTCTGATAGCCGTTCTAGTAGTAGCTTTGATAGCATTTGCCATAGTGCTGACGGTTGCTAGTGTTCTAGCACTTCTACAATCGAGTGTAACTGTCCCGAGCAGCGGACATATCGGTATGGGGTTCGTGCTGAAAAAGAGCCTATTAATCCTGTTTTGATTGGCATTGTTTCGCATCAGTGGAAAAAAGGCTGTGTTCAGTTCTCGTCAAAGCCCAGGTGTGGCTAGAGACAAATTTGTTATCAGTTCATGGTTTTAGTGCTCACTCCGGGCTCGTTGCGAACCCGAAGAGAGCATCAGCGGTGCTCCGCACTCAAGATCACAATCATTCTGAATTCATGGGGGCCAGAGTCTTCATCGCCCGCTATGGAAAACTAAAAGTAGCTCAGATAAAAAGGTTATAGGTGTTGTAAGAGGTGCAGTGAGGGGTTATGCTGAAGAAGATTCGAGTTGTTCCGTTGGCGGCTGAGAGTCTAGGCGTGAGGTCTATGTGTACTTATGTTGAGACTCCAGACATACGTGTGCTCTTGGATGCTGGTGTTTCTCTGTGCCCGAACAGGTTTGGGTTGCCGCCTCATCCTGAAGAGTTCAAGGCGATAGTTGAAGCTCGCAGGAAGATTTCCGAAGCCGCGGGAAAAGTGCAAATCGTTACGATAAGTCATTATCACTATGACCACCACACGCCATCCTTTGAAGATTGGCTGGTAAATTGGACAGAACAGGAAGAAACTGCCAAACAGATCTATCAGAACAAAGTGATTCTTGCCAAAAACCCGCGAGAAAACATCAACTCTAGTCAACGAGAAAGAGGCTGGATGTTTGGAAGAGCAGAGGGAAGCTACGCAAAGGAGATTCTGAACGCAGATGGCAAATCATTTGCATTTGGTCAGACAAAGCTACGGTTCTCGGAACCAGTTTTTCATGGACCTGAAAGTTCTGAATTGGGATGGGTGTTGATGGTGACAGTCGAGATTGAAGATGAAAGGTTCCTGTTTGCCCCAGACGTCCAAGGTCCAATGTCAAAACTACCGTTACAAATAATCGAAAAAGAGAACCCTCAACTATTGATGATCGGCGGACCACCCCTGTACCTGTCTCCCATGAAAGTAAGCGAAAACGAACTGCAGACTGGGGTCAAGAATCTCTGCGAACTAGTCAAAAAAATCCCACACGTGATCCTTGACCACCACATAATACGGGACGAAACCTGGCAAATGAAAGCACTTGACGTACTCTATGACACCTATAAGTCGGGATCTGTTCTCCAAACGGCAGCAGAATTTCTAGGCAGAAAGACCATTCCACTTGAGGCTATGCGCAAAAGACTCTTCACTGCAGCCCCTCCATCCCGCGAGTTCGAGAAATGGATGAAAAGCGATGATGAGACAAAGAAGCACACAAAACCTCCCATCTGACGGCATCGGCGCAACCTTGAAGGGTTGTGGGGCCGGGGCCGGGATTTGAACCCGGGCGCTAGGCTCCACAG
>Ga0315280_10008272_pt1 | contig 13647 bp, 11 predicted proteins | sample YL17G06_40_MG_FD_203697 | JGI IMG/M metagenome (GOLD analysis project Ga0315280, IMG submission 203697) | Sediment microbial communities from Yellowstone Lake, YNP, Wyoming, USA - YL17G06_40 | ecosystem: Environmental > Aquatic > Freshwater > Lake > Sediment | place: USA: Wyoming | collected...
GGCAATAAGCACTGCCCGAACGACCCGGTGTTCGCGACCGTCGCGAAGGTCTTCGAGGTCGTGCCCGACATCCTGAAGCAGATCCAGAAGATCAAGGACCCGTGGCCGAACGTGGATGCCGGGTCCGGCTCGCTCCTCTACCACTACGGGCTGACCGAGTTCCCGTACTACACGGTGCTCTTCAGCGTCTCGCGCGCGCTCGGGGTCTGCTCGCAGGCGGTCATGGCGCGCGCCCTGGGGCTGGCGATCACCCGGCCGAAGTCGGTCACGACGAAGTGGATTCAGGCGGAGGTGGCCAAGCACGCCGCGGGCGTCTGACGGATGAGGCGACCGGTCCCGCTCGGTCGCGCCATCGACGGGGACGGGCTGGCAGCGAAACGTCGCCGCCAGCCGGTCCCCTCTGCTGCTACAATTCCCACCATTGCCGCGCTCCGGCCGGACCGCTGCCGGCCCCGCCGGACGTGCGCCCTCTGCAGGTTCGGAACATGCGGCTGAAGACCTTCTTCGCGACGGTCGTCGTCCTGGCTGCGGCTCACCTCGCTGTGGCAGCGGACGTCGAGAAATCGCTCGAGGCGGCGATGGGCCCGTACTACGCGGCGCTGGTCGCCAGCGCCCGCGGCAACCTCGATGCGAGCGAGCGGCAGCTTCTGCTGTTGGCTTCCCGCTGGCAGGTGGTCGAGAGGAACGCTGCCGGCGCGCCGCCGGCCCTGGCGAACGACCCGGCGTGGACCGCTGCCGTCCGCACGGTCACCGCGACGATCGACCGGGCGCGCGGGCATCTGAAGAAGAAGGACGTCGCCTCCGCGCACGCCGAGCTCGAGTCGATCCGGCACGCGCTTCACGACGTGACCGAACGGCACAACCTGCTCACGTTGGACGTCCACCTGACCGATTTCCACGAGGCGATCGAACGGCTGAGCGGTCACGTGGCGGGACGGAACGAGATCGTGCTGAAGGCGAACGACTACGAAGACCTCGGCGAGGACCTGCGCACCGCGCAGACCGAGTGGAAGGCGGTCGAGGCGGCCGCGGCGACGCTTCGGTCCGATGCCAGATGGCGGGCGGCGGCCACGAGGGTGACGAACGCCCTGCGGAACGTCGACCGTGCGATCGCGGCAAAACAGGCGGAGGAGGTCGCGCGGGCGAGCGAATCGCTCAAGAACGGCTATTTCGACCTGCTTATCGCGCTGTCGCGCACCAGCTGACAGCGCCGATCGGGCGCCATCCTCACCTGGAACGCGACCCCTCGCACCCGGCCATTGTACAGTCCGAGCTCCTGCGAGCGCTCGGCGGAGCGCGACCGCGCTTCCGATCCCCCTCAGGCGATGCTCACACGTTGACGGGCGGCGTCGTGGCGCCGGTCAGGTCCCCGGCTCCCGGTCCGTCGCCTGTCCCGACTGCTGCGCCCGCTCCGCCTCGACCTTCGCGCGCGATGTGTAGTACCGGCGCAACCACCGGCTCAGGCCGTCGAGGCCCGGATAGAGCACCCGCTCGGTGATGTTCGCCTGATCGAGCTTGTCGCGGATCTCCCATTTCACGCACGCCGGGATCAGGATGCGCCGGAACGCCTCGGGATGCCGGCGCAGCCAGACGTCGAGGCCGAGCCGCGGGTTCGAGACGAGCGAGAAGAGCGCGAACTGATTGACGATGCGGTCGTCCAGCGAGGGCGGCTCGAAGAAGACGACGAACTCGCTCGCCGAGAGGCGGTCGAACTCGTGCAGGCTCGACGCGGCGCGGCCGAGCATCTCTGCGGTGAACACGTGCGAGCCTTCGTCCGCGAGGATGCGCTTGAGGGAGTCGGGGAGGAGCTGGTTGGTGCACACGTAGTCGACGCACCAGATCAGGCCATCGCTGCCGTCGCGCTCGAGGTTCTCGGTCGCGAAGTGCATCGCGACGAAGGGCGAGTAGGTCCAGTCGAGCAGCCGCGTCGGCAGGCCGTGGTGCTGCGCGACCGCGAGCCAGTTCCACACCGAGTCGCCCGGCACCGATTCGCGCTGCGCGTACTTGCGGAAGTTGCGCAGCAGGTGCCCTTCCAGCTCGAATGTGCCTCCCATGCGCGCGATGCTCGACCGCAGGTCTTCGATCGCGTCCGATTGCCCCCGGAAGGCGTAGCTGGAGCGGAAACGGCCGAGCGAAGGGTTCCACGATCCCTCGTACAGCCGCTCGTTCAGCTCGCCCCAGCTCGAGATTCGGATGTCGTTCACGTTCGGCCGCCCCCGGGCGCGCCTCCTATTCTACCGCTCACCGCCAGGGACGCGCCCAGATCCTCGGCGGCTCGAACCACCCGCCTTTCGCTGGCCAGCCGCTGCACGCGCCGGCGGGCCGCGGGCCCGGGGGCGGCGCGATCGTGACGCGCCGCGGCGCGCGCGGTATACTGGCCTTCGGGCACGCGCACACAGACGAGCGACGGATGACGCCGCCGTTGGCGGCGACCGAGGGCCTGCCGAGTCCGCGTGACGCGCCGGTGCGGCTCGCAGAACGATCATCGGGACAGCGAGTGAGGGCCTAGCATGGGTGACGCCGGCGAAGGACTGGTGGATGCGGACGCCCGCATCCAGCAGCGCATCGAGGAGCACGAGCAGGAGCGGCGGCGCCGGCTGCTGCCCGTGAAGGACCCGGACCGCCAGCGGACGCTCGAGTCGCTGCGGCTCGCGAAGACCGAGTTGCAGCAGCAGTTCGCCGCAACCATCCACGCGGTGCGGCGTGAGCAGATCCAGCAGGCGCTGGCCGAGCTGGACCGCCGCATGGGTGAGCTCGGGGGCGGTCCGGCGTGAGGCTGACGGCCGGTTGCAGGATCGCAGGCGCCGCGTGCAGGCGTTGCCGGGGGATGGCCGTGACCGCCATCGTCGGCTGTGCGATGGTCCTGCCCGGGCGCGCGCCGGGTCGAGGTGGATCTGGGCTCGGTGCAGTCGCGATACCTACACCTGCTTGGCCAGGTAGTTCTGCAGCCCCATCTGGCCGATCTGGTCCTGTTGCTCCTCGCCCCAGTCCGCGTGGCTCTCTTCGTCCTTCAGCACCTTGTCGAACAATTCTCGCGTGCCGTTGTCGCCGACCTCGACCGCCTGGCGGATCGCGTCGTTGTAGCCCTTGACCGCCCTGAGCTCCGCGTCGTGGTCCCTGGCGACGATCTCCTCGGCCGACTTGCCGATCTGCATCGCGTTCAGCTTCGAGACGGACGGTGTGCCTTCCAGGAACAGGATCCGCTCGATCAGCCATTCCGCGTGGTGCATCTCGTCGAGAGCCTGCTTCTCGATCGCTTTGTGAAGCCGTTCGTAGCCCCAGTTGTGACACATCTCCGAGTGGACCATGTACTGGTTGATGGCGGTCAACTCCTCGGCGAGCAGCTCGTTCAGGGTCTTGATGATGTCAGGATTGCCTCTCACGGTAGCTCCTTTGCCCCTTCGGGGCGCGCGATGAAGTGTAGCCGAACGAGCCCACAGGATACCTCATTCGGAGCAATCTCGGCGCGGCTCCCCGCCGATCTGCGGTATCCTTTCCGCACTCGAACCGGGCCCGGCGTGAACATCGGGCGCCGTCCGACGCGCACCAGGGAGGAGGCGATGAAAGGCCGTACAGCATTCGTCGTGGTGTCCTTGTCGCTGCTGGCGCCGGTCCACGCACAGGAGAAGATCACCGCGCCGCAGAACGCGTCGATCCGCAAGGAGGACATGAAGCCGGACCTGGTGTTTCTCGCCTTGGATCTGACGCGAGGACGGCTGACGGGCACCTCCGAGAACCGGATCGCGGCCGAGTTTATCAAGGCCCGTTGCACCGCAGCGACCACTGGCCGGTCATGCAGCGCGGGGTCGCTGCCCTCTGGTTTGTGACCGGCCTTCACCCCGATTACCACACCGTCTACGAAGAACCAAGCACGAAGCACGGACGACCGTCGTCCTTGCCGTTTGACTGCAGGCTCGGCTTCATCGTACGCTTGGAGGTTCAGGTGCAAGGGCACGTCAAGACGAGTGACGGCAGTCCTGCCTCCTTCCGGCAGGTCCTCGCGCTCCTCATCCATTCCTGCTCATGGACGTCACGACCGTCGATCCTGTTGACCTCGCTCTGGGCATCCCCGGCTTCTCCTACGGCGACCTGTACCGCCCCGACCAGCTTCGCAGGCTCTACGAGCGCTTCTGCGAGGAGGTCGAGCGTGCCGAGCCGGCATTCTGGGCGGAGTGGGACGCCTACCGCCGCGCACCGGACGGGCCGCGCACGCCGCTCGAGCTCTCGTCGCTGCTCGTGCGGATGGCGCCCCACGTCAGCCGCTTCGTTGCGCGGGCGTTCGGTGTGGAAGCCCAGGCCGGCGAGCTCCGGGACAGGACCCAGGCCGACGATCCGATCTACCGCTTCAAGGTCGATTTCGTCCGGCGCCGTGCGGTGCCGCTCGTCAAGGGAGGCGCGCACCCGCCCCTCAGCAACGACGACCGGGCCGTGGTGGAGTCGCTCGTCGCCGCCGAGTGCGAGCAGGATGCCGAACGGGCGCTGGCGAAAGTCGGCTGTCGCCTGCTCGACCGCGAGGCGGGGCTGACCGCGCAGGCGAGCGAGGCCGAGCGGGCCGAGCTCGGCCGGCAGATCGACGCGCTGAAACGGTGGTGCGCAGCGCGCCTGCACGACCCCGCCTACCGCTCGTGGGTGGTCTTCCGGTTTCCGGAGCCGCTCGACTACTTCAAGCTCGTCCCAGTCGAGCGCCCCGACGCGCAGCTGCCACACGAGATGATCGGCCCGAGCGGGCGGTTGCGCCGCCGAGACGGCTTCGTCCTGACCGACCCGCGGATGAAGCCGCGCGAGGTGCTCAGCGAGGTGCACTACTGTGTGCTCTGCCACGAGCGCGACAAGGATTCGTGCTCGAAGGGGTTGCACGCGAAGGATGGCGGCGTCACGAAGAACCCGCTCGGCATCCCGCTGGCCGGCTGCCCGCTCGACGAGAAGATCTCGGAGATGCACGCCCTCCGGACGGCCGGCGATCCGATTGGCGCGCTCGCGCTGGTGACCGTCGACAACCCCATGTGTGCCGGCACCGGCCATCGGATCTGCAACGACTGCATGAAGGCCTGCATCTACCAGAAGCAGGACCCGGTCAACATTCCGCAGATCGAGACCGGTGTGCTCACCGAGGTGCTGGGGCTGAGGTGGGGCGTGGAGATCTACGGCCTGCTCACGCGCTGGAACCCGTTGAACGTGCGCCGCCCGTACGCGCTGCCGTACAACGGCAGGAACGTGCTCATCGTCGGTCTGGGCCCGGCCGGGTACACGCTGGCCCACTACCTGCTCAACGAGGGCTTCGGCGTCGTCGGCGTCGATGGGCTGAAGATCGAACCGCTGCCCGAGGAGTTGACGGGCGCCGAAGGGAGGTCGCCGCGGGCCATCCGGGACTGGTGCGAGATCTACCGGGCGCTCGACGAGCGCGTGCTCGAGGGCTTTGGCGGTGTGTCCGAGTACGGGATCACGGTCCGCTGGGACAAGAACTTCCTGACGCTGCTGCACCTGACGCTCGCGCGGCGCGACCATCTGCGGATGTACGGCGGCATCCGCTTCGGCGGGACGCTTCCGATCGAAGACGCCTGGGCGCGCGGGTTCGACCACGTCGCGATCGCCGCCGGCGCCGGGCGGCCGACGATCATCGACATGAAGAACAACCTGATTCGCGGCGTCCGGAAGGCGAGCGATTTCCTGATGGCGCTGCAGCTCACCGGCGCCTTCAAGCGCGAGTCGCTCGCCAACCTGCAGGTGCGCCTCCCCGCGCTCGTCGTCGGGGGCGGGCTGACGGCGATCGACACGGCGACCGAGCTCGTCGCCTACTATCCGCTCCAGGTGGAGAAGGTGCTCGAGCGGTACGAGGCGCTCGTGGGGGAGCTGGGGGAGGCGCGCGTGCGCGCCGTCTACGATGCCGAGGAGCTGTCGATCCTGGACGAGTTCCTCGCGCACGGCCTCGCCATCCGGGCCGAGCGGCGGCGTGCGGCGGCGGCCGGCGAGAAGCCGGATTTCCTCCGCCTCGTCAGGCAGTGGGGCGGCGTCTCGATCGTCTATCGGAAACGCATGCTCGACTCGCCGGCCTATCGCCTCAATCACGAGGAGATCATCAAGGCGCTCGAGGAAGGCGTGGCGTTCATCGAGGACCTCAACCCGGAGGAGGCGATTCCGGACGAGCACGGCCAGCTCCGAGCAGTCAGGTTCCGGCGACAGGTGCAGCAGGACGGCCGGTGGAGCGACGGGGCGGAAACGATCGAGCTTCGGGCCCGATCGCTCCTGGTCGCGGCGGGCACCTCCCCGAACGTGACCTACGAGAAGGAGTTCCCCGGCACGTTCCACCTCGACGCGCAGCGCAAGTTCTTCCAGCCGCACCGCGCGGTCCGAGGCGAGGAGGGCCGCTTCCACCTCGAGCCGTCGCCAGACGGCGTGTTCACGTCGTACCAGAGTGACGGCCGCTTCGTCAGCTACTACGGCGACAACCATCCCCGGTACGCGGGCAACGTCGTCAAGGCGATGGCATCCGCCAGGGACGGCTACACGCAGGTCGTCCCGCTGTTCGCCGACGATCTCGCCGGGCTCGACCCGGCCGGGCAGCAGGAGCGTGAGACGAGCTGGCAGAGGCTGGTTGCGACGCTGGATGATGACCTCACCGCCCGCGTCGAACGGGTCGTCCGGCTCACGCCGACGATCGTCGAGGTGGTGGTGCGGGCGCCGGCGGCCGCCCGTCACTTCCACCCGGGGCAGTTCTACCGGCTGCAGAACTTCGAGGTCGAGGCGCCGGAGGTGCACGATGGCGCCGGCCGTTGGTCGCGGCTCGTCATGGAGGGCATCGCGCTGACCGGCGCCTGGGTGGACCGCGAGCGCGGCCTGCTGTCGCTCATCACGCTCGAGCTCGGCGTCTCGAGCCGCCTCTGCGCGTACCTGCGCCCCGGCGATCCGGTGATCGTGATGGGTCCGACGGGCGCACCGACGGAGATCCCGGAAGGCGAGAGCGTGCTGCTCGCCGGCGGCGGCCTCGGAAACGCCGTCCTGTTCTCGATCGCCCGCGCGCTCCGGTCGAAGGGCAACCGCGTGGTGTACTTCGCCGGCTACAGGCGTGGCGAGGACCTCTTCAAGCGCGAGGAGATCGAAGGGGCGACCGACCAGGTCGTCTGGAGCACCGACGCCGGCACGCCCATCGACCCGCGTCGACCGCAGGACGCGCACTTCCGGGGCAACATCGTGCAGGCCATGCTCGCCTACGCGAAAGGCGAGCTGGGGCAGGCGCTGGTGCCGCTCGGCACGGTCGACCGGATCATCGCGATCGGGTCGGACCGGATGATGGCGGCCGTCCAGGGGGCGCGCTACAGCCTGCTCGCGCCGTACCTGAAGCGCGAGCACATTGCCATCGCCAGCGTCAACTCGCCGATGCAGTGCATGATGAAGGAAGTCTGCGCACAGTGCCTGCAGAAGCACGTGGATCCGGCGACCGGCAAGGAGACGATCATCTTCTCCTGTTTCAACCAGGACCAGCTGATGGACCGCGTCGACTTCTTCAACCTGAACGCGCGGCTCCGGCAGAACACCGTGCAGGAGAAGCTGGCCAACCTGTGGCTCGACCATCTGCTCGGCGGAACGCCGTTGGCGCATGTGTAGAACCAACCCTCGTAGCGCAGGGCTTCAGCCCTGCGATCGGCTGCTGGACTGTGTGATGCAACGTGCAACGTGCGGGTGATCTGTGTCATAGCCGTGGGCATGCGCATCGGTTACAAAGGTAGCCAGCGATTTCCTGCCATTGCCAGAAGGAACGTATGAGTTCTCCCCGGATCGATCAGTCGGCCCTCCTTGACGCGCTCAGGACCATCAAGGATCCCGATCTTCACCGCGACATCGTCTCGCTCGGCTTCGTCAAGCACCTCACGACGACCGACGGGCACGTCTCGTTCACCATCGAGCTGACGACACCCGCCTGCCCGGTTCGCGACCAGATGCGCGATCAGGCGCGGGCGGCGGTGCTGCAGGTCCCAGGCGTGTCGAGCGCCGACGTGAAGATGACTGCGAGCGTCCGGTCCGTGGCCCCGGTAGAGGCGGGTCGGAGCCCGCTGCCGGGCATCAAGAACATCGTCGCGGTCGGCGCGGGCAAGGGGGGCGTGGGCAAGACGACCGTCGCCGTCAACCTGGCCATTGCGCTCGTGAAGCTCGGTGGTCGGGTCGGCATGATCGACGGCGACATCTACGGCCCGAACGTGCCCATCATGCTCGGCGTGCGGACCGAGCTCCAGGCGATCGGCGACAAGATCCTGCCGGCCGAGAAGTACGGCCTGCATGTCGTCTCGATGGGGTTCCTGACGAGGGACGAGACGCCGATCATCTGGCGCGGCCCGATGCTGCACGGTGTCATCCGCCAGTTCTTCCAGGACGTCGCGTGGGGCGAGCTCGACTACCTGGTCGTGGACATGCCGCCTGGCACCGGGGACGTCGCGCTCAGCCTGAGCCAGACGGTCCCGGTTTCGGGCGCCATCGTCGTGACGACGCCGCAGGAGGTCTCGCTGGCCGACAGCCGCCGCGCGGTCCGGATGTACCAGAAGCTGAACATCCCGATCCTCGGCCTCGTCGAGAACATGAGTTACTTCGCGTGTCCCACCTGCGGGCACGAGAGCGACATCTTCGGACGGGGAGGCGGCGAGCGGACGGCTGAGGAGCTGCAGGTGCCGTTCCTCGGGCGGGTCCCGATCTATGAGCCGATCCGGGTGGGCGGAGATATAGGCGTCCCGGTCGTGGTCAGCGAGCCCGACTCGCCGGCCGCACTGGCGTTCATGGCGGCGGCCGAGCAGACCGCCGCGCAGCTGTCGATCGCCAGCTACAAGACGCCGAAGGCGATCCCGCTGACGCCCGCACGATAGAACTGACGCTGGATGAGGGACCAGGGACCAGGGACCAGGAACCAAGCACCGCACCAGGAACGAAGGACCAGGGACCAGGGACCAAGGACTACACGTGTCATTCCTGGTCCGTGATCCGCTGCAGGCGGCGCATCGCGAGGGCGCCCAGCATCGGGCCCGGGACCAGCACCAGGAACACCCACCTCCACCCCAGCATGGCGGCGAGCGCCGGCACGAGGCGGATGCTGGCCATCGTCAACAGGTAGCCGCTGCAGGTCTCGACCGTGAGCGCGGTGCCGACGAATTCCTTGTCACTGTAGTCGGCGATGAGCGCCGAGAACTGCGCCGAGTCGGCCACCACTGACAGCCCCCAGACCGCCAGCAGCGAGTAGAGCACCCACGGGTCAGCGCCGAACACCAGGCCCGACAGGGCCGCCGACGTCCCGCTCACCATGAGCGCCAGCCGCGCGATGCGCGCGCGGCCGGCGCGGTCTGCGGTGATGCCCGCGAGGAGGCAGCCGGCTGCGCCGGTCGCGATGCTCAGGAACGCGGCGAGCGATCCGGCGCGCGACGCGCCCGCGTGGCCACTGGTCGACAGGCTCGCGATTGCGAAGGTGCCGATCCACGCCCACATGGCGTAGAGCTCCCACATGTGGCCGAGATAGCCGAAGGCGGCGAGCCGGGTGCGGCGATTGAGGAACAATCGCGCCGCCGCGCGCGGATCGAAGTGGCCGTTCGGCGAGGCGTACGGGCCGTCGCGGACCGCGGCGAGCACGATCACCCCGCCCGCGGCGGCGAGCGAGGCGGTGAACCGCATCTGGCCCCGCCAGGCGCCGCCGCCAGTCAGCCATGCCAGCAGATGCGGGAACGCCTGGCCGACGGTCAGCGAGGCGACCAGCACGCCCAGCGCGGTACCGCGCTGAGCGTGGAACCAGCCGGTGGCAATCTTCATCCCGGTCGGGTAGACCCAGGCGAGGGCCGCGCCCGTCGCGAGCCGGAGGAGGATGGCTTCGAGCGGCGTGCTGGCTCGCGTGACCGCGGCGCTGGCGATCGCCCCGAGCAGGCAGCCCAGCGCGAACAACCGCCGCGTCGCCAGCAGGTCCGGCAGGTTCAGCAGGGCGCTGACGAGGGTGCCCATGACGAACCCGCCCTGCACGGCCATCGTCAGCCAGGCCGTTTCCCCGTACGTGAGATGGAACTCCGAGACCAGGCCGGTCGTGACCGCCGTGGCCGAGAACCACAAGGTCATCCCGAGGAACTCGCCGAGCGCCAGCAGGCCCAGCATGAGCCAGGCGCGGGACGCGTGCACCTCGCGGGTGGGGACGGCAGAAGCGGTCATGGTCTCGACGGCCCGACGCAGCGAGTCAGGGCAACGATCCTAACCCGGATCGGCCGTGTTCGTGCGCGTTGTTGCGGGTCCCATCCGCGTCACCCTCGGTCCGTGATAGGTTGATAGTCGTGGAGATTCCTTACGCCAAGTACGTTCTCGACAACGGGCTCGAGGTCATCATCCACGAGGACCACCGTCTGCCCCTCGTCGCGGTGAACCTGTGGTACCACGTCGGGTCCAAGAACGAGCGGCCCGGCCTGACCGGCTTCGCCCACCTGTTCGAGCACCTCATGTTCGAGGGCTCCGAGCACTACGATCGCGGCTACTTCCACCCGCTGCAGGAAGCCGGCGCGGCACTGAACGGTTCTACCAGTGCGGACCGCACGAACTACTGGGAGGTCGTCCCGACGGGCGCGCTCGAGCTGGCGCTCTGGATGGAGTCCGACCGGATGGGCTACCTGCTCCCCGCGCTGACCGAGGCGAAGTTCGACAAGCAGCGGGATGTCGTGCTCAACGAGCGCCGGCAAAACTACGAGAACCGCCCGTACGGCCTCGCGAACATGGCGATTGTCGACGCCCTCTTCCCGCCCGATCATCCGTACTGCTGGCTGACCATCGGAAGGACCGAGGATCTTCGCGCGGCGACCCTCGAGAATGCGACCGCGTTCTTCAGGGCCTACTACCATCCGGGCAACGCGTCGCTCGCCCTGGCGGGCGACATCGAGCCGGAGGCCGGCCTGGCCCTGGCCAACGACTACTTCGGCGGGATCGAGCGCGGACCCGCGATCGAGCGGCCGTCGGCCGGGGCGGTCATGCACGGCGAGAGACGGCTGCTGCTCGAGGATTCGATCGAGCTTCCCCGGCTCTACCTCTCCTGGCATTCGCCCGCGATGTTCAAGGGCGGTGACGCCGAGTGCGACCTGACCGCCGACATGCTCGGCGTCGGCAAGAGCTCGCGCCTCTATCGCGCGCTCGTCTACGAGCGGCGGATCGCAACCGAGGTGACCTCGATCCAGAACTCGCGCGAGCTTTCCGGCTTCTTCCAGGTGATCGCGACCTCGGCGCCCGGGCACACGCTGGCCGAGCTGGAGCAGGTGATTACTGAGGAAATCGAGCGCTTCACCGCCGACGGCCCGACCGCCTCGGAGCTGGAGCGCAGCCTGGCGCAGGCCGAGGCGCATTTCGTGTACCGCGTGCAGACGGTGGGCGGGTTCGGGGGCAAGTCGGATCAGCTCAACGCCTACAACGTGTTCCTCGGCGATCCCGGCTACTTCGAGCGGGACCTCGGACGCTACCGGCAGGCAACGCTGGACGGGATCCGCGAGACGGCTCGCCGAAGCCTGCGGCGCGACGCGCGCGTCGCGCTGAGCGTCGTCCCGCGCGGCCAGCGTGCGCTCGCCGTTCCCGCTTCCGACGAGGTGGTGATGTCGTGAGTCGTGTCGACCGATCGCGCCTGCCGGTCCCAGGCCCCGACCGGCGTTTCAGCTTTCCGCAGGCGACGAAGACGACGCTCGCCAACGGGCTGCGGGTTTGGACCGTGGAGCATCGCAGCGTGCCTGTCGTCTCGTTCCTCCTGATCGTCCCCTCCGGCGCCGCCGCCGATCCGTCGGCGCGGCCGGGGCTGGCGGCGATCACGGCAGACATGCTCGACGAGGGAAGCGGCGAGCGGTCCGCGCTCGAGGTGCAGGACGCCCTCGCCCGTATCGGCGCCGAGCTCGAGACCGAGGTAAGCGCCGACGTCACCTCGCTGGGGCTGACCACGCTTACCCGGTTCAAGGAGCGTGCGCTCGCGCTGCTGGCCGACATCGTCTTCCGGCCGCGCATGGACGCGCGCGAGTTCGCCCGCGTCCGCGATCTGCGGCTGAACCGCCTCCTGCAGTTGCGCGACCTGGCGCCCGCGGTGGCGGACCGGGCGTTCGTGCACATGCTCTACCGCGGCCACCCGTACGGCCACCAGTCGATCGGCACCGAAGCGGCGTTGCGGGAGACGTCGCTCGACGACCTGGTCGCCTTTCACTCACGCGCCTATCTGCCGGACCAGGCGGTGCTCATCGCCGTCGGCGACGCCTCGCACGGGGATCTGGCCGCAGAGGTCGACGACGCGTTCGGGCCGTGGCAGGCGGCCGGCCCAGGGGCCGTGACGTGGAGCCAGACCGTGGACGGGCCGCTGCCGAGCCCCGAGGCAGCCCTGGCCGTCGTCGATCGGCCAGGATCTTCGCAGTCGGAGCTGCGGATCGGCCAGGTGGGCGCGGCGCGGAACACGCCCGACTACCACGCGCTGCTCGTGCTGAACATGATCCTGGGCGGGCAATTCGTGAGCCGTCTCAACATGAACCTGCGCCAGGACAAGGGCTACACCTACGGCGCCCGCATGCTGTTCGATTTCAGGCGCGCCCCGGGGCCGTTCGTGCTGCAGGTGAGCGTTCAGACCCAGGTGACGGCGGCCGCGATCGCCGAGTCGTTTGGCGAGCTCGAGGCGATCCGCGGCGAGCGGCCGGTCACGGTCGAGGAGCTCGAGATTGCCAAGGCCGCGCTGACGCGTGGCTACGCGCGGAACTTCGAGACCGGCGAGCAGATCGCGCGTGCCGTTGCCCAGCTCGCCATCTATGACCTCCCGGACGACGACTTCGAGACCTTCGTGCCGTCGGTCGCCTCCGTCGGGAGCGATTCGGTCACCCGCGTGGCGGCGGCATACCTCGACCCGGCCCGGATGCTGACGGTCGTCGTCGGCGACCATCACCAGATAGGGGAGTCGCTGGCCGGCCTCGGTCGCGGCACGCCCGCGCTGGTCACGGTGCCGTAGACGGTGCCCCGTTCCGGTCGTCACGATTCCTTGAAACCTTCCGCCCGCCGGCGTCGTTCTCCTTGTCAGAGAAGAAGCTGCCGGGAGCTGTTTCTGGAGCCCCCGCCGCCACACCCAGGACGAGAAGCCGCGGCGTGATACCAACCGGGCGCTGCCGGCACACGTCTAATCGTGGGTGGTGGTACACTGGCAACTGGCATTCCGAGCGCCGGGCCCTCTCCCGGGCTCCTGCCTGGATCGCTTATGCGCGTCGCCCGCGTGAGCATGAGCCTGGTCGGTGTGGCCGCCGTCGTTTCGGCCATCCTGGCCGCAGCCACCATCTGGCTGTTGCTGACCAACCCGGTCACCGTCGCCGAATCGGTCAACGAAGGCAGCGTCTCGCCCTTCGTCAAAGAGCTCGCTCAGGTCCTGTTCAACGCCCTCCAAGGCCTCTTCAAGTACCTCTAGCCCGGATCCGTCGCGCTAGCCCCCGGGGCTAGTACGACGTTGTCAAACCGCCATATTCAGGCCGGAAACGGCCGCGCCGCGAACCGCTCGACAGCGCCGAACCACGCGTCCGCGGCCGAAGCGGACGCTGAGCCAGTCGGCCGCTCTGACGCCCGGCCTCCGGGCGAGCCTGTGCCTGCGGCGCGTGGTTGGGGCGCCCTGGTCGGCGCTGCTCGCATGGTTCGCTCTGCGGCCATTTC
>Ga0315280_10008275_pt1 | contig 13645 bp, 1 predicted proteins | sample YL17G06_40_MG_FD_203697 | JGI IMG/M metagenome (GOLD analysis project Ga0315280, IMG submission 203697) | Sediment microbial communities from Yellowstone Lake, YNP, Wyoming, USA - YL17G06_40 | ecosystem: Environmental > Aquatic > Freshwater > Lake > Sediment | place: USA: Wyoming | collected...
GATTGTTCGGAGTTGCCGTCACCGTTGTTGCTGTTGCACTGACGGCTCCCACCGTGGCCGTCGCCGTCGCCGTGAACGTCACCGTCTGGCTCGTCAGCCCCGCCGCATACACCTCCACCTTGTACGCCCCCGGCTGGTTGCCCAGCGTCAGCGTTACTGGCGCCTGCCCCGCGGCGTCGGTCGTCGCCGTCTCCGCGCTCAGCGCCGCCCCCGCCGACCCCGCCGGCTGGCTCACCAACTTGAACCCCACCTTGATCCCCGCCGCCCCGCTCCCATCCCCCGCCGTCGCCTTCACTACCAGCGGCAGCGACAGCGTGCTGTTGATCGCTCCGCTCTGCGTGTCTCCACTGACCTTTACCAGCCCCGAGGCGAACGGCAGCACCGTCACTTGCACGCCCACTGTTTGTGGGCTGCCCGCCGCCCCCGCCGCCGTAATGGTCACCGTCCCGCCGTAGGTCCCCGGCGCCAGCCCCGCCGCGTTCACCCCCACCGCCAGCGTTCCCGGCGCCGTCCCGCTCGCCGGTAACAGCGTGATCCACGCGTCGCTTGCCGCCGCCGTCCAGCTCAAGATCCCGCCGCCGCCATTCGCGATCAATACTGATCGCGTGGGCGCCGTCTGTCTCAAAGCCACCTGGAAGAGGATGTTTGGAGGCGTTGTCGGGGGAGTTGTTGCGACAAGAAGGGTCGCTGCGCCGGCGGTTGCCGTGGCGGTAAAAGTGACGGGTGACCCGACGGCGCCCGCGCAGGTAGCCGTGACTGCGTAGCTTCCCATCAGGTTCCCCAGCGTCAAGACTGTCGCCGCCTGCCCGTTCGAACCGGTGGTCGCCGAAGCAACCGTCAAAGCTTGGCCAGTTGCGCCCGCAGGAATCCCCGAGATGGCGAATGTGACTACCGCGTTCGAGACCGGATTCCCGGCGCCGTCGCTGACCGTCACCACAAGCGGCGCGGCAAGCTGTGTGCCGATGATGCCGGTCTGTCCGTTGCCGCTGGTGATGCTGATTCGGGGGGCCGCGGAAACCACGGAGAGTTGCACCGGCAGTTGTTTGGGCAGCGCCGGCGGGGCGCGCACGGTGACTACGCCGCTGTACGTCCCTACAGCCAGCGACGCGCTGGTGATGGTCACGACGAACCATTGACCCTGCTTGCCACTGGTCGGGCTGACGCTCAGCCACGTTTCACCCGAGGTGACGCTCGCCTTCCAGTTCAGCGTGTCGCTGCCCAGGTTGCTCACCGTCACCGTCTGCGTGGGAGGATTCGACCCCGCGAGAACTGTTAGGTTAATGCTTGGCGGCGAAAGTGAGATCTCTGGCTGCGCGGTCAGCGGCGTTACCTTCAGACTCAGTTGAATGGTCGCGGTAGTGTTGGTGCCGCTGGCGGCCGTTACTGTGATGCTGCCCGGGTAAGTGTCCGGCTTCAGGTCGCCGGCCGGGTTGCCGACCACGCAGAGCGTGGTCACGCGGGCGGTCAACGCCAGGCTGGCGGAAATCGTCAGGTAATCGCAGCTTCCATCCGCCTTGACGCGCGTCAGCAGGTAGGCCGACGCGGGGGCGGCCGTGGCTACCACCTGCACGCCCAGATCACCCACGTTCGCCACCGCAAATGTTTGCCCGACGGCGCGGTTTTCCTGCGTCGTCAGGTTGATCTGGCCGGTCGAGACCTGAACGTCCGCGCCGCTTACCGAAGCCAGCACCGTTTCATCGAAGGTGGCTGCAAGCGAGCCGGCCGAGGCCGTGATCTGAATCGCGCCGGCCGACGAGCCGGCGGCAAGGGTCGTCGAAGCACAGCCGTCGGCGTCGGTCTGCACCGGCGTGGTCACCACGCCCGGCCCGATGAAGCTCACCGATACATTCGCCACACCGTTGACACCCGCATCCACCACCCGCACCTTCAGCGGGAACGGGAATGTGGTGCTGACCAGAGTGCGCTGGTTATCGCCGCTCACCTTCTGGATTTGCGTCGGAGTTCCCGAAGGAGGGTTGACGACGAACTCGAGCGGACTGTTCAGAAAACCCGACGCAACCGCCAGGACCCTAAACGTGCAAGCGCTCCCGGCTGCGCAAACATCGGCAGGAACCGCATAGGCATACGAAGCCTGGCCCGTGGCATCAGTTTCAGCGGAGTAGTAGTTGCCGAGCGGGTCGAAGAACAGCACGGTGAAGCCGACCACCGGCGAGTTGTCCGGGGTTCGCACCTGCACCACGAACGGCGCCAGCGTCTGGCCGGCGGTGCCCGCCTGGGGGTTGCCGCTCACGATGCTGGCCGTCCCTGGGCGCTGTTGCGGCAGGTTCAACAGCGCCGTGGCCAGCGCCTGCACGTCGGGCACGCCCCAGCCGGTCACCAGGTCGTAGCCCGCCCCGGCCGCGTAGCCCGCCACCAGCACGTTGCCCGCCCCGTCGGTCCAATCGTTTGTGCGCCCGTCGGCAATGTCCCGGAACGCGCTGGTGGGGCCCAACTCGGGCAGCTTGGCGTTCAGAAACCCGATCGGCTGCCGGTAGCTGCCCGTTTGCACGCGCTGCTGGTTGATCAGCGCTATGATGCCCGCCCACAAAGGGCTCGAGGCGCTCGTGCCCCCGCCGGGCACGTCCAGGCCGTTCACGTACAGGTCCACGGTCGAGGCCGTCAGGCTGACGTCGGGCACCAGGCGCGCGTTATCGGGGACAATCGAAAGCGACTGCTGCCAGGGCGGGCGCACGTACACCCGGCTCTTGCCGCCGCCCGAGGACTGCATGGTGAACGGCGCGGTCTTGGCCCAGGCGGTTTCAGAGGTCCGGTTGCCGGCGCTGTCGGTGGTCAGCGCTGTGCCGCCCACCGCTGTCACCAGCGGGCTGGTTGCCGGAAACCCGGCCGCCTGGATCGTCAGCACCGCGGAGGAAGTAGCGCAGCCGGCCGCGCCCGTGTCGCCGCTGGCCGCGAATACCGTTGCCCCGGCGACGCTAAGCGCGCTGAACAGCGTGTCCCACGCCCGCGCGTCCGCTTGCGTCAGAAATGCATCGCAGGCCGAGAAGCTCATGCTCAGCGCGCTGAGGAAGGGCTTGGCGGCCGTGCCGTCGGCCACCGCGCTCAGCGCCTGCGCGTCATCAACGGCCTGCCCCAGCGCCGCCAGGATGCTGACCGCGTCCAGCCCGCTGAAGTACACGTAGATCGGCGCGCCGGGCGCCATCGAGCTGGCCAGCTCGATGTCCATTGTCGCTTCCACGTCGGCAATCGGGGAATTCGGGCGCGTGTTCCGGAGCAGCAGACTGGCAAGCGCGCGGCTCACCCCGTTCTGGGTCCAGTACTGCTGGATATCGCTCTCCTTGTAGTCACCCGGCGCGACAATCCCGATCGCCTGGCCGGCGCCGTTGATGCCGGCATCCACCAGGGGCTTCACGTTGTAGGCCTTCTGGATCTGGGCGATCGACGTGCCCGCCAGCGAGCCGCCCCCCTGCCCCTTGCGAAACCGCGGTACATCGTTGAGCCCGACCACCGCGACCACCTCGGAGCGCAATTCGGGCGGCAGGCTGGGTTCCAGCGCCGTCGCCATCCGGGTCTCGCCGCCTACCTGGTAGTCGTACAACTCGACGTCCAGCAACTTTTCAACGTCGGCGGCGCTGGCCTGGGCGATAACCAGCAATCGGTGGTGGTACGTGTGCTCGACGGTGATGCCACGCGAACCCAGCAGACCGAGCAGGGCACGATGGGCGTGCTCGGGCCCCGCCAGCCGCTCTCCCCTGGCCGCCGCCTCCGCTGCGCGGAGAGTCTGCAAGTGGCTTGCTTCCCGCGCTTCACTGTCCGCCGCGCCGAAGTACTCCCCATATTCAAGGCTCGGCCGCAGCACAAACGCCAGGCGAAGCTTGCGGCCGGGCGCGGTTCGCCCCACGAGCCGCATCTCAGCCGTGGCAGCCAGCGTGTGTCCCCCGAGGCGGCCTGCGGGGTGCGGGTCGCGCAGCCGACCCTGTTCCTGGCCGCCGGCCAACGCCGCGTAACCGCTCGCCAGCACAGCCAGAAGTAACCACATGCGTCTTGCGCTTGCCTGGATCATGGCCTCTCCCTGTTCTCGCGCCGGCGGAACCTCGCTGGGTTTTGTCGGCCGGACACCCAATGTCACTTGATTTTCACCATATCGGCCCCGGAGGGGCCGAATGAACCTATGTCACTTGATTCTCACCATATCGGCCCCGGAGGGACCGAATGAACCTAGCCCAGCGCTTCAGCGCTGGGAACCAAGCGCAATCGTTCAAGTGCCGTAGGCACGACTGAAACCCGCTGTTTGGGCGGCTTTCAGCCGTCCCTCCGGGACTGTAAGCCATTGCTCACAAACACCCAGCCTTGAAAGGCTGGGCTAAACTCAGTCGCCGCTACGCGGCTCTGAGGCGAAAATTAAGTGACATTGAGCGTGACGCCGGCGGCACAACTACATCTGCTCGCGCGGCGCCACTGCGCTCAGCCGCACGTCGCTGCCGTCGGGCGCACTGGCGCTGATGCCGATGAATTGCAGCGTGCCGGTGCCGGGCGCGAGGCCCGGCGCTACAACGTAACCGAGCAGCAAGCGCTGGCCCGCCGCCACCTGCAAGCCCTCCAGCCAGGCGATCGAGAGCACGCCCGGCACATCGCGATCAACGAGCGTGGGCGGCTTCGCTTCGCCCGCCACAAACTGCAACACCGCACCGCCGCCCGTGTCCACCGCCCAACTCAGTCCCGCCAGCTCCAGATCGCGAGCGGCCTCCAGGTACACCGGAATGCGCACGGCGCCGCCTTCGGCGGCCTGCGGCAGAGCAAGCTCGAGGCGCGCGGCCAGCCCACCGGACCCCACAGGCAAGGATGCCTGTGCCACCAGTTCCGGCCCGGCGCTGGCGGTGCACGGCAGGTTGCGCGAGTAGCGCCGCGACCGCGCCGTGTCCACGTTCGTCACCCGCCGCAGCGTGTAAATCAAATCCACGGTGTTCAGCGTTCCATTTCCGCCGCGCACGGTTGGCGTATCGGCCGGATGCGAGTCGATGGCGTCGAAGCGGTCCGAGCAGGCCGGCGGCCGGTAGCCCGGCACGCTGGTCACCGCCCGTAGCGCATAAATCAGGTCCAGGATCTGCAACTGATCATCCCCGAACTCGCCGGCATCGTCCTTGTCGCCGTCCGCGTTCTGATCGCTGCCCAGGGGAAACGCATCCCCGGCCAGGTAGCTGCGCCCAGCCACCGAAATGGTCGCATTAGCGCCGGCCAGCAGCGTCATGTTGACGGCCCCCAAGCTGCCGCTGGCCCCGGTGATCCGCACTGCGTAGGTTTGGCCGTCGGTGGCCAGCGCGGGAATCGGCACCACCACCTCACCCATCCGCACCGTGCCGCTTAGCGCCGTGGCCAGGCTCAGCCAGCCCACACTGATGGTGCCCGGCCCGGCACTCGTGTCGCTGAACGTCGGCTCGGCCATCGCCGCGTCTTTGGCCAAGGAGAGCGCGTCGGTCAGGGCGGGCGCCGTCCCCACGGCCTCAACCCGCAGCCCAAACGCCACGGAGTCAACCGTGGCCGGGCCGTTCATGCTCAGCGTCACCGGGATGCGCGCGCTGCCCCCCGGACTCCCGCTCGCCGCAGCGATGCCCACTGTTCCCACCGCGGTGATCGCCGCCGCGCCCGTTGCGTGGAATATCGCGGCCGGCACCGTGCCCACCTGTGCCTGAGCGGTGTTGGCGCCCTCAACCGTGCCCAGCGTCCAAGTCGCCTGCGCCTGGCCGTCGCTGCCCGTGGTCGCCGCACTTGCGCTCAAGTTCCCACCACCGCCCGTCACCGTAAAGTTCACCGTCGCGCCGGGAACCACGTTGCCGTTCTGGTCCGTCACCCGCACCACAAGCGGCAACGGCAGCGTCGTGCCCGCCACCGCTGTCTGGTTGTTACCCGAGACAATCGTCAGCGTGGCGGGCGGGCCCGTGATCGTGGTCGCCGTAAACGTCACCACCGGAAGCGTGCCGCACGAGGCGTGTACGGCGTGCTCGGTCCCGATGCTTACCAATCGCCAGTTGGTCTGCGCCAATCCGTTGGCATCGGTAATTACCGTCGGGGCGCCCAGCGTACCGGCGCCCGAAACAATAGCGAACAAAACTGTAATACCCGGAACCGCGTTGGTGTACTGGTCGGTGACCTTCACCACCAGCGGGTTGGCCAGCGTGCTGCCCGCCACCCCGCTCTGGTTGTTGCCGGAGACATACGTCAGCGCTGCGGGTGGGCCTGGCGTAGCCGTCTCGGTGAACACCGCCGGAGTCGCAACGCCGGAGATCGTGGCGTTTACCGTGACCGCGCCCGCCGTTGTCCCCAGCGTCAGCGTCACCTGTGCCTGGCCGCCGCTGTTGGTGAGCGCGGAGGAAGCGCTCAACGTGCCGCTGCCCGCCGTAATGGCGAAGCTCACGGCGACTCCCACCAGTGGGTTGCCGTACTGGTCGGCCACTTTCACCACCAGCGGACCAGCCAGCGCGTTGGCGACCGCGGCGCTCTGGTTGTTGCCGTTGACAATGCTCGGCGGCACCGCTGGCCCTACGGTGGCCGTGGCCGTGAACGTCTGCGCGGGTGACACGCCGGTCACCGAGGCGCTGATGGTCACCGTCCCCGGTGTTGTGCCCAGCGTCACGTTCACCTGCGCCTTGCCATCGCTGGCGGTCGTCGCCGTGGCGCTGCTCAGGCTGGCAGCTCCGCCGGTTACCGCGAAGCTCACGGTTATGCCGGGCACGGGATTGCCGTACTGGTCGGTCACCTTGACCACCAGCGCCTCGGTCAGAGCGCTGCCAGCCGCCGCCGTCTGGTTGGCGCCGGAGACAATGGTGAGCGCCGCCGGCTCGCGCGCCGTGGAAGTCGCGCCGAATACCGCCGCCGGCGAGACACCCGTTACCGAAGCGGTGATGCCAACCGCCCCCGGAGTGGTTCCCAGCGTCACGCTGACCTGCGCCTGACCGCTGCTATTGGTGACGGCGGTCTGCGTGCTCAGCGTGGCGCTGCCCGCGGTCACCGCGAAGTTCACCACCACGCCGGCGATCCCGCTGCCCGTCGCGCTGTTCACCTGCACGACGAGGGGGCTGGCCAGCGCCGTGCCCGCCGCTCCGCTCTGTCCATCTCCGGAAATCTTGGCAATGGCGGCCGGCGTGGCCGAAAGGTTCACAGGGAAGTTAACCGCGTTCGAGGTGCCCCCGCCCGGCGCGGGATTGAACACCGTCACCTGCGCAGTGCCCGCCGCCATGATGTCGGCGGCCGAAATCGGCGCTACCAACTGCGTGGCGCTGGAATAGGCCGTCGGCCGGTCGCTTCCGTTCCACCGCACCACCGAGTTGGGAATGAAGCCGGTGCCGTTTACCGTGAGGTTGAAAGCGGCGCTTCCCGCCGTGGCGCTGGCCGGCGACAGTGAGCTGATCGTCGGCGCCGGATTCGGCACGCTGATGGTGAATGGCAGCCCGCTCGAAGCCCCGCCGCCCGGCGCGGGATTGAACACCGTCACGGTTGCGACTCCCGTAGCCGTCAGATCCGACGCCGGAATGGCCGCCGTCAACTGCGTGCTGCTGATAAACGTGGTCACCCGATCCGCGCCGTTCCAGCGCACCACCGAGCCACTGATGAAATTGCTGCCGTTCACAGCGAGCATGAACGCCGCGCCGCCCTGCGCGCCATTGGAAGGGGAAAGCGATGCCAGCGTGGGCGCCGGGTTTACGGTTGTGACGGTTAGCAACGCGTTCGGCCCCTTTACCAGCGGCACGGTGGTTCCCGCCAGACTGGCGCTCGCCGCCGTGAGTTGCACCGTGTAGCTCTGCCCGCCCGTGGCCGTGGCTGGAATCGCTGCCAGCACCTCGCCCAGCTTGATGGCGCCGCTAAGTGCCGGCGCCAGCCCTTGCCAAGTTACGGTGATGCTGCCCGGCCCGCCCGAAGTATCCACCGTGGGGACGGGCACGGCACCGTCCTGTTGAAACGAAAGATTGCCCAGCGCGGGGGCCGAGACATTCCCGAACGCTGATAAGCCGAAGCTGACGCGATCTGCGCTCAGGCCATTTTCTATCGTCACTGTTATTGGAATCCTTGCCGTGGCCGCCGGCATGGCCTCCGCCGCACCAGCCTTCAGGATGCCGCGTCCTGGCTGCGTGACGGTGAACGTCTGCCCGGCGATAGTCAGTGTCCCTGAGCGCGAGGTTGTGCTCATATTGGCCGCCACCGAGTAGCTCGCCGTCCCATTGCCGGTGCCGGCGCCCGAGGTAATGGTCAGCCAAGCCACGTTGCTCGTTGATCCCCAGACGCAACTGCTCTGCGTCGTGACCGTCACACTGCCACTGCCACCACTCGAGGAGAAGGACTGGCTCGTGGGCGAGGTGGAGTAGACGCAATTGGCGCCGGGCTCCGCGATTTTGGCAACAAACGAACCGCCGCCACCTGGCAGGGGGTTGACCGTTGGGAAGCCGGTACTGGCCTGGCCCGTAATGTAGGCGTTGCCGGAGGAGTCCACGGCAATACCGTAGCCGTAGTCGTAGAGTCCGACACCGCCCAGGTAGGTCGAATACACCAGGGCCGAGCCCGCCGCGTTGAGCTTCGTGACAAAGGCGTCAGAATTGCCGCCGTAGGTGGCCTGCAGAGGACTGGCCGTCGGAAAGTTGGGCGAACCGGTAAAGCCGGTGACGTAGGCATTGCCGGAGGAGTCCACGGCAATGCCGTAGCCGTATTCGTAACTGCTGCCGCCCAGGTAGGTCGAATAGACCAGCGCAGAGCCCGCCGCGTTCAGCTTCGTGACAAAGCCGTCATAGGCGCCGCCGCCCCAGGTGGGCTGCAGGGGGCTGGCCGTCGGGAAGTTGGTCGAAGTGGTCCAGCCGGCGACGTAGGCGTTGCCGGAGGAGTCCACAGCAATGCCCTCGCCGGAGTCGTCGCTGTTGCCGCCCAGGTGGGTCGAATAGATCAGGGCCGAGCCCGCCGCGTTCAGCTTCGCGACAAAGGCGTCACGGCTGCCGCCGTTGGTGGCCTGCAGAGGACTGGCCGTCGGGAAGTTGGTCGAACCGGTAGAGCCGGTGACGTAGGCGTTGCCGGAGGAGTCCACGGCAATGCCGTGCCCTTCGTCGCCGCCACTGCCGCCGAGGTAGGTCGAATAGACCAGCGCCGAGCCCGCCGCATTCAGCTTCGCGACAAAGGCGTTGCTCCAGCTGCCGCGGTTGGTGGGTTGCAGGGGGCTTGCTGTCGGGAAGTTCGTCGAATAGGTGGAGCCGGTGACGTAGGCGCTGCCGGAAGCGTCCACCGCAATGCCGTTGCCTTGATCGTCGCCACTGCCGCCCAGGTAGGTCGAATACACCAGGGCCGAGCCCGCCGCGTTCAACTTCGCCACAAAGGCATCATTGGCGCCGCCGTAGGTGTCCTGCAGCGGGCTGGCCGTCGGGAAGTTGGTCGAATTGGTAAAGCCCGTGACGTAGGCGCTGCCGGACGCGTCTACGGCAATGCCTCTGCAGTCAGCGCCACCGATTACAGTGGAATAGACAAGCGCGGACCCGTCTGCTTTGATCTTCGCTACGGTACTGCCGCCGCACACGTAGGCATTCCCGGAAGAATCTACAGCGATGGCGCTGCCGGCTGAGAAGTACGTCGAGTACACAAGCACGGGGTCAATCACCAGCGGCAGCGCCGCGTCGTAGGCGGCGAGTTCAAAGCCAATTTCGGCGGAGTGCGGAGTGCGGAGTACGGAGTGCGGGGTGATGGAATAGCCGGCTGCGACTTTGTGGCGGACGCCGTTGGCTTCCTGGTAGATGACGGGCTTGCGGAGGCGCGCTTCGGTGCCAGCCCCGTGCAGAACCAGGTCACCCTGGGCGTCCAGTTCCAATTTGTCCGCGCCTTCGACTGCAAACCGGATGGCGCTGGGGTCGGCACCTGCCGCTACAACGAAGTCGTGCTCCAACTGCCCGCCATCGCCGTAGTGCACCAGGTTGATGCCGGGATACACTTCGCGGTACTCGACCTTGGCGTAGTTCGGGACATTGGTGCGCCATTTGGATGGGTCGTTGCCGATGAAATAGTTGCTCTTGCCGGAAAGTTCGTCCACGCCGCGCATGTCGGGCTTCGGGTTTGCGCCCACGAGCTTCATCCGCAGAGTCGCCTGCGTATGGAGCGCCGGCATCTTGCCGGCCCCGGGCGAGGTCGCCAGTTCCGAGAAACCACCGGGGCCGGCGGGACGCCAGCGCTCCATAGGCGCGTCCCTCTGCGTCCTCCCCGACTTCGCCGGGGCAGGCTGTGGTTGATTCAATGCAAGAACTGCCTCACTCCCTGTGAGAAACAGCGTGTAGCCTGGGCCGCGGGAGACGAATTTCACCCACTCGTCCGCCTGGCCCTGGTTGGCCTCGAAGCTCAGCGGCAGGCGGGCGTAGCTCACTGCAATTGCGGATTGCGGATTGCGGATTTCGGATTTCGTGCGCCCAGCCAAGCGCGGCGGACGGCCGGCAGACATGGCCAGCAGCGCCAGCAGGCACAGCAGTGCTGTGAACCACCAAGACACTGGGACACGCGGCCCCTGGGAGCGCAGGCGTCTCGCCTGCGGGCCCTCAGACGGCGCTTGCCGGGCCGTCCCATCCCATGTTGCATCGTGGCTTGGCTGCCTTGCGCCTTGGTGGTTCAAGCCAAACCGAGGATCGCTTCGATTGCCTGACATACGGTTTCTCCACTGTCTGCATGACCCAGGGCCCTTGCCGGCGAGACGCCGGCGGTACAACTACATCTGTTCGCGCGGCGCCAGCGGGCTCACCCGCACCTCGCTGCCGTCGGGTGCGTTGGCGCTGATGCCGTGGAACTGCAGCGTGGCAGCGGGCAGCCTGCCCGCTTCGGCTCCGGCAATCTCCACATAGCCCAGCAGCAGCCGCTGGCCCGCCGCCACCTGCAACCCGTCCAACCAAGCCACCGCCAGCACACCCGGCAACCCCGCATCCACCAACGTCGGCGCTTTCATGGCCACCCGAAGGTCGCCGCTACGTTCCCCAGCAACAAACCGCAGCCAGCGCGTTCCAGGCTGGTTATCTATTGCCAAGGCGAAGCTGAGGCCCGCCAGGTCCAAATCGCCGCGGGCTTCCAGATACACCGGAACCTGCCAGACACCCACCGCCACCTCCCGCGGCTCACCCAGCCGAAGCGATCCCGCCGGGTCAGCGGGCCCCGCAGGCTGGAAGGCCTGTGCTACCGCTTCCGGCCCCGCGCCCGCCGGGCAGACCAGGCCGCGCGTGTAGCGCCGTGGCCTCGACGTGTCCACGCTCGTTACCCGCCGCAGCGTATAAATCAGGTCCACGGTGTTTAGCATTCCGTTTCCGCCGCGGACGCTTGGCGTATCGGCGGGATGCGAGTCAACGGCGTCAAAGCGGTCCGAGCAGGCCGGCGGCCGGTAGCCGGGCACGCTGGTCACCGCGCGCAGCGCGTAGATCAGGTCCAGGATCTGCAACTGGTCATCGCCGAATTCGCCCACTTCGTTATACGTCCCGTCTCCGTTCCAATCCCCGGCCGCGGATGGCACCGGGAAGACGTCGCCCACCAGGTAACCGCGCCCCGTCACCGAGATGGTCGCATTCGCTCCGGGAAGCAGGGTCATCTGCACCGTGCCTTTGCTGCCGCTCGCACCGGTAATCCGCACCGTATAGGTCTGCCCCTCGATCGCCAGCGACGGAATCGGCACGACCACCTCGCCCAGCCGGATCGTCCCGCTCAGCGGCGTGGCCAGGTTCAACCAGGTGACGCTAATGGTGTTCGCTACCGGATCGACAAGCGTGGCCGCCGGCATGCCCACGTCGGTGGCGAACGATAGCGGGTCGGTCAGCCCCAGTGCCGTTCCGTTCGGATCGACTTTGAGGCCAAAGGCCAGACTATCGAGCTTGTTTGTGCCGCTGAGCGTCAAGGTGATGGGAACCCGGGCGGCCGTTCCCGGTGATCCGCTCGCCGCCGCCGGTGCGACCGTTCCGACCGCGGTGGTGGCAGCGGTTCCGGTGGCAGCAAACAGGACCGGCGTCAGCGTGCCAACCGACGCCTGGGCCGTGTTGTTGCCTTCGATGCTTCCCAGCGTCCAGGTGACCTGCACTTGGCCGTTTGCGGCGGTCACCACCGAGGCCGCGCTCAGACTGCCGCCCCCGCCGGTGACCGCGAAATTGACGGTAATGCCGGAGAGTAGATTGCCGTATTGGTCGGTGACTTTCACCACCAGCGGGCTGGGCAGCGTGCTGCCGGCCACAGCCGTCTGGTTGTTGCCCGATTCGATGGCCAAGTTGGCTGGCGGACCGACTGCAGCACTAGCGTGGAAGGTCACCACCGGCAGCGTGCCGGCCGAAGCATGCACGGCGTGAGCGACCCCGATGCCACCGAGCCGCCATGTGACTTGCGCCCGACCGCCGCCGTCCGTTTGCACCGAAGTGTCACTCAAGCTACCGCCGCCGGAAGCCACGGAGAACAACACCGTGACATCCGGGACCGGGTTGCTATTCGCGTCCGTCACCTTCACGACCAGCGGCAGTGGCAGCGTGGTACCCGCCGGGCCGGTCTGGTTGTCGCCCGAGGCTATGGTCAGCGAGGCGGGCGGCCCCGGCGTCGCCGTCAGGGTGAACACCGCCGGCGTAAAAACTCCCGCCACCGAGGCCGAAACGGTTACCGGTCCCGCGACTGTGCCCAGCGTCACGGCGGTTTGGGCCTGGCCGGCGGCGTTCGCAATCGCGGTGGTCGGGAGGAGAGAGGCGCTGCCGCCCGTCACCGCAAAATTCACGGCCGCACCCGGGATTCCCGCGCCGGCGGCACTGTTCACCTGAACCACCAAGGGAGCGGGGAGAGCCGTGCCCACCACTCCGGCCTGGGGTTCTCCGGAGATTTTCACGACGGACGCCGGCGTCGCCGCCAGGTTGATGGGGAAAGACACGGCATTCGACGTGCCGCCGCCCGGCGCTGGATTGAACACGGTCACTTGCGCCGTCCCGGCCGCCGTGAGGTCGCCGGCCGGAATCGCCGCCGTCAACTGCGTGGCGTTGACGAATGTAGTGCCGCGGTCCGCCCCATTCCAGCGCACCACCGACCCGTTGACGAAGTTTGTTCCGTTCACCGTCAGGGTGAACCCGGAGCCGCCCACCGTCGCGCTCGTAGGCGCCAGCGAACTCAGAATCGGTACCGGATAAGGACTGACCACCAGAAGCGTGCTGTTCGGCCCCGGCGTCAACGTGACCGGAGAGGCCCCCATGCTGCCGCCGGCCGCGGTGATGTAAAGCGTGTAGCTCTGCCCAGGCGCCGCTGTTGCCGGAACCACAACCACGACCTCGCCCAGCCTCGCCGTGCCGCTCAATAGCGGCGTCGGTCCTTGCCAGATTACGGTGATGAGTCCCGGCCCACCGGAGGTATTCACGCTTGTGGGCGCTCCCAGCGCCGCATCCGGCTGGAACGAAAGCGTGCCGGCCAGGGCCGGAGCCGAGCCGTTCGGAGCGATCGACAGCCCGAAGTTGACGCTGTTCACGTTTACGCCGCTGGACAGCGCCAGCATGATCAGAACGCGCGCCGTGCCTCCCACCATTCCCTGGGCCGCGCCGGCCGTCACCAGGTTGGCCGCCGCCTGCGTGATGGTGAACGTCTGCCCGGCAATAGTCAGCGTCCCAACGCGCGAACTGGTGGTGGTGTTGGCCGCTACCAAGTAGCTCACCGCACCACTGCCGCTGCCGGCGCTGCCCGC
>Ga0315280_10008277_pt1 | contig 13644 bp, 14 predicted proteins | sample YL17G06_40_MG_FD_203697 | JGI IMG/M metagenome (GOLD analysis project Ga0315280, IMG submission 203697) | Sediment microbial communities from Yellowstone Lake, YNP, Wyoming, USA - YL17G06_40 | ecosystem: Environmental > Aquatic > Freshwater > Lake > Sediment | place: USA: Wyoming | collected...
GGACTATCTTCGGAAGCTGTTGAAGTGTATTCCAAGACAAGCTCCTGATAATCAAAGAAATTCAAAAAGCCTCAAAATGCGGCGATGACATGTTTGATCAAGATGCTAGAAGCGCGTTGAGTACGTTGCATCCAATGGAGTGCGTACGCATGAATCTGCCCCGGAGACTCCGAATTCTGAAGCAAAGACAAGTTCAATAGCAGCAAATTTTGTGACCAATTCGAGCAGCAAAAATGCCGTGAATCCGACGGCTTTAACCAAGAGCTTGATTGCGATCAAGTTAGGACCATGTTCTCTCTTCTGATGACACTCTCACGGTTCTTGTATCCCAGGATCTTCTCTATCTGATCGGTATGTTCACCTTTTATCTTCTTCAATTCTTCCGATGAATACTCCACAATGCCTTTAGCGATCTCTCGATTGTCGTGGGTTACAGAAACGACGACGCCTGCGTCGAATTCTCCATCCACTCCAAGAACCCCTGAGGGCAATAGGCTTCCACAATGGAGGAGCGCATCGCTTGCACCTTTGTCGACCTTTATGATGCCATGGTTCCTTGAGAATCTAATCCATCTCTCCTTGTTGGTGTAACGAGATTTCGAAGCTTTGAAAAGTGTCCCAAGCATTTCACCTTTGACGATTCTGCCGATAACGTTCTTCTCCCGAGCGTTGGCGATGACCATGTTACAACCTGACTTCATCGTTATCTTAGCCGCTTCAATCTTTGTTTTCATGCCGCCCTTACTCCTCCATGAACCAGGGTCACCGCCGACCTGTTCGATAAGGGAAGTTATCCTCTCCACTTCATGTATCAGTCGGGCGTCTTTGTGCCGCGGGTTCTTGTCGTAGAGGCCGTTGACGTCTGTAAGGAGGATAAGTAGTTCAGCGTCAACTTTTGACGCAACCAACGCTGAAAGCTTGTCGTTATCGCCGAAGGTTTCTTCAATCTCATGGACCGAGATTGGGTCGTTCTCGTTGATTATAGGGATGGTTCTATGTTTTGTCAAAATCTCCATCGAGTTTCTCAGGTTGAGATATGTTCTTCTGTTTGAAAAATTCTCGTAGGTTAAGAGTATCTGCGCAACCCTCAATCCAAATTTCTTTAGTACTTTTCGCCATGTTTCAATCAATATACTTTGGCCAACAGCGGCCGCTCCCTGTTTGGTAGGTACGTCTCGGGGTATAGTCTTCAACCCTAGCTCCTTTACGCCTGAACCTACCGCGCCAGAACTTACGATAATGACTTCGAGTCCCCGTCGTGTTAGGCCGTAGACTTGCCGCGCTATCTGCCGCATGTACCTTTCGTCAAGAGAGCCGTCGGGCTTTGTGAGAATCGATGTGCCGACTTTAACCACGACTCGTTTGACTTGGCAAAAGTCTCGCATAGTGTTATCATTCTTGCGATTAATGTCTAAGGTTGAAAGATTTCTCTAGTCTTCTATGTGTGAAAGGCTTTGCATTCTCTCCCACGTATGAGGATACTATGTGGCCATTCCCCATCACGAGATATTTGTACGTTACGAGACCGTCTAGACCCACAGGTCCTCTCGCATGGATCTTCTCAGTACTGATTCCCACCTCGGCGCCGAAGCCAAATCTATAACCGTCACTGAACCTTGTTGAGGCGTTATGTAGAACAACTGCAGAATCAACTTCGTTCAGGAATCTATGAGCGTTTCTCTTGTTCTGGGTTATTATCCCATCTGTATGGTGTGAGCCGTATCGGTTTATGTGGTCTATGGCCTCTTCAAGTGAATTGACAACTCGTATGGAGAGAATTAGGTCGAGGTATTCTTTTCCCCAATCTTCTTCAGTTGCCTCCTCTAAGTCTGGAAGTATCGTTCTGGCTTTCTGGTCACCTCTCAATTCTACGTGGGCTTGCCTGTATCGTTCCGCCATTTGAGGAAGGAACTTTTCAGCGATGTCTTTGTGTACGAGAAGCGTTTCCATCGCGTTGCATACGGCTGGGTATTGAACCTTGGCGTCGTAACAGATCTCCACAGCCATGGCCACATCTGCGTCTGCATCAACGTATTCGTGGCAGATGCCCTCTGTGTGGCCGAGAACGGGAATCTTGGTGTTATCCTTGATGTATTTTACTAGTGAGCTTGAACCTCGAGGAACAAGCAAATTCACATATTCATTCAACTTCAGGAGTTTTTCGACTGCGTCTCTTGTCTGAATGAGTTGTACCGCATCTTCAGGAATCTCTTTGAACCTTTGAATCGTTTTCCTTATGAGTTCCACGAGGAATTGGTTGGTTTGTGCAGCTTCTGAACCGCCTTTAAGTATTACTGCGTTGCCCGATTTTAGACATAACATAGCTATCTGAACTAACGCGTCAGGTCTAGATTCGAAGATAGCTCCAATCACTCCTATCGAACATGTTACTTTATACAGTTCAAGTCCTCGATCCATCTCCGTGGCGAGCAGAATCTTTCCAACGGGATCTTCAAGCTGGACAAGTGACCTCAACCCCTTAGTCATCTCACTGATCTTTGCACCATCAAGTTTGAGGCGTTTAACAAGGGGAGATGCAAGACCCGCCTTCAGAGCCTCAGCCACATCCATCGCGCTCACCTGTTCAAGCTGCAGCTTCTGATTGTCTATTTCTTCTGCGACAGCTAGTATAGCCCTGTTCTTGGTTTCACTGTCAACGTTACCTGTTTTCAGTGCCGCAGCTCGCGCACGCTCGGCAACCTCAACCACATCCAATCTGAAGCACCCGATACATGTGGCACCTGTCTGGTTAACTTGTCAAATTAAATCTATTGATTTGAGTGTCCAAGTGCCATCAATACTTGGTTTTCGTTCGTATTATCCAAGTATGATTCCAATTCTGTAGGAATAAGTGGGTGTAAGCCATTCGCCGCCGCATCGTTCCTTCCACAATTTCTTCAACAATACTGGAAATTCGTCATATCCAGCTTACATGAGTAGTCACAGGGTTTCACTAATCCCAAACAGATTCCGAACCGCGATCAGCAACGCACAAGAATAGCTCGCATTAATGGTGTATAAATGGCATCGGATTTATAGGCATGGAACGAAGAAAGTTTCAGAATTACCCCTTGATGTTAACGGTAGGATGAATGGTTTTGACAAAACCAGCGAAAATTGCCGTTGTTGGAGCGGGCAATATGGGTGAAGCCATAATCATAGGGCTTTTGAAATCAGGTGTCTATAGCCCACAAGATCTCCGTGTTGTTGAAGCCATTGAAAGTCGAAGAAAGTACATTACTGAAACTTATCACATAGAATGTGTAGACCTAAAGGATGCCGTGACTTTTGCCAATGCCTCAATCATCGCAGTTGAACCGCGGCACCTTGAGGAAGTACTTGAACAGATAAAACCCGCATTGACTAACGTAAAGGTATTGATCTCGATCGTTGCAGGCGTTATGCTGGACACTTACCGGAAGCATCTGCCAAAGGATATTGCGGTTGTGAGGGTTATTCCCAACGTTACGTGTATGGTCAGGGAAGCAATGATCGGGATCTGCCCTTCTGCGAACACCACCAAGGAACAGTTGGAGACGGTTAAGTCGATACTCGGTCAGTTGGGGCAAGTGTTACTTCTTGACGAGAAGCAATTGAATTCTATCACAGGCTTCGTTGGCAGTGGCCCAGCGTATGTTTCAGTGATGATAGAAGCGATGGCTGACGCTGGTGTCAGACTTGGGATATCGAAGGACAAGTCTTTGTTGATGGCGGCTCAGACCATGCTCGGCACCGCGAAACTGGTTGTGGAGACGAAGGAGCATCCCGCCAAGATCAAGGATAGAGTCACAACCCCTGGAGGAATCACAGCTGAGGGTCTTCTGGAGCTTGAGAAGGGTGGACTAAGAGCGACCATAATATCTGCAATCAGTAAGGCTGCGGAGAAAACGGAGGCTGTAGGGAAACAGTCACGCTAGACGCGCAACAAATAGATTAGACTCTAGTCTTTGCAGCGTTCGCTCTCCAATTTCTTCCACCAATCTGGAACTCGAATCTTCTCCAGTCGATCCCAGTAATCGTAAGGCTTTAGATCCAAAACCGGTGTCCCGTCATAAGCGTCTAGACCCTTCACAACTAGCTTGTCACCAGTTTTCTTCAACAGCTTAACTATGGTAAGCCCAATCGGGTTTGGACGAAACCGTGACCTAGTTGCGAAGATGCCTTGCTTGGGAATATTCATGTGATGTCGTGGGTGAACCGTCAAGACGTTTCTTTCGGTTTCCGATGTTTTATTCATCCAATACAGTACGAAGATATGCGAGAATCCGCTTATCCCTTCAAGGCCCTTATCGTATCTTTTGTTGACTACGATTTCTGATCTTGCCACTCGATGCTTCAATTCCTCTAGGCTGGCTTTTGTTCGAACAAACCCTATAGGCTTCAGCCGAATCGACTTCAAGGAAGCCATAGCGCGTCAAGGAAATGTTTCAAAGGTCAAACATAAAGCGAGCTCTCAAGAATCTTACGCGACGTCTTCAATCGACGTCAACCTAGAGCTCTTTCCATTTGTTAATGACCTCTAAGATATCTGACAAAGACCTAACCGTGGCGTCGGGTTCAACAGGCCTCTGATTTGGAATTTCACGTTCCAAATGTAACACTTTGGTCTTCAGTCTCTTAGCCCCTATCACGTCAGTATCCAAGCTATTTCCAACCATAACACTGGACCCTGTGTCCGAACCAAGATCTTGCATAGCCTTCAAGTATATCTCGGCCCTAGGTTTTCTTAGACCGAACTTGGCTGAAGTCACCGTTGTACCAAAGAACCCCTCGATACCAAGTTTTCTCATTATCTCAATCACAGCCCAGTGGCTTCTAGCATTAGAAACTATCCCAAGACTGAAACCCTGGCTCCTCAAGGACGACAGGATAGTAAGAGTGTCGTTGTAGAGGATCCAAGATCTGATCTCTGGGTCAAAAAAATTCTGAACTAGATCTTCCATCGCCCAGTGTCTAAGACCTAGGATGCCAAGTCTCGCAAGAACTTCTTCTAGGATTCTGTTCGTAGTTGTCTCTATCCCAGTTTGTTCCGAGAATTGTGATAGTTCCGAATGAACAGCTTGATAGACCTCGCTTAATCTGCTGTAGCCGACATCAAGTCCTCCAGTCAGAAACGTCTCATTTAGAGCCTGCAGTCTGGCTTTCACAACATCTGCCGTAGGCTTGTCTAGGTGAATGAGTGTATCACCTAGATCGAAAAGGATACTGGTGATCAATCTCCGGTTCGGAAGTCTGGAACACGACGCATAAGATAACGATATCGCTATCCCATGATAGCATGATTCATCCATCAATAGATCCTAGATAAGTTATTCAGATTGGTCTAACAGTCACAAAAGCACTTAAGAACCATATCAAGATGAATCGTTGGCGACTATGCCACATATGTTGATTGGGCGAAGATTTGATTTGAGCGCTCATTTGAAGACGAAGGCTTCCAGTTGTCTTCTCCTACTTCTCACCGTTACCTTGTTTGTCAGTCAATTCTCAGCTGTTTTTGAAATAAAGGGTAGCTCTCTCCAATTTTTCGACTCTTCATCCGTGCGAGCCGATAACTCCGATTTTCATATGGCATCCTACAAGAGTAAAGGAGGTGTAAGCTCAGTATCAATGTCTAATGACGGGAAGCGTGTCGCCGTTTCAGGCGTCGGATTCGTCTCATTACTGAATGACAACGCATCCGCATTATGGACGTTTGAAACCAATGATATTGTAAATTCTGTGTCTGTCTCTGAAGATGCTGCGTATGTGGTGGCTGGCACCGAAGGATCCAGAATATACCTGTTCGATGGACATGACGGACGAATTCTCTGGACGTTCCGAACGGAGGGACCCGTTCTCACTATAAAGCTCTCAAGCGACGGACGCTACGTATCCGCAGGGATCTTTGAAGGAAACGTATACCTTCTAGAAAGAGATGGAGGAAAGCTTCTGTGGAGTTACAGGGCTGGGAATATCACAGCAATACTCTCAGTAGCGATCTCAGATGATGGAAGCCGAATCGTCGCTGGAAGCTCCAACAACAAGATAGTTCTGCTCTCCTCTCAAAGTTCAACTCCTATCTGGACATATCAAACTGGAGACTTTATACGATCTGTCGCTATATCGCCCAATGGAGGATTCGTAGCGGCGGGAACGAACGATTCCTATATTCACTTCTTCTCTTCAGACGAATCTGGGCCGCTTTGGAGCTATAGGACCGAGGGACCGGTTCGATCCGTGTCGATCTCTTCAACTGGTGACCAAGTTGCATGTGGTAGTTATGATGGCGGGATATACTATTTTGAAAAGTCAAACAGCACGCCAAGATGGACATACGATACTGGCGATAAGGTGCTCTCAGTCTCCCTCTCTAAGGATGGCAAGCTTCTACTTGCAGGAGGCGCAAGCATGAAAGCATATCTTCTGAACGTTAAGGATGGAAGCCTAGAACTCTCGTACAAGACTGATTTTCTCATAAATTCCACATCGATGTCTGAAAATGGATTGATGATGGTTATCGGAGGAGATTCAGCTGCTAGAATAATTGGAAGAGTTGAACGAAAAGAAGAGTCTCCTTTAGGCTGGAATAGCACGATCAGCATGGGCATATTTATTATTGTTCTCTCACTCACTGTCGTCATCTTGTTTTTGGCTATGAGAAGATTGAAGCGAACTCAGTAGAATTGATTGCAGAAGTCGAATAAGGACGAAATCAAATTGACATTAAAGCTGAACAGATCACATTATGAAGAGATCATCACGCACTCCAAAGAGGCTCACCCAATAGAAGCCTGCGGCCTTCTTCTAGGTCTAAAACGGTCGGGAAAAAAGATTGTTTCAGAAGTTCGAAGAGCACCCAATGTTTTGAATTCGTCATCGAGGTATGAGATCGATCCTGAGATTGAACTTCAGGTGTTCATGGAGGCAGAGAGGAAATCACTTGAAGTGGTTGGAATTTACCACAGTCACCCTTACTGGGCTGCGGCACCCTCAGGTATTGACGCGAACCTCGCCTTCTTTCAAGATGTCTCTTATGTGATCTATTCGGTTTCAGAGGGTTCTTTTGCCTCCTACACTTGGAATGGAGCCACCTTCGAAAGAGAGGAGATTGAGATACAGTAACCAGAGGGTCTGGTATTGACAGAAACAGGCTTCTGACTGGGGGGCTATCGCAAAACAGAAATCTTGTCCAGTTAATCTGTTAAGTGGTATGTTGAATGTCCGAAGACTCAAGGGAACTGATGAAGAAACTCGGGTTCTCAGATGGCGAATGTAACATCTACCTTGCCCTGCTTTCGAGTTCTAGACCGATTCCCATCGACAAGATGCTTATGGATTCTGGCATGTCAACATCTCTAGCGGAGGAGGCTATTAGAACGCTCGCCGAGAGAGGAGCCGTAAGAACGGTTAGCAATGCTCTCGAAGCGGTCGACCCTAACGTGATGCTATCTCGCGTCTTGGAAGAGAAGCAGAGAGAGATAGAACGGACGCTAGAGGCTTCCGAGGATGCTGCATCAACACTAAGAAAGCTGCTTGTACCGAAGTATTCGGAAAGTAAGCTGGGAATAAAACCTGAAGACATAGTGGAACCTCTTGAGAGCCTGGAGAAAATGGAGCTTCAGACTGTGAAGATCATTTCAAATGCTCAGAAGGAGATTAAGATCTTCGCGGAGACTTTTGGATGGTATGAGAAGGTTAGAGAGGAACTGTTCAAAGCTCATGATAGAGGCGTCAAAACAAATGTTCTCATGCTCGTAATCGATGAACACACTCAGAAACGCGCCCGTGAACTTGGATCATTGGGAGTTGAGGTAAGATATTGCGCCGAGGAATGGTGCCCTGTTCGAGGAACCCTTGTCGATGAAACTGAACTTGTATTCCTGATATGGGCTACAAAGAAGAAGGGGACCATGAATCCAGCTTTCTACCGACCCCACTACACAAGAAATCCCGGCCTGATAAGAATCTTCTCAGACGCCTATAGAACATGGTGGAATGAATGCAAACTAAGACCCGTCGCCTAGACATAAGTCGTTGATCAAATCTTGTAGAACTCTACAGCAGGCGACACCCGCTTCTATCGGTCCGACATCACATTCGGAGATAACCCAACGTTTCTATACGCTTTCACAGTCCTTTTCAATAAAGTCTCGAACGTGGTTCCAGCTACTGCCCGAAATAGATGACTCATGCATATGCAGTCAGAAGAGCCAAAACCATCTATCGGGATCCACAGATTCAACTGCCTCTTCAGGTGCAACGCTAACCCGCATTCCAACCTCTTTCGTGACTGAGAATACACGACTCCCCTAACGGAGGCTTTTCCTGATTTCAGGAGATAGTCTATGTGCCAGAAACTCTTCTTACGTTTTCTTAAATGTCTTAATATTCGCGCCTCGACGGAATGAGCATGCGGACCCATCGCAGACCCGACGTAGAGGTAGAGTCCCCTCGGAACATTGAACCTGGTCCTCCTAGTATCGACCACCAAGTCTTTTGCCACGCGGATTAGAAGCGTGTAGAGACCTTTCATTCTCACCATGCACCATGTATGTTCGTTTTTATCAACAGATATCCGCTACATGTAGTATTCTCGGAATTGCCTGATCATTGTCAAGCCTTCAATGTTTATGACGTTTGAAGCTGCAAGAAACTATTTAATTGCCGCCAACACAGACCTTTGATCAATCTTCCACTGTGATACGCCATGAACAATACCAATTGTACGTCATTCGATCAGTTACAGTGGAGAGGTTTTGAAACTCTGTGGTGTTGAATCTGAATGAAAGCTCTGATACTTGCGGGTGGATACGCGACAAGGCTTAGACCTCTCAGCTGCGAAAAACCGAAGCTTCTCTTTCCAATTGCAGGAAGACCCATGCTAGAAAGGACTCTGAACACTCTTGGAAGGAATGACGTCTCCAGCGTCGTCCTCGCGGTAAACTTCATGGCGGATCGATTGAAGAAGCATTTTGGTACAAGACATGGAAAAATGAGGATACGATACTCGCGTGAACTGCGGCCACTCGGTACTGGTGGACCGATAAAACTTGCACAGAGACTTCTTGAATCTGGAGACACTTTTCTTGCAATGAATGGTGACATATTATTCGAAGAAGACTTGTCGAAGATGCTTGAGAGACATAAAAAGGAGAGATCGATTGCAACGATAGCTCTCCACATGGTTGCTGACGCGAGCCGGTTTGGACTCGTTAGGGTCGATGATGCGATGCGGATATCAAGTTTTGTTGAAAAACCGAAGAAGCAAGAGCCTATCAAAGGTCTGATAAACGCTGGGATCTACCTGATGTCACCGGCAATTTTCGATTATATTCCATCGGGCAGAAAAGTGTCTGTTGAAAGAGAAGTATTTCCAATCTTAGCCAAAGAAGGCAAACTACTGGGATATGAGTTGAAAGGCTACTGGACAGATATAGGTAAGGTTGACGATTACCTTGAAGCAAACTTCTCAATTCTCAAGACCGAGTTTCCAGATGAACCAATGGTGGAGAAGGGAGCAAAAGTTTCCGACCGTGCAATTCTCATACCGCCTTGCTTGGTCATGAAGAAAGCGATGGTTGGAGACGGCGCGGTTATAGGACCTTTCACAGTTGTCGGAGAAGGCTCAATGGTGGAAGAGGATGCCCGCATTGAGAGATCTATTCTGTTCAATGATGTGCATATTGGAAAGTTCTCAATGGTTCTTAGTTCGATTATGGGTGATGGAACGAGTGTATCACGTGATGTGAAACTTGATGAAGGAACCGTGCTTGGAGCAGGAGTCACAGTTGGTCCGTCGCTGAAACTTGAGGGAGGGGTCAAAGTATGCCCCCACAAAGACGTTACCGAAGATGTTTTGGGTCCAGTAAACATCTGTAGTTAAGGTTCAGCAACCAGAGGTATGAACTTGGAGACTCGAAGACTTTTTGGAACTAATGGAGTGAGAGGCGTTGCAAACGTTGACATGACACCCCAATTCGCCATGGAACTAGGCGCATCAATAGGAACATTCTTTGACGGTGGGAAGTTGCTTGTCGCAAGAGATGGTAGAACGAGCAGTGTAATGCTTCTCGAAGCCACAATGTCTGGTTTGATGCAGACTGGTTGTAACGTCTTTGATATTGGAATGGCCCCGACTCCGGCCCTTCAATATATTACAGGGTCGAGTGACGTGGACGGAGCCGTCATGATAACAGCCAGCCACAATCCACCAGAGTATAACGGGATCAAAGTCATAGACAAAGACGGAATCGAACTCGAACGGGAAAAAGAAGTTGAGATTGAGAGAATATACGCTACAAAAGGTTGGAAGCCCAGAGACTGGAAGAGTCTGGGAACTAGAACTTCTAGATGCGGGGCCCTAGACGAATACAAGGAAGCCATAAAACGACATGTATCCAAAGAACGTATCCACTCGGCATCTCTCAAAGTTGTTGTAGATCCCGGTAATGGTGTCGGCGCGCTTGTAACCCCTTATCTGCTACGTGAACTAGGTTGTAAGGTATATACGATAAATGCGAATGTTGACGGGGAGTTCCCTGGTAGACTACCTGAACCCGCCATAGGGAACCTAGCCATGCTCTGCGCGGCTGTTAAAGCGTTTGGAGCGGACTTGGGGGTGGCTCATGACGGAGACGCTGATAGAGCTATATTCGTCGATGAAACGGGCACTGCTCACTGGGGAGACAGAAGCGTAGCCTTGACCGAGAAATTCTTCTTACTTGAGAACAAAGGCGAAACTATAGTGACTCCAGTAAGCTCCTCTACGGCGATAGAAGAGATAGCTGAAGCCTACGGAGGAAAAGTCGTCTGGACCCCAGTAGGAAGCATAAACGTTTCCAGAACGATGCAGAGGATAGGTGCAAAGTTTGGTGGAGAAGAGAACGGGGGCATCTTCTACGGACCGCACATAGCCGTCAGAGATGGCGCCATGGCTGCATCGCTTATCGTCGACATAATGTCAAAGACTGGAAAGCCACTCTCAACACTGTTCTCCGAACTGCCAAGACACTATTCATCAAAAAGCAAGGTCGCATGTCCAAACGCTGTGAAAGATACTGTGTTGGAGAAGCTTAGGCAAGAGACTGAGAAACTCAAAGTGGAGACTTTGGACGGAGTGAAGATTAGGTTTGAAGATGGAAGCTGGATACTGATTCGACCAAGTGGAACGGAGCCCATCTTTAGACTCTTTGCGGAAGCCAAGACCAACGAGAAAGCATCCGCGCTTGTAGAAGAATACTCTCAGATCGTCAGTAGAATTGTGAAAAGCAACTAGTTGGCATGACTTGTGCGATTAGATACGATTCTCTTCTACGCATTGACCATATCATCAGCCTTTCTTGCGACTTACCTATTGACGCCTAGAGTAGCCAAGAAGATGTTCGCCATCGGGAGAACCGGAGTTGACATTCATAAAATCTCTAAGCCGGTGATCCCTGAGATGTGCGGAATCTCAGTAATGGCGGGTACTATAGTGTCTGTGTTGCTGGCAATGTTGATGTTTCCCGGCCGTATGGCAGAGTTCACAGCTTTCCTGCTAGGATCCACTATCGCTGGAGTAATCGGTGTCGCTGACGACATAAAACCTCTAAGCCCCAGACTGAAACCTGCCTTGACAGCATTGGCCGCGATTCCGATCCTTGCTCTGGGAACTTACTCGTCACACCCACAACTTCCATTTATCGGTTCTGCACGCCTGACACTTGTATATCCAATACTGATTCTATTTGCCATTGCTGTTCCATCAAACGCTGTAAACATGATGGATGTCTTCAATGGAGCTATGCCGGCAACATGTAGCGTAATTTCACTTGCCATGGCTGTCTGCCTAGTTCTCTCTGGAAGACTCGAAGAAGCGGTGTTGCCTATCGCATTACTAGGCTCCTTACTGGCATTCTATGCGTATAATCGATATCCAGCCAAAGTTTTCGCTGGTGATACTGGAAGCCTATTCACAGGAGCCGCCATAGGATCAATAGCCGTACTGGGCAGGATCGAGGTTGCAGCTATTGTGGCTATGATGCCTCATATAATGAACGCTTTCTACGGCCTATTCTCCGTCGGGAGATTGTATGAACATCGGGAAGTGAAGTTCAGACCGACCACGCTACGCGAGGATGGAACATTAGAAGCTATGAGCTACAAGTCGGCACCCGTCACTCTTACAAGGCTGATACTCGCGCAAGGCCCTCTAAACGAGAAAAACATCGTGGATATGATGATTTTACTTACAGCACTCTCGTCGGCGCTGGCCATACTAACCCAAATGTTGATTCTCTGGTGACGATCATTGACTAGAATCTTCTATCTATCTGGAATACTCTTGCTGGTATGGTTTTCTCTGATCATGGGGATGTGGATCATAAAGTTGATCGTCCCCTTGACTCTTCCATGGCCTGGAATTCATGTTAGTCTTGCTTTGGCTATAGCCAAGGCACTTGTAGGAGTGTTGATGGTTGGTTTATGGCTGTATATCTGGAAGTTGGTGTCAGACACATATTTTGCCAAGGCTATGAAAAAGCGTGGTCTCCAACTCAAATAAGCACATCTCATCCATGAACCTTACCTTTCCAGCCTTTCTAATGAACTCACTATTTTAGCGATGGGATCTTCCATACTTCTAAGGAATCTCTTAGACATGGCGCGATGTTTTCTCAAGAAGTTTACGTCAGACATCATTTTAATGGATGCGCTGGTCAGCCGTCTTGGATTGAGGCTTCTATGAATAAGTCCAATCTTGATCAGGTATTCTTCGATGAATGTTGGCTGACCCGGATAGATGGATACTGTTGGAACTCCTAGAAGCGCAGCCTCAGCGGTCATAGTTCCTCCTGCCCCAATAAACAATGAACTGTGGGCCACCAAGCTTGGACCATCAATGATGGACTTTGTAACTCTTACTTGCCTGCCAAATCTACGCCACTTGTTCACGAATTCTTTGTCGTAGCGGCCGACTATTACGATCTGTAAGTCTTTACCGAATTTCAGTAGATTCTGAACAACATCTTCTGTGACAGACCTCTGACCAACGTTTTCTTGAAGCATATATGCAGCGTATGTTTCCTCTGGGCGAACGGTCACTATCGGATTATCTTTCTTGAGGTTTAGTTCTTTGAGCACTCTTTCGTTGGGTCGGAAACCTCTGATCCAAACCACCGGATCAATTGCTCTGTACGTGATTATCCTCTCGTTAGAGATACCAAATCTTGTCCAGACATCTTTGGGGATGATCCAAGGTGTGAAGAGTCGCTTGGATAGAGGCACAGACAATTTTGATACAGCAACCGCGTGAGGAGAGTCGCTGACACAATAGTGGGGTATCGAAAGGCCGAATGCAACCCTTGAAGCTTCGACTGAGGAAAAAGAGACTGCCAATGAAGGCTTGACTTGTCTGACATGTTTGGCCAGAAATGCAACCCTGAGAGCGCTTGCTGTTAACTTACTGAAAATGGAAGCGCCTCCGTGTTCACCGACAAGTTTGGCTTTGTACCCTTTGGTTTCAAGTAATTGGTTTACTTCTCGGTAACGCCTTGTTGTGAGAAAGATTTCGTGTCCAGCCTTCTGGAGTCGAGTGGCTAGAGCACCTAAGAAGAGCACCTGCTTGGGCGTCAGAATATCGATCCAAATCTTCATCGGTCATCTTCTCATTGTCGATCTTTCTGT
>Ga0315280_10008278_pt1 | contig 13644 bp, 17 predicted proteins | sample YL17G06_40_MG_FD_203697 | JGI IMG/M metagenome (GOLD analysis project Ga0315280, IMG submission 203697) | Sediment microbial communities from Yellowstone Lake, YNP, Wyoming, USA - YL17G06_40 | ecosystem: Environmental > Aquatic > Freshwater > Lake > Sediment | place: USA: Wyoming | collected...
TTTCAAATAGCCGTTCATTTAAGTCTTTTTTCAATGTGTAGCGATTTCTTTTTATTTTGACTAAAATACCCTTTTCTTTTAGTGAGAAAAGAGTATTGTATATACTTGATTTATGGCATTTGCATAATCTGTATAACTCTTTCACGCCAAAAACGATGAGTTTATTTTCATCTATGATATTAAGCAGGTAGGATTCATTCTTGGAAATATGTATATAATTCGTATATTGTTGTTTTGAATTTTCCATTATAATTATATATGTTTTATAATATAAAAACTAGAATTTTTGTTGTTATTCTATCGATATTAATTGTTGTTTTCTACTTATTTCTGGAGTAGGACGGATTTTACGATTTCATAGAGACTGAAGACTCTTCTGGGAAGGAAGATTGAAATAATGAGTATTAGTGATATAACATATACAATTATTGAAAATAGGAAATTTAGGACGTACATATTGTTATAGATAGATACGTTTAGTAGATAAATCTCAGCATACTTTGACCGATTTTTTTATTTTTAAACCTGATTGTAATAATCATTATTATGAGTATGTTTATTGACAGAAAGGATGAAACTGCAAATCTAAATGAGGTATTCAATTCAAAAAAAGCAGAACTTGTCCTAGTATATGGTAGGAGAAGGATTGGAAAAAGTAGGCTTCTTGTAGAGTCCATAAAGGGCAAGAATGCCATATATTTTCTTGCCGATACATCCAAAAATATTCTGGATACGCTGTCAAACCAAATAAAAGACGAGTTTGTAAGATTTTCCAGTTGGGATGACTTTTTCCAGTTTTTGTATTCCAGCAAATATGATGTGATAGTGATAGATGAGTTTCAATACCTTTATCATGTGGATAAATCATGGCCGACAATACTACAAAGATGGTGGGAAAAACTCAAAGAGACGGACAAAAAAATTATTCTGTGTGGTTCGATTATTTCAACAATATATAAGATAACAAAAGGATATGGTTCAGCACTTTACGGAAGAAAGACATATGAAATGAAAATAGAGCCGCTGAAGTTCATTTTTTTAAAGGAGTTTTTCAAGAATTATACTCCAGAAGACTTGGTAAAAGTATACTGCATTATTGGTGGCATACCTCGATACTTAGAAGAATTTGATAGCAGAATAAGTGTAAATGAGAACATAAAGAAAAAAATTCTTGAAAAAAATTCTTTTTTGTATAATGAGCCTATGAATCTATTGTATGAGGAATTCAGGGATGTGACCCCATATATATCAATTCTCTTAGCAATAACGCAAGGATATGTGCGATTCAATGATATGGCAACTTATAGTAGGATAGAAGGCCATAAATTACCAAAATATTTAATGGTAATGGAAAGAGTAGGTCTGATAGAAAAAGAAATACCTGTCACAGATAAAAAGGTTAAATCAAAGACAACGAGATATAAATTAAGAGACAATTTTTACAAATTTTGGTTCAGATTTGTTTTCAAGAATAAATCAATGATTGAGCAAGGATTGATAGATGATGTGTTTGACTCTATAAACAATGAACTTAACAGCTATTTTGGATTTTGCTTTGAAGATATATGTAAAGAACTAATAATTATTAAAAAGCCATTACAATTCACAAAAATAGGTAAATGGTGGTATAAAGACAAGGAAATTGACTTAATTGCCTTAAATGAAAAAAATAAAGAAGTTCTTTTTACAGAGTGCAAATGGCAAGATAGGGTAAATGCTGAAAAAATTATTATGGAATTAACTGAAAAAGCAAGATATGTTGATTGGAATAATAGAGGGCGAAAGGAGAGTTATGCTATTTTCGCAAAGTCATTTTCAAAAAAAATTAATGAATTTGATGGTAAAAAAGTCTATTGTTTTGACTTAATGGATCTAAAGTAAGACGACAAAACTTTTTCGAAGCGTTGAGAGGAGGAAGGATTTTACGATTTCATAGAGACCGAAGACTCTTCTGGGAAGGAAGATTGATAGTGCTAATGCCAGCGAGATGAAATAGACGAGTATTGAAAAGATGAAGTCCATTTTTATCTATTACTTTGTCAACAGCCATTTCCATACCGGCTTTAGGATTACTATTTTATCCTCAACTTTAATTTCATCTTCTTGATCGTAGGTTAAAACCATACCTTTTTTTAGCTTGAATCTATTCATTGCTTCAACAAGACCTTTTATTTCCCTATCTTTGTTTTCTTCATTAAGATCGTAACAGACTTGTATTACTTTGATGATTTTTATTCCATCCTTAACCACAAAGTCGCATTCGTTTTTTTCTTTAAAATAGAAGATATCATTATGTTTTTTTCTTAAGTTTAAGAACACAATGTTTTCAAGCATTTTTCCTCTATCTTCTGAAAAGGATGCTGAATTTATATTGGACATACCATTATCGATTGAGTAAACTTTTTTAGGATTTACTAACTGCTTTTTAAGAGAATAATCAAATTTTGGTATGGTGAATAAAAGGTAGCTATCTTCAAAATATGAGACAAATGCTATCGCGCTGTTAATTGATCCCAATTCGAATGTTCTTTTAAGTGAGTTATATGAGAACTCTTTTCCGACATTTGTAAGCAGGTATAGTGCCATCTCTTTTAGGATTTTAAGATTCCTGATTCTATGTCTTATGGCAATATCCCTCATGAGTATGTCATTTAACAATTCCTGCAGTACCTCTGCTCTCTTGATTTTAAGATACTCCGGAAAACCGCCCTTGAGAAAATAGAATTGAAAAGAACTTACATTTGGCTCTTTACCTGTTAATTTAAGAAACTCTTCAAATGAAAAAGGAAATAGTTCCTGTCTTAGATGCCTCCCGGTAAGCCGTGATCCAAGTTCTTTGCTCAGTAGTGAAGCATTAGAACCTGTGATTATGAAATGTTTTTTCTTATCGAGCATTGCCCTAACAAAGAGTTCCCACTTCTGCACATTTTGTATTTCATCAAAAAAATAATAGTTTCTGTTGCCGTACTCCTCTAGGAAAACTTCATTAAGTTTTTGGAAGTCGCTTACTTCAAAATTTATTGTTCTTGGATCTTCAAAATTAAAATAGTAAACTCCATTGACTCTATTCATAAGCTGACGTAATAATGTGCTTTTGCCGCATCTTCTCACTCCAGATAGTACCAATGCAAGCGGAATATCTAGCTTTATTTGGGCAAGCTTATCTCTTTCTATTCCATTATCAAAGAGCGGAAGCTCTTCCATCTGAGATTTTACAATAGCTCTCAGGGTTTCTTTGAGCATCATATTGTAAATAATAGGTAATTCATATTTATAAATGTTTTCATTACAAATGAACACGTTTATTCATTACAAATGAACACTTTCATAGATATATCAGTGGTTCTGTTAACTTCCTAAATGAACTCTAAAGTTATTAATGGTACTGTCAGAACTTGGCTATCAGGAAAGGTGAGAAACAGTTTGTAACATTATGCCCTGAGTTGGATGTCGTTAGTCAGGGATATACAGTAGAAGAGGCCATAAAGAATCTGAAGGAGTCTACAGAATTGTATGTAGAGGAAATTGGTGTGCCAGAGGGTATTTCTTCTAAGGAATTTATGATTACTAACTTTGAGGTAAGGCGACATGCCAAAGCTGCCAGTTCTTTCGGGGTGTGAAGTAATAAAGGCACTGAATAAAATTGGTTTTGAATCAAAAGAGGAATAAAGTACATCCCTATCTGAAAGTGGTTGCTTATGTAACAATTACGTACATAAATATTTTGCTCTTTGTATGGTAGTTAATTTAACAACGTTCCTAGGGATATGTCCAATAAAAGGTTTTTAAACTTTTGATCGTATATAGTTATCATAAATGATAACTATGGTGGATTAAAAGATGAAACAGATAGATATAATAAAAAATCTAGAAAAATATCCTGTATTTGACTTGAAAATAGTAAAGGAAATTATAGAAAAAGATAGTAATTATGCTAAACTGGTTGTTCATAGGCTTAAGAAAAACAAGCTTATATTTGAAATTGAGAAGAACAAGTATACTACAAATAAAGATCCTATTGTAATAGCGAGCAATGTCATATGGCCGAGTTACATTTCATGTTGGTCAGCTTTTCGTTATTATAACATCACAGAGCAACTTCCGCAGATTATTTCTGTGATGACAACAAGAAAAAGAAAAAAAAAGGAAGTTAGTTTATATAACACAAAGATAGTATTTACAAAAATAAAGCCAAAATATTTTTTTGGATATAGGAGAGAAAGATATCAGAATTTTAACATTTTTATTGCTAATAAAGAAAAAGCATTAATAGATTCTGCTCTATTTAAAAAAATATCCTTTTCAGAAATTTGTAGTATTATGAAAATTAATATAAAATCTATCAATGTTAATTTACTTATCGATTACTTAATTAAAATTAAAAATAAAACATTAATAAAAAGATTTGGCTTCTTACTTGATAAATCGGGTATAGACAAGTATAACAGATTCAAAAAAATTATTGATTTTAAATATGTGCCACTGGACTATGCTGTTCCTACAGAAGGTAAAAGAGACAAAAAATGGAGAGTGATAGATAATGTTGGACTATGAAGAACTTGAAAAGATTGCAAAATTAAAGAGGTTGTCTATAATAAATGCGGAGAAGGACTATTTGCAGGATTTGGTATTATTCAGTATTTACTCTAATGTAGGAAAGAAATTGGCTTTCAAAGGAGGAACATGCCTTTATAAAATCTATAAATTGAATAGGTTTTCAGAGGATTTGGATTTTGCTCTGACTAAAAAGCTTGATATGAAAAAAATATGTAACGAAATAATATCAGACTTAATTTTGCTTGATATAAATAGCAGGATAAAAGAAATTAAAGAGTATAAGAATGAGATAAATATTAGATTGGTTCTGAATGGGCCTCTCTATAAGGGGAGTAAGGAAACCCAATGTTTTATACCGCTAAATATAAGTATGAAAGAGGGGGTATTACTTGAGCCAAAGAAAGAGTCTATTATCCCACTATACAGAGAGCTTCCGAGTTTTGAAATTTTTGCTATGCAGGAAAAAGAAATTCTAGCTGAAAAAGTTAGGGCAATCCTTACGAGAATGAAACCAAGAGATATTTATGATTTGTGGTTTTTGCTTGTGAGAAAAGATATTGTTTTTGACACTCGAATGATAAACAAAAAGTTAGCTCTTTATAATTTAAAATTCAATTTTGAAGAGTTTAGAAACAGAATTGGAAAGATGAGGGTCCTTTGGCAGACTGACCTTAAAAATCTGATTATTGGCGAATTGCAAGAATTTGATAAAGTGAAAGAAGAATTATTTGAAATTCTGGTTAAGAGCAGGTAAATTCTTCAATCTTATTTATACTTTCTATGATGTGCTTAAGAAAGATATTGACCTCCTTTTTCATATTATCCTAACTTCCTCACCCAGGATTCTTTCCTTTAACAGAGGATGTAGTGAGCTGTATGTCAGTAAATCCACCTTTCTTCCCAATTTCTCTTCCAATTTGGTTTCTAATCGTGCAAGATCAAGCAGACTCTTTCTCCCCTTAAGCTTAACCAAGATGTCAACATCGCTGTTTTTTGGCATCTCCCCTCACAAACGAGCCGAATAATCCTGCCTTTACTACGTCATTATTTTTGAATATTGGAATTATTGTTTTCTTCAGTTTTTCGATTTCTTCTTTATGTTTTTCCATTTTTACCGTCCATTAAATCTTTGTTTTTGGGCTTATTATTCTTTATTAGCGGTGTGCACAAATAACACACTACTGAAATTCTAGCTGTCTGAGCTGTTATCAAAAGTGTTGAGAGAAGGAAGGATTTTACGAGTTCATTTAGACCGAAGGTTCGTTTGGGCAGGAAGAGGGATAATACCAAAAGAAGGGATGCGAAGTAGATTATAATTGAAAATATATAAAGCATTAAATCACCTATTTTGTATTATTTTTGTTATTACCCTGTCGATAAATTTGTTAAAGTTGTTTAGGAATTGTGGAAAATCTTTATCAATTGGTTTGAGAAGTAGTTTATTCTCCTCGCCTATTTTGAATGTAGGTCTCTGTTTGGCTTTTTCTATCAGGTTTTGATAGTATTTTTCGTATTTGAGCATGAACAGGGTTTTGTCGATTATTTCGGCTTCAAGGTCTTCGGGTCGGGTGCCGGTTTCTTTTTCGATTAGGTAGACGTCTACGTAGTCTCTTGCTTTCGTGCGTTTTCTGGTGAGTATGGCGCGGATTTTCTCGGTGAGTATTTCCCGTATGTCATAGGCTTGTACTGTCAATGGTTCGAGCATTTGGACTGCTTCCGGACGCATGAACTTGAGTTCTTTGGCGTCCAATCCTGCGAGGATGTTTTTCGCCTCAAGTTGTTTGAATGGGTGCGTGAATTTTTCCACGCAGTTGATTTGGACTTTGATGAATTGCGTGATCCTGAGTTCCGCGGACTCGTACCATAGTTTGAATGTGGTGAACTTGTTGCTGCCTCCGAATTCCATGTAGTGCCGGTCCTCTTTGTTCGGCTTGAAGTCCAGTCCAAGTTTGGCTACTGTTTTCTCAAGTATTCCGGCGAGCGTGTCTATTTCTTGTGATAATTGTTTTCGTATCTGGTTCTCGGATTTTCCTTCAAACTCAGCTTGTTTGGCGTAGCTGAAGTCCAGGTCTTCGCTGAAGCGGTAGTAGCCGAGGTAGCATTTTATCAGGCAGGTGCCACCCTTGAAGACGTAATGTGTTCTGAAGTGTTCGTCAGTCGTAAGCTCCTTCAGAAGCAGGTGCAGGAACATGTCCTTCTCCAGCAACTCCACTTGTTTGACTCCTGTCTTTCTGGCAGCGTAAGCCAAGAGTTCTGCCGTTATCTTCAATCCAGCGCCTCCACGGTTTTCCTGACCGTCTTAGGATATTTCTCGGCGTAGGAGATTAATTTGTCTTTGGAGCAGTGTTCTGGAAGGTCTGCCACTGCATCCCTTATCTCGGATTCCTTTAATCCGTTGTACCTGCTCAAGTATATTATGTCCAAGAGAGTCTTTTCCGGATCAGAGTAGGGGACGTTCTTTTCCAGTACGCCGAATCCGAACAGTTTGGGTGAAACCTTGATGAACCGGACTTTGTGTCCGAGGATGTCAAATGGTCTGGGACGGGCTATTGAATCCGAAACAACTGTAACCCCCGGGTAATATTCGTGGGTGAGGTTGTTTAATGTAGTAGCCGTCTCCAAGCCGAAATACCAGTTCGAAACCCCCTTCAACTTTAACGTATCCCTTATGGCTTCCAGATGGTTTACGCTCAGTTTCCCTATCTTTCTCTCCTCTATGGTTCTGGCATAGAACACTCCTCGGAGCACGCGCAGCAAATACTTGTAGTGGGTGAGGTATTTTACCGCGGGGAGATAGTTTAAACCAAGCTCCTTACAGTAGCCTTTAAGCTCATCACGTGTGACGTACTTTCCACCGGAAGCCTCGATTTTACGGGCCAACAAAGCGTACGACATTTTAAATCACAAGGTTATGAAAACTATAACTATATAATATAAAAGATAAGTATATAAATACTCCTTAGCCTAGGTATCCCACTTTATCCCGCAGGTACTTCTCCCATTCCAGCTTCTGGGGCATGTTGAAATCGTGTTAACTTATATCTTTTGTTTGTGGGCTTCCCCGATTTTGTTTTTCAATATTTTAACGACATTGTCTTATAATTAGAAAAGCCGAAAAGAGGAATATTTCCAAAGTACGTCAAGTACTCGTTATTTAAATATGCTTATAGTTAGATTAATGGTTAATATACAAAACCTTTAATCAAGATTAAAAGTATAGAAATGTATCTAACCTGCTCATTACAACTGAAAATTTTTATAGATAGTCAAAACTCTTTTTAAGTGTTGAGAGAAGGAAGGACTTTACGAGGTCATGGAGACCGAAGGTTCGTTTGGGCAGGAAGATTGATAGTGCTAATGCCAGCGAGATAAAGTAGATGAGTATTGAGAACAGGAAATTCATTTTGCATCAACTAACAACCACTTCCACAACGGAATGAATTTTATTTTTTTACCTTCTATTGTTTCTTCCATCTCTAAATCTTCCGTTACTATAATGCCTCGTTTTAACTTGAACTCTTTCATAGCTTCCAGAAGACCTTTTACTTCCCTCTTTTTAGTATCTAAGTCATCTATACTCCAGCATACTTGAATCAATTCTTTTACTTTTAAATCTTCTTTTATCAAAAAGTCTAATTCTCTACCTGCCTTGTCCTTCCAGTAATAAACCTCCTTTCCATGTCTCCTGAGCTCAATAAAGACAACATTTTCTGCCAATCTCCCTAAATCTTCTGAAAATCTGAAAGAAACAGCATTTCTTAAACCCGTATCAATGCAATATATTTTTTTATTTTTTTTAAATTGAACCTTCGTTTTGTAGGAGAGGAAATCTAGGGTTAGGATTATAAAAGATTCTTTAAGAAATGAGATGTATTTTTCAACTGTTTCCACACTAAGCCCCGTGGAGTTTGCAATGCTTCTATAAGAAAATTCATTTCCTATGTTGCTTAGCATGTAGTAGCTTATATTTTTGATACTATCATAAGAAGCTCCAAATCTTGCAGAAATGTCTCTTGAAAGAATGTCATTGTAAATGTTTGTTAGAATTATTTTTCTTTCAGAATCTGTTTTTCCTATAGTTTCAGGAAATCCGCCATTTTTTATATATTCTTCTTGATGGCGCAATAATTTGTTTTTGTGATACTCCAGGAAGTCTATGTCAAATTTGCTCCAGTTAATAAACTTCAAATATTCTTTAAATGAGAATGGAAATATCGGAAATGTTATATGTCTGCCTGTTAAAACTCTTCCGATATCCCGTGATAGTAGAGATGCAGAAGAACCTGAAATAAAAATTTGTGTAAAAGTCTTCATATCATAAAGCGTTCTAATCCATCTCTCCCAGCCAGATTTTTGCTGTACTTCATCAATGAACAGATATTTTGCATCAGGATCTATTTTTTCTAGTGATTTTAAAATATCCTCAAATGAAGATGCATTTATCTCAGCGTCGTCAAAATTCAAAAAAACAATACTCCTCGGTTTTACTCCATTAGTTAATATGGTCTTTATTACCTGATACATTATTGTGGTTTTTCCAGATCTTCTTACACCGATTATATCCTTTATATGTGACAGCTTAGTGGTTCTAAGAATTTCAGTTAAGATACCTCTTTCTATACCAGACAATACTCTAATAGCGTCCTCTTCTACCCACCAGGGATTCCATCTTCTTATCGAATCTTCGAGCACATATATATTTTTGTTTTTGTATTTATAAATGTCTATTTTAGTCTACGAAAATATATATTTTTTGTCGAATTCTATTGACAATATACATTTATGATACGGGTAAGTTGTAATCCGATAAAATGAGCCATTTTATATCATTCCGAAAGTCTAGCCAGTATTTCTATTATCTCGGATTTTTCTGTATTGTATGATAAATCACCTGAAATTTGTCATTTATATATGAAGAATATGAGGAAATGGGCGTACTGAACACAGAGAGGTTGTTCTTATTAAGAGCTTCATATGTGAGATGTTCTAGTTTGCTTAATTGCATTTTTATTGATTTTTAGCATTTTTATTACTAAAATAGATTTTTTAAATGTAGAATACAAATCTATATGGTTTAATAGAAAATGGCATCAAATTCGATGAAGATACTTATCTATCTGATAGTAGTATGTTTTATTGGCATATTGCTTGTTTTAGGTTATTATATGTTGAAAAAGCCAGTATATGGAACTGATTTGTATTTTAATTTTGATTCTGATTTACCTGATCCATTTTTGTATCTGAAGGCACCACAAAGTCCGATTAATATACTAGAAGTTGGAAAATCTTACAGGATTATTTTTACAATAGCGTCGGATGAAAAATCTGCAATGGATTATACTTATATTGTTAGTTCAAGGATATTGAATCAGACAGAGCGTTTCACACTTATACCCAAAGAGAATAAGACGGTATATTTGACTATTACACCCCAGGAATCCCAGAAGTGGACTTCGAACTATGTAACAAGCTCAAAATCAGAGAATGTTTTGGATTTGACCAAGTATTCCTGGTTAGCAGAGAGAAAGGAATTCTTAATAATAACGAAAGATGGACTACCAGCGATTGTGGAAGAGAATTACAATCTGCCGATTTCTTTTAATATAAGTCCTTTGGGGAGAGTGTATCATGTGAATATTTCTTTGGATGAACTAAGGAAAAGACCATTTACGAGAGAATATACAGTGGAAAGTTATAGTGCTTTTGAGAAAGTAAATGGCACAATTGATAAATTGAGCCTTTATGTCAGTGGTGACAAGTTGTATGCTACTCTGGAATCAAAGAGAATTCAATATATTTCAGAACCAGATGTATTTTCAATTAGGCTGATTAGCGGTCGAGGAGCAATTAATGAAACTACTGGAATGGAACAGCCTAAGGAGATTCACTTCTTGTACCAAATCAAATAATGGACAGAGATGATGAATTTTATAGAGCTTTTATAATTGCGATTGTCATTGGAATTTTTCTGACGATAATTTTTATTGTTTACATGAAGCCGAAAATAGCGGAAAGGGAGCAGTTTAGCGAGTTGTATTTCAATGAGCATAAGAAGCTGCCGCATAGGCTGGAGATTAATAATACTTACAATATATCGTTTACGATTTCAAATCATGAGCTAGATGTTGTTGAATACGTCTATGAAATAGATTCCAAGGTTGAGAACTTAAGAAAAAATATTACATTGTTTCCTGAAGAGAGCGCTGTGATAAGATTCTACTTTACGCCAAATGACAAGGGCTGGGAATTGGATTCCTATTTTGCAGAGGATTTGGAGAATAAGTTCGATGTGCTGAAGGATTCGATAATAGCTTATAGAGGGGATTTGGATATACTATTGGGCAATAAATCGATTGGATATATGCCGATTTCTCACAATGTACCTGGAATTGGGATGGTGTATCATACAAATATTTCAAAGGATGAATTGAAAGAAAAGCCTTTTAACAAATACTACAGATATGAAGATATTGGAGTAAATAAAAGTGTTTATGGGCAGCAGAATATGACACTTTTTGTAAAGGATGATGAATTGTATTTGAGATCGCATAGTGAAGAGTCGATATATTTCACTGGGAGGGAACCGTTTATTATTAAGTTGTACAAAGAAGGGAGTGAAAAGAGTTCTGAGCAGGACATATATTTCTGGTATGAAGTTAGATAGTTATTGATTTCTAACATCGTGCTATTTTTTGATATTTCTATGCTATTTTAATGTTTAACAACTAAAAATAGATTACATATTAAAATGAGGATTTGATATGGACATTGAAAAGATTGAGCACGAAGGCAAGACATTTGCTATTGTTATTCGGAAGGATTTTGAATCAGAGGGTGTAAATTTTGTAACTACAAAAGATAATTCTCTGCAGTTAGGAATTTTAAAGCACAAAAAGGGTCATGAGATAAAGCCACACGTTCATACGGAAAATGAAAGAGTCATTAAAGACACGCAAGAGGTTTTATATGTTGCCTATGGAAAAGTACGGATTGATTTTTATGATATTAATGAAAGATTCGAAAGTACTATTTTGAACGAAGGGGATGTTATTCTATTGATTCAGGGAGGTCATGGATTTGAGATTATTGAAGACTCCAAAATCATCGAGATAAAACAAGGGCCATATTTGAGCCCAGATGTTGATAAAGAACCATTAATTAAAAAATGATACCCGTATGCGAGCCAACAATTGGGGAAGAAGAACTGAGAAATGTTACTGATTGCATAAAGACGAACTGGATTTCATCTAAGGGCAAGTATATTGAGGAATTCGAAAATAAGTTTAGTAAATACTGCGGCGTTAAGCACGGAATAACAACGAGTAATGGTACAACTGCATTGCATCTAGCTGTTTCTTCTTTGGGAATCGGTAAGGATGATGAAGTCATAATGCCGACATTCACAATGATAGCTACAGCATTTGCGGTTACATATACTGGAGCAAAGCCAGTTTTTGTAGATTCTGAACCAGAAACATGGAATATCAATGTTGAAAAAATAGAGGAGAAAATAACCAAGAAGACAAAGGCGATAATGCCAGTACATATATATGGTCATCCCTGCAATATGGATCCAATAAGAAATATTGCAGAAGACCATAATCTATATGTGATAGAGGATGCTGCAGAGGCACATGGAGCAGAGTATAAGGATAAAAAAACAGGCAGCTTAAGTGATATCGCGTGTTTTAGTTTTTATGCAAACAAGATTATTACGACTGGCGAGGGTGGAATGGTTGTAACAGATGACGATGAAATTGCGGAAAAAGTCCGCGAGTTGAAGGATTTGGCACATTCAAGGAAAAAGAGATTTCTTCATGAGAATGTGGGTTTTAACTACCGGATGACGAACATACAGGCTGCTATCGGCGTAGCACAGATGGAAAAGATAGATAAGTTTGTTGAAGCTAGGAGGAACAACGCGAAGTTATATAATTCTATTTTAAAAGACATCGATGGCATTACATTACCGCCTGAAAAACCATGGGCAAAGAATGTTTATTGGATGTATTCTATTGTCATAGACAAAAAAAAGTTTGGTATGAATCGAGATGAACTTATGGACAAACTGAAAGAAAAAGGAATAGACACAAGAACTTTTTTTGTACCAATGCATAGGCAACCAGTATACTTTGGGACGAGTAAAGATAATTTTCCTGTGTCTGAGTATTTGTCAGGAAATGGTCTGTATTTGCCTTCTAGTTCTAAGCTTACAAAAGAGGAAATAAGGGAAGTATGTGATGCAATTTCATCTTTAAGAAAATAGTTTTAAGTGGTGAATTCGACATAGAAGTCATAACTTTTTACTTCGAACTTAAGTATTTAAGTAAGGAATGTAATACTATTATTACGAGGTGATTTAAATGTACATAGGAGTTTCAAAGATGACATCTAAGGGACAGATTACCATCCCTGCAGAAATAAGAGAAAGCAAGAAGCTTAAAACCGGATCAGACCTACTGTTCATAGACCTTGGGGATGCAGTTCTCATAAAGCGTACCGAGGATTTAACGGATATGTTCAGTTCTTTAGGTAAAAAAGTTAGAGCACTTGGTATTACAAGAAAGGATATAGAGAAGGAAGTCAAGTCTGAAAAATCAAAAACTTGGAGAAAATACTATGCATAGGGTTGCAATAGACACAAATACACTTGTCTCAGGTCTATTTTTTAAGGGAAATGAAAGAGTTCTATTGAATCGCTGTATAGACAGAAAAATAAAACTGATTCTATCAGAAGATGTCATAGAAGAAACCAGGAACATTATCAATAGGAAATTCAGCAATTTCAAAGAGTTGATAATAGCAAATACACTATTTCAGGTAATATTGCAAAAATCTGAGATTATAAAGAGAGACGATTATAGAGAAAAAATAGACAGTGCTAAGAGAATAGTTCGTGATATGCAGGATTCACCAATAATTGCATTTATATTACATTCAAGGCCAGACTTTTTTATATCTGGAGATGATGACATACTAGCACTAGAAGACAGATTTGATACAAAGATAATACGAACCAAAGAGTTTTTAGATTTAATTGAGTAGGTTATATAAAATGCAAAAAAATCTAAAATATCTGATTTTAAT
>Ga0315280_10008279_pt1 | contig 13643 bp, 15 predicted proteins | sample YL17G06_40_MG_FD_203697 | JGI IMG/M metagenome (GOLD analysis project Ga0315280, IMG submission 203697) | Sediment microbial communities from Yellowstone Lake, YNP, Wyoming, USA - YL17G06_40 | ecosystem: Environmental > Aquatic > Freshwater > Lake > Sediment | place: USA: Wyoming | collected...
TTCACCTTCCTAGGCATATTGCTCTATAAGAGCAATTAACTATTTATGCCTATACAATCCCTGACGCGTTCGAAGAGAGTTTTCACACAGTCTGGTACGGGAGATTGTCGGTCCTGGACCCAAGACACAATGCCAAGGAAAGAGGAGGTTGGATAAATGAATGTGGGGATAGACGCCCATAAGAGAACATGTACCGTCTGCGTGATTGAGGATGCAGCCGTGAGAGAATCATTCGCATTTCCCACAACACGTGAAGGAATCTATGAATTCATGGAGAGGATCCCCAGTCCCGCTACGGTGGTAATTGAGGCAAGCACGACGGGTAAGGTGATCTCACGGATGCTGGCGGACAAGTATGAGATCCACATGGTTGCTCCACCTGAACGGAAGCGGCCGATCAAGACGGATCTTAGGGACGCTGAACGCATAGTCAGGGAGGACATGCTGCAGTACCTGAGGAGATGCTACATACCCTCCGCGGCGATAGACGAGATACGTTTCCTCATATTCCAGCAGATCCAGGTAGGACGGAAGATTGGTAGAGTGAAGAACCAGGTCCACGCACTACTCGAGAGGAATATGATCCACGACCTGGACGGATTCAGTGACATATTCGGTGTTCAGGGATTGAGGAGGATGGTTACGGTGCATCTTCCCATACAGGAGAAGGCTGCGCTTGCAAGATACCTTGAAGAGCTGAAGCTCCATGCGGGTCACCATCGACAGCTTGAGACGGAGCTGGCTAGACTCGCAGAGTCTGACACGGATGCGTTGTTGCTGATGAGTATCCCTGGCATAGACTTCTTCACCGCTCTAGCCATCAAGGGGAGGATAGGAGATGTCACGAGGTTTCCAACGAAGAAACATCTCTGCTCATATGGAGCTGTAGTGCCTGGCGCCTCAAACTCCGGCGAGTACGTCTCAAGACATAACCGCGTGAAGCATGGCGACATGATACTGAAGTCCGCGCTTACATGCGCTGTAAGAGGCGCCGTATCAGCGGAGAAGAGTTCGGCTGTGAAACGATTCTACCTGAAACATTCGAAGAGGATGGGAGCCCAGAAGGCAGAGGTCGCCGCCGCGAGGAAGATGGCCTGCATAGTCTGGAAGGTTCTCACAAGCCACCAGCCATACAGGGAGGAGGATAAACGTCTTACAGCAAGGAAGAGAAGGATCCTCTCATGGAAAGCGAAGCGGCAAGACAGCGATCCAAGCGATATTCGTCAACTCGCAGAGGGCCTTACAGGAGACGTCACGGTCCTGGAGAGGTATCCAGTAGGCTTCAACGAAGAGTCTAGGGGAGGCCTACCTAAGGAGTGTGGACGCATCTGATAGTCAGATCGTCTTCATCCAACGATTTTCACGGGAGACAAACGGCAAACTGGAACGCATCTACGGCGTCTACGAACAGAAACGGCACCAATTCAAATCCATAGACGAATACGTCCGCTGGCACAACGAGGTCAAGCCACATATGAGCCTCAACATCGAAACCCTAGAAACACCCATCCAAGCCTTCCACAGGAAACAGCCAACCAAGCAAGAGAAGACCGAAACAGCAGAACCCCTAGTGAAATAATAATGGGAAATCACACTTGTGGGTGTAATAATAGCTGAGACAACTCTCTCGCCGCCAGGAACACTGACCAAACGCCCCATCACATTGCCACGAATTGCATGTGCTGTAAACCGAGCGAGCGACAGGCACCGGGGAACCAGTCAGCCGCATCCGAGTTGTGGGCATCGGTCAGCGGTCGATCAGACTTTTTGGAGTACATATACGCTAAGTAGGCCATCACAACGCTAGGAGTTCAATTGGTCTAGTCAAACACCTATCAGCACGGCTTTCTCAGCCTTGCGACGACTTGAACTACTTTGGGCTACTAGGCTTGCACACTTCCTGAACTGAGCATCAGATGGAGCATGTCCACATCATCAGATTCTCCGACCGAAAAGGAACGAGAAGGGAGTTAGGGGGCAAGAGCCGAGTGACATATGTTGATGCCAAAATGCCTCCAGATACTGAACTCAAATCAAAAGATGATCTCTCTTCTTCTCGAAGATGTGCATCTTCTCCCTAGCGATCGTGATCCCCACCTTTTCGCCGATGTCGGCTTTGAACCCACTCGGTGCCCTAGCCTTCACAAGGTAGTTCCCAATCTTGAGATCAACAATAGTGCTCTCGCCTACAGGTTCGACGACATAGATCTCGGCCGGGATTTCCCCCTTGCCTTCACTCACTACGGTCAAGTCTTCGGGCCTTGCTCCCAGAACCAACTCGGTGGATGAGGACTTGTCTTTGATTGCGTTGGCTAGACTCGAGTCTATACCCAATCTGAACTCTGAAGCGTCGAGGAATGCTGCTCCTCCTACGAACACGAGTGTGCAATCGATGAAGTTCATGGGTGGACTGCCTAAGAAACCTGCCACCCAAGTATTCGCGGGCCTGCTGTATAGCGCGTCGGGGCCATCGACCTGCAGAAGTTTGCCCTCGTTCATGACGGCGATCGTGTCTGACATAGTCAGAGCTTCAATCTGATCATGCGTCACGTAGATCGTGGTGACACCGAGGCTACGTTGGAGACGTTTCAGCTCAGCCCTCATGTAGACCCGGAGCTTTGCATCGAGGTTAGAAAGGGGCTCGTCCAGTAGGAATACGTCGGGGTTTCTAACGATCGCGCGGCCCAGCGCGACTCTCTGTCGCTGACCACCGCTCAGTTCCTTCGGTTTTCTGTCAAGTAGTTCCCCGATATCAAGCAGTTCCGCGGTTTGTTTGACGCGGTCCTCGATATCATGCTTGGACATCTTGCGAAGCTTGAGCGGGAAGGCCATATTGTCAAAGACGCTCATGTGAGGATAGAGTGCGTAGCTTTGGAAGACCATCGCGATGTTTCTTTCGCGCGGGGTCAAGTCGTTGACCGGTCTGTCGCCAATGCGGACGTTACCAGCAGTAGGGGTTTCCAGCCCTGCGATGAGACGTAGAGTTGTGGTCTTTCCGCATCCCGAAGGTCCCAGAAGGGCAACGAAGCTCTTGTCCTTGATGTCGATCGAGACATTGTCTACCGCGACGACGTTGCCAAATGTTTTCGTTATGTGGTCAAGCGTAACGGTCGCCAAGGGGGTTCATCAGAGGGAAAGTACGAGTAGCGCTATTAAGATTACGCAATGAGACCGACTCAACTGAAACCTGACAAGCAATAGAGGATCCTCAAGCTAAGTGGGTGAGTAATCTTAAATGAATAGTAGACACGTATTGTTCAGCGATGTGGTGATTGGGCTGGAGTTCTCTGTCTCAACTCTTCTATACGTGTGGAAGCTACCTATCAGGGAAGCCGCGAAGAAGATTAAGAGTTTCGGGTTCAACACGATCGAGATTCGTGCGTCCAAGCCTGATGCCTGGGCAAGAGAGATCAGTTCCGAGGAGAGACGGGCACTCAGAGAATTCGTAGAGAGTGAGGGCATGAAGATTGGAAGCCTGACACCCGACTGGGGTGACATAAACCTTGCCAGCCCAAACCCAGGCATGAGGTCCGAGTCTGTCAAACAAGTGAAAGAGGCCATCAAGTTTGCCGGCGACCTGGGCGGCAGGTACTTCACAATTCTCCCGGGGCGACAGCACACCATGGGCCAGGCTCCACGCGAGATCGCCACACAATTCTCCATCCAGAGCCTTGCTGAGTGCGCAGATGAGGCTGAGGCAAATCAAGTCCTGCTGTGCATGGAAGGAGCGAACGGTCAACTATTCGAGAAAGAAGACGAGCTCATCAGAGTAGTTAACGAAATCAATTCGAAAGCGCTGAAAATTGCTGCAGATATCGCGATTGCCAACACAGTTAGTTCCCCGATTGAGTACGTACGCAAGATCAGAGACTACATAGGATCAGTTCATCTTGCAGACAATGACGGTAGGCCCAATGCCCATCTGCCATTCGGGGCGGGCAACATGAACTTCACGCCCTTACTGGATGAGTTGCTGAGGACTTGCTCTGATAAGTATTGGATGTTCGAACTTTGGTATCCGGAAGATCCTGACGCCGCTGTCAAGAGTGCGAGACAATTTGCAGATAGTGTACCAAGAGAAAAGCACGTAAGCTAGGTTACCGGAATGTTGCAGAGAAACTGGAAATACCTCTGGTTCTTAAGGAATCATCTCGAACAATGAGACTCTAGCGCTCAACCGCTTTGATCGATTCATCGATTATGCCGGCCGCTTTGTCGATCTCCTCGCGCGAGATGATGAGGGGAGGATTGATTCTTATGCAGTTTCCAAGCCATCCGAAGCCGGATCCGAGGACTAGTCCTCTCTTCCTCGCTTCGTATCTTATCTTCATCGCTTCTTCCGTCGCCGGTTCCTTGGTCCTCCGGTCCTTCACCAGCTCGATTCCAATCAGCAATCCCTTGCCGCGGACCTCTCCAACCAGCTTTCTACGACGCATCATTTCGTTGAATAGCTTCATAGCATAGTCTCCAAGTTCCCTAGAACGATCCACGAGCTTCTCTTCCTCTAGCACGTCAAGGGCTGCAAGTGCGGCAGCACAAGCGATTGGATTTCCTCCATAAGTCGTAAAGTAGTCGCCTGGTTCGAAGGCTGATGCAACTTCGTCCGAGGCCATTGTTGCGGCTGCCGGCACGCCACTCGCGAGTGCTTTTGCGACGGTCATGATGGGAGGCTTCACACCATAGTGCTCCATTGCGAATAGTCTTCCTGTCCTACCGAAACCAGTGATTACTTCATCTGATATCAGTAGGATGTTATGATCGTCGAGGATCTGTTTCACGACCTTGAAATACTCGTCGGGAGGAATGACGTTCCCAGCCGTTCCTTGGATCGGCTCGGCAATGAAGGCCGCAACATCACCTGAAGTCTGATTCTTGATCGCTTCTTCGACGAATTTGGCGCAATGAACACCGCAGCTTGGATACTCAAGGCCGAAGTAGCATCTGTAACAATAGTATGATGGAATGTGCGTTACCCCGGGCAGGTAAGGGCCCATGCCACGTTTGTACTTGAACCAGCTCGTAACACTCCTTGCACCGTAGCCTCTTCCGTGAAATGCGCCGTAAAGCGCGATAATGTCTTGCTTCTTCGAGTATTTCCTCGACAGGAACAGCGCACATTCCACAGCTTCTGTCCCGCTATTAAGCAAGAAAGTCTTGGTCAGCCCGAACTTGTTGATGTTCGCCAGCCTTTCGGCAAGTGTCGTCATAGGTACTGTATAGTTGTCAGGCGTGTAGTGGATCAACTTAGCCGCTTGTTTCTGGATTGCTGCGACGATCTTCGGGTGACAGTGCCCATAGCTCATGACCGAGTGAGCTGAGAAGAAGTCCAGATACTCTCGTCCTTCAGAGTCAATAAGCTTCGTTCCTTTTCCTTCGACGAAAACGACCGGGTCGTCAGGGTAGAGGAAGAAGCGTCCGGGCATCAGATACCGTTTCTGCTTATCGACGATTTGTTTGGCGCTCACAATATTCACCTCAACGATTTCGAGAAAGAGGTCCTCCGTGGAAGTCTAGACCATGCGGCGTTCGCCCTTAAGGATGGCGACGGCAATGGTAATTGGCTCATTGATTTCCAGCCACTCATTGTAGTGCCTAACGCCTGCAGGGATGTATGTAGTCGATGGACAGTCGGCAATGAGTTCTTCATTGTCAAGGACCCATCTAGCTTTCGCTGCTCCTTCCCTTCCAAAGGTCATGTGTATCTCGTCAGCGTCGTGAACCTGCCACTCGGCCTTGTACTCCGCTAGATCTGCCTTTGTCATCTTGGGCATTACGTACATGTGAACCCAAAGCTTCGAATCCGGATACAGGGTCCTGTCAACAAAGATCTGCGGCTTCAATTTCAGAAGACCAGGATGTCCCGGAAGATCTGTTTCCAACTTTGGCCTGAAGACATTCTTGGAGTATTTGCCCAACTGCAACCCCTGGGGGAAATGACCCGGCCCAGCTATTTATGATTGACTACTGGCGATAATAGGAGCAACGCCGACGACAATCGCAAGACAGCCAGAAACTGTTGAGCGCGCTGGATCTTAGAGTCTCTTCACTTCACGACTCATCTTTCGGTCATCTTTGTCGCTTGCGGATTCCAAGGAAGTGTTTTCCTGCGGTGTGCGGATCATGCATTAAGAGTACGCATTTCTCGGGCATTTCGCTAGGCTTAAATTGGTTGCCAGGTGTTCCAAGGAGCGGTGGTTCAGTCGTGTCGTCAAGCTCGTTCGTTGAGAAGTCACGGTCGCACTATATGCCGTGTACACAGTATTGGTATGATGAGGCTCCTGTTGTTGTGAAGAAGGGGTCAGGAGCAATTCTGGAAGATGTTGACGGTAATAAGTACATCGACCTGATCGGGGGCTGGGGAGCTCTCGTTCAAGGGCACTGTCACCCGAAGATCGTCGCAGCAATCCAGAAACAAGCTGCAGAGCTCATGCAGGTTGGCATATCGCTCTATACGCCGCAATCGGCGGAGCTCGTGGAGCGACTTGCGAGACTTTCTCCTCACAGTCAACTGAGCCGAGTCTTCATCGGTTCAGCGGGTGCAATTGCCGTGGAATGTGCGATCCAACTGGCTAGGAAGGCGACTAAGCGTTATGAGATGATCGCCCTCTACGGTTCGTTCCATGGCAGAACCTACGGCGGCGTAAGCCTCACTGCCCAGCCCAAATTCAAGAAGGGAAAAGGCCCGTACATGCCCGGCGTCACGGCAATACCTTCCTACTATTGTTACAGATGCTATTTTGGCCTCGAATACCCCAGCTGTGGCCTCTATTGTGCAAAGTTCCTTGAACATGCGATAAACCTCCAAACCGAGACTGGTCAGGCGGCCGCATTCATTGCTGAACCCGTTCAGGGAGTGGCTGGTCACATACCCGCTCCAGATGGATACTTCAGGACGGTCAAAAGAATCCTGGAGCAGTACGATGTCCTGTTCATAGACGACGAGATCATGGCCGGACTGGGACGAACGGGGAAGACCTGGGCAATTGAATACGACGATGTTGTCCCAGATATCCTGACTACGTCGAAGGCGCTAGGGGGTGGGTTCCCAGTCTCCGCAACCCTCGCAAGAGAGGAGGTTGCGAAGGCATTCGAACCATTCGACTATGTAGCGACCTTCTATGCCCAACCTATAGCGTGCGCAGCCGCAATGGCAGCCCTTGACGTGATTCAAGAGGAAAACCTTGCCGAGAGGGCGACTAAGATAGGAAGCTACTTCATGCAGAGACTGAAGGAGCTTGCCGATAAACATGAGATAATCGGAGACGTCAGGGGAAGAGGAATGCTGATCGGGGTCGAACTGGTGAAGGACCGGAGGACCAAGGAACCTGCCAGTGAGGAAGCTGTGCGCTTCAGAGATGAAACCCGCAAGAGAGGCATCCTAGTTCCTTCAGGAATGGGAACCTACGGCAACGTAATCCGACTGCATCCTCCAGTTGTCATGACCGAACAACACATCGACAAATCCATAGAGGCCTTTGACGCCAGTTTCACCGCGATCCGAAGACGCTAGTCTGTCAAGTCATGGAAACTCACTGCACAGATTACCCACCAGTCGCTAGGACAAAGGTCAAATGCGTAGGCCCCGTCGACTTAAATACACAGAGTAATCATTTCCTTCCGAGACAGATGCCAGTATATCTAGTGGAGCAATTGACAAGGACGGGAGGGGTTAGATATTGAGCATCCTCGTTACTGGAAGCGGAGGTTTCATCGGTTCATACGTAGCGAGAGATGCGCTTAGACAGAATGAGAAAGTCGTGAGTTATGACAATACGCCTGATCTAAGCATAATTGAAGACGTTCTCGGGGCAGACTTGCTCAGGAACGTGATTCATGTCCAAGGGGATCTTTTGGATCTACCGTTGATGCTTTCCACGGCCAAAGCTCACAAGGTGGACAGAATAGTTCACATGGCGTCACTGCAGATTCCCGCGTCAAACGCGAACCCGCATTTGGCCCTGAGAATAAACTGTGAAGGAACTCTGAACATCTTCGAAATTGCCAGACTTATGGATGTGAAGAAACTTGTCTGGGCAAGCTCGAGCGCAGTGTATGGACCAGTCGAAAAGTATGGAAACAAGCCGGTCGCGAACGATGCACCGCACTACCCGACCACGGTTTACGGCGCGTGCAAGTCACTGAATGAGTGTATGGCAGCCCATTACTTCAACGCCTACGGGGTTGATAGCATCGGATTCCGCTTCACTGCTGTGTACGGAATCGGAAGGATCAGAGGAAAGAGCTCTTTCACTACCAAGATGATTGAGATGGCAGCATACGCTAAACCGTATACTGTCCCCTATGGGGACGATCTCATAGATTTCCAGTACATAGAAGATGTGTCAACGATGGTGCTCCAGGCACTGAGACTTCAACGTAAGACCCGGAGTCGAGTCTTCAACACTCAAGGAGATGTCAGGCTGGTCGTCGAGGGTGTGAAGTACCTCAAGACCCTCGCCCCTGAAGCAGATTTGACGATAGAGCCTGGAACCTTCGGCATTCCTTGGAAATACGATACAAGCGAACTTGAAAGGGAAGTAGGATTCAAACCAAAGTACTCGATGGAAGAAGGGATAAAGAAAACTTTCGAGGGTTTCAAAACTAGACGCCTCTTGTCTCACCCAAGATGATCCGCACTTAGACCTGCAATCAGACAGCGCCGCCCTCGGGTTGCAGGTTCCAACCTAGATGTCCCTGTGCAATGCCTGAATGCAAGGTAGAGCCGCCTGCGGCCGTCGAGGTTGAGCTTGGGCACAAGGTTGTGTGTTACCTCTGTTCGAAGCGTTAGGTGTGAAGCATGGGCATATTGGTCAACGTCGAAGGCCTGAGGAAATACTTCGCTCTGAGGTCTGGACTGTTCGGTAGAATGAGATAATTGAAGCAGAAGAAAGAGCGTTCCCTCAGGAAGCAAGAGTTATAACTGCTCTCCAGAGTCTGTCCGACGAACACGAAGCTAGTGCAGTCTACGGAGCCAAGGTACTTCAGACTGGTCATCGGTGAGGGCTCGAGGGACATCCTGAGGAACAATCAAATAGCCTACTTTTTCAGGATCGGTGCTCACAATTTCATTCCTCAAGACAGACCATAGGCAATTCGGACCAATGCCTAACAACTTGGAGCGCGTACCTGAGCGCGTGCTTAGCTCTCTTAAGGCGAGCGAGTCCCTTCACGCCGCTTTCGAGGGCGTCTCCAATCGCCTTGGAGTTGTTGAAATAGTCCGCCTGTTTCGATGTCAAGATGTGAATGTCACACACAGTTTTGACTGTGATCAGATCGGTATTCCAGTACTTAGATTGCATTTCATATCCAACTCCACGTCGGAGATACCATCATTCTCGCAAGCCATATCAAAGAGAAGAAACAGATAACTACGATGCAACCAATGGCAGCTGTGCATCTGGGCCGGGTGCTTGAAATGTGCGGATCCTTGAATGGGGTTCAAATAGGCCAAGTAGTCGATCGCAAAAAAACACGGTGCCTAGCTCGGTTCCTTTTGGGATCACCAGAATACGGGGAGGCCTTCGCCGGCTGTGCATCCATTGTCTATGACCAACGCTGAGCCGGTTGTCATCTTCGCGTCGTCCGAGACCAAGTAGAGTATTGCATGGGCAACCTCTTCTGGTTCTATGAGCCTTCCCAGACGCATCAGCCTCTCCTCTGGCTTTGGATCCCTCGAAATTGAACGTCGTATCATAGGGGTATCGACATTACCGGGGCACACGCAGTTCACCCGAATGTTATCGCGTGCGTGATCGATCGCCATTGCCTTGCTCAGGAGTACTAAACCTGCCTTTGAAGCGCAGTAAGCTGCAGTGAGCGGCGCCGCAACGAGACCTCCGGTAGACGCCACATTAGTCACCACCCCGCCTCCCGTCCTAATCAACTCAGGTATAGCGTACTTTGAACAAAGGAAAGCTCCTTTCAAGTTAATGTCCATAATCTGATCCCATTGATCCTCTGACATCTGCAACACGGTAGCTTTCGGGCCTTCGACACCGGCATTGTTGACCAGAATATCCAGCCGACGAAATCTGTCAACTACCTTTGAAATCATTGACCTTACGCCATTGGAACTCGAAACGTCGGCTTCCACAGCAAATCCCCCTCCTCCATGGCTCTTGATCATACCAACTGATTCCATAAGCGATACAGAATGCCGACCTGCCACTGCGACGTGCGCTCCCTCCCGCGACAGCAATATCGCCGTTGCCCGTCCGATGCCGGACCCTCCCCCTGTCACTATTGCAACCTTGCCTGCTAGGCTCAATGTTTAACCCCTCCCTAATTCGTTCCGTGCATGTAGCGTTAAGACTTTGCGATTCAGGCCGAATCCCTCTTAAATCAGGAGACTGTACTTCATCATAGATGATCGAAATCGAATTCTCTGTGTCAACTCTGCCATACGTCTGGAGGCTACCACTCAAGGAAGCCCTGAGACGCATCAGGAGTTTTGGGTTCGACACGATTGAAATCCGCGCATCGAATCCCGATGCATGGGCAAGAGATATTAGCCAGCATGAGAGGCGCGTCCTCAGGGAATTCATCGAAAGCCATGGCATGAGAATAGGAAGCCTGACGCCTGAATGGGGTGACATAAACCTGGCTGGCCCCAACCCTGGAATGAGATCTGAATCGTTTACTCAAGTTGCGGCAGTCGTGAGGAATAAGTCCCGAGATTCCCGTTGCCCGTTCGCTGAGGAAGCAAGACTTATAGCTGCCCTCCAGAGTCTGTCCGACGAACACTTATGCATTTCGAGGGAACCTTTGATGTGAACGCCTCGAAGGATGATGCTTGGGCGTTCATCATGGACGCCAACAAGGTGGCCGAATGCCTTCCAGGTTTGGAGAAACTCGACATTGTCGATGCGGACAACTTCAATGCGAAAGTTCGTATCGGAATCACCTTCATCAAGGGAACCTTTGATTTCAAGACAAGGATATTTGACAGAACTCCGCCGAAACATGTCCGACTAGCTGCACATGGCAGAGGTGTTGGAAGCACAATAGACGTGGAGGCGACACTTGATTTGACAGATCTTCAGGGAGGAGGAACGAGAATGAATTGGAGTGCCGAAGCCCAGGTTGGTGGCGTGATCGCTGGCGTAGGACAGGACTTGATGAACAGAGCGGCCGAGAAAGTGGTCACTGATCTTTTCCAGGCAATGAAACTTGGAATGGAGAAATCGCATCACGGTGAATTGTCTTGAAAGAAGCTTGTGATGTCGCCGTAGTCGGATCCGGATTGGCTGGTTTTGCGGCTGCCATTCAGGCAGCACAGCTGGGTGCGAAAGTTATCCTTCTTGAGAAGACAGGAAGGGTCGGCGGAGGGAATACGTTCGTATCCAACGGTTTCTATGTGGCGGCAGGAACCGGCCCTCAGAAGGAAGGCGGTATTGGAGATGACCCTGAACGTTTCCTTCAAGATCTACTGAAGACTCTGCCCGAGGCGGACCCCAAACAACTGAAAGCCTTTGCACTAAACGCGGCAGAAGGAATAGCATGGATGCAAAGAATCGGCATCGATTTTCATCCCATACTATCTGATCCAGAGGTCGAAAGATCATCTTTTGGAAGAATCAATAGTCGCGTCCACATCATGAAGCGAGGAACCTACTTCGGAATGAGAACAGGGAATATCGAAGGTGGCGAGTACTTCCTCGGCAAGCTTGAGGAAGCTTTTCGCAAAGTTGGTGGAAATACCATGGTGAACATCAGCGCCAGGAGGCTCAGAGTAAATTCCAAGAAGGAGATTATTGGACTGGAAGCGGAGACAACGACCGGTGAAGAGATCATCTTTGACGCCAAAGCGGTGATCCTAGCCTGTGGAGGTTTCCAAGGCAATACGCCCATGCTTCTGAAGTACATCTCGAAGTACGCGGACAAAGCAGTCTGCCGTAGCGGCCGAGACATGGATAAGGGCATCTGCCCGAACACTGGTGACGGCCACATTATGGCCGAACAGTTGGGAGCGAAACTCGTAAACATGAACTATGTTTACGCTCACACACTGATACCGCCTGTCTCACCATACCCCAACCAAGACTACTGCAAGTTCGCGGTTGTCGTGAACAAGCAAGGAAAGCGCTTCGTTGATGAATCAAGAGGCGATGTCGTAGTTTCGAATGCGTTGCTTCAAGAACCCGAGACTAGAGGTTTCATAATAGTCGATTCCAAACTCTATGATGAATACGCAAGTCTAGCAGTGGACCTTGCCGTGAGCTATGGGGCGCCCAAACCTCTGTTCGCCCCGAGCTTTGAGGAATTATCAACCCTCATGGGAGTTGACCCCAAGGGCTTCGTCAAGACTATGAAGGAATTCAACGAAGCAGTCTCAAAGGGAACCACAGATGAACTGGATCCACCAAAGTCAGGGCGTGAACGCCCAGAATATCCTCGCAACCAAGACCTGATCAGGAAAATCGATTCGCCTCCTTACCATGCAATCCCGATAGTTCCAGGGATAACCTTCACAGCCGGCGGAATCTTCGTAGATGATCAGTCAAGAGTCTTGGACGAGAGACTGAAGCCGATCCAAGGCCTTTACGCAGCAGGGGAGATAACGGGCGGCATGTTTACTATCTACTATACTAGCGGGGGTGGTCTGACCCGGTGCCTCGTACAGGGCCTGGTGGCAGGTCGGAGTGCCGCTCAATACGTGAAAGGCTAGCGGATCACGAGGCTCCAAAGGACTAGCTGTGAGAGTCTCTCTCCCCCTTTTGTTCTCGTACAGGGCTTAATAGCAGGCCGAAGTACAGTCAAACAAGCATGAAGCAGTGAATGGACGAATGAACGGGAAAGGTGACGCAGCAAGCGGCATAGGAAGTTGCCTTGGACGGGCCATTCCCTGAAAGCTCTCCTTTTCTTGCATCTCGGACTGTTCTCGAGACACCCAACACTTATACCGACCCCTCGTGGCTTCCAAGGAGCGTCGCTTCTGATCATCGATCAGGAGAGTTTGGGGAGGTCGAGCAAGGAGCATGTCTCAACACATTCGCTTCCTGTCGAAGGACTGTCCTCATAGACACACTGGATAGGAATTCTTCGGCTTCCAAATAGAAAGACATCGGGGACTAACACTGCGAAACCTCGTCTAGCGAGTTCAGTCGCCCAGCTCTTGCCACCATAATACTTTGACTTGAAGTCCTTCAGGAGTTTTGGCTCATCTGGAAAAGCAGTCACCTTCTCCTTCCCGTAATAGAAGAACTCTCCGTGATCGTGAAGAGCGACCACAGCTGGTAGCTTTCCTCTTTGTTTGATAGGGTAGAGAAGAAGAGCGTCAGTGCGTGGACCGTATGGCATGTCATAGGAGATGTTCTCGACGATGAGGCCCTCGTCTTCTGTCCGGGAATTGACAGACGCGTTCAATGGGATTTTGACAGGATCGAAGGCAATCAACTCGAGAACTTTGGCTTGGGCTCTAGTTCTCCAAGCCTCCACGTCAGGCCATCTCCTTGCCAAGAAAGAGAGTGAGGGTTGACTCGTTGCTACTCGGTCAAGCATTTCGTAGTAAATTCCCATATCAGGTTTCATGTCAACTATAGTGACTAACATAAGTATTCGACTATGTTAAGCCTGAATCTCTTTGTCCTGAGCGTCTTCGAGATCTCCTTCTTCATGCTCTCGAATGTTGGATAGATGCGGTT
>Ga0315280_10008281_pt1 | contig 13638 bp, 14 predicted proteins | sample YL17G06_40_MG_FD_203697 | JGI IMG/M metagenome (GOLD analysis project Ga0315280, IMG submission 203697) | Sediment microbial communities from Yellowstone Lake, YNP, Wyoming, USA - YL17G06_40 | ecosystem: Environmental > Aquatic > Freshwater > Lake > Sediment | place: USA: Wyoming | collected...
GTTGCAACCAAGGCGATCAAGTAGGACAAGCCTATGGACTGCCAATAGTTCGACCAAATGCCTCTTGCAGAGACTGCCTCTTGCAGCGTCCCGTCCAAGACGGCTCCAGCACCAGGCAAGACTACGAGGAGCGACGGAACGATCACAAATAGAACGAACACTAGGAACACGAGAAGATTCCTGGATGTCATGGCTGATGTCGAGCTCATCCGCTTCTCGAGTCTTGGCCACACAGTGGAGATCGGAAGTCGCATCTTCGGAGCGAAGATCCTGATTGCGATGAAGAAGAGGCTGGATGCCACTATCAGCACTAGGCTAACGAAGAGTAGCGGGCTTTCCTGTCCGGCAGCTCTAGCGTTTCGGATGAACACGGGCCCATTCTCGAAAACGCCTGCCACCATCACCGTCGCCCCGGTCTCGGATAGGGAGCGAGCGAACGCCAACAGGAATCCCGCAACCAAGGACGGCTTCAGCAAAGGTAGCGAGACCGTTCGGACGGCAGTGAAGGTCGACGCGCCTAGAGTGCGTGCAGCAGTCTCGTAGACCTCCTTGTATCCTTGGAGGGCGCCTACCATTACTCGAACTATGACCGGATAAGAGAACGCAAAATGCAGTAGTACAATCATCTGCCACCCCGGCGAGAGAACAAACTGAGAACCCAATAGACTACCGATCCCCTGACTACCTCCCCAGAATGCTAGAACAGAATACCCGAGCGCCACCGTAGGAACAATGAAGGGTATGTTAGCGAGCGTATCGATTGTGCTGACCCAACCAGACCTGCTTCTGACGATGAACCAAGCCATTGGTAATCCCGCTGCGAGATCCATCAAAGAAACAGTCACTGCGATCGCGAACGAAGCAGCAATCGCAGATCCTCCTCGGCTTAAGAGATCCGGATGGGACAACATCTCAAAGATCTTTGAGCCACCGAGCAAGATCCCGAAAACAGGCGGGACGAACACGATGACAAGAAAGAACAGTACACCAATCGCGTATGCCGCGATCCTTGCGCTGCGCGAACCGGAGATTGAGTCGAGAAAGAGGACAACCCGTCTGCTCAGGCTCATCCGCGAGCCTCGAGCCGGTCGGCCCATTTCCGACCTGTCTCGCACTTCTTTGCCTCTCCCTATCCGTCACGCACCCGACCCACGCTAATGACAAGAATGAAAGGCTTGCGCCCTCTCAGGCTTAATTCAACAATATATCAGCAGGCTTTCCATGTCGGCACTCGCACGCAGGTCACGTCGTCCTGCATTGGGCCCAGCCACTTGCCTAACTTGGAGTCAGGACGATGCTCCGATTGATTCAAACCTATCATCACAGATCAGGTCCTTGCCCGCTCATCAGAAGGACGCGGCCACCTCGTATGATGGAACGGGCGGCAATCTGATGTGCCTAGAAGCTCCAATTCCATCGTGCTAAGCTTGTTCTGAGGTTGCTCCTCAAAGCATGGCTTAGCACAATCTTGACGTGAGCCTGCTAGACCAACATGCCCAAGAACGGCTATTTTGGTTGGTCGGTGTGTAGAACCCATAAGGTGTCCAGGCGGGGGTTCGCTAGCAGGATAAGTGGAGCAGATGACCGTCTTGGCCGAACCCGAGCTGAAGCAGAGGAGGTTCCTCTGTGAGAACTGCGAACGGGAGCTTTTTCTAAACGCACTCTACTGCGACAACTGTGGCGGAAAGATTGAGTGGCCGGAGAAATACAAGCCGATCCTATCTGGCAAGAAGCACGACGAGAAGGGCGGCGACAAGCACCGTCGCGAGAAGAAGGACTAGCGCGAAACCTCAAAGAGCCGCCGACACCATATTTCTTAACGCTCAGATCATCACGCTGGACAAACTACGCCCTCAAGTTCAAGCACTCGCGATTGAGCACGGACATATCTCCGAGATTGGAACAGACCGCGACGTACTCTCGGTCGCAGGAAAAAACACGCAAGCATGGAACTTGGGCGGAGCGACCATTCTGCCTGGCTTCACCGATTGCCACACTCACCTCGTGAGCTATGGCATCCAACTCCACGGCGCAAATCTCAGGAAAGCCACCTCGATCCCAGAGATCCAGAGTATACTCAGAAAGCAAGCTGAGAAAACGCCCCCCGGAACATGGGTACTCGGATACGGATGGGACCAAGAAAAACTGAATGAACGGAGATTCCCAAATCGACACGATCTGGACGCTGCCGTATCCGACAGACCAGCATGCATTACGCGAGTATGCGAACACATATGCACCGCAAACAGTCCCGCGTTGCAGCTCGCAAATATCACGAGGACGACCGCTCCCTCTGTAGGGGGGGTCATTGACCGGGACGAGACTGGAGAACCAACCGGTGTGCTCCAAGAGAATGCAATGGGGCTTGTGCTTTCTCATGTCCCAGCGCTAGATGGCGCAGAACTGCGTAAGGCTATCTCATTGGCTATGCACAAGGCCGTTTCCGCAGGTCTAACATCAATCCATTGCATCGTTGATCAGCCTCAGCATGTCCGCGCTTTGCAGGCCATGAGCCGTGCAGGCGAACTCGGTGCGAGGATCTATGTCTTGATTCCGGATGAATGGCTTGGCCCAGCGGGCGAAATAGGTGTCTCAACAGGATTCGGTGACGAGATGCTCAGGATCCAAGCCATCAAGGTGTTCACCGATGGATCGTTGGGGGCACGCACAGCAGCACTAGAGAGTCCCTATTCTGACTCGCCAGACACGCGGGGAGTCTTGATTCACTCGCAAGACAAACTGAACTCCATTATCGAGTCCGCGTCTCGCCAAGGATTTCAGATTGCGATTCATGCGATTGGAGATCATGCAATCGCAATGGCGCTGACGGCCATCGAGAATGCGAGAGATGTCGTCCCACAATGCGACAAGCTGAGGCACAGGATAGAGCATGTATCGGTCCTCAACCCTGACCTGATCAAGAGAATCAAACAGGCGAAAGTCATCGCCTCAGTTCAACCCCATTTCATACCCTCTGACTCATGGGTGCCAGCACGCGTTGGCCGGGAGCGCGCGAAGCTCGTCTATCCGCTTAGATCTCTGTTGAGAAGTGGGGCAACCGTGGTGGGAGGATCTGACTGCCCTGTTGAGCCGATCGATCCCTTGGAGGGCATCTCTGCTGCAGTGGCTTCCGCAACAAGGGACTACGGAGAACGTATCGATACTCAGGCCGCGATCGAATTGTTCACAAAGAACGCGGCATACGCAACGCATGAAGAGAAGCTGAAAGGAACGATTCATGATGGAAAGGTGGCGGATCTAGTTGTGCTTGATCGTGACCCCCTCAAGGTTCCGCCGGAACAGATACGGCAGATCAAAGTGCTGGCGACTGTTGTCGGTGGCAGGATTATGTATGGGTCGAAGAGATTTCAAGCTATGAGAACTTCGAATGGGCGGCGCCAACTAGCTCGGAGACACTCGTGAACCCGTTCGCCTTCAGATAGGTTGAGAGTCCCTCAGCAACCTCGGAGAAGACCTTGAGATCTTTCTGAAGGATCGCGGTTCCTATCTGCACAGCGCTTGCACCGGCCAAGAAGAACTCCACAGCATCCTCCCACCCCATTATCCCTCCGACACCGATTATAGGAAGCTTGACCTTCTCGGCAAGCTCGTACACACACCGAACCGCCACCGGCTTGATCGCAGGGCCTGATAGACCGCCGATCTTGGCTGAGAGTACAGGCTGTCGAACGCGTATGTCGATCAACATTCCTTTGACTGTGTTGATGGCTGTGATCGCATCCGCACCTGCTCTTTCGACAGCACGACCTATCTCAACGATGTTTGCGACGTTCGGAGAAAGCTTGACGAAGACCGGAATATCGACTGCTCTCTTGACACTGCCCGTGACCTTGGCCGCGATCTTTGGATCCTGACCGATTTCAGATACTCCGGAAACGTGCGGGCACGACACATTCAACTCCACCGCATCAGCTCCATAGGTTTCTGCGACCCGCGCCGATTTCGAGTAGTCAGAGACTGAGAATCCGAATAAGCTGACTATGACCGGAACGCCCGACTGCCTAGCTTCGTGGATCTCGTCTTTCATCAGCATGATTCCAGGACTCGCGAGGCCAATGGCATTCAGAAGCCCAACAGGCAGCTCAACGATCGTGGGGCCGGAATTACCCTCGCGCGGTTTCAAGCTCGAAGACTTCGTAATGATGGCACCCGCACCAGCTTCCACAGCCCGTCCTAACGTCAGACCTGAAACGCCCAAGAACCCAGAAGCGAGCATTGTTGGATTACGGAACTTCAATCCGGCGATTTCTATCGGGAGGCCGCTCAACAAACTACACCCTGACGTGAATCACGATTCAGGCTGTATTGAGCTCTGACTATTAACGCTCTGTCAGCATGAGGTCAGCAAGGCTTTATCTCGACATCACCTAGTCCTATGGCGACCAAGTGTCTAGAAACGTCGATGATTCAAGGGAGAATGAGTACACGTGGAGATCTATGTTGTAGAAACGCCTGCAGGAGTCTTCGCCATCGACAAGGATGGCTCGGCGATCGAGAAGGCGCTCTTCGGCAAGAAAGCAGGTGAAGCAGCTGAGAAGCTCAGGCAACTCCAATCCGGAATCGCTATTCCGGAACTGAAGGAATTCATCCAATCGGTGAATAAGACAGGTTTCGACACTCTGGTCACAGAGACGGACGCGCTAGCGAAGGCGCTCAAGGCGACCGCCACGATTTCAGTCAGAGTTGAAGCCGGGACCGCTACGGTGACACAGTTCCGGGAGAAACTCGCCACGGACTGGAAAGGACGATCGAAGTGGCTGAAGCAACAGAAACTCGATGTCAAACCGATCGAGGATGTTGAGGAGTACCAGAGATTCATCCGCCAGGTAACGGTGGAGCTCGCGCGAGGAGCAGTCACCGCAGCAACTGCAAAACGAGACCTCTACGCAGTTCAAGCCGTACGTGCCATCGATGACATCGACAAGACGACTAACCTCTTCGCGGGGCGGATACGAGAATGGTACGGGTTGCACTTCCCCGAACTCGACCGCCTCATAGAAAAAAATGACACCTATGCGCGGCTTGTCGCAAATCTTGGGCTGCGATCGAACTTCACCGAGGAGAACCTTGAGAAAGAGAGTATCCCGAGCGAGAGAATTCCGCAGATCGCATCATCAGCGCGCAAATCGATGGGAGCCAATTTCCCAGAAGAAGACTTGGAGTGGTTGCGATCCTTCTGCAATGATACTCTGGAACTGGCGAGGTTTCGAGAGAAGGCTGAAACCTATGTTGACGAGGTGATGAAACAGGCGGCCCCGAACACTACCGAAATGCTGGGGCCTCTGTTGACCGCTCGGCTGATGTCGATTGCGGGAGGACTAGAGAACTTGGCCAAGATGCCCGCGAGCACGATGCAAGTCCTCGGAGCAGAGAAGGCACTTTTCAGATCGTTGAAGACCGGAGCCCGGCCGCCGAAGCATGGAGTGATCTTCCAGTATGCCTCAATTCATCAATCCCCTCGGTGGCAGAGAGGCAAGATTGCACGAGCGCTTTCCGGCAAACTTGCAATAGCGGTAAGAGTTGACGCGTTCGGTGGCGACTACATGGGTGGCAAGCTTACGAAGGATCTAGAGAAGAAAATTTCCGAGATTCAAGCGAAATACAAGGATCCACCGATACGAGCCCCTGAGAAGGAACCATTCTTCAGAAGACCCGATGAGGGCCGCAGACGTGATCGACGTCGAAGACGTTAGCCCTCACGAACGATTCGACGGCGTATACTGGGTCAAGTTCCAAGACAACTCACATCGACTCGCTACGGAGAATCTGAGTCCCGGACACTCGGTCTACGGAGAGCAACTGGTGAAGTTCCGTCGGAAAGAGTATCGACTGTGGGACGCCTACAGAAGCAAACTTGCAGCTGCAATACTGAAAGGGATCAAAGAAGTTCCGGTCAGTCCAGGTCGTAGGGTCCTCTACCTAGGCGCAGCAAGTGGAACCACGGCAAGTCATGTAAGCGACATTCTAGGGGAAGAAGGCGCAGTTTTCGCAGTCGAGTTTGCTCAACGTACGATGCGTGAGCTAATCGAGCAAGTCTGCTCTCAAAGACCGAATTTGTCTCCGATACTGGCGGATGCGAGACATCCAAGTGCGTACAGATCTCTTGTGTCCCCTGTGGACGCAGTCTATTGTGACATTGCCCAGCCCGAGCAAGCGAGAATCTTGGCAGATAATTGCGACCTGTTTCTGAAGGAAACAGGGAGCGCAATGATAGCCGTGAAATCCAGGAGCGTCGACGTGACCATGAGCCCGGGCGCAGTATTTTCTCAAGAGAAACGCATACTTGTGGAGAGAGGATTCAAGATCATCGACACGGTCCGATTGGAACCCTACGAGAAAGACCACGCCATGTTCGTTATCACAAGAGACAAGTAGCTACTCTTCCCTGTCTCAGAAACCACGTTCAACCCGGCTCATTCTTTTGCGGTCAACTTCGTCTGGGCCAAATCCGACTCGATCTCTCTGAGGGTCTTCCAGGACCTCCTAACGATCGGTGGGTAATCGGCGTGTGCACGCCGCCATTTTTTCAGGAATTCTATGGTGCTGGGATCTGTGACGTATCCCGACCCGAAGTTACCGTACTCTTCCCAGAGCTTCGATATCCTGGCGTCACGCCTTACCTTGGCCATTATGCTCGCGGCAGATACTATCGGATAGTTCCTGTCTGCTTTGTGTTCGGATACCAGCACAGTCCTCTTCAGACTAGCAGGTAAGTCGTCCAGAATTTGGCGTGCGTAGCGTTCGGGGTTGACATCTGAAGCATCGACCCAAACTGCACTCGGCTCAAGGTTCGTGATTACTCGCGCCATGGACTTGGCCTCAAGGAAGTTCAGCTTCTGAAGCTTCCTGGCTCTCAGGACTACCTCGTCGATCTCTGCCGGCGAGAGTTCATCATACGTAATCTTCAACGCAATTTTCCGTATCTTCTCAGCCAGATCGGACCGCGACCGCGGTGTCAAGAGCTTGGAGTCTTTCACTCCGATGGAGACCAACTCGTGGACTCTCTCCTCGTCTATTAGGACGCCGGCGATCACCAGAGGACCGATTATCGGACCTCTTCCCGCGTCGTCAACTCCCGCTATTCTTCTGCCCATACTGGTCACAGCACGACCGACACTCAGAGTTAAAGCATCAAACCAGTTATAGCTTGCCTGTCTCGCTTTTGAGATCTAGCGTGGGTGAGGGCTTTGACCTTTCGCGTGTTCCTCACAGGCATCCCCGGCGTCGGCAAGAGTACCGTTGTAAGGAAGGTCGTTCAGAGAATTCAGCAAGACGGCGTGAAGGTGGGTGGAATGATGACAGCCGACCTTAGGTCCGGCTCGGTTCGCGTCGGCTTCGAGATACGGAACCTCATGACTGGTGAGGCAGGAGTGCTAGCCCACGTCAGCCAAACCAACGGTCCGAGAATAGGCAAATACCGAGTGAAGGGTGAAGATCTGGACAGGATAGGAACAGAGGCTATAATCTCCGCGATCAAGCATGCGGATCTCATCGCAATAGATGAAGTGGGGCCCATGGAGTTGACGTCCCGCAGATTCAAGGACGCCGTCCGGGCTGCCTTAGCTTCCGGCAAGTCCTTGCTGGGCACTGTTCACCGAAGCGCAACGGATCCCCTGGTTCAAGCGATAAGAGGAGACCGAACCGTCGAAGTGATTGAAGTAACGAAAGAGAACAGAGATTCTCTACCTAACGTTCTCTCGGAACGGCTCACGGCCGGCTAGCAGTATCCTCTTCAGAGACAGCCCTCTCAAGCCGGTCCTCGGGCGAGGATGGCGGGTGCTTCTCGCCGATGTAGTTGAGTCCTAGGAAGTATATCTCTGAGCTGTCGCTCCTGCTCGCCGGAGGCTTGACGATCCTAATCGTCTGAAAGGATCGCTTAAGATTGGATCTGAAATCCTGAAGGTCTGTTCCTTGAAATGCTTTGACGAAGAACGCGCCGCCTTTGCGCAGCACTCGTCTCGCGATCTCAAGTGACCGATTCGCCAAGTATACCTGTCGAGCCTGGTCTGTGTCCCAAGAACCAGTGAGATTAGGTGACGCGTCAGAGAGCACGACATCCACGGGCCCTGGAATCTTCTCCTTTATCCGATCAGAGAGGGAGGGATCTTCGATATCACCCACTATGGTGACGACGTTCTGTCGCGACAATGGTTTGATTTCTTGTTTGTCCACTCCAAGGACGAACCCTGATTTGCCCACGGCTTCTTGCGCGATCTGAAGCCAGCCACCCGGCGCAGCACCTAGGTCGACGACATTCCAGCCGTGTTTGATGAATCTGTAGCTTCTGTTGGCTTGGAGGAGCTTGAAGCTGGCACGGCTCCTGTAGCCTTTCTCCTTGGCGAGCTTGTAGAATTGATCCCTACGGCGTTTCTGGATCCATCGACTGGACAAGACTATCTTCCGGAAGCCGATCCACTGACTGAAGCAATGATCCATTGGTTGATTCTTTCGCACCTTGCTGGGGTTTCCGCGCCCTCTTGAGCGCATCTTGCCTCGATATCGCAGAATGAGCAGGGTACGTCGATGATCGAGTCTATGCTCGAGTACTTGCGTCTGGCAAACACGCGATACGTCCATCGGCCAGAATGCAGTTCGCGCTTCCTTTCGATCAGTCCTTTGCGCTCTAGCCTGAGTATCGCCCTTGAGCCTTCTCTGCTGTCTGCCTTCATTTCTCTCCATAGGGCCGACTGGAGAATCCCTTCGTTTCCTCTGTCCATGACTATGCGTAGGACATCCTGCTCAGTTGGACCCCTTCTTGGCATTCGGTAACCTTCTTGGATTCGTCTTCTGAGAACCCAGTACAGCATCAAGTGTAGTAATTAAGACGTTTGAAAGCCACCTGAGCACGAAATTCAACCAACGCTAGGTGATTCGTGCTCCTGATTGAATCTCGCGGTCTGTTGTTAGGAGAGCAAGCTTCCCGTCCACCTCGGCCGCTAGGAGCATTCCCTGCGAGACCTCACCAGCGAATTTGGCCTGCTTCAAGTTTGTTAGGAAGATCACCCTCTTTCCGACGAGTTCGTTCGGTTCGTAGTAGTCTACGAGGCTTGATACGGTCTGCCGCGCTCCGAGGCCGCCCAAGTCAACGAGGATCTTGTACAGTTTCTCTGTCCTTTTGACCCGCTCGACGCTAGTGATCACACCTGCTCGCATGTCGAGCCGCTTGAAGTCGTCAAACGAGATCTCCTCAGTCAACTGTCTACACCTAGCTTGTCAATGGCTGTTGCAGCCTTATGAGCCTCACCAAGCGCCTGTGACGGGTGCGGATCACCACCTAGCCTGCGCTCGAATAGTGTGCCCATCGGGGCTACGCCTTGACTCCATGCCCGCGGTAGGCCTCACTTCCCTCCCGTCCTTGATAACCCGAACAACCCAATAGTGGACGATATGGCAAGATGCTGTTCTTGGTCACGAATTCGACCATTCCGTTGGCCCGTCAACCGCATGAGCTGCATAAACGCGAATGTGACAACAGCATCGGCAAAACAGCCTAAACCGGAAAATAGCGCAAGCGTTATTAGGTTTGCAAAGGCGGAATATTGTGTCAGTGAATCTTGTCTTGCCGAAGAAGAAAAAGAAAGCTAAGAAAGCAATAAAGAAGAAAGCTCGAAAGGCAGCCAAGAAACGCGTTGTGAAGCGAAAACCTGCTCCATCTCCGGCCCCTGTGCCTGAACCTGTCTCTACTCCTGCTCCCGAGGCACCGCCGAGCGCCCCGTCCGAGGGCACCTCTTCGACCCCTTCAACGCCTACTTGGTAGCCGAATAGACTGCGGATCTCCATTTTTCTTGGAGCCGATTACTCGAGCGAAGCTTCTGCGATTTTAACCGATGGAAGTATTCGTCGATCGCTCCCCGGTTTAAATGGGCGGCCAAGAGTCATAAGGACATCATGCTAGACTTGCATGTCTTGGAGCAGATTTGATAACCAACAAGACTGAACTCATCAACAACGGTTCTGACCAAGTCACACGACGAGCTCGAAGACTAGTCGTGGAGACCTTGGAATTCACCCTTAACTCAGTTGATCCCCACGTTCTTGTCTCGCAGAGAGTGAAGAGGCGAGGAGAGAAGCTTCACGTGGGGACCCAGGTCATTCCTCTCGGCGGCTACGATCGGATCTTCGTTGTGGGTGCGGGGAAGGCATCTGGAGCCATGGTCGAGGCTCTCGAGCCGATTCTGGGGAACAGGCTCACGGGCGGGCTCGTCGTCGTGCCAAGCGGACAGGAGTCACCGAAGTTAGAGAGAGTAAGATCAGCCACAGCCTCTCACCCGACCCCTGACACGAGCAGTGTGAATGCCGCGAAAGCACTCACTACACTAGTTGAGAAACTGAACAGCCGAGATCTCTTAATCTGCGTGATATCAGGCGGCGGCTCCGCTCTCCTCTCACTTCCGACAGAGCCTCTGACGATCGATGATAAGGGGAGCGTCGCCCGTTTGCTCATGAATGCTGGCGCCACAATCGTCGAGCTCAACACCGTTCGAAAGCACCTGTCGATGATAAAGGGAGGCTGGCTGGCCAAGCGCTCTCATGCCGGGAGGATTCTAGGTCTAATAATCTCAGACGTTGTGGGAGATAGACTCGATTCAATCGCGTCGGGGCCGATCTCGCCTGATACCACCACCTTCTCAGATGCAATCGCTGTGCTGAAAAGACACAACCTTTGGGAGATGATCCCCAGCAGCGCAACAAAGATACTTAACGAGGGAGCCAACGGAAGCATTCCCGAGTCCCCGAAGTCAGGAGATCCCTGCTTCAGCAGAGTGAGCTACCACATCCTGGGAAACAATAGGGTTGCATGCACCTCTGCAAGGAGATACCTGCGATCAAAAGGTGTCAAAGCAGAGATACTAACTTCGTCCGCCACCGGAGAAGCACGGTGCCTCGGCTCATTCATCGGCTCTATGGCTAGAGAGATCGTTCAGTTCGACGAGCCTTTCAGAAGACCATGCGCGTTCATCGTGGGCGGAGAGACCACAGTGACAGTCACCGGCTCAGGTCGCGGAGGGAGAAATCAAGAGTGCACCATGGCATGTGCGGAGAAGATTCAGGGTCTGAAAGGCATTGCCATGGCGTCGATTGGGAGTGACGGAATAGACGGTCCAACAGATGCTGCCGGCGCCATAGCAGATGGAATGACCATTTCTCGATCTGAGGAACTCCCCCTCAAATTCGATGAATTGCTGGCCCAGAATGATTCCTATAGATTCTTCAAGCCCTTGAATGATCTCGTGATGACTGGCAGAACGAGCACAAATGTCAATGACATTGCAGTGGTGGTTTCGCTCTAGGTTCCCGCATCCAACTTGCTGCATCAAGAACAAGACTATCTTGTCTCGGGCGACTCGCGGAACAGCCAAATATAACAAACAGGCACTCTTGCGGCATCCAAGATAGGATGGAGGAACGAGGTTGGATTTTCGATTAACACCCCAGCAAGAGTTGTTCAAGAAGACAGTGCGCAGCTTCTGCGATGAAAAACTGTTCCCGAGAACACGCGAAATCGATGAGAAAGAGGCAGGGATCCCTGAAGAGATTATCAAGGAAATGGTCGAGCTAGGAATCTTCGGTGTCACAATTCCTGAAGAATACGGCGGCTCCGCAAGTCCGGGTGAGGAAATGGTGTACGCCATGCTTGTGGTTCACGAGATTGCTCGGGGGGAGCTGTCCATGTCGCTCCCTGTGTACACCCTGCTGAATCTTGGCTGGAGCTACTTGATTGTCAGGCATGGCAGTGAGGAACTGAAGAAGGAAGTTCTTCCGAACATTGCATCCGGAAAATGGTTCATCGGCATATGCACTACGGAGGCCGGAGGAGGATCGGACTTGGCTAGCATCAAGACCACCGCGAAGAAAGTTGGCAACGAATACGTGATGAATGGCGAAAAGACCTACATCAGCGGCGTCGTTGAGGCTACGAAGAGGGGCGGCGGGCACATCACTCTGTTCCGCACTGCTCCAGAGCTTGGCAACAAGGGTATGACGTTTGCATATGTGCCCGCGAAGCTTCCGGGCGTCTCCTATACGACCTTCCGGGACATGGGGCGCATGGGATTGTCTACAGGCGGTTTCTCGTACAAGGACGTGAAGATCCCCGCGAAGTATGTGCTAGGTCAGGAGAATAGAGGATTCTACGTCAACATGGAGGGTTTCAATGTAGCCCGAACCCTCGTTGCGAGCGCTTGTCTTGGAGGAGCTGAGAAATGTCTCGAACTCGGCGCCGACTACGTGAAACGTCGAGTACTCTTCGGCAGACCTCTCGCGAACTTTGAGGGTATCTCCTTTGAGATAGCAGAAGATCTCACTGAGCTCGAATTGGTCAAAAACATGCTCCTCAAAGGAGCTTGGATGATTGATCAGCACTATAAGGACGGAAGCTTCAGCAACAAAGAGATCAACCAGACAATCGCGTTCTGCAAATTGAGGGCACCAATGCTGGGCGTTGAGATAGTGAAGCATTCGATGATGTATCATGGCGCGCTCGGTTACAGCAAGGAAAGCCCGCTTGAGATGTGCATGCGAGGGCTAATGTCCTATGTCGTCGGGGCTGAGGGCGGAGCCAACATTATGAAGATCATCATCGCACGGGAGCTAATGGGCGACATAGCAGTTCCCTACCGAGGATAGATGCTGACTAGAAACCGCAGGTTAATCCATGATTTCAGACGAGCCAACGTAGCTGGGAGCATCGAGTCAGATCGGGAGACCGACCGTGGAACGAGTTGACGTTGCCATCATAGGCGCCGGCCTGGCAGGCTTATCGTGCGCATACACGCTCGCGAAGGCAGGCTTGGATGTGCTCGTCGTAGAGCGAGGTGACTACCCTGGAAGCAAGAACGTCACCGGAGGCAGACTCTACATGGGCCCTGTCAGACGGTACCTGCCCGACATCTGGGACGAAGCTCCATTCGAACGGCACGTCACAAGAGAACTGCTCACAATGCTGTCAGAAGACTCATCGCTCACTCTGACTCTGCATTCGGACACGTACAACAGGCCACCGTATCACAGCTACACCCTGATTCGACCAACATTCGATAGATGGCTTGCTGACAAAGCATCTGCCGAAGGCGCGGCAGTAGTGTCAAAATACAAAGTCGAGCAGCTTGTGCGAGAAAACGGAAAGATCGCAGGAATAAGGGCTGAGGGCGAAGATATCGGAGCGAACGTCGTTGTTGCGGCGGACGGCGCCATGTCCTTCGTCGCCAAGGAGGCAGGCCTACGCTCAAAACACGATCCGAAGCACTTTGCAGTTGGAGCAAAGGAGACCGTTGAGCTGCCGAGGAAGACTATTGAAGACAGATTTCACCTTCGTGGAGATGAGGGCGCCGCCCAGCTCTATTTCGGAAGCGTAACCAAAGGCATGACAGGCGGTGGATTCCTCTACACGAACCGCGAAAGCATCTCCATCGGAATCGTAGTGGGAATCGGTTCACTAATGGCCAATCCACAGCACCTTGAGGCATTTCAACTGATGGAAGATTTCAAACAGCGACCAGAAATCTCCACCCTCATCGAAGGCGGAGAGACAGTCGAATACTCTGCTCACATAATTCCTGAGGGAGGAATCTACTCAGTGCCCACTTTGTATGATGATGGAATCCTACTTGTCGGCGA
>Ga0315280_10008282_pt1 | contig 13638 bp, 32 predicted proteins | sample YL17G06_40_MG_FD_203697 | JGI IMG/M metagenome (GOLD analysis project Ga0315280, IMG submission 203697) | Sediment microbial communities from Yellowstone Lake, YNP, Wyoming, USA - YL17G06_40 | ecosystem: Environmental > Aquatic > Freshwater > Lake > Sediment | place: USA: Wyoming | collected...
ATATCTCGTGAAAGTTATGCAATTACTTTACAAAACTTTGCTATCTGTAACCCCAATCCATATTATATTATATGGTAACCGGCTATAGCCAGTTAGCAATAGATAAAGCCTGGTAAAGTTGTCCACACACTAGATTCATTCTTTTTTCCATTGTTCCTTAATCTATCCTAAACTTATTTTGCTGGAAGTTATGCTATACAAAACTCTCATACAAAACTTCTAGGGTAACCTGCTGGCAGCACACCTTAGCCGGTTATCATATAATAAATATGCTGAGCAACACAAGCTTACTCAATCTGCTCTCTCCTTCTCAAGGAGCCTACATCTCCTGGTACCCCTTTTATAAACAGGCTCCCTAGCTACCCTTTTCTTCCAGAGAGCGTGCTCAGACCTGTAACCCGTTTTCACCAGGTAGCTACCTACCACCGAAGGGTTAATGTAGTCTCTTGTGGGTTTAGTCATATGAGATAATAAAGATTGGGCTCTCTCCCTCGAGATTGCAAACTTCTGGGCTACTTCAGATGGGGTGACTTCTCCTCTTTTCTCCACAAGTTCTACAATGTTAGGAGTGAAGAACCCGAAATATGCCATTATCACTCCTTAGCGTGGTTGTAAGCCTCCACACAGTGTATACAGCTCAGCCCACATACTTCATCCTTACATCTGTGGCCGTGTTCTATGAAGTAATCCAGAAACTTGTCTTCGTCTAGCTTCTTGCAGGAGATCACCTCACTAGGTTCTGCCATCCCCGCAAACGGAGCAACCGTTGGCCACAAGCTAATAAGGTTCCCTATATATTCCTGTTTCATGTATGCTTCAAGTATCGGGGCTGCAACCTCGTAAGGGTGAGTCCTGAACGCCACCTTGAAGTTCGATATACCTGTAAGTTCTCTATATCTCTTCATCCACTGTGGAAGAACCATCCTCGACCTAACCCATTCTTCAGGTGATGAATATCTAATACCTTGGCATCTCGAAAACGGGTACCTACTAAAGAGTGCACTGGACCTGGTACTGTCATGTGACGAAAGATTATAGCATTCTCTCCGCCAAGGACACCTATACAGACAGGCTTCGTTAGCCAAGATTGACACTGACCCTTCACTCATACTCATGTTTTTAAGCACCTCGAAGTCCCTGTTTATTGATGTACTCAAGCATACACCACGGGCTCCAAGGTGGAACCAGCGTTCCCATTCCTGTAGTGTCGCCACCTCTGCGATGGTTGACACTTCGATAAAGTCTTTAGGGAAGAAGCTAACTAGGAGTTCACACAGTAATGGAGAAGTAACCGTCCATTCTCTAACACCTATATCATGCAGTTTCATGCATCTGGAAGCAAGATTTTCAGCCCAGTCCTTCTTGAAATCTTGAAGGGAGCCTATGCAAGATGTATTGATGGTGTAGCGAATGGCAATACCTGCATCCTGAGCTTTTTTGGTGTATCTTGTTATGAAGTTATAGTCTCTGTATGGTATCCTATCCATAGCCCTCGCAGTTGGGGTCAGGTCACGTATGCTACCAAATAATGAGGTTACCTGTATGCCTTTGTACTCCTTATTCAGGGCAATGACTTTATCCAGATAGGCATCTTCCCAGAGATTTCCTGCGTTTATTGTTATCATTTTACTTTATGCCTTCTCACCAGCAAGCTCAAGTATGTGCTCTAACTCTTGCTTTGTTGCGTTGAGGTCTTCTTTAGAGCGCCATAGAATACTCTGAACATTAGATGGGGGTTCTGTCCAGTGAGCGCCGTTATCGTTGAAGGCTAATCCCCAGCCACAATCGAACACTAAAATTCTCACTGGGCCCCCTTCAGTATTCTGGTCGTGTAATAGTCCTTTAACCTGACATCCAATAAACGTTCTAAATACCTCATCTGTGTTAGCTATTGCTGCATGATTGTGGTTCATTATTTTCCTCCTTCTACTAATAATAACTCATAAGGTCCCACATGTATGTGGCACACCGTAGTGGGGAACAGCCCAGACAACTGTATTGAGTTCAATGGTAAGGCACCGTACCTCAATATCTGCCTGGAGTAACTAGACCTGTAATCCGCATTACCCGGGAAGTACTCCAATATAACCTTATTCCAGGATTTAATCTTAGTTATCAGATCCTCTGGTTGGTCAATACAATGAAGGAAGTCTGCCATAACAATAACATCCTGAGAACCGAGGGTACGAAGTAACTCTCCGATACCTTCTTCAGTCTCAAGGTCTGCCAACAGACTGATTCCAGGCCAAGACCTTTTGTCTACTCTAACTACCGGGATAAGCCCAAACCTAGCCGAGATGCCAGAACCCAGCCAACCAAGACCAGAACCCAGGTCAACAATACGCGAGAAGTCCCACCCAGCATCCTTAATCTCTTGCGCAACCTTACCAACAAGAAACCTCTCACCATAGAGCTTTGAATACCGTGTTAGCCCCGTATAGTCCCCACCCTCAAGCAAGTGCCTGGTGAGACCCAGCACTGCGTCGATTTCTTCTTCGTCTTCTCCATTTGATAAACATCGGAGCAGATGATACAGCTCGTCGAACTGAATGCTTGATAACACTATAATACCTCCAGCTCCCAAACCCTTTTCATTCATCCTCCTCCAAAGCGTTACATATCAGCCTCCGCAGTCCCTGTGACCACAATTCGGGCAGCCTAGACAGCCACCCATCTTAACCATTGGTGTACCACATACTGGGCACTTTATACTCACTGCCATTTAGACCTCCTTTGCATCCCATACAGATTTTTCAGTACCTATAATTGATCTGAATACATCACAGTAATCACTCCTACCGGCCCTGCGAAACCATCCAAGGTGTGGCATCTCACCATAGTCTATATTCAGGGATTTGGCGATGGGGATACCTGCTCTAGATAAACTTCCCATAAATATGATCTTCTTGGGCTTCAAGTTAATAAGCTCCTGTTCAAACAGTTCCATATCACGGGTGTTCACAGGCCTTCTTGTTCCCCTGGGGACTTTCGCCATGTTGGTAATAGCTATATCACCAAGAGGCATCTTTACCTTACTTAACATGTCAGACATCATATAGCCAGTGGGTCCTGTCTCGAAGGGTAGATTATTGACATTATTGGGACCGATCTCTTGAGCAACTATAAGGAACTTAGGTGTTTGGGAACCGATCATCCCGACACCTTCCTGCCACATTGGGATCCACCAGTGACACTTGGACCTGTACTTACTCTCAATTATCTCAAAAACAGAGGGTTTCAAGTTCTGGTTATAATCATACTCTACGAAAGCAATGTTGTTGTCTTTGAAGAACCTCTTGTAGCAAGCGAGACAATAGTCCCATTTAGCGTAGGGCAAGTACTGTTCTTTGTCATAGCGGTTCTGACCAGGCTTATGAGTACAAAGGATGATAACGGGGTTCATTGCTAGTGTGAGGAGTATAATGTTATGCCACTGCTTGTCTGTGAACTGTCTTGCCCTACCAAGAGTCTTAGTGTATGGATCCTCAGAGAATATAAACCTGTCCATCACACCACTAAGAGCCCCAAGAGAGGTAAGAAGCGGCAGATAGTCCGAATAGCCACTCTCTTTGGCGAAATGATAATACGGGAGGTTGAGCTCCTTAGCCAGTGTTGTCTTACCGGTAGCGTCCGGGCCTTCGACGATTATGATACTACACCTCCTTATACTTGGGCTGGACTATGGAAGGTCAGTATGTGAACTACGCCGTATCTCTTCCCTATGCAGGAACTCCAAGACTTTGTCCAGCTTCTCTCCTAGGGCTTCCACTGTAGTGGTAAGATTCCTCATGTCATCTGCGTTAATTAAATGAATACATCCATCTTCTGGGTCCCAAGCTCCTGCAAGAGCATTAAGCATCCGTGGTGGGTTGTATGCCACGCCAGGATTACCACAGACCAGGCACTTCTCTTCAGTCGACCAGGTCCTGCACTGCCTGCAGTAGTAAGTTATAGGCTCTTCTTCTCTTTTCTCTTGTCCCATTCGTAATTGCCCTCCTCAGCATCTTTATACCTCTGCATGTTGATTGCGTGCTTCCTATAGTACTCCTGCACTACCCTTTCCCATGGGAATCCACTTAAGATTACTAGTTCAAGGTAGAAAAATAGGATGTCTGTTAACTCCTCGAGCTGATCTTCTTCAGGAAGGGGGTTGGGCCTCCATGACTTAACACCTATCGCGTTGAGAAATTCCATCGTCTCCTCTATTAGCCCAAGACCAGCAACAACCCTAGCCTGGTGTTCAGGTTTAATGACATGGCCGTGGGGGACCTTAAACATAAGTTCTTTCTGTTTCTCAAGAAGTTCCTTCATCTTCCCTCCTAACCTACCTCAGCAATCTTAACCAACAGTGCTGCCCTACAGATAGCTTCTGGAGCATCTTTTTGGTGGTCGACCCAGAAGCACTTGGGAGGCATCGTAGTACCAGCAGGTCTGAAATCACAGTACCAGTAGCCTTCATCACCAGGAACACCTGAGCTGTGGTGAAGCAGTGACAAATCAAAACCTAGCTTGAACATTTTCTCCACCACCTGATAGGCAGTGGAGATGTCTGTAGAGTAGTGTTCCGCTCCTTCTATCAGTGCGCTATCTGCTGGGCTGTCAGCATCTGCTTCCATAACATAGTAAGCTACAGCAGCATCAAGTCCTCGACCTGCTTCCATTTTCAGGATCTCTTCCATAGTCATTCACTCCTTCACTGGCACTCTATAGAGCTTGCCAGCCCAGAGACTGCCTACACTCTGGGACGGATGCAGTTTTAGTTGCCTTAGTATGAGAATCCAGCAACCCAGTTGACCTTGTAGCCTCATACGGCTCGCATCCTTAAGGTCATAGCGTATTTAAGGCAAATTTCGCCACTGGCAAGCCTGCTACTTTGCCAGCCCAAGGACTTCCACCTTGGGACGGCTGGCTTCTCCTTCACCTACGCCACCTTGCTTGCGCTCCTCGTCCGATGCATCGAGGTTTGCAAGTAGGAACTCCATTACTCACCAGCCTCTCCCTAGCGTCTTTATGTAATTCCGCCACTGGCATATTCAATTGTTAACTAACTCCTATCTGTGAAGCCTCATGGTAGCCCTTCTTCTCCAGGTACTCCGCTAGAGCCCTCCTTACTACCACAGACAAAACCCTCTCATTAGGTCCATACTCTGCGGTAATGTAGGCGGATAAGTCTTTAAGTAAATCTCCCGAAATCTTTACCTGGATTAGCATCTGCCCATAGCCAGGCACCACTATTTTGATGTTCCGCCAAGCTCTGGTACCATCGTTTATTGCAGACAGCAATTCCTCCGCGGGTATCTTAGCGACAGGCTCCCTACTGCCTGACCTGAATACAAGAATTGTACACGGAGTATCTGTTGTCAGTGCTTTTATTTGGCTAGGATACACTATGATCTTGTCACCATAGAGTCTCTTTATCTCAAAGCCATGGCCGTCAGGTAACACAAAATCTGGTGTCTTGGTTGGAGAGAACGTTATACTATCAGTCGGGATATTATAAGTCTCAGATAACCAATCCTGTGCAAGCTTTTCTGTCTTATTGATAGCCATTTTAATACTTAGTATATATTATATACCTACCCGGTCTAAAAAGTAAAATAGTTACGACAAACAACTGGTGGCATCCAGCGACGCTCAATAAAATTGCAATTTGTTGAGATAGCTTCACCCTAGGCTTATCTCTTTACTGTCATCCTCACTAATCCACCAAGACTTAGCCCTCCTCCAAACACAGTCATCCCTTTACCCACTGCTAGAGTTATGCCTAGGTATTCGTAACTAATACACTTCTGAAACCAGATATATGAACCAGGGCAGCTCCCCAGAAAAACTCCAAACCCTGCGAAGATTAGACCAGTTACCAACATAGCTATTCCTAGTTTCATCATGCCTCCTGTTACTAGCCCTCTTTATCAATTACCCGCTGTGCAGCTCTGCCGAGAAAGATATGGTAATGAAGCGACCTCACCAGGCTGGCAAATTCCTGTATAGTTAATTTCTGAAGTACCCAGGAGAGCTCTTTGGAGACCCAGCAACTACTAATATAAGCCAGAGCAGTCTCAAGTGCGTGTGGCATGTCCTGTATATCACTACAGGCTTCAGACAGCTTTGTTATGAAAGTATCGGCATCTCCACCTTTAAGGAGCTCTTCAATCTGTTTCTTTAGCTCGTCAGATAGTTCCATTTCACCTCCTGATGATAAAGTCTATATACTGAGGGTGCTGACTCTGGGGTATTATCGGGTGTATTCTTGGGATACTGGCTACTAGTTCAGTATAGTCTTCTACGTCTTCTGTATAATCAACGACTTCATCACTCTCATGGAGCTTTATACCGTAAATTGCTAGGAGAGCCTGAGCTGCCCGGTGGCCTGCACCACCTTCTCCTCCTCCATCTGGCCTGAATCCATCACCGATAATTACAGCTTGCTCTTTAGTATAGTCCATAACAATGAGTCCGTAGGCCATACCATCGAGAGCGGCGACCTGCCAGACCTCAAGCTCATGACCAATCTTGTTGGCAAGAACGTTTCGCAGGATCATTAAGGCCTTGCTAGTAATTCCGAGTGTTTCACTGTAGAGAAATATATCCATTATCACCTCCTTATAGTTTCTCAATTTCTCACAGTTCCTCAGTCCTAGTGAGCCACCCATCCGTGAGTTCTCTAACTCTTGCCTTCTTTACTCTCATCTTTGTCTCAGAAAAGACATCAGGATAAGCCGAACAACCGTCGAGACACCAACCCCACTATTTCTAGCTATATCCTTAAGCCTTTGATATGTTCTACCATCAAGCTTGATTGTTAAGCTTCTATCCTTCCTAGCTATCAAAGGCTTAACATCATTATGTTCACCGAAATCCAGAGGGTTATGGGTATCCCAAAATTCTGCTTCCTGTTCTTCTGTCTTAAATAAAGGTATATTCCCCACTTTCTTTACCTCCTTAAATACTCCATCTCGCTGTCTCCTTACCTGGTAGCCTATGGATGAGGTCTTGTTTTTCAAGCTCTTTAAGAATAGGTAAGAGTAGCCATTCTGGCAAAACAACTCCCTCACTCAACAACCTCAGAGAGCAGTAGGGGAACTCGGCTAACCAGGCCATGATGGCCTTCCTAGCATACTGTTTGCCACCTACTTCCCAGCTATCCATGCTGTTTCTCCCTTACAATCATATTGTAGGCTAAGTTGACTAGCTGGAACAGGAAGGACGTACCTTTAACTGCTGAGGTGTCAGGATGAAGGAGTCTTGCAAGTTCCCTGAATCTTGATTTGACTTCTTCGTCTGTGGCATCTCTATTAAGTCCTAGTATCATATATGGATCCATGGTACCAGTTTTTCCAAAGATGCCAGTGCCACCCAAGACATCTCCCATCTTCGCCTGCATATCACTAAGGAAGTCTTCCTGAATCCTCTTTATGAAGTCATTTATGTCCTGTGCCATTTTGTTTTTCACTGACCAACCTCCGTTTCTTCGCTCTTAGAACAATAGCCTGTAATACATAATCATTGCATTTCTTACCCAATGGGGTACAAGCTGGAACATTGGAGAACCATAGTATGCATTCCTCCCTAATTGGGCAGTTTTCACAGCCCTCTTCCTGCTCTCCAGAGCACATATCCAGTTCCCCCTTTATCCTGTCAAGACAATCCATTATTATACACCATACAGGAGCTTGTGTTTCTGGCAGAGATGATTAACAGTGCCCATCCTTGTCATTACCTGACATACAGCGTTAGTATCACAGAAATCACACTTTACCTGTCCAGGTATTGGGAAAGAGGCACCACAGTCTTGACAGAGCCAGGACTCATCCCCAGCAGAGTAGAAGGTCCTCTTGCTCCCACAGTTAGGACAGCTGAAAGTGAAGCCTTGAGGCAAGTTATACTTGGAATAAACGCTCATAGTCCTCTCCATCACACGAGAAGTATTCTGGCGAGAAGTATCTATCTAAAATATCTTGAGCCAGAACACGGGCGATCTTTCTGGGGTTCCTCAAGCGTGTGTGACCTTTAACCTCCCTAGAAAGACGTTCCACCTGGTAGCAGTCTACTTCTAGAAGTATCTTCATTATTCACCTCCTTTTCCTCTTTACTAGTAGTCATAATTATTACACCGTCAATGAGTTCTGCCCATTCCCACTCACTGTGGCATTCATTGCAGAAGTAAATATCGTGTGGTGCTTCCACATCGGATTGAGTCTCAATATATTGTAGTTCGCATCCATGTTTAGGGCAGAACATCTTTCACCTCCTTTGCCTTAGGGAAATACTTGCGGACACAATCTTCGCAAAATATGTCATAAGGTTGGTCTTTAGTCAGTTCCCGTTTGCTGAGATATACTAGATAGCCCACACCTGGGCACAGATTCCTGTTGCAGCCATCACATAGAACGGTTGTGTCGGGGACAGGTATTGAGGAGTAGGCTATACCAGTTTGCCCCCCTGCGAATACCTGTGTCGCCCTACCTATGAATCTCTTATCAGTGGTATTCACACTCTTGATATAAATCACTGCTTTACCTCCTTTACCGTTTAATAGATAAGCTCTGCCTTAAGCTAGCCCCCTGATAGTAAACAGCATATTTCTCCTTCAGATAGATTGGATAACCACTTGCTCATAGTCCTGATAGATTTACCGACTAGTTGTCTTGGTATATTTGGGGCTACATCTACCAGTCTTTGGTCTCTGTTGGTAAGTCTACCTTTATCAAGTATGATACCCTCAAATGGATAGAAATACCAGAGAGAGCCCTTGTTAGCTAATTGCTCTATGACACCAGAGATAGTGTCATCCTCAAAATCAATTACCCAATCACCGTCAGGAGCAAATAAAACAGCTTTGTATCTCTTCATTCTATACCCTCTTACTGTGACTTAACTTCTTCAGGCTCGTGTAGCTCTCTTGTCTCGAAGTCAAAATCTTTTGGCTTTGACTCTCTTAAGTAGTCTACCATCATCTCTATGGCTTCGTTTTCGTCTTCAGCCCTAAAGTCTGCCTCGAGACAAGCAGTCACCCTGTATGTCTTTAACATTTGCTACCTCCTTATCTGCCTGCATACTGGCGAAGGATTTTTGCCAGACGCTTATAGCCCGCAGACATATACCACTTTTGAACCCAGTCCCCGACTTTCTTCAGCTCTTCCTCGGGAATGTCTTCCAGATCCTTCTCCGCGTCACCTGCAGCGAGATCCATCTGTTCTGCTACTGTTGACATTTATCACCTCCTTTACTTCATTTCGTTCCTACTCTATCACAGGAGAAATCAAAGGAGTCCACGCGCAATGGACTGAGCGACTTGTGATTTTGAGGCAGGAATCACAGTGAGCGCAATTGAACCGATTATCTGTCTCGTCGGTAACAAGAACCAACCTACCGAGAGCAGGGCAACGAACAATCCTTTGTCTCTCAATCCGCCGCTTCTCCACCTTCTGTATTGTCACTTATCACCTCCTTTCTACATATAACTTCTTATGGAACTCACATAAATGCTTCAACCCAACCTTTGAATTACCGAAGTAGACAGCTGGCCTACCACAGAACTCACAAGACACTTCCGGCTCGTTGTTAACCTCCGGGACAGAGTGGGTAACGTATGAATTCAGGTTTATGCCCCTATCTGTGAATTCTTTCTTCCTCTGCTCAACAAGCTCCTGGAAGTCCCCGTCAACATAACCCTCTGGAGTAACCAGTGTCCACCTATTCCCACCGCGGGACCTAATCTCCCACATTCGTGCTCCTCCTTTCTTCAGGAATAATGTCCTGACTTCTGAGCAGGAGAGACTTGTAAGGAGGATACTCCACCTGAACATCTCATTACGGGATGCAGTCCTGTTTCCTCAACCCTAGTTCGCCATAACTCCTACTCAGGAGTCAGGGCACTATCTGTATTCAGCTGTTAAGGTTCTGTTTGCTGGTAGCTATTTCCGAGACAAAAGAAAACCCCTACCTGTGAATAGATAGGGGTTCCTCGCTTTAATCCAAGCTTTCTCATAAGGTTACTCTGTGGCACCCAACCTTCAAAACATCCTTCTGCCTCCTGTGATTAACTATTTCTTAGCTTTTGCCGCTGCTGCTTCTTCTTTCGCCAGCCTAGCGTTGGATTCGGCGACTTCCTTCGCTATCCGCTCTTCCTCTTCCTTATCGACCTTGGCTTTCTCTGCTGGCGTTGCATCCACAAACCTGTCCGGGAATTTGGCAATCAGCTTATACCAAGCGAAGTGGTCTTCGGCGGTAGTATCGGCTTCTTCAGCCAGAGCTTTACCGACTGCTGCCTTGGACACGTATATCCCACCGGTCGTTGTGTCCTTTATGGCCACTCGCTCTCTCTTGCCTCCGAATAATCCCTTGGACTTCTTGACGGTAGACTTCTCCACACCCGCTATTTGCTTAGCAAGGTCGTCTACCTTCTCAGCTATCTGTAATACTGTCTCCTCAAGAGCCTCAATACGACTCTTGGGTTGAGCTGTTTTCTCATCTTTTCCTGCCATCCGTTATAATCCTCCTTTTTGATTATTCAGGAGGCAGAGGATGTTTATTCAGTTGTTAAGGTGCCTATTGATGAATCTATATTTTATTCATCAGTATAATTGTATACTATTGTGACACAAAAGTAAACATATTATACAATATATTAAAAAAGATAATACTTTTATATGAGTCGATTTATCGTTAAATATGATTATCAAAAGATATTTCCCTGGATAACGGTCATTTTTCGGCTTTGGGGACTTTTAACACCATCAAGCTAGGTTCTCCCATGTAACGAGTGTCTTTTCTGAATCCTAGCCCTTCATAGAATTTCCTTGCCTCGGGAGCAGAAGCAACACTTATATTATCTGCATTCTCCTCCTTGGCAACCTTGATGACTTCTGCTACCAGTGCTTTCCCAACTCCAGGCATATGTGTAAACGATGCCAGCTCTTTTAAGGCGATGTATCGAATACCTCTGTCCTTGTCGTAGCCGGATTCATAAACTGCTACACCTATCAGGTTACTGTTGTCCCATGCGGCTATGCAGGGTTCCTCGTAATAGTAGCCCATGATATTCTTCAGGATACCTAAAGCTGATTGCATCCTCATACTTATATCTGGAGCTATTCTATGCCAGGTACGTTCAAGGTCATCAATTATCTTGTCGGTCGTCGTCCGTTCAGTTCTCACATGGCTGGCAAGCTGGAACATCAAGGGTCTTATCATCCCAGCGCCAAAAACCATCACCATCATGGTGGTCACTGCCTGAACTAGCCTCTGTGTCTGATAGTTCATATTAGCATCCATGCCGCTACGTTATTATCCTTTCAACTACTATCATATTTGGCTGCACCCTTTTATCAGAGTATACGTATACCGGCTCCATGCCTTTCTTATAAAACTCTTCCCAGGCTTCATCAGGGAATACCGACCAATCAGGTGGTAGCTTTATTCTTAATACTGCTCCTGTCATCCCTTCTGATAGTAGCCTATCCAACATATCTCTCCCTTTTACCATAGATACAGGAGGGTCTAATCCGCGCCTCAAGATAGATGGCAAGTTCGCTTCATCTGTTATGTGAAAGAATTCTGCACTGGGAGTGTGTGCTAGTGGCTTCCTAGCTCCTATTACGCTATCTTGGGCCAGCACGCCTTTGGCTAACCACTTCTTCAGCAAATTCCTACCAATAGACTTGGTTTGTGCCTCAGTACTGACACCTCTCCTTTCCGAAGCCTTTTCTAAAGCCAAATCATGCCCAATCTCATGTGCTAATGTACCCAGACTATCTTTGACTTCTCCCACTACAGGATTAACATGTAGGAACACTGTTATGTCTTTGTACATATATCTGCCATCTGTGATTAGCTTATAGGTATCTGGTAAGCTTGCATGTGTAGAGAGCTCAATATCTGGCGAGACACTGCGAAGATACGGCAGCAGGAAGTTATATGCCTTACGTCCACGATCCTCTTTCCCAAAAGTCAGTGGCAGCTTTCTACTCTGGAGCACTAAAGGCCTCATTATCCCAAAACCCATAGCCATCACTGCTATGGTGGTCATGGCTTCTAACATCTGTTGTGTCTGGTAATTCATTCTACAGCCTCCTTCAGCTTTCTAGACAGTGTAGCATAATTCACCCCCAATGCCTTGGCAACCTTTCGCTGACTTATCCCTCTGTTATACACGAGGTCTCTTACAGCGGGTATGTTGACCCCAACTTTAGGGCGACCTCTCCCTCTCCTCAAGATAAGTTCCGGCATCTCTGGCACTCTTCTTGGTTCCTCCTGCCCAATAGAGCTTATAACCTTTTGGTTAATATATCTCTTATTACCACTCGGCATCATAATCCACAATAATATCATAGCAATGTTTCCATCTTCTTCCAGGTCTGTCTTGTAACACTCACTGATTCCGTTCTCATCCGTGGAGAGTTTCACACCAAGGTGTTGCCGGACTTGATGGATGGTCTCCAGGGATAACTCTTTTCCATTGATGGCCTCATAGCAGTCTTTACTAAGTAGGCAATTTCCATAACTGTAGTTTGCTAAGCCACCGCAAATAGGGCAAAATTTGATTGTCATAAATGTTATACTCCTAGATCATATTTGCTGTAAAGTGTTGCAAAATTGGCTCAGTATTTTAATATGTATAATACTAATAAGGTGCCAAAATTTGTAATTATACACGACCTTACGTATCATAGCTTGTCTCATCATCCTCACTTTAGCTCAGCCATCTTCATAACCACCTTCTGTGCCTCAGCTAACTTCCTTGCTATAAGGGCAACTTCAACCTTGTCACACAAATCCTTTAACTCTCTCTCATGCTTGGCTGACTTAGGCTTCTTTGCTTTCTCTGCCCTATTGGCAGCATCCTCAGCTTCGACACTCCAGTCGACTAGCATGCTCGCAAGTCGCTCCACTTCATGATCCACTCCTGGAGCATCAATACCAGCATCAATTAGTTTCTCTAGCTGTTTAAGAAGTAGCTTAATCTGTCGAGCGGTTGCTCTAGGAGTTCTCTTAAATGGTGCCCAGGGTTTCTCTTTGGGTACTACCAGCGGGGGAGCCACCTTCTCAGGTGGTGGTGCATACGTTGGAGCATACTCTGCCTTCTGTGGTGCAGGCCAGCCTTCCCTCCATGCTCTACACAAGTTCATCCAAGACTTCTCATCCTCAGCCCCTACAGGACTTATCTTGAAGATTCTTCTCGCACTTATTACAGTCTCGATACCATCTGGTTTCCTGATACTAAGTAGATTACCTCCAGGTGGAGGAAACTGCATGGGCTCCTCTCGCACAAAAGTAACAAGGTTGAGGAGTTGGGAAAACTTGAACAGGGTGAGAAAACTCCGGTAAGTCATTCCTCTTAGCTTCCTGGTTCTGGGTCTGGACATATTCTCCATCTTGATGAGCTCTTTATAGGTGCGGTGGAGGTCAACGATTGAGGATTCAGTTACTAGTTCTCCAGTAGGGAGAAGAGGGAGCTTCCCCGTCAAGACATGCTTTATGACTAAGCCGGGTCTTACTGGTGTAGTGGCTCTACCACGAAAAGCTGGCATCTCAGCCCTCCATGTATTCTACCATTGAGTAATGTGTTTCTTCAGGTCAAGGGGCGAGATTTGCCCGTAGATGTTTAATGTAGTTCCTATATTACGATGGCCAAGG
>Ga0315280_10008283_pt1 | contig 13635 bp, 15 predicted proteins | sample YL17G06_40_MG_FD_203697 | JGI IMG/M metagenome (GOLD analysis project Ga0315280, IMG submission 203697) | Sediment microbial communities from Yellowstone Lake, YNP, Wyoming, USA - YL17G06_40 | ecosystem: Environmental > Aquatic > Freshwater > Lake > Sediment | place: USA: Wyoming | collected...
GCACGTTTTCGGCTTCAGCGACGAAGAGCTCGCAAAGGTCAGGTACGGGATGCTGATTCCGCCGGAGTGGTCAGCACGCATTCAAACAAGAGCGAAATGGTTCCAGATGAGATTGCCGCAGTAACAAACTCTAGACCAACAACGTTCGCCAAGGCCCTCCAAGCCAAACAGGCCTTCACACAGCTACTCTTGGTGAAATTGGGTTTTCTACGTGAGGACAAGAGCCATCACAAGTCACCGAACCCTGCCGAACGTTCGAGCTTTTGGTTCCAGAGCCATAGAGCAGTCAAGGGCGTTTGACAGATTATGAATTCATAAGCCGATTTCAGTCTTTGAGTTGTTTAGACAGCAATCTCATTCAGCGCAGGTATTTGCGATGTTCCGCTCACCTAGCCACCGGTCGTCTGGCTAGGAATTCATCGAGGGCTCTCGCCGCCAGCTGCCGATTGGTGAACTCACCCTGCTCTCGTATGGAGAACCATCGCCCACCGAGCCGTGGGGATTGTGCGAGCCCCTTGATCGCTCGCAGTCTCGAATCAAGAAACATGCTGTGCAATGCTACGGGCATCGTGAAGAAGTCCAAGATCCTATCCATGATGCTCACTCGCATCGCCTCGCGCATACGCCAAGCCTGAACCCACGGGTGTAGTTTCTACCGTCGAAGGACGGGGGACCTGCTTCAGTAAGAGCTGGAAGTGCTTGACAGGCGTGCAGAAGTGTTGCTTTGGGACAGTTTGAATCGAATCGAATGCCCTGTGTTGATCTTGCGAGGGGGCCGGTCGGACTCGCTTTTGACAACAGAACAGGCGGAGATGTATCGACAACATCTGAAGAATGTCGAGATCGTCGTTTTCGAGGAGTCGGGACACGAACTATGGAAACCAGACTAATAGGTTCATCAGCACGATCCGAGGGTTCCTTCAATAGCTAGACTCACAAGATGCATCTTTGCGAGTGAACGCTCCATGAAGGGTCTTCCTCATATCGGTCGTACAGCAAGTGACAGGTTTGATACGGCACATTTCGAATGGTTGTAAGACGGCGAAGACTTGGCCGAGTGAAGAGCACTACTGAAAGACTCTTCCTCTTCCCAATGTGTTCAAAGTCTCGGGCAATGATCTCAAATCGTGAATCGTCTGATACATCTCAGCCTTCCTTACCTCGGTCGACTGCTCGTTGTACCAGACGGCCCGGATCCCACATCTGATGGCGCCGATCACATCTGTGTCGAAATCATCTCCGACCATGAAGACGCTTGATCGGTCTAAGCCAAGGTCGTTGAGGATATATCCGAAGAACTCTGGCGAGGGTTTCTTGTGACCGATCTTGCGGAAACAATAGACTCTGTCAAGGAATCGATTCAACTCAATTCGCGCTAGTGCAGCCCAGATTTCTTCTTCATTTGAATCGACTGCATTCGTAGCGAGAGCGAGCATCCAAGTCTTGTGAAGATCTGCAAGTACGTTTGGAACGTGCTCGACTGGTTCCACGCGGGGCCATCCAATCATCGGCCCGCTGAACTCAGGGAAATCCCGCATCAATGTGTTACCCCAGTCGAATAGGATGCACCTACTGCTACGCACCGATTCTCCCCCACACACAGCAAGACGAGGCACCGCCGGGTATTTCTCCACGGCCGGGGAACTTGGTCGCTGCGTTTCCATCATATCGTCACATGGCATTGCCGGGGTGTCTTCTGTCAGACTCGCGGCGTAGCCTTGCCAGACCGCGGCGTGAATAGTACGAACGGAAGCAGGGGAAGTCGGGGCAAGCAGAGCAAACTTGGACGCCGCGCTGGCCTGCGCATGGACGTATTGGACAACCCGGGTCGCAACCCGGCAGCAGGACGGACCTTGTGGGCTTTGGGCCACTGAGGCATCCCGTGCACAGGTTCTTCTGCCGCGCGAACCAGTCGAGCCCTTTCTTGAACTCGTGTAGGTCGAACCTGCCGTGCTCGGTTGCCGCCCTCGCGGCGAACCGACGTTGCTTGAGGAGCGCCCGCATTCTCTCCGCTGCGAGGGAGAATCCGTCCCGGTAGTCCTTGAAGTCCGGGCACAAAGCGCAGTCCAGTCCGCAGGGAGCCAGAGTCTCGGGCAGGGTTTGAGCGCTTCGTTTCATCGCTCCGGACCAGGGACTGAGTCTTGTTGACTTCATATATAGGACTGGGGCCTTTTCGAAGGCACGTTTGCTACTTCATGATGTCATGTTTTTCACTTTTTCTCAGCGCAACGATGGCCGTCACTGGACGGCTGAATGGTTATCGCGCTCTTTGCCACAGCAATGGAAATTGTGCGATATCACTGTAAGTGCGAGAAAGCCTAGATAATGAAGTTCTGGAGTCCAAAAGACGTGATGTGCGATGGTTGATGTGAAGACTCTGATCAAATATAACGTGGAAGTGCGACGGAGGTATCTAGCTACGCTTGCCAAGGTTCCTTGGCGTGAATTTGGAAAGAACCGCGAGGCAAGTTGGTATTCAATGCGGAACATCTTCATTCATACGTTAGGCGCCACTGATCGCTGGCTTGATTTCCTGCAAGATGGGAAGCTTCGTGTGCGCAGAGATTTTGACGACTACAAGACCATTGAAGATGTTCAGACCTATATGGACCACGTGGAGGGACGCATGCGGAACTACCTCAATTCACTAACTTCCGAGCAGTTGAGTAAGAAGTACGCTGTCACAAACGATGCTGGCGAAAAGATCCAGATTACCGCTGAGGATGTGCTGATACACGTCTTTGAAGAAGAAGTGCATCACAGAGGCGAACTAATTGCCTTACTCTGGCAGGTGGGCATAGAACCACCGCTGATGGGATGGAAGCACCTTTAGCATCCCTCCAACGTTCGAGTCGGAGACTGACTCCGGAGCGATGCACACGTTGCTTGATCGGAAGCCATCGTTGGCTGCAATTAACTTGTCACTTTGCCTCATCTGTCCCCCAATGAAATAGATGAGACAGATGTCTGTTATCTGCAAAGAAACAGTGGACTGTCTTCTTCACGAAGCCTGCCCTTCCATTCGATATCGGTTGCGATCGGAGCTGCTTTCCCAACCGGAGACAAATCAAGAGATGAAAGACCTTCAGGAGCGGATTCTGAAAGACGAAGCCGTGAGAAGGATCAGCCGCATACAGCATCCAGATGGTTGGTTGGGGACGCGTTTTCACACAGCGGAGGTCGGCTCTGATCGTGTCGCAACAGAAGTTGCTATCCGGCTGCTCTGCGAGAAAGGGGTGAGCCGGCACCACCCGCTGCTAGCCAGAGCGCTTAAGGCCTTGAGAGGTACAGATGAGGCGTTTGCTCGCGAATTCTTTCATGTCGGTAGAATCCTCGACTCAAAAGGCTTCGGCGGTTCGTATCTGATTCGCGCTGCGCTCTTTGCTCGTGCAGGCATTGAGGCTGAGCCTTTCGTTCAGGAGCAGATCGAGAAGGCGCTTGGAGCTTTTCGAGCGGTCTCGAGTGTGGAGTCGGTTTCGGATATCACAGAGAGGTACCGAAGAAGACGCGTGTTCAAGTCGGGTGCCATATGGCCCTGTATCTATCACCTGAGGCTGCTGGCTTTCGTATCTTCTTGGCGGACAAAGACGAACATCGGCATGATGACAAGGTCGGTCCGCCGCCTTCTCAGCCTATCGCCATTTCTTACTGTGTACGTCCGATCAAGGTCGCAAGTTGTTGCGCCGTGTGGCATCCTGGCAAATGAGCTTCCTTGTCGTACGCCTGTGCTCAGTCGGAGAGATTGTGCGATGTGGTTCCAAGAGATGGAGCTCTTGTCTAGGCTTGGAGTAGTAGAAAGGATTCCTGAATTGCGAGCGCAAGCCACTTGGTTGGCAGAGGTGCTCCGCGCCGGCGAAGGTAGATTTGCGCGGCCAGTGGCACCAGATTATTTCACGAAGTGGTTCGCTTTCACGGGGTTGGCCTTGGAGAAGGATTGGAGAAGCGAGAGGCGTCGAGTGTCTGACCTGACCTTTAGAAGTCTGCTCATCTTGCATTATTCTGGATTATGGAGTCTGGGAAAAGACGCTCTGCCGGAAGATTCTTCGATGAAGGCATGCTTGATGCAGGACAAAAGGAGGTGATGAAGGAGCGTTGGACAAAGCAACACTGGGGTGTTCTTCGTGTCGGGTGCAGTTACAGTCGCTGGGGCAAGTACCTGCACGCGCCGGAGGTCATGGAGGCGAGTGGCACATACTATTTGGTGAGTTCGCAGATTTCACTGAGCAGGTCTTGCGTTTGAATGTGACGCGCCACAGAAGTTGACAGGCAAGAGCGCTGGAGCCGTTGGGGGGCTTTCCCGTCATCGCCTGCTTCGAATTTGAGACTTCTACGGCAGCCGCGTTCACACATAGCACCATGATGTACGGAAAGTACCCAGAAAGAGCCGTGAGGTCCGCCAAGAAAAAAACTGACAAAATGCCTAGGAACAGGCCCGGTGCCCGCAACAGACCCCAAAAACACCGGAATAGGCTAGTTGAGATACCCGTTTCTCGCTGGGACAAACAACCCGTAATGCCACAAAAGGGCCGAGACGGGAGTGGGCGTGTCCGCCTCTCTGCTTGGGGTACCCTCGGTCTCTCAAATCTGATCCCGCGAGGGGGTACATTTGATTACAGGTGAATACACCCTCGAACGGTGACGATCACGCACCCGTAACATTGGATCAAGATAGTTCTCAGGGCTCGCCTCGGGGTTATGTTCAGTGGAAGATCCGAACCCGCGTCAGGTTAGCGTATCACTGTAAGCGGCTCGCCCGATCGGAAGGCTGGGAGACCGCTGACCTACTCAGAGTCCTCATCCTCCTATCCGCGACCTCCAAGTTCCTCGCTCTCCCGGGAAACGAGAGATTCCAGACACAGGTCCAACTGCACAGAGCAACAGGTAAACGCGGATATCGCCCCAGGGTCGGCGCGAGCAATACTGTCCTTCTATCCGTGCGATTACCACGGGGAGCTGCTCAGCTCATCACCACATACGCATCCCTAACCGGACAGTCTAGGAACGGGCTGGTCATTGGGCTACTCGAGGTGGGTCTGGTAGCGTACCTCAAAGCTGAGAACGCATTTCTTGAGGCTATTCACTCGCTCAAGCCAACGGCGCCTTGAAGAAAGAGAATCATGCTTCCTGCGGACGGTGACTTCTAGGCCGTCCTCGTTCTGCTCTTCCTCTCAGAAAAGTGCATTATGGTTAGTCCGATTATCTTGTCACCTTTGTACCGCAAGAGCACGTCATTCTCGGTCAGCTCAGAATCGTCGGCCGCGGTCTCGGGATCGAACGAGATGTAGAGCACATCTCCCTTCTCATCCCACTCGATATCAACTCCTTCTGGAGCGAGCTTCACAAGTTCGGACTTTGCCATATTGCCCTCCTCTTCCTCAACAACCTCGCATCAACTGCGCAACCGTAGCTTTTTACCATGCCTTTGCGTCCAGTTGTATCGGCGAGACCCATGGAAGTCACAAAGACAGAGCTGCGCAGGGTGATCACGAAGCTCGACGACGTGCAGGTGGAGCTTCTCCGCCTGCGGGCCCAGCTCCTACCGGAGGAGCGGCCAACAAGAGACGAGAGGCGACAGATTATCCACGGTCGCCGACAGATTCGTAGAGGTCAATCTGCGAGTCTAGCTCAGCTCCGAAAAGAGCTCGGTGTGTAGCAGTCCTGTTCGAAATCATCGTGTCAAACCGAGCGAGGAAGTCACTAAAGCGGATCCCCAAATACTATGCCCGTACCAAACGGTTCAACGAGATTCTCGCTCACTTGAGAGCGGGATTCAATTTCCTGTGCGTTTCAACACAAATCCTGTCTAGTATCTGAAAGTGAGGTACAGCAGTACGATTAGCGCCACACATGTGAACAAGTCAGGTAGCATGGCAAACGGTCCAAGTCCGAATGCGCGAAAACCGAAGACCCGCTGAACAAGAGGGTTAGAGGACAGCGCGTAGAAAAGCAAGATCATAGAGAACACCATTAGGCCAAGAGTGAAATCCGATTTCACCTTTCGGTAGATGCCCAAATATGCGGAGAACAGGAAGATCAGTAGTGTGGCATTGATTGTCGAGAGTACGACCGTGACCGTATAGAACAACTGTATGTCTCCAGCAGGCTGTGGAAAGGGCGGTCTGTGCGCAAACGGTCCTCCGGGTGGCTCCAGATAATTCATGCCCGCAAACGCAACGAGCAATGCCACGAATATCAGTGTCGCAAAGACAAACCAAGCTTTCTGATTCTTCTTCATGTGTCACTTCACTCTCGGTCGTTCTCTTTAGACTTTTTCCAGATTTTCCCCACAATCTCCTCGAAGATGGCATAGTTCTCTTCCATCTGTGAGGTCAGGGAATAGGTGGTGCCGTACCTGTCTCCAGTAGAGGTGATTATGCCATTCTTGCGGAGAATCTCGACATGGTGTCTTATGGTTCTGTAGTCCTTCTCGAGTCTGTTCGCCAGTTGGTTCGCATTCTGAGGGGTCTCTTTCAACACGGCGACTATTTCGGCGCGAGTCATCCCTCCCTTCGTGCCTGCGATTAGCCAACCCAGCAGACGCTTCATGGATGGCTCGTCGAGAAAGGACATGTTGGTTCTGGTTCCTTTGGGGGATCACTTTGGTGCTAGGTTCGAACGAGGTGTGATTCCGGCGCATTATATGTCTTCCGTGGATTGTCTTGCGTATTTGCGCCCACCGAATTAGAATGACTGACTTTCACGATCGCGGTCACCTGTGATAGGGCAGTGATCGAAGCCGGTCCGCTTCCAATCCTATCAGACGAAGATCATGCAAGAAGTTGGGTCCAATTCCGAGAGACGCACTCTTTGTGCCGTGCCCAGTACATAGGTGAGTCTCACGGTTATCGACGCCGTCACGAAGACAGCCTCTTGGTGCGCACAGAAAATCAGCTGTTGCTGATATCTAGGAGCCAAGTTCAAAGTCTGCTGGCGTCTCCCATCCGCTAGACACATGGATTTCAGTCGCTTGAGTCGCGTATCCAGCATATGACGCCGCCAGCACATAGGTTCCATTCAGCAGCCACATCTCGTAGAAACCGTCCATGGAGTTTGTTGCCTCCAGTGCGGGGCCGTACGCCGTGACTGTCGCCCACGAGAGCGGGATCAAATCTTGGTACATGTCAAGTCCGTGAACATACCCAGACACGTGGGCCAGCCTCTCTAATGAGACCGTTATGCCCACGAGAGAGACGTGGATAGACGTGGAAACTGTCATCGTTTCACTCTGCAGATAACCAGGCACCCAAACCGTCACCAGATATTCTCCAGCAGGCAGCCCGTAGTCTTTCTGCAACCGACCATCGGTCGTGTCGTAGTAGTTTACCCACCTTGAGCACGGGTCCCCTGCGTAACTCTGGAAGCCGATGACTTCAACTGTGGAATTGGACTCGTTCGCTACGTAGGTCACGCTTGCGCCTGCCAAGACTCCCGTCGAGTCGTAAAGCTCGACTCTTACGGGCACCTGCTCGGTGTCGTAGGGATACGTATCGACGGGCGCTATCCGGCCTGCAGTCTCGAATGTCAATATCACTTCTATTCTCGTTGTCTCCAGCAAGTCAAGCATGATGCCGCTTACGCTTCCAGGCGACACGCATACAGAGTATTCTCTTGTCTGAATGTACCCTGGTGTGTATACCCTCACCAGATACCTGTCTGCTGGCAGACCGGTCACATTAGCCATCGTTGTGGCTACGTCTGCTTCTTGACTTGCCGTTCCGACGTGGACTTCTCCCACGGAGTCGATGACTTCGAGTCTCATCACTGCTTCGGGATAGCCCCACGGCACCTCTTGGGGCGGGGTCTGCCAATTGACCGATCTCAGGACCACCTCTAAGACTCCTCCCTTAACCATTTGGAGGCTGAGGGTGCTTCCTGAGCAGCCTTCTCCCACCGTTGCTCGCGGAAGGGCCGTCTGCACGTATTCAGAGAAGCTAGCTTGTATGATGTATGTTCCACTAGGAAGCCCGGCGATCGCTATCGCCCAATTGGTGCTTCCTTCAGGCACAAGGGTTGTGTTCGAACCCCAAAGCGTCCCATCGAGCGAATAGGCTTCGACCTTCAGCTGCCCACTCTTCTGTACCGGGCTGGGCGGACCGCCCTCATAGTCCATGAAGAAGACAGTCACCTCAAACCAGCTGCTTCTCCACAGATCAAAAGGAACAGAGACACTACGCGTATACTTGTATACGTGGACTGCAACCACATCTCTCTGGAAATAGCCACTGGCGTGAGCTTCCAGGTAGTAGTCACCGGGCTCCAGCCCAGAAACATATCCGGCATAGTCCTGTGGAACAAGACCGTTGAGTCCCGTGGATCCATTGAACGAAAACGGGTAGTAGCCTGAGGACGGATCGTAATTGGTTCTGTTAGCTAGGACAGCTATGGAGTTCAGGTTGAAGTCGAGTATTTCTATGCTTATCGGGCGAGGCTCGCGTCCGGACGAATTGTAGCCCCACGGGACCAACCCGGAAGCGCACTTGGAGCATATGGTACCAGTTATCGTGGCGCTCGGATACACGTAGATATCAACACCCTCCAGGGACTGTCCCGCATGCACGGAGACGGTTCCACTCGTGGTTGTAGGGACGAAACCGGACGCTGAAGCCGTTAGGTTGTATGTCCCTGCAGCTAAGCCGTAGAGGGTGTAAGCACCACCTGCAGAAGCGCTGAAGTACGCTTGTCCCTTCACGGTTCTGCCTGAGGCGGTCTTGCCTTCGGCGATCACTTTGCCTGACCCATTAACCGGTACACCATAGTCTGTGTGGCCACCATTCAAAACACGCCCAGACACATACGAAGGGTCTAAGCTAGCTTTGACAACGACCGTTGGAAAATTCGCTGAGCCGATGGATTCTCCGTCTATGAAAACCTTCATGAAATATCTTCCACACACATCGGGAGTTCTAATGTTGAACATTCTCACTACATACTTGCCTGATGGAATGGTCAAATTCGCCACTGTAACCTTCCACCACAACGGACCGATGGGGTCCGTCGAACTCAGCTTACGTATTGATACTTGGCTGTAGTCGTTCGTCATGCTGGTCCATATGCTTGTAGTATCAGGCTCTAGAAAATCGAATTCAGATGGGATGAAGATCGCTACCGAAGAGCTGTCGCCATCCAGCGCAATCGTCAGAGAGAAGTCACCGGTTGCGTTTACTATTATGGAACTCTTCGGGTATTCCAGTTTCACTGTGTCGGCTGGCGCCCCCAAGCTGCCGACGTAGGCGCCTGGGGACATCTCGACTATGCCGTCAGGATGTGCCGAGACATACTCAAAGGGCTGCGAGACCGCAATTGACCCTACAAAGATCAGAAGCAATACTGCAAGTGATGATCGTCTTCGAGAGCTCATCATCCATCCGCTGACACGTCTTGCGCTATCGAGCTGCATGAGATGGAGCTAGCTCCGCGTAAGCACCGCTTCCTCTTCAGAAGTTGCCTCTGCGGCCTCTCGGAGTTCTTCGCCTCTGCCTATTCGCGCGTACGCTTTCGCCACTCCAAGAGCCAGAAGAACCATAAGAAATGCAGCCAGAAACGATGCAACGACGAAGGAGACTTCTGATGTCGACGCGAACCCTTCCAGAACAGTTGACCCCGTCGTTGGAATGCCTGTGACGCGGGTAGGGATCTGGGCGGGGGCCAACAAGTACAGCAAGTACGCGTGGATGGAGTTCAACAGGCCTGCCGCCAGGCTTGCGGACGCCAACTTCCTCTTCGAGATCCTCGGACTCGCAGATTTGATTGTCGATCCGACTACTAAGCCGACGACAATCAGAGGGGCTATGATTGGTATCTGTGGCATGGAATCTCCCCTTGCTCGGCCAAGGCCATTCCGCTCTATTAAGAGTAAAACGGTTTTTCAGAATTATACCCAAATCCAAGCTGCTCAAGATTCCAGCCCCCAAGAGTACATCTGCCAGTCTCCTCGGGAGTGACCACAGAATCATGAGATTTCATGTTGGAGTGCTCGCTACTTCCTATAGCGAGAGATGTAGAAGACCTCGCTTCGCCTCGCTTGAACAGATTCTGGACAAAATCTGAAAAAGAGCAAAATACGGGTTCCGTGCACTGGGGATGCTACCGGGCCTGTTCGCAGGCGTAGTACTATGCGTCCTGACGCATCTGACACTCGGCGTTTAGCGAGATGAAAAGGAGATGAACCGTGACGTGTTTCGAGGTCATGTGATCACGGCGTTCACTATACTCGTGTTGCTGGCTCCGATTGGAGTTGCTGAGGGTCAGAGCCCTGCACACTTCACTTTGACCGTGACCGGTCAGACCCTAACAGCAGGTTTCAACAACAATGTTACCATGACGGCCACAAACAGTTACTACGCCAAGGGCGCGTATTCTTCGGGTTCCATCTACGACGTTGACCTAGCCATATCGATATCCTCTCCGTTGCAGATGTTCGGAGACAATCACTGGTACTATGATTTGATTCGCTCGGGGCAGTCGGTTGCCATCAGTTTTGAAGTCTACGCGCCTACTGCGGCGATCGGCAACGCCTACGAGGGTTCCGTCACGCTGACCTATAGAGAACTTGGTGAGATATCATACACTGAGGAGACGCACACGATTGGCTTCTCAGTTCAGGGCTGGATCAACTTGGTGCTGTACGGCATGCAAATCGCGCCGGCCGTCGCCGTCCCAGGGGGTAACGCAACAGTTTCTGGGAACCTGCTCAACAGTGGAAACATCGCGGCCTTCAACGCAAACGTGACCGTCGAGTCAGAAGCATTGGCAGCGGGCACACCCGCCAGCCTGTACTTGGGTGAAGTCGACGCGAACATACCTAGACCTTTCAGCCTGATCGTCTACTTCAGGAAGAATCTCACTGAAGGGACCTATGCGGTTGTCGTCAAAGTATCTGCGATCGACAGCGACAGGCCGAGTTCTCCGTACACTGTCCAGCAACTGTCTCAGATTGAACTCAAGAAGCCCACCGTGCAGCCACCGACTCAGCCTCAGCAGGCAGGCGGCCTCATTGGTATGATCTCTGAGATCTTGCGTTACCTTTTTGGCCTGTTCTTTGGCTCGCAGACCCTACCTATGCCATTTGAATGGTCTATGGTATTCTCAGAAAACATGTGTACCTCTAGGTTAGGATCATAGGCTGTAGTTGATGGAGAATTGTCGTCGCGCGCCCGCCTAGCAGTTCAAACGACAGACGTTACTAAAGTCTATCGTGTAGGGCACATTGACTATCCAGCTCTTAGGGGCGTGAGTCTCAAGATAGGAAAGCGCGAACTTGTGTCAATCGTTGGACCTTCAGGTAGTGGGAAGTCCACGCTCCTCAATCTGATTGGTGCCCTTGACAAGCCTACGTCGGGCCGTGTAACAATCGACGGCATCGACCTAAGGAAGCTGAACGAGGATAGGCTTGCCCTGCTTCGAAACTTGAAGATAGGCTTCGTTTATCAATCCTTCAACCTGATTCAAAGGCTTACTGCAATTGAGAATGTGGAGATGCCTCTCATCGCAAGAGGAGTTCCAGAGAAGACTCGCAAGAGCAGATCACTGAGGATGCTAAGCGCAGTCGGGCTAGGGCGGGAAGCGAACAAGCGCCCGACCGAGCTTAGTGGCGGAGAACAGCAACGCGTAGCCATTGCCAGGGCGCTGGTTACCCAGCCCACTCTCGTTCTAGGTGACGAACCGACTGGGAACGTGGATTCGAAGACCACTCGTGAGGTTCTCAATTACATTGTCCAAGTCAACAAGACGTTCGGCACCACGTTCGTCCTAGTGACCCACAATCCAGAGGTCTCTAACATGACCCACCGCATGATTACGTTAAAAGACGGGCTGATCGAGAAGGAGCAGTATCTTCAGCGAATTGATTCTTACACAGGATTGTGATGCAAATGCGCACATCTGACATGTTCAAACTCGCGTTCAAAGCGCTTCGCGATAGGAAACTGCGAAGTCTTCTCACAATTCTTGGAATCATGATTGGCTCAGCGATAATCCTGGCTCTCATCGCCAGCTCAAGCGGTCTAAGCGCTGGAATCCAAAGTCAAGTTGACAGAATTGGAGCTAACACCCTCACTGTCAGCTCGGCTCGCCAGTTCTTCGCAGGCGGCAGTAGCGGTACGCAAAACTATCAACTCTCTCAGCAAGATGTGAATACGATAAAGTCATTCCAAGGGGTCTCGGATGTCATCCCGTACTATAGCCAACGTGCCACCATCTCATACGGGAGTAATTCAATAGAAGGAGAACTCATAGGCGTTGACACAAGCGCGTTATCCACTATGTACAAGGGCCTGAGCCTTTACAGCGGTAGTTTACCTGACTCGTATGACCCAAGCGCGGCCGCTGTAGGCTACTCGATTGCGTTTCCAACGGGATCAAATGATCAACTGACCCTCAATCAAATGATTTCCATTACTCTCGGGGGTTCGACGAGTAGTAGCCTCACTTTCTTGGTGAAAGGGGTTTTCTCAGAGTATGGAAGTGTGCTATTCTCGAATATTGATGATACGATCTTCATCTCTTTACAGTCCGCTCAGATTTTCCTTAAGACACAATACTTCAGCGGATTATACGTCATAACCGACACGCCTGGAGATGTCACAACCGTCCAACAAAAGATAGAGAGCTACTACGGTACGCAGGTTCGAGTGATGAACGCTGGCTCAATGCTATCAAGTGTTGAATCGATTACCTCGCAGATGACCGTGTTTCTTGGAAGCATAGGTGCCGTGTCCTTGTTTGTAGCCGCAGTTGGCATAACCAACACCATGTTCGTGTCGGTGATGGAGAGAACAAGGGAGATAGGCATCCTGAAAGCTTTGGGATACAGACCTAGGCAAATTATGGGAATGTTCCTTTCGGAGGCAATTCTAAGTGGCGTCGTTGGGGGAGTCGGAGGCACCATACTTGGCTATGCCCTGTCTTTCATCATAGGAGGTGCCCTACCTATGTCTGGCGGATTTGGTATGCAACGGCCCGGACAAACTACGAGCAGCACAACACTCACCCCTGTATTCACCCCTGAACTGATAGCCTTCTCGTTGCTTTTCCCAATCGGAATAGCAGTACTAGCGGGACTCTACCCAGCTTGGCGAGCATCAAGGATGAACGCAGTGGTCGCACTAAAGTACGAATAGGCAACTCTCGCAAGCACGCAACGGACTTGGGCGCTGGGACCGAGGATGTGGTTCTCCCTGAAGATGAATATGTTCGTGTCGATGAGAACCCGCACGGGGTCCTTCTAATCGAAAAGCCGGCGTGAGCTCGCTTGCTTCTGTCTTGAACTACACTATGCGTCTTTCTATCTGTTTGCACACAAGCAAGAAGAGTAGAGTGCTGGGCAAGGTATGCCCTCAAAGAACCGTCCAAGATAGACCTGAACGGCGACGATAGAAGGTTGGCTTGCCTGCATGCAAGTCTCCATGGACCCAGCGTTTCGTTGGCGCGATGAGTCATCGTGCACTAGCAGATGGAACTCATCTTGCACCTATGCTAGCTGTGGCTCAAACCGAGTGGGGACGCGACGAAGGCGTGCGAAGCTGGTTGAGCTAATGTCTAGCTGACTTCGTGCTTGCTCTCGGCTCAGCTTGGGCTGAGAATGTGCTCCGAATCCGCTTGGTTGAGAGTTCTAAACGCGAGTGTAAACCTATCCCG
>Ga0315280_10008284_pt1 | contig 13634 bp, 25 predicted proteins | sample YL17G06_40_MG_FD_203697 | JGI IMG/M metagenome (GOLD analysis project Ga0315280, IMG submission 203697) | Sediment microbial communities from Yellowstone Lake, YNP, Wyoming, USA - YL17G06_40 | ecosystem: Environmental > Aquatic > Freshwater > Lake > Sediment | place: USA: Wyoming | collected...
AAAGTTGGCAGACTTTGAATACTTCAATCGTCCCTGAATTGACAAACCTTTATTACACTGATGCAAGATTTGATTCAAGATTTGCTCTTTCTAACTTAGCTAATTTAGGAACAAAATCTCACACTTCTTTGACAGACATCGGAACAAACACTCATGCTCAGATTGATACTCATATAGCAAATTATCCGCCTGTCGGAACAATAATCATGTTCGGAGGTTCAACAGCACCGACTGGTTATTTGCTCTGTGATGGAGCAGCAATTAGCAGAACAACTTACGCTGCTTTGTTTGCTGTGATTGGCACTACATTCGGAGCAGGAGATGGCTCAACGACTTTTAATGTTCCAGATATGAGGGGGATTTTCCCTCGTGGAGCAGGAACTTCGGGTAAATTGACAAATGCAAATGGAGTTGCATTTTCAGGAACTCTTGGAACATATCAGAATGATAAAATGCAAGGGCATAAACATACTCAGAGATATCAGGTCATAAACAATAGGCAATCCGGAACTTACAATTGGTATTCTGTAACCAGCCCAACTACAAATGGAGGAGATACTACAGAGCCTGTTACTGACGGCGTGAATGGAGTTCCAAGAACAGGGGCAGAAACTAATCCTGCGAATTTGGCATTAAATTTCATAATAAAATACTGATAGAAACTTATTTATAATCCTCTTGATTCTAAAATCCATGGTTCAATTAACTCCTGAGCAGATGAAGCAGGTTGAGGAAGAACTTATAAAGAGAAAAGAATTGATAGGAACATTCCCGCCTGAAATTAAACAGAAGATTGACTCTCTCGGAGTTGAGCCGGGGAAGATTGAAATACAAATTCAGAAGAGAAACGGGCTCTTTGTGAATATAAAACAATAAACATGACAAACGGAGATAGAGTTTCAGCAGATTATCTTGCTTCACTGAAAGAAGCAGAAATTAGGAACTATGAAGTTCTTGCTGCTTTGGAAACAATCAGGGTCAACCAGTTTGTTCCTTTCAATTTAGTGAAGCTCAGAAGCGGAAGCAACAACGAGACTTCTCAATATGTAGAGTTTGATCCTTTTGAACCAGGTTTTATTTACATAATAACTTCAATCTGCGCAATGGACAACGATGACGCAGCTCATCAGATTAAAGTAGGAATCAAGGACGGAGCGACTTATTTTGTTTATGAATCTGCAACAGTCGCCAATGCAGGCGACAGCGTCGAGTATGTCGGCCAGCTGATGTGCAAGGAAACTGATGTGATATTTGCCGAATTCAGGAGTGTTGGAGCAAATGATGTCCTGAGAGTCTTTGTTAACGGATACAAAATCAAGGCATAGAAAAGCATATATAATTCTTATCACTTTTCATTTTTATGATTTACGATGTTGATGTTGAAGTTACTGCCGGAACAACAGAAGCTGCTCCAGTTAAAATAGACCTCAAAGTCTGGCGTGGAGTTATTCACCAGTTTGACTTGGTTTTTCCTTCTGGATGCGCAGGCCTTGTTTATACAAGATTAATGCACGGCTCTCATCCTGTGATTCCGAGCAATGCAGACCAAAAACTCTCTGGCGATGGAATTCAAATATCAGGAAAAGAATTTTATGACTTGAAGGATGAAACCAACACCTTGACAATCTATGCTTGGTCTCCAAATGCTTCTTATGACCACACAATAACTTGGCGTTTGTATGTTCTCGACGATAAATATCTGCTTCCAGTCGGAGCGACAGAAGGAATTTTAGAAAGCCTTAAAACCTTGGTTCTGCGTCCGATTGTTATTCAGCAGACAGCAGAAGGAACATAAACAATGGCAGGCGATAGAAAAGATTACACAGGCATCATTGAAATTAAAGATGTTGAAGTTTTAAACACAGGACTTGCAACTCTTGGATTTAATACTCCCAGAAGCAATCAAACACCTTTCAGTATATGTCATGAAGTTGCTGTGGCTCAGACCTGGGAAACAATTAAAACAGTTACAACAGGAAAAACAGCTTATGTTACTCAGGTGATTTTTGCTTGTATAGGCGGACTTTCTGAGGAACACTATATTGGACATAATAGTTCTGCTGATTTGGCAATAGCAGCAGGGGCAGTTGCCACTGTTGTTATTACATTAGCGACGCCGATTAAATATTCATCAGGAACAAACATACAAGGCTATGGTCAATCGATAAATGATTGCATAACAATAGTTGGGTGGGAAGAATGAAAATAAAATCTATATTAGCAAAGAACGATGAAGTTTTGGTTTGTTTAGATGGATATCCTGATATGGTTTTCTGTTTTAATAGTGATTCTTTCTCTACAAAGGATGAACTAATTCGTTTGATAGAAAATAAAGTCAATGAAGTTGAAGCTAAGAAAGCAAGAAATCTCTCTGCCGAAGAAAAAATCAGGAACTTAGGTTTGCTTAGTTTAGTCGATACTGAAATACAAATCAGCAAAAACATTTAAATAATCCTTTCCCTGTTTTTTTCTATGGATTATCTTTTATTCCTGCTCTTTGGAGCAATGGGCGGATTTATAAGAAGTCTTATCGGAGGATATAAAAATTCTTTGAATGTCGGAGCTGGGAAAAAGCTTGAATGGGGAAAAATGCTGTTTAACATTCTTGTGTCAACAGCTGTAGGGGCTTTTGTTGGATTTCTAGTTGATCAAAACTTGATAACAGCAGCATGTGCCGGGTATGCAGGACTCGATATTATTGAGTCATGTGTCAAACTAGTTAAGAAATAATCGTTGTTTAAGAAAATGATAGCTAATCACTCTGAAGGATGTTATATATGCGGTTCTTGGGAAAATTTAGATGTTCATCATGTTATACCAAGAAAGCATGGCGGAGCTTTGATTAAGGGAAATACGGTTCTGTTATGTAGAAAATGTCATAAAGACATAGAAAGAGGGAATTCTTATAATATTCATGAAGTTGCTGCTCGGTGTGCCATGAGGGCTGTGGAAGTCTTGCATAAAAGGCTTAAGAAAGAGGGTTTAGATTTAGGTGAGTAATTTTTCATTTCTTTAGAGAAAATCGATTGTAGATGGGTTTCCGCCTTAAAATCAACTATTCTAAAAGAAATCACTCAAAAACAGCTCCGCAAATCTGACAGGTTGCTGCAGTTTGAGGATTATAAGCATAACAAACTGGGCATTGTTTCTGAGGTATAGAAATAACCTCTCCACTTTCAGTCAAAACTGATTCACTTCCTTGCTCTGTTCCTAAATATGACACAGCCCAGTCTGTCTCATTCAAAACATATCTTATGAGAGCATACAAGTCGTTTGTGAGAACTACCTGCCTTCTTGAGAACTCAACAACAAAATCATAATCCTTTGCCAAGAATCTTTTTAAGAATTCTTCCTGCTCTGCGAGTTTTCCGTATCCGAGCAAATACTTGCCCCAGTCATCTAGCGTTCCTGTCTTGCTTGGGAAATAAACAAAGCCTTCCTGAACTTGGTCTAAAATCTGCTTTATATCACGCTGAGCAATATTTGCCCATTTAGGAGCTTTTCTTCTGTAATACAAAGCCCTGCTGAACAGGAACCTGTGGTCAAAGGAAATCTTAAATCCAACAAGACGAGTAAAATCCTGAGTGTCAAACCAGTCGAGGAAATCATTTACCAAGGCTTCCTCGTCCTCATCAAACATAACAACTGCTTCGGGCTGTGCCTGAGATGTGTCTACATAAGCAATGCTTACGATTCTTCCGTTCCAGGGATCAACGTCAGTCGTTTCTATGTTTATCACCAATTCTTTTTCAGGCGTTGGCTGTGGAGTAGGCAAAGGAGCCATTTCAACTGTTATCGGAATCAAGTTATCGTAATCACTCGGAGTTGTGACTGGCGCTGCTGGCTCTTTGAATGTCGAATCAATTATCCATTCATCAGGAACGCTCACAGGTTCCATTTCTATGGTCATTTGTTGTTCTGGTTCTGTCATGTTATTCAGGTAACGGAGGCGTGTTTATTTCAACTTCAGCGGTTTGATAGCCCCATTTCTCCAACCGCAAAATGTATCTGCTTTCAGGATAAAGATAAACTGACCAAGGAGTGTAATGCCCGATTGCTGCTCCGTCAATAAAGATTGCTGCATGCAGGACTTCTCCTGTGTCTTTGGCGACTGCATTTATTGAATATTTCCAAGCGTTGTAAGTTTTTTTGTAAGGCTCCATTGGAACTGTGATTTCTTCTGCCGGCGCTGTTGGAGCAGGCTGGACTTCAGGCTCAGGGCTTTCAGTCGGAACTGCTCCAGGAACAGAAGGAGTTGGATATTCTGGTTTTTGTGAAAGCTGTGTGCTCACGACATAAGTTTCTCCTGCTTTTACGTAAGCTGTCGCATACTTGTCATAAAATCCTTCTTTTGATGCTTTTATTGTGTAAACTCCCGAAGGAATTTCGTAATCGCCTGATTCTGTTATTGAAGAAATACCTGCAACAGAAACAGCTGCATTCTCTGGGATGACTCTTATTGAAAGAATTCCTGCTGCTTCTTTTTCAGGAGCTGGAATTGGTGTAAGAATTACAGAGACATTTGAAACTTCTCCAGGAGTGATAACTGCTGTTGCTGTTTTTGAATAAAATCCTTCTTTTGACACGTTTATCGTGTATGTTCCTTTGTCAAGTTCGTAATTCCCCATTTTCTTGATTTCAGGATGGCCTGCGATTGAAACGTCTGCGTCATTCGGCTCAACAACTAATTTCAAAGTTCCTTTTCCTGCGCTAGGCTGGGCAATCGGATTTATCACAGCCTTGACTTCAATTGTTTCGCCTTTCTTGACCAAGACATCTTCTTCATATTCTGTATACTGAAATTTGGTGACCAAGACATGATAATATCTTGCTGCAAGTGACGCTTCATAAGGAACAATTCCTTTCTTCGTTCCGTCGATGTAGACATCTGCTCCTGAGACATTTGCAGTGACTTTGAGTGTTCCGACTTGCTCTTCTGCCTGAATTTGGGAGATCATCGTGTCCATAGCTCTCCTGTCTTCTTCTAATTTCGCAGCAGACGCTTCAAAGTATTCCCTGCACGCAGCAACTACATTCACGACAGGAATTGCTCCGATAACTTTTTCCCAGAATGTTCTATTAAGAATGTCCTCTTTCATAGCAAAGAGTTTTTTCATTCCTTCAATATCTTTGTTTTGCTGTGCTGTCCTGATTGCCATGTCTATTGTTTGTAATGCTTCTTCTCTAAGGAAATTTGCGAATGGGTAACTTCCAACTACTGCAAGGATTGCTCCGACGACTTCTACAATTCCAAGAATAATCGTAAGAACAGCAACTGGCGATGCAGGAGTTATTACAGCCTGCCTCAAAAGAGAAAGAACTGCTCCGGCATTTTTTTCATACAAAGCAGTATCTAAATCCTTGTAAATTTGTAATCCAGCTCCTTTCAATGTTGCAGGCGGTGAAGGAAGAACTTTATATTCTTTCTCGGCAACAATCGGCGGAAGAACAATGCCTTCAGGGGGAATTGAAGGGACAACAGAAACAATCTTTGCTGAAACAACAGGAGCAGGAGCTGGGGCAGGAGCTGGTTCAGAAGGAATTGAAGGGATGACAGAGACAATTTCTGCATTTACAACAGCTGGGGCAGGAGCTGGTTCAGAAGGAATTGAAGGAACGAGAGAGATGATTTCTGCGCTTATGACTGAAGGAGCAGGAGCCGGCTCTGCAGGAATTGACGTCGAGACATTAGTTATTCTTGCATCGATGTATGTCTCTGCTGGAATGCTTTTTGAAATTCCTGTTATTTGGGCGTTGACAACCATAACCTTAATTTAGAGATATAAACTTAATAATTCTTTCTATGAAACAGAGAAAGCATTTGCAACAACAGAATCATCAAGCCTTCCTGAAGGAACACCGCCGCTTTGTGAAGTCCACACAGCAGCAATCATTGAATAATAGCCTTTAGGCGCTCCTGAAGGAACAGTCCAAGAGAATCCCCTGCTACTCGTTGACCCAACACCCAGAGTCAGGCTTTGCAAAGGAAGGTCATAATCCCTGCCTGTTGAAACGTGCCTTATTGTAAATCCGACGGGAAATGTGTGAGACTCTGTTCCCGTATTCTTGACTGTTACAGTCGCTGTGACAGTTTGTCCTTCTTTTACCATGCTAAGACTTATGTTTCTGCACTTTTAATATTTTTGCATTTAGCGGCTTATTTCGCTTCCTTGACAATACGCTCAGCTTTTTCTTTAATAAGCGCCTCGCCTTTCTGCACGATTGTCTTAGGTTTTTCAACAGGTTCATCATTATCTGCCATACTCTAATCAGAACTTTTCCCTTTTTATAATTAACTTTTTTCCTTGCTCCGCAGGAAGAGAAAGAATGTTAACAATTTTTTGTGCGTTATTTAGAGTTTGTTATTTGATTGGATGATTGTTGTTATTTGATTGGAAGTTTATTGTTTGTATGTTTGAAGTTTGCTGTCTTTGTTTGTAGACGTCATTCGCTTTGCTCATTCGTCCTCTTCGCTTCTTTCCTCTTCCCCGCGCGCTTTAGCGCGCGAAGGATTGAGCGCGCAATATGCTCTTTCCCCTTCCAATTCTATTTGGACGGTGTTCCGCGCCGAGCGAAGCGAGGCGCGGTAATCAATAACCGCAACAACCGAGAGCGAGGCATCGATGCCTCGCGTCAACAGTTGCGGTCAATCTGACACCAAACATTCTCCGCACAGCCGAGAGAAATCCATCGATGGATTTCGTCAACAGTGCGGACTATTTGCATCCTGCTCCGCTCCGCTCCGCAGTGCGCCCAATTTCACTGGATGAACACTTCGTGTGGAATATATACTTTATAAAAGATACATTAGAAAATATGCTATACCGAGCGAACGAAGTGAGCGAGGATAGGGGACATAGAATTTTCTTAAGAAACATCTAAAAACTTCTGTGACTGTCAAATTTCATGCAAAAGCTCAGGCTCGATGACTTGGAGTATGACGAGGAAATCTGCGTCTATGACTGCTCTTTCTGCGACAGATTCAATTACAATTGTCCTGGCTATAAACCTCTAAGAGAAGAATATTCGGCGAGGATTTTCAAAGAAATAGCAAAAAAAAAGAGGAAGGGCGTTTAGCCCTTCTGTTCCATTGGCGGAACTTTATAATAAACAACAGCGTCGTAATATCTTGCTCCGTCTCTTTCCTTTGGAAAGATTTGAGTAGCGATTACAAACTTGTCTTTGAAGAAGTCATTAAGCACTTTCATAAGAGTTCTTAATTCATAGCCTTCAAAGGCTTCAACCTGATTTCTCCAGTGCTGATTGTCTTCACTCATTTTCATCACTCTCGGCTTGCTGCCTTTGAGCGAGTTCATTCCCGTAAACAGCTTCATTTGAAGGTTTGTTTTCAATCAGCTTTACAGGAAGCACTTTATCTCTTAAATTCAACGCGCACAAATCGCATACCCAAACTCTAGTATGCTTTTCAGTGTTTTCTTCAAATCTCTCGACATTCTTTCTTGAACCGCAGTAAGCACACTTTTTGTATGCTCTGTGTTTCTTGTTTAAGAAATGTCTTCTAAATTTCAAAGCAGCCAATACGAAGTCAATCAATATTGAAGCATCGTATCTCGTGACTACCTGATTTTGAAGAACACCGCTTAATTGCCTGTATTCTCTATCAGATAACTTTGAGCTTCGCAGAATCTTTGCTATCAGAATCTGCTGGTCAGCAGTAACTTCTTTAAATCCATTACTTGTTTCAGTTTCCATTCTTCTTCTCGATTTCAGCAATATCATGCTCTATTCCCTGGATAACATCCCAGAGAAATTCATGAGCAAAAGCTGATATTGACTTTGAATCATTTTCGCATAGATTTCTTAGATCTATAACGACCGAAGAAAGAATGTCTTTATAAGTTTCCATTGTCACCGAGCACCTCCTTTCAATTGTATGAGCGGAATGTTTGTTTTTCATGCACTGAAGCATAGCGAAAAGGAGTGGCTTTTATGTTTTACAATTCCCTCGTGAAACGAGCTGGAATTGCCTGCTCCGAAGGAGTAAAACTTAAATGCTTAACTCCGTGTGCATAAAAGAAAAACAAATATGGAGCGAAGTATTGAAAAAAACAGAGGTGCGAGGTGGAAACTGAAGAAACTTAATAAAATACACAACTCCCTGGTGACGATAAATCTTTAAATAAAAGTGGTGCTTGAAATAATTAAGACCAAAAAAACTGGATTCTTGATTGTAGGACAAATGTATGTTTTGGTCTAGAAGTAAGAGTAGAGAAATGTATAATTAATTAATTAATTAATTAAGTAATGTACTGTACTATTTCTCTTTTGGTTCTTTTCTCTTTACACAGAAAACAGCCCTCTTTTCCACTTTTTAATTATCTTCTTCATTATAGAAATATTTAAATACTATTATTCTTATCATAACTTATGAAGAAAACCATAACAATTTCTATTGATACTGACTTATACGAGGAATTAAAAAATAAGAACATTAATGTCAGCGGGACTTTGAATGATTATGCTCGTGAACTTCTAAAACCAAAAAAAGCAGATTTTGTTAAAGAGGATTTGACCCTACAGATTGTTTCCTTCGGCAAAAACCTTGGCTTGACTCCTGAAATGTCTGTTTTCACTCACGAAAATCTTGATAAAGATGCTCCTTCAATTTGGAAGAATTTTAAGGAAATTTATAAACCTGCTTTCAATCTCTATGATTACATGGACATCAGGAAAAAGTTTGCAGACAGATTTCTTAAGCATGATGACACATTAAAGCCTGAGCAAAGAATTCCCGCTGCAGAAATTCTCGCAAAGGAAGATCTTGCTCATGATGAAATATTGGAGGATTTGCACAAATGAACGGACAAGCACCGCAGCGTAAGGAATGGCCTGATGTTGTCGAGGACTTGAAAGTCGCGATTCACAACACAGAAGTCAGTCTTGAATTATTGAAAGCTCAGCTGAAAAGAGCTGAGGAACATGCAAGGGGGAAATAATGAAAACAGAATTTAAAGATTTGAGCACATGGTTGAAAGTCGCAATCGTCTGGACTTATATCCAGCTTGGTGCGTCTGCTCTCATGCTGCTCATTTGGGCTATCATAGGGCTAACATTTTTAAGTTAGATTTCCTATTCAAGCATTTAAAGTAATCGCAATGGAAGGGGTTTGGGAAACAATGCTCGAGCGTCCAAGTTCGAATCTTGGCCCTTCCAACGCCATACTCAGATAAAGGGAAATAAACTGAGGTCCGTTTGCCGAGGACGTTGCGAATTCCTGGTATACCTGACTTAAAAGGTCGTGGCGGCCTACGCAGAAAATCGGCTATTCATACTCACGGGCAGGTTAGTTGTTCCATTTTGCTTAACCTCAAAGTGTTGTCCTTTCCTGCCCGTTGTGCCTCAGACATAAGTCAGGAGGAGTCAATTAAATTCAGTCGCGAGACAGGAGAGAAAAGAACATGACAGAAACGCAGCCAAACCTTGACAGTTGGGACGATTTTCTTGGCAATTTCTTCAAAGCAGAAATGGTTAAGACATGGCCTGCACTGACTGTTGTTACCTATGTCGTCGGGAAATTTGATGAAGAAGACAAAGCTCACATCATCTATGACCTGACATACAACAACAGAAAATACAAGTGGGAGCCAAACAAAAGCAATGTTGAAATCATACGAAAGCTTGGAGTTGTTTCACCAAGAGGGCTTGTTGGAAAAAAAGTCTATTTCAAGCAAGTGATGAACTTTAACCCTCAGATAAAAAAGAAAGTTCCGAGCCTTGAAATCGAGAAGATAGAGTAATTACTTGCTCTTTTTCTTTCTCTTATTCTTTATTTTTATTTTTTCTATGTTAATTCTTTTTATTAGAAATCTAAGCAGTCCCTCTGTATCCGGTTTCTTTTTTATCATTGAACATCTCAATCAATTCTTCATAAGAAATATCCGGGATTCCATCTTGGTTTAAATCAAGAAAAATCTCATCGCTTTCTATTTGTCCATTCTTGTTCTTGTCCCACCAGTAAAAATCAGGAACTCCGTTTTTGTCAACATCAAACACATAAACTTCTGCTCCTTGGGGGATATATTTAAACCGGTCTTTTTCAAATCCAAAAGCAGGAGCAATTGAAATTCCGGCGAACAATAATGCTAATAATGTTTTTTTCATAAGCAATACAGAACAATAACTTTTATTTAAATCTATTTCCAATCTTGCGGTTTGTAAACTTCATAAGTAATTCCTTTCTTGCTGCAAATCTGGGCTATTCCAGCGTCGAGAACTGGCGAAAGCAGAACAAGTTTGACTGGCCAGCTGTGATAACTTGAAAATTCAGGAGTCACATAGAACAAGTCTTTGTATCCTTCTAATTGTCCGATTGTTCCCAAATCAGGCCTGAGTTTAGATTCAACAATCCAGACAATTCCGTCCTCGAGGAAAATTGCATCAGCCCATCTCATCAAAACTGAATACATTTTTGCTTCTGCTGGATTTGCAGGAATTCCAAGACGCACTCTTTTCCACTGCGTTGATGTCCTGTGAAATTCCGCAAGCCATCGCGTCAATAAGACTGATTCTTTTTGTTGCACCATGTTATTCAAAATCTAACTCTTCTGTTGTTTTTAAATCTTCGATTGTTTCAGAATATCCGCAGAGTTCGCATAACCATAAGTCGCACAGCTTGCTCCATTCCATCATTGCTCCACAATAAGGACATTTTTTATTTTGTCCTTTCATAACCTTTCCAGCGATTGTTTTATTTTTTCTTTCCACTTTAAATAAACAGGTCCTTCTTTAGTTTTCATCTGCTGTCTTGCTGACAAAACTTTTTCACTCGCACATTTTGGGCAGAGACCATGTGAAGAAATATACCAAGATTTCTTATGACAGATTTTGCAGGTTTCTAAAATTCTCTTTTTTGTAATTGCACGCATAATACAGATTAGCACCTACTCTTTAAATAAATTTCTAATTTCCTTATATAAATTATTTGTTTAATAACTGGATGGAGTAGTCTCTACTTAGTAACAAAAACTATATAAAGTTTAAAAATTACTATTTTTGATATGGTGAAAATTAAATCAGCTGCACAAATTGATGCAAACTACAAGGCTGCAATAGGCAGAGTTCCTGCTGCATACAAAGCAGGAGTTCAGGGAACTACTGACTGGCAGGAAAAAGCGAGTTCTGCTGCTGCTGAAGATTTATGGAAGACAAAGATTGCTGAAGCTGCTGCTGCAAACAGGCGACAGAAAGCTGTTGCTGCTGTTTCAAATGCAGAATGGCAGGGCAAGGCTGCAAATGTTGGTGCTGCAAGAATCGGTCAGGGAATGACCGCAAATGCAGACAAGAGAACAAGAAACCATGAACCTTACAGAAGTGCGATTGAGGGAACTCAATTACCAGCAAGAAGTGCGGACCCAATGGCAAACGTTGACCAGAGAGTCAAGCCGATTGTCAAGGCTCTTGTAGACACCAAGAAATCAATAAAAGGCTGAGTAACTTAAAATGGCTAAGGTTCAGTATGTTTACATTAAAAGAAAGCAATCAGAAACAGGTCAGACTGGAACAGTCACTTACGACCTTCCTGAAAGGGGAGTTATTTCTGAAGTAGTTGTGAGGGCTTATTCTACTCCAACTGCTTCAACAGACCCTGCTTTGCCTTTGAATGATGCAATCACCAAGATAGAAATTGTTGACGGAGCAACAGTAATTAAGAGTTTGACTGGAAATCAGGCTCATGCTTTAGAGATGATTCACGGAAACCATGCGAGAGTTTCAACAGAATTAAATAAAAATAGCGCTGAAGGTTACGATGATTTCGTTCTTATCCTCGGAAAGAACGTCAATGGAGTTGATTATGCTCCTGATTTCTCAAAGTTCGCTAATCCTCAAATAAAAATCTCTTGGGATTATTCATTGACCACAGGAGTCAGGGGAGCAACTTTTGACGCTGATGCGTCTCCAGCAATGAAGTTCACTGTTTTCTGCAAGGTTATCAGGGAAGGCGGAAAATACACTCATGGTTACGTTAAAAGCTCTGAAATCTTGACATGGACACAGGCAGTGTCTACTACAAAGCAGATAGAAATTCCTCGTGGACAGAAGCTTTTAGGAATAGGTCTTGAAGGCGGTTGGGATTCTCTTGATTTCACAGAGGACTTTGAGCAGATTAAGCTTGACTTCGATAACGGAGCATGGATTCCATTAGACCTTTACGAAGAAGAAGTCATCAGGTTTCAGGAGTTGGTCTTTGGTGACCCATTCGAGTTGACGTTCAGGGCTGATGTTATTGACGGTGTTGAGATTGACAGCCACATGGGTTATGTTGGAAGTGTTAACATTGTTGCTCCAACGATTGTGGGCGGAACTGCAAGCGCTTATGACATGAGATGGCCAACTGCTTCAACAATGGGAGTTGAGGAAGTCAATGCTACTGACAGCATTGGTGCTGCATATACAACATACTCTCAAGGAACTTTCTATGTTAAAGGCTATTGCCCTTACGGAATGTGGTATTGTCCAATGAGCGCATTGCTCGACGGTGAGGGTGATTTGATTGACACTTCAAAATACGGAAGAATAGTCGTTCAGACTGTTTCAGGATCAAGCGCGTCAACATCACAGACTCCTTCTCTAATTGCCGAATATCTCGTTACTTAGAGCTAAGCAAGTTTTATAAGTCATAATTTCCTTGCTTGTCCTATGCAGATTTATTTTCTTACTCGAGGGCATTACGACCAGGTTAACAGGTTCATCAACGACCTTCTCGCACAGAAGTATGACAGGGAATACAAAGGCAAGGGGAAATTCAAGATTGGCTGGCATGTCCGTCCGATACAATTGTGGGAAATCGCAGTCCCTCGTGAAGAAATGGACAAGGTTTTAGGAACACTCGAAGGATCTGCTCATGACAACATTCCTTCATCTTTGATGTGGGCTTTTAGAAAAGCCTTGAAATTAAAGCCTGTCAATAGAGTTATCTCTCCGACTTTTCTCGCAAACAAGGGTGCTGTTCAGGTTGTCGTGATTGGATACAGGGAAGACAGAACAGATGAGAATTTTGGATTGGAAGTAATCTAAAAGCATAAATATTTATACATATTCTTTTTTGTATGTTTAATCCAAGGTTTAGAGGAGGATTTTCAGTGTTTCCTGCTGTTATCACTCCAGCACACATTTACATGGCATTCGCACCCGCAACCGCAAAATATGTTTTAAAAGAACTCAACATTTCTTTACCTAACGGTGTCTTATTCGACGATGAATTTGCTCTGAAAGACACTGATGATTTGGCAGAAGGTTCTTCTAATTTCTATTACACTGATGCAAGAGTTCTTGCAATTGCAGAGCCGATAATAACAGCTGGGACTTCTGCTCAATATTGGAGAGGCGATAAAAGTTGGCAGACTTTGAATACTTCAATCGTCCCTGAATTGACAAACCTTTATTACACTGATGCAAGATTTGATTCAAGATTTGCTCTTTCTAACTTAGCTAATTTAGGAACAAAATCTCACACTTCCCTGACAGACATCGGAACAAACACTCATGCTCAGATTGATACTCATATAGCAAATTATCCGCCTGTCGGAACAATAATCATGTTCGGCGGTGCAGCAGCACCGACTGGTTATTTGCTCTGTGATGGGGCAGCAATTAGCAGAACAACTTACGCTGCT
>Ga0315280_10008287_pt1 | contig 13629 bp, 17 predicted proteins | sample YL17G06_40_MG_FD_203697 | JGI IMG/M metagenome (GOLD analysis project Ga0315280, IMG submission 203697) | Sediment microbial communities from Yellowstone Lake, YNP, Wyoming, USA - YL17G06_40 | ecosystem: Environmental > Aquatic > Freshwater > Lake > Sediment | place: USA: Wyoming | collected...
CCTGCCTTCCCAGAAAGAGGTTCTTGCATTGATCGAATCAGACGAATACCGCAAGGAAAAACCTAAGGGGTGGGATAGACCTGATCCTATCGAAAAGGATTTCTACCAGATATACTTTGAGCGCTATGGGGCCGCAGATTCTTTTGATTTCGACAAAATCCTTAAATACCATTCGGCAAACCATGCCAACTTTCTTAATCCGAAATTTTTTATCATTCTGAACGAGGCAAGGGTTCCCTATTCCATAGCGGATACCATCCATGTCTGTTCTTCCTGTCTGGAATTTTTCCACATTCTTGGGAAGCAATGGCCGGTGAAGTATGTCGTCCCCTGCATTGGCGCGGTTAAATTTGCTGGCCTTCCAATGAACCATTATTTTGAAGTCAAAGCGCAAGAAACGCAAGGATAACATGACCCAGAAGATAAAGGCCCAGGGGGGCGTCATTACCAAGGAGATGGCAATTGTCGCAAGAGAAGAAGAAGTCTCATCTGAATGGCTTCGGGAAGACATTGCTTCAGGCCGGATCGTTATTCCAGCCAACCGAAATCATAAGGGTCTTCATCCCATAGGCATTGGGGAGGGGCTTCGGATCAAGGTGAATACGAACCTCGGAACTTCCTCAGACCATATAGACTTGGAAGAGGAGTTAAAGAAACTTAAAGTTTCCATTCAGGCAGGAACCGACACGGTTATGGACCTAAGTACCGGTGGAGACTTGGAAGCCATTCGAAGAGAGATTCTAAAATCTGCGTCCATTCCGCTGGGAACTGTTCCCATCTACCAGGCAGCAGTTGAAGCAGCCAGGAGGAAGAAGGCTTTAGCCAACATGATGGCAGAGGGCCTTTTCGAAGTGATCGAACGGCAGGCAGAAGATGGTGTTGATTTCATGACGGTCCACTGTGGTGTGACTCGTAGTCCGTTAGAACGTCTGAGGCGAGATCATCGACTCATGGGAGTAGTCAGCCGGGGAGGATCCTTACTTATCGAATGGATGATTTACACTGACAAAGAAAACCCACTTTATGAACAATTTGACCGGCTCTTAGAGATCGCCAAAAAGTATGATGTGACCCTGAGCCTTGGAGATGGATTAAGACCGGGCTGCCTGGCTGATGCGACTGATAGACCACAGGTTGAAGAGACAATTATCCTTGGGGAATTGACGGAAAGGGCATGGGCCGAGGGCGTCCAGGTCATGATCGAGGGCCCCGGCCATGTGCCTCTTGACCAGATTGAGGCCAACGTCCTTTTGGAAAAAAGGTTGTGCAAGGGCGCTCCGTTCTATGTGCTTGGACCATTGGTGACGGATATTACTCCCGGATATGACCACATCGCCTGTGCCATAGGGGGAGCCATTGCGGGAAAGGCAGGAGCAGATTTCTTGTGCTATGTAACGCCCTCCGAACATTTGAGGTTGCCTTCCATCGACGATGTCAAAGAAGGAGTGATCGCCACACGTATTGCGGCCCACGCTGCAGATCTCGCCCGTGGAAACAAGAGGGCCTTCCAGATGGACCTGGAGATGTCAAAGGCCCGGAAGGAGTTTGACTGGGAGAAGCAAATTGAACTTTCCATCGATCCGGTGAAGGCGAAACTCTATCACGAAGGAGGGAAATCCACCGAGAAAGACAGATGCACCATGTGTGGGGAATTCTGCGCCATCAAGAAAGTGAAGGATTTTTTCCAAGATTATTGAAATTAGACGCAGGGTCTTTCTGTTTTGGCCATAAGGACAGGATTGGGATTATCTACGAGGGTTTTCATGAAGACCGGGGGCCGTTAACTCAGGAGGTAGAGTATCTGCCTTTTAAGCAGAGAGTCGTGGGTTCGAGTCCCGCACGGCCCACTATTCTATGAAATGGAATAAAGATCCAGTCGTAGATGAAAATGGTATGCATTGATCTGAACCCCAATCTGTCAAGTTGTATTGAAATGCTATCTAAAAAAGAATATGAACGGACCCTCAATCTCCTTCTTAAAGAAAGAGATATAGATGAAGGGCTTGGGGAGAGACTTGAAGTCTTGAGGTTGTTTCTGGAGTCAGCAGATTTTGGTCACCTTAGAAGCCAATACGAAGGATATCTCACAGAGGGAAAGAAGGTCACATTCCTGATTTTTCCCGAAGAGGGGAAAGTGAGCTATAAGCTGATAGTGGAATGATATACCGTTGCAACAAGCCGATCTGACAAAACGCTTTTCACTTTTTTCAGTCTTTGCAAGGAGGATTTTAAATGCCTATTTATGAATACCGATGTAATGAGTGTGGGACTATCTCAGAATTTTTGGTGGGGATAGGATCAAAAAGTAAATCTCTTTCATGCAAACAGTGTGGGAGCCCACAACTGGAGAAGATGATCTCCGTTTCTCATCCTTTGAAAGGCGAGAAAAGAGCACCTGGGCACACCTGTTGCGGAAGAGAGGAAAGATGTTCGACTCCCCCTTGCTCCACAGGAAGTGGATGCAGACGGGATTAAATTCTTGTAAAGAATTTAATCTATCCTTCTCTTCCCTGAGTGAGATAGGGTGTTGATAACAAAAAGGAGGGAAAGGCAAGATGAAGGTCAACATCGAGATAGCAGGATTACCCCTTTATAAGACCTTTAGGAAAAACAAGAAGATTGAATTCGAATTCCCTGGTAAGACCTTAAAGGAATTGATCGACTCCCTGGTAAGAAAATTTGGGTTCGAAGTGAAAAAGTTCCTTTTGGATAAAAACGGAGATATCGATATAGACATTCGGGTACTCCTTAATGGAGCAACCTATCTGTCTGAAAACCGTATGCAAACATCCTTAAATGATGGAGATACACTCCTCTTTAAGGCACCCTCCTGAGGATAGCAAGGCAGCCAGGATGGTTGTTCGAAAAAAAGCTTTTGAGATGAAAGGATTCCAGATGGGAAATCTATCTGATTTTGTCGTTCCTTGGATGAAGGATGTCAAACCCTATCCTGTGGACGATGTGAATATGGCCTGGGATCATCCTGAATTTCGCAGGATGTTTTTGAACGAAAATCCATATCCTCCTTCCGCGGCAGTGCTAAAGGCGATCTTTGATGCAGCAAAAAATGGGAATCGATATCCCGGGGACGGGCCCAAACTTCGCGCTGAGATAGCTAAAAAATACCAACTCGATCCTGACAATGTCTTCCTGGGAAACGGTTCCTCCGAAATTATCGAAATGGTGATGAGGGTATTTGTAGCCCCGGGTGATCAAGTTATCATTCCAAATCCAACTTTTAGTTTGTTCGAATCCAGAGCAACCATCATCGGGGGAAAAGTGATTAAAGTGGATCAAAAAGAGAACCTTCAATATGATACGAATGCCATCCTGAATGCCATCACTCCCAGGACCAAGGTTATCATCATTTGTACACCTAACAATCCTACAGGTGACTTCATCCCTGATGAAGACCTTATTCGAATTCTCAAAAATGGAATTCCCACACTGGTCGATGAAGCCTATCTCGAATATCATCCAGAACATCTTTCAAAAGTCCCATTAATCAAAGATTATCCCAACGCCATCATCTCTCATACATTCTCAAAGGCTTTTGGATTAGCTGGAATTCGTATTGGTTTCTGCCTGGCTGATAAAGAGGTGATTCGATTTTTTAAAAAAATGCAGATGCCTTGGAGTGTCAGTCTGATGGCCCTCGCCGCTGCCTATGCAGCCTGGGGCGATGGCGGTATGTTGAAAGAAAAAATAGGGAACAACAATCGTGAAATGGAATATCTTTCCCAAGAATTGAATAAGATGGACGGGGTAAAAGCCTACTTTTCGTACGGGAACTACATTCTCGTCGATATCACAGAAACGGATTGTGATCCCCAGGAAGTGGTTCATTCCTTGTTGGAAAAGAGGGTGATGATTAAAACCGTGAAAGGTTTCAAGAATAGAAAATTCATCCGGGTTACTCTTGGGACGGGTGAAGAAAATGCCTTTTGTGTCGAATCCCTCAAGCAGATCCTGCAGCACAGAAATGCCCGATAGAGGAGAGGCTGATCAGAAATGAATCTTAAACCCATAGGAATCATTCACTCCCCGTATAAGAACAGGAAGGAATGCCCGCCCCAGGGTCGTGAAGAGATTTGCTGGATTGAGGTATCGGAACAATATGCAGAAGGCCTAAAGGATGTCGATGGGTTTTCTCATATGATCTTACTCTACGGGCTAAATCAATCCAAGAATTTCGATCTCTTGGTGAAGACTCCCTGGGATTCTGAGCCCCATGGCGTATTTGCGACTCGCTCCCCAAACAGGCCAAATCCTATAGGTTTTTCAGTGGTCGAGTTGGTCGAAATAAATGGAAACAGGCTGAAGGTAAAAGGATTAGATGCTCTGGAGGGAACTCCTCTTCTGGATATAAAACCCTATCTGCCTGAAATTGACTCAAAGACGAATGTCAGAGTTGGATGGGTTAAGGAAACGGATTTTTCAAAAGTTTATGGGAAATCTCTCAAGGAGTTAAAACATGTCCAATGATTTTGAAAAGAGGGTAAACGAGCTTCAGGAATCCATCATGGAAGATGCCAGAAAGATCTATTCTGAAAAGGTGATCGAACGATGGTTAAATCCAAGGAACTTAGGAAAGATCAGGAACCCGGATGGTTTTGCAAAGATTAAAGGCCCCTGTGGGGACACGATGCAGATTTCCTTCAAGGTCAAGGACGGGAGACTTTCAAAAATTAAATTCATGACGGATGGATGTGCCTCCAGCATAGCCGCAGGGAGTATGGCCGCAGAATTGGCTCAAGGGAAGAAGATTGAAGAGGCGGCGGAAATAAGCCAACAGATGATATTGGAGGCTTTAAAAGGTTTGCCTGAAGAGAGTGTCCATTGTGCTCTTCTGGCTTCAAATACCCTAAAAGAAGCTATCAAAAACTACTTCGATTCTAAAAGAAACGATCCTGTTGAACAACGGAATAAGGAATAATGGAGAATTATAAGGTTCGATACAAGAATTCTAAATTTTCTAACGAGAAAGTTGAACTGGATGGTAAATCTTTTATTCATTGTGAATTCGAAAACTGCATCATTATCCTTGAAAAGGGAGAGGCAGAAGTTTCCGGAAGCAGTTTCAAAAACTGCAAATTGATGCTTAGAGGGAATGCTTATACCGTGGGGAAGCTCATTAAATTCTTCACAGGGAAGAGCCCTTTAAAGGTTCTTGATATGGAAGAGCCATTATTTGAAAAGGTGGAACGCCCGATGCAAAAATTCACAAACCTAAATCCGCAAGAAATCTCAGCTGCAGATGAGAAAAGGAGGTAAAAGAGCATGTTGTCAAAGATACCAATAAGTCTTGAGAGCGTGGGAAAAGAAGACATGGACAAAGAAATACTAAGAACGGGGATCATGGCGGAGTTGGATGCTGTAAACCTGTACGAACAAATGGCGACCATGACCAAAGATAATGACATTAAAAAGATCTTCCTCGATATAGCGAAGGAAGAGAAAACCCATGTCGGAGAATTCTTCACGCTGCTGATGAGAAGAGATCATGAGCAAGAAGCAGAGTTAGAAGAGGGTAAAAAAGAGGTTGAAGAGTTGATAGGGGAATAGGAACGAGTGGGGCCGGATATGATTAAGGGGAGAGATCAAAATGCCGATCTATGAGTATGAATGCCGAAGTTGTAAGGAAAGATTCGAAGTTTTGCAAAAGATGAATGAGGATAACAGCCATCTTCGGTGTCCCAAGTGTCAAGCCGAAAGGCCACAGAGGGTTTTATCTCTTTTTAGCTCAGGCTCTGTCAAATCTTCTGACGGATGTTCAACCGGATCCACCTGAGCAATCAATTAGGAGGTCGTGTACCTCTTGAGGGAGTTCAAAAGTGCTTCAGAAAGATTATTACAAGATGTTGGGACTCAATCGAGATGCATCCGAGGATGAGATTAAAAGGGCCTACAGACAATTAGCCTTGAAGTACCATCCCGATCATCACCCTGATGATCCAGAAAGTGAAGAAATATTCAAGGAAATAGGCGAAGCCTATGCTGTTTTGAGCGACCTGGAAAAGAGGAAAGAGTATGATCAGTTTGGTCATACCGGGTTCAAGCGTAGATATACAACAGAGGATATCTTCAGCGATCTCAACTTCGAAGAACTCTTCAGAGAGTTCGCGTTTGGGTTCACCAAGCAGGTGTTCCGTGAATCCTTTTGTGGGAAAAGAGGGAGAGGGTGCGGCCGCAGGAGAGCGAATTTTCTTCGAAGGGGATTTTTTCAAGAAGTTTTGAAAGACTTTTCCAAAAGAGAAGAAATAGATGAAATTTGTGAACTTCCACTTACATCAGGCGAAGCATATTGGGGAACCGAAAAACAGATTATCATTGACAAGGTAGGAGAACAACAGAGGTTTTTTATCCAAATACCTCCTGGCGTAAGACCAGGAACCTTACTAAGAGTCGTCTTAAATGAATCAAAGGATGACAAAATCCTATTGCGAGTGAGGATCATTTAAGGTGGTCAAGATTTTATTGTTAAGTTTGACAAAGCTCTTTTTTCTCTCCCTGCTGGTCGGCTTGCTTCTGTACGACCAAGCACTCGGGAACCCTATTTATCCTGAATCCGAAAGATCTCAAGGTAGATTGACTATCCTTTATGATAACAATCCCTATGACTACCGGTTGAAATCATCATGGGGCTTCTCGTGCCTGATAGAGCTTGAGGGAAAGACGGTTCTTTTCGATACAGGAGGAGACGGAGAGATTCTCCTTTACAATATGAGGGTGTTAAACAAAGACCCAAAAACCATTGACATGATCGTATTGTCACATATTCATGGAGATCATACAGGAGGACTCTGGAGTATATTGCGAGAGAAGCCAACCTTGAAAGTATATATTCCGGAATCATTTCCTCAGGAATTTGAACAAAGGGTAAAAAAGTATGGAGCTGAGGTGGTAAGAGTCGATGCCCCTTTAGAAATTGATCGGGGGATTTATTCGACCGGCGAGATGGATCATAGCATCAGAGAACAATCCCTCATCGTGAGCACGCCGCAAGGCATGGTCATCCTAACGGGCTGTGCCCATCCAGGAATTGTCGAGGTCATTAAGAAAGCAAAGACAACGACGGGACGAGACGTTTACCTGGCTCTCGGTGGATTTCATCTCTCTTCAAGAAGTGCAAAGGAAATCCGAGATCTGATCCACACCTTTCGCGAAATGAACATTCAAAAGGTCGCACCCTGCCATTGTACTGGGGATTTGGCGATTGCCCTGTTCAAAAGTGCATACGGAAGAGATTTCATACAGGCGGGAGTTGGGAGGATCATTCATGTTGAGGAACGGTTCAGCAAAAGGAGGGTGGCTTGTGGCGAAAATGGGTAAGAAAAATACGAAGATAATAAGAACAGAGTTCGGCTTATTAGCCCCCAAGGCAAGAAGCGTTTTTTTAGCTGGAAGTTTTAACCAATGGAATCTATCTTCGCATCCCTTGAAAAAGGATAAAAGAGGAGTCTGGAAAATTTCTCTTGCGTTAAATCCGGGTCAATATGAGTACCGATTCCATGTAGACGGAGAATGGCAAAATGACTCAAATTGTTCCTCTTTTGTCGAGAACCCTTTCGGCACATTAAATTGTTTGAAAATTGTGGGATAGGGGTTGTTTTTACCGATGCCTTGCCCTTGTGAATCAACCGATGATCGGAGGTCTGCCCCACCCATCATCAAAGGGCTTTATCGTGCACGATATTCCCATCGGTCTTCTGGGAATTTTAGGGATAGGTCCTCTGGCTATGGCAGGAATTTAATCCACTAAGCGCGCTTCTTCTCTTGAAGTAAACGGTAATAGAGAAACAAAAATTTTGTAGGCTTCAGGGACAAGATGGAGGAAATTCGGATTTACCCTGATCCCATTTTAAGAAAGAAGGCAACGCCCATCAAGAATATTAATGGGAAGGTTAAAGAAATAGTAGATCGTATGGTAGAAGTCATGTATGCGAATAAAGGAATCGGGCTGGCAGCTCCACAGATCGGAATCTCAAGTCAAATTATCGTTGTGGGTGTAGGAGGAAAATGGAGGGCTTTCATCAATCCTACAATCATTGAAGGAGAAGGGGAGTCTATATTGGAGGAGGGATGTTTAAGTCTCCCAACCATTGAAGTACCAGTGAAACGAAAGGAAAAAGTCTCCGTTCGAGCCTGGGATTTGGATGGGAAGGAAGTAAGTCTGGAGTTATCTTGTTTCTCAGGCAGAGTTTATCAACATGAAATCGATCATCTTGATGGAATCTTGATCATCCATCATATCTCCCGATTAAAAAGGGAGTTATTGGTAAAAAGGATGCTTAAAGATTTAAACCAATCTCAGAAAAAAGGTTCTATTCTATGATGACAAATTTAGATTGTTTTCCATGTTTTTTACGTCAGGCATTGGAGGCTACTCGAATGGCCACTAAAGATGAAGAAATTCAGAGAAAAATCTTAAACTCTGTCCTCTCCATATTATCAAATGTTTCCATTTATTCATCCCCACCTGAAATCGCCCTTCTTGTCCATCAGAGAGTAAAGGGTGTTACAGGGAACCTTGACCCTTACAAGGAAGCCAAAAAGAGACAAAATGAACTGGCGTTGCAATATGAAAGTATTCTGAGGGCCCAAATTGCAGAAATGTCCAATCCCTTAAAATCAGCTATGATGTTCTCCGCCGCTGGAAATACCATTGATCTGGCTCCGGATCAACAACCTACAGACATTTATAGAAGATATATGGAAATTATCAGTCGAGGATTTGCCTTTGATGACTATGAGTTATTCTGTAAAAAGGTTGTTCAATCGAAATCACTTTGTTATTTAGCGGATAACGCTGGAGAAATAGTTTGGGATAAAATTCTCATCGAAGAACTCCTTGAAACTTTTGATTTGGGTATTAATTATGCGGTGAGGGGGTTTCCGATCCTCAATGATGTGACGATGGAGGATGCTCATTTTGTTGGAATAGACAAAGTAGTCAACGTCATCTCTAATGGTTCAGATGCTCCAGGAACACTTCTCAATAGATGTTCCGAAGAGTTCTTAAGGATTTATCAGAAATCCGATCTCATCTTGGCAAAGGGACAGGGAAACTACGAATCCCTCAGCAGAGAGAATCGTCCTATTTTCTTTTTGCTAATTGTGAAATGCCCTGTTATTGCTCAGGAGATTCACTGTGACATAGGGGATATTATATTGAAATTTCATTCAAATTCAAAAAGAGAGATGAATTGATATGGATGCTATCATTCAAGTAAATGACTTGACCAAATTCTATGGGACAACTCTGGTCGTTGACCACATCTCCTTAAGCATCAAAGAAGGTGAGGTCTTTGGTTTTTTGGGTCCGAATGGTGCGGGTAAGACCACCTCAATTCGAATGATGGTAGGATTGACTCAGCCCAGTTCAGGCACAGCCTGGATCGATGGCCACGACGTTACGAAAGAACCCGTGGAGGTTAAAAAGACAATCGGTCTTGTCCCTGAAACCTCAAACCTTTATGGCGAACTGACGTCATTAGAAAATCTAATCTACCAGACCGAACTCTACGGAGTTCCAAAGAAAGAACGAAGATCCCGTTCCCTTCAACTTCTTGAGGAATTCGGTCTAAAGGAACATCAAGACAAACCTTTTCAGAAATTATCGAGAGGATTAAAGCGAAGGCTAACGATTGCCGCTGCATTGATCCACCATCCCAAAATCCTCTTCCTTGACGAACCGACTACAGGTCTGGATGTGATGAGCGCGAGGGGGCTGAGGAAACTTATCCTCGAATCGAAAAAGAAAGGACTGACCATATTTCTCACTACCCATTACATCCCTGAGGCAGAGAGTCTGTGTGATCGCATTGCCATGATTGTCAAAGGAAAAATACGAAGCATTGACACTCCTGAAAACATCAAAGCCCAGGTTAAGGAGACTGAAATCCTTGAAGTTGGATTGGACCGCATCACCGAAGATTTAAAGAACTCCCTTCTTTCATTGAATGGGGTGGAAAAGATTTTGATCGACGAAAACCGAATCCGATTTCATACCAAAAGACTCGATCAGGTGACATCTCCTATTATGAAATCTCTTGAAGAACACGGAGCAATAATTCGATCCATTAACACACTAACTCCAACTCTGGAAGATGCCTTTGTAAAGTTAACCGGTCTTGATTCGGAGTTGATGAAGATCGACAAGCCTATAAAAGGGGGGCCGGAATAGACCTAAGGTCTGAGGTTGGAGGCAGGGGGCAATATGATTGAGGAAATAACAAAATCGTAACACTTCAGCTTTTTGAAAGGGAATGGGATTGACTCCCCGGTCAGAGATGGTTTCAAAGTTTTAGAATGCGGTCTTTTATATATTATCGTATTGAAATGGAGAAAGTGAACAAGACGCTGAAATACTTTTGGAACCATCTGAATGATTCAGGGAAGAGGTTATGGGAAAATTGAAGTTTGCCCTTTATTGGGGTGCGGCCTGCGGTGGTTGCGATGTGGCAGTTTTAGATACCCACGAGAAGATTCTGGATATCGCGGCTGCAGCCGATATCCTCTTTTGGCCCGTCGCGATGGATTTTAAATATCGTGATGTGGAGGAGATGGTTGATAAGAGCATCGATGTCTGTCTGTTTAACGGAGCCATCCGGAACTCCGAGAATGAGCACATTGCTCACCTTCTCCGGCAGAAATCGAAGGTCCTGGTGGCCTTTGGGGCGTGCGCCCAATTGGGTGGAATCCCAGGCCTTGCCAACGAGAAGAGAAGGCAGGAGATTTTGGATTTCGTCTATCAGAGGTCTCCTTCAACGGTTTCCAGGAAGGGGGTCTACCCCCAGGAAACCACTCCGGTTCCCGAGGGGGAACTGAAACTGCCAAAATTCTATGATACGGTGATGGCATTAGATCAAGTGGTGGATGTGGACTACTACGTACCTGGTTGTCCTCCGGAACCTGCCCGTATCTTGGCCGTGGTTCAGGCCATTGTGACAGGGAATTTGCCTCCCAAGGGGGCTGTGGTGGGGGCCTTGGACAAAGCCCTTTGCGATTCATGTCCAAGAAAGAGAGAGGAGAAGAAGGTAAAGACCTTTTACCGGCCCCATGAGATTTTGTTTGATCCTGAACGCTGCTTTTTAGAGCAAGGACTCATCTGCCTTGGCCCTGCAACCAGGGGCGGATGTGGCGACCCGCCTCGCTGCATTCGGTCCAACATGCCGTGTCGGGGATGTTATGGGCCTCCTCCTGACGTGACAGACCAGGGAGCCAAGATGTTGAGCGCTGTTGGTTCCATTATCGATTCTCAGGACCCCAAGGAGATCGAAAAGGTCATCGATGTGATCGTCGATCCCTTGGGAACATTTTATCGCTTTGGCTTGCCCGCTTCGGCATTGAGGAAGAAGAGGTTTCCATGAAAACGATATCGATTGATCCGATCACCCGGTTAGAAGGACATGGGAAGATTGAGATTTTTTTGAACGACAAGGGGGATGTAGAAAATGCTTACTTTCAGGTCCCTGAGTTGAGAGGATTCGAGGTCTTCTGTCTGGGAAGACCAGTGGAGGAGCTTCCCCGAATCGTTACCAGGATCTGCGGCGTCTGACCCGGAGCTCATCACATGGCCTCGGGTAAGGCCGTTGATGCTGTTTACAATACCGATCCTCCAAGGGCGGCAAAAAAGCTTCGGGAGCTTTTCTATTCTGCCCATTTTATTCATAGCCACGCCCTTCATTTTTATGCCCTTGCGGCCCCGGATTTCGTCCTGGGCCCTGATGCTAAGCCTGCCGAGCGGAATATCTTGGGTCTCATCAATAAGGTGGGCCTGGATATCGGAAAAGAGATCATTAAGAACAGGGCCTATTCCCAAGAAATTCAGAGGACCATTGCTGGCCGCGCAACCCATCCCGTCTGGAGCCTCCCTGGAGGGGTGAGCAAAGGTATCACTGAAGAGGAACGGAAACAGATTCTGGAAATGGCTAAGGTCAATCTGGAGTTCGCGAAATTCGGGCTCAAGCTCTTCGAGAACGTTGTTCTGAAAAACCAGGCTTATGTGGACCTTATTTTGAGCGATGCCTATCAGACGGTGACCAATTATATGGGGCTTGTGGACCGGAACAATAAGGTCAACTTCTACGATGGCATGATCCGGGTCGTGGATACGAAAGCTAAGGAGATCGCTAAATTCAAACCAGCTGACTACCTCCAGCATATCAAGGAACATGTAGAGCCATGGTCTTATTTAAAGTTTCCCTTCCTTAAGAAGATAGGATGGAAAGGGTTTGTGGAGGGTCCAAAGAGCGGAATCTATCGGGCAGCGCCATTGGCACGGCTCAATGTAGCCGACGGAATGGCCACACCTCAGGCCCAGGAAGCCTACGAGAAGTATTTCGATACCCTGGGAGGGAAACCAGTCCACTCTACCTTGGCCACACATTGGGCCAGGCTTGTGGAAATCCTCTATGCTGCGGAAAGACAACTGGAGTTGGTTCAGGATACCGAGATCACAGACCCTAAGGTGAGGATTATCCCCAATAAGGTTCCTGATAAAGGCGTTGGGGTTGTGGAGGCACCAAGGGGGACCCTGTATCACCACTATAAGACGGATGATAAAGGAATGGTGACGAAGGTGAATCTCATTGTTGGGACGACCAATAACAACGCTCCCATCTGTATGTCCATCCGGAAGGCTGCTCAGGGTCTGATCAAGGCGGGTACCATTGTCACGGAAGGTCTTCTCAACAGGATCGAAATGGCCTTTCGAGCCTATGACCCATGCCTCAGTTGTGCTACCCATTCCCTGCCAGGGCAGATGCCCTTGCAGGTGGTGATCAAGGACTCCCATAGGGAGATCTTGAAGGTGATTTCCAGGAACTGAGATTAATGTGAAAACGCTCTTATTAGGACTGGGCAATCCCATTCTTAGAGATGACTCCACTGGTCTGAGGGTTGTCAGGGAGCTTGGGAGGGATTATGAAAGAAGAAATCAAAAAGTATTACTTCATTGCCAAGAAGGATATGGGAGCTTACTATCTAAAACCGCCTTTGATCAGTTGGGGACTGATGCTTCCCATTGTCTTTGTATTCGCTTTCTATTTTAGAAATCCGACTGGAATCAAAGAGGTTGTCCCAGGATTGATTGGTTTGACCCTCCTCTTTTCATGCACCTCCATGGCTGCCATTGTGATCACCTTTGAGAAAAGAATAGGTGCCCTGGAGAGGCTCCTCCTGGCCCCATTAAATTTCAGGACCATCCTTTTAGGCAAAACTCTCGGGAGCACCCTGTTTGGGTTGATGGTGGCCATTGTTATCACCCTAATCCTGATTCCACTCATGGGGCTTCACGTAAAACACTTCTGGGCGTTTATTCTTATCTTCATCTTTTCCGGCCTTGCCTTCTCCCTTCTTGGAATCCTGATCTCGGTAGGTGTCAAGGAGGTCTTTGAGGCCATGACCATGTCAAATTTCTTCCGTTTCCCGATGATCTTTCTCTGCGGTGTCTTCTTTCCGGTTCCCTCAATGCCCTTTCCTCTTCCCATCCTTTCTTACCTTCTTCCATTGACCTACACGGTAGATGGCCTAAGGCATTGTTTGCTGGAGGGAATACCGATGATACCTTTATCCCTTGATCTGTTAATTCTTTTGGGGTTCGTTGTGTTGATCTTTGCTCTTTCG
>Ga0315280_10008288_pt1 | contig 13628 bp, 13 predicted proteins | sample YL17G06_40_MG_FD_203697 | JGI IMG/M metagenome (GOLD analysis project Ga0315280, IMG submission 203697) | Sediment microbial communities from Yellowstone Lake, YNP, Wyoming, USA - YL17G06_40 | ecosystem: Environmental > Aquatic > Freshwater > Lake > Sediment | place: USA: Wyoming | collected...
GCACGAGGTCTAATCATGAAAGTGTGCATTATAGGCTGTGGCGCGGTTGCCAGAAGAATGCACATCCCTGTTTTCCAATCACTTCCAGATGTGCAGGTAGTCAGCGTTGTTGATACTAACGAGGAGATAGCTAAAAATGTGTCGAAGGAATTTGGAGTTGGCAAGTATTACACTGATTACAAAAAAGCGTTGAACTCAGACGATGTTGATTTGGTGAGCATTTGCACACCAAGTTTCACTCACGCAGATATAATCACTTACGCTTCTGAAATTGGAAAGAATATTCTGGTTGAAAAACCCTTAACCATAGATTTAGAAGATGGAAAACGAGCACTTGAAGCGGTGAAGGCTAATGGAGTGCAACTCTGTGTAGTTTTTAATTATCGCAGTGTTTCTGCGGTTAAAGAGGCCCGCATGGAATTGAAACTGGGGCAGTTAGGTCGTGTTGTTTCTATGGTTGGAACAGCTCACACGCCATTTCCTTCCTCATGGACTGGGGGGCGTTGGCTTTACCATGAAGGAGGCGCCTTAGACGATTTCGGTCCTCATTTAATAGACATGTTACTCTGGCTAAATCCTTCACGTCTCGAAGCTGTATCCGCGCAAGGTGGCGATTTTACCGGAAGTTTCGATTTCATTAGTCATATTCATGTAGGTATGAAATTCAAAGACACATCCTTAGCAGTTGCAGACATATCTTGGCTAAACGATTCATTTCTATTCAATTTTGATGTTCATGGGACCGCAGGGCGCATATCGTGTGATGTTAGAAATAACCACTGGCATGAAACTCACGGTCAAGTTTCATCGCCCTTAGACGACCTAACCAGAAACACACGGAACTCAATAAAGATGATGATGTCAATCGTTACAGGAAAATACTTCAGAGGCGGTATTACTTATCACTCGCAGATTATAGGAGATTACGTTAAATCGATTCGAATGAAAAGCCGCCCTCCTGTAACAGGAGACGAAGCTTTACTAGTGACTGCAGTGTCAGCAGCAGCGAAACAAAGTATAAAAACCAAAAAAGCAGTTTTTATGGACGAAATAATTTGACATTAGGAATTCCAAGCTTGGTGAGATTCTATGACCCGTACAGCCTCTACACGCCGTACCTTTGCGTTGTTGCGGAATAGTTGGGATGGAAGGATTCGGACCTACAGATGGGACTCCGAAAAGAGCCAACATAGTCTTGGTGGGCACGAACCCGATAGCAACAGACATCGTCGCAGCCAAAATAATTGGATTCAAACCAAAATAGGTTCCCCATTTGAGACTAGCGATGAAAGCAACAAGGTACAAAGAAAACAGTTTTATCCTAACTGGTGAAGATATTCAAAATGTTCAAACCAAGTTTCAATTCATGCATGCATGTCTACTTATCAAATTTTGGTGAGTTTTTGCAAAAGGTTAGAAGCGCAGTTGTCCTTGTTGGTTTCAAGGCTATCAATACTAAGGTTTCATTCAAAGATATGGTGAGGATTATGAAAGCGATGGTTTTCAAAATCACAGACTAATGGTGCGGCGTGCATTCAAAGGGATAGATTTAAGAGAGCTAATGTGAAGTGGAGCATGCGTCCATTCTATGTTCCCAAAGACATTAATGGTACTGTATCAAAAGATTCTTATTGGGGGCTCTAAGCTAGCGAAAAATAGACAATTTCCCAAGGAAACAGACAAGAAAAGATTGACTGAACGTAAAGAAGCATTCACTAGTGAGGATAAAGAAAAGATCAAGGAGAGATCAACTTCTGTAATTAATTTAATAGATAGGTTGACATACAAGTGGATTGAACACAATAGGCGACACTTAATCTCAAGTATTAGTAGATACATAGGCATTTCCGACAGCCTCATCTTGGATATCGGATGCGGCAGGTGGCCCTATACTGCGTCTTTTCCAAACAACAAGTCATCCTGCAGGTCGTTTTTAGCTCTTGACATATCTCGAGAGGTTATTCTAAGTGCGAAGGCGCGAAATCCGATGAACTTTCACTTTATAGTTGCTGACGCCCACCACATCCCGCTTAGGGATCTTGCCATTCAACTATTGTTCTCTAAGGATTTGCTGCACCACGTACAACAACCAAAATGGGTCCTCTCTGAGATATCCCGCATATCTCGCCGTTCAATCCTTATCGAGGCTAACCGACCCAACAAATTAAACATGTTGTATACTTACTTACAAGGCGATTAGCACTTCACATTACAAGATTTAACGAGTCTAATCGCAGATTCTGGTCTCCGGATTCTTGCTGTTAAGCAGTTTCATTGCTATCCCGGTGGTTTCTTCCATCTAAAGCATTACGTCGCGGTTCCAATCAACATAGTTTTCTTCTTCGTCATGATACTTATGTGGGTGGCGCCAAAGGAAGCCCTTAACCGAATCATCGTAGCGCTGGGCTCATTTTTAAGAATACCCTCATTCAATTGTGTTGAGGTCGCCTCAAGCGTGCTAAGCGAAAAACCTCGGATTTAGGCATTTAGCCTAGTAATAAGCCTACTCCGTATTTATTAGTTTAAGTGGTGACACACTTGTCTTGTGATGGTGTATATGTGCAGGATAAAATTGTCATACCTTATGATTTGCTAAATGCAAAGTGATTCCATTGAAACAGAGTTCAAAAATAGCATGTAGTTATAGTAGTGGTATATTGACTTTTGTTGCTTTTCTATTATGGCTACTTTCCATTAGTCAAGCTAAACTGAATTTAACTCAAATAGGTATGGGAAACTTGGGATTGATAACGATTTTGCCAATCACCTTTTTTATATCTATTTCATTGCTTATATTTTCTTTTTTCATTAACTTAAGATCAAATAAGAACCAAATAATATTATTTTTTCAAACCATAACATTGATTTCCTTCCTAAATTTCACTCCGACACTAATCGAGGGTACGGCGAGATTCGATACTACATGCTTAAAATTATATGTCGGTTGACTGCATCTCACAAGAAGGCTACATTAACCCAGTCCTGCGATGGATTCATAATTGGCCGGGTTTTAGCATAGCATACAGTGCCTTGATGCAAATCACCGCGCTTCCGGAACAGATTTTGTTGTGCATCTATCCTACGTTCTTCAACATTGTGCTTCTTTTCGCACTTTTCATATTCTTTCACTTAATAGTTAATGACGAGAAGTTGAGATGGATTGCAATTAATTTCCTCTCTCTCTTCTCTCTAGTTTAATTCCATTGTCCTACTTCATAGAGACGCGTGAAGTTGAAGTAAGCATGAAGAATATTTGAAACGTTGAGGTGGGTATACTAGTATGAATGCAAAGCACTTTTCACTATTGTGCTGTTTTCTCACTTTGTTTTCAGTTGTAATAGGAATAATCACAATCGCAACTACTTCAGTACCTTACGTGTCTGCGTTTGATTGGGGTATTGCATCAAAATTACCTCCATTTTATTGGGTCGGCTTGTTTTCGATTTTTGGTCTTACCTATATTAGTAGAACTTCAAAAAAGTGGTTAACGGTAGTCTTCCTTTTAGCCATACTATATTTATTTATTGTGCCGGTTGCGATCCAAGAAAATGCTACGCTTTTGGGGATTAGCTACCCCTCTTCAGAAGGAAAACTGATCGGTGTTACAGGTCATCTCATCGAAGACAAGTCCAGTATCTACAAATATCACAACTTTCCGGGGTTCTTGTATCTTACTGCAATTCTAACCTCGGTAACAGGCATTCCATTAACCTTATTATGTAAATACGCGCCAATCTTCTTAGTAGTGTTACTTAGCCTAATAGTATACCTCATTCTTCGGGTGAAACTAAGAGCTCCTGAATCTATTATGGGCGCAATGTGGTTTCTTGGGAGCTGGTGGTGGATCGCTGGCAATTATTTCAGTCCACAGGCTGTTTCCTCAGTCTTGTTCGCATTGGCTTTCCTAATCTTCACATGGCTCTCATTTGGTCGGAAACCTCAAAACAGATCCTTAGGTATTCTCTTCATTATACTCGTAGTTTCAATAGTCTTCTCACATCCCTTTACATCAATAATGCTCATTTCGTGTTTTATACCTCTCTTGCTTGTTCAGAGATGGAAAACCAGTGGGTTAATCATGAGCTTGTTATTGCTCACGCTGGAACTTTCCTTTCTGTTTCTTTGGGCTTTTCCATTCGCTGAGTATGCCATATCGACTACTTTGCAGCAGGTGCCAAACCTTTTAAGCTCTCAGTTCGGCAGAGCTCAGCTTATTGGCTCATTGCCGCAGATTTCAACTAACCTATCCAGATATTTAATAATGATAACAAACGTGTCAGTTTGTTTAGTATTTATCGCTCTCTCTATACTCAAACCATTAAAAGACAAAGAAAAATACTGGTTGTTGTCTATTGCTGGAATGTGCCTGCCAATAGCTGTAACTACATACGGGATGTCAGAGACCATAATTCGTGTTTTCGAGTTTGCGCTTATTCCTCTTACGTATCTTTGTGTAAGACTTTTTGCTAAGAAGCCAAGACTTCTGGCTGTTCTCGTTTGCATGTTATTCTTGGTGCATATTCCCGCACACTATGGTGGGGCTACAGTTGAGGGGGTGGCAACATCAGGAATTGCAGGAGCGTCATTTTATCTAGATTACGTTCCCAGAAACGTGCCTTACTTTTCACTCACGCTCAAACCAACATTTCTCATGTGGTTCCAAGAGCCATATTCAGTCGAACCCCCTCTGTCCACAAATATTCTCTTACCGATAAACGAAACGGCTATCGCCGCTGACCTTGAACAATCCAAGTTCGTTATCTATTCCCAAGGAGACATTAATGAGTATATATACTATCACGGAGAATCGCCGCTTCAGAGGTCTGTTCTTGAAGGGCAGTTTGATCATTTTTATGACAATTCTTATGTTCAGCTTTTTTTCAATGCGAGTAAGAGCTAGCAGTGTCCTTCTTAAAATATTTTTATCATACAAGTGACAATAGGATATGTCTTTTGAAACTGGCTATTCTAACATATTCTCATATCCAGAGAAAACCTTAAAATATGGACATTTGCTGATGGGTTGAACAGGTAAGGTGCTAATAATCTACAAAATGTCATCTTCGCGTGTAATGACAATAACGTCACTACCGGGCAGGGTTTTACCCCTTAATCAATATCTTCAGAAGAAACGATCAGTAATGGTTAGCGAGTATGCTAGTGGGGTTATCTTAGATGTTGGTTGTGGTCCTGCTGAAATCGTACGCTATCTTCGCAATGAAAATCAAATAAGTTACGTTGGAATTGACACTAATAAGGAAATGATAGAAAAACTGAAGAGAAAATATCCTTCACTAAATTTCTATTTAGTCGATGTCGACCATGATGACTTGCCTTCTCCCGTGTCTAATTCTAAGTTTGACACGATTCTGCTTATCGCGGTCATTGAGCATCTGAAATGTCCAGAAAGATTGTTAAGGAAAGCTTCCGAACTATTGAATTACAATGGCAAGCTAATAGTGACAACGGCTACCCCTAATGGGGAACATGTTCACAACATATTAGCTATTTTCGGGATCACTAGCCGAGAAGCTGTTAGAGAACATAAGTCTGCGGCACGCTCGGCGTACTCTTTTCAAGCAATGTCTGACTTAATTTTGCCTTTTGGTTTTCAGGTTGAGGCTTATCGAAAGTTTGAATTTGGCCTAAATCAAATGGTAGTGTTTAGAAAGAATTCCAGCGTTTGATCGTAAAATCGTTGAATAGTTCACTAAATCTGTTTTGGGCAACTTTGCTTTGGCCCTCTTTTTAAATTTATGCCCGTTTGTACTCGATTATGGAAAGATTGCCCAGCATGAATATTGAAAAACCTGACTTCCGAGGCAACTGGAATTATTGTTCAGTGAAAAAATGGTTGCGATCCAACATGTTTATTCTGGGAAAGCTTCTTTTCAAAGCTGTGGTTTTGGATCGAACTTGATTAGTTCGTTGTAAGACGTTCTGGGATTGCCAGTTTCGGCATCAGCGCAAATGTTCATGTCACTGCCTCCAAATCCAAATGTACCTGGTGTGTTATTGTCACTTTCCCAGTACCAGGCTGAAATTAGATCGACTGGGAGGGTTTCATAGAACTGTATGGATTTATTAAAGAACAAAGCTTGGGTGTTTTCATCAGATGAGTCGAACCCAAATTCAGTGATCCACACTTTTTTATCAAACAAGTTACTTCCGTTGACATTTGTCGCTGTTATATTTTGCCACATATCCGTAAGTTCAGGAAACTGCGAAATATAATCATTGAAGCTTATGAAGTCTAGTGTGTCAAATATTTTTTGATTCCATCCCCAGTCGTCAACAAAAATGTTCTTTAAATGTTGGACTCCGTTCGTTCCTGTCCACTGTGATGTGCTGCAAAATTTTACGGTCACTGGGCGTCCATCATATGTTTTTGCGATGCTTGCGAGCTCTTGGATTAGGTCAATGAAGTTTTCTTTTTGTGTTTTTCCATTGTTTGTTATGAAATCGTGTTCGTTTGGTGCTCTGCCCCAATACCATGGCTCATTCAGGATTGCCCATGCCCAAATGCCAGGTGTACCCGCCAGATATCGGACTGTGCGGTTGACCATGTCAATGAACGCTTGTTTCATATCTTGGCTTCTAACCACGGCTAACCCTATGTTTTTGCCCGTCACAGGATCAATTACATAATCAGGCGTGCACCATGGGCTGTCATTTTCACCCCAAAGAGTGTTGAATGCGATTAAAACTTTGATTTCATATTCATGTGCTATTTGAATGACGCGTTTAATGTCATCTAGGAATCTCTTGCCGTAAGGGCCACCGATTTCTTCAGGATAAGGTTTGTATTCACCGTCATAATCTCCTCTGGTATTTCCTTCCAGCCGATACCAATAAAGGCTAAGGCTGATCACATTTATCCCATCCTGCTGAAAACGAGAAAAATCCCTACGCAAAATGTCATCAGTGGTATACTTACTTGAGTACATATGATACAACGAAAGATAATTTACACCCTTACCCAAAAATGGCGAATAATTAACTGTTCCATAAGATGATATATTTTGATAGGAACTTTGTAAACCTACAACTGGCATAACCAAACCAATGATAAAAAATATTACGATCAAACATCTTTGTTTTCTCAACAGTCCCTCTGAGTCCACCCCTTACTTTCTAGGGGTTTGGCTTCAACCCTAAACCCGCCCTGTTCACTTTCTTATCTTTGGGCGGGTCTGCCACAACCTTTACTGAATCTGGCACCTCAAAAACTATGATGTGTACTCCACACTTAGCTGAATATAGGATGTCCTTCACGTTCACGTTTTCATGTGTTCTAAGCAAACGCTTCGCCTCCGCTCTTCCTACAGCCAACAAATCCCCATAATCCTCCAATCCATCCCCAGCAACCACCAAAGCCTTCAACCTCACCAAAACCACCACCCCAAAACCCTAACCACTACCAACAATCACGATATCGAAACTGAATGTTGTTATTTCCTGAATGTTGGATGCAATTGAAAGCGAAAGAGTAACAGCCAAAACCTGATTCGCTCCAATTGTCTGGCCGCCATAATTCCAGCTTAAAGAAATGTAATCAGCCGCGTTAGGCGGGTTCCAGTTAGAAGTCTGCAAAGAAAGCGTTACAGGAGCGTTACCCTCATTTCTGATGTAAACCGTCACGTTCTTAACAGCCCCAAGCTCAGCCAACCCCCAATCAATGCTTGAAACGGTTTGACTGCAACCGCTATCCCAGTAAACACCAACGCCAACAGCCTTAACAGTTCCAACACTACTCAAATACACACTAACAGATGTTAAAGCGTAAACAACAGCTATGCTAGCTAACACAATTGCAAACACTCCAATCTTTGTAAGTTCCATGCCCCGCAAACAATATCACCGCTTGAATCTTATTCTTTACGATTCACTAAATTATATTTAATATTAAGACATCAGATAAACATTTTGGTATTAATGTTAAACAAATATACAGTTCACTTTAGAGGCTGTTCAACATGGCTAAAAAATTCCAATGGATAAAAACCCAAAACATTCCCTTTCAACTTAAGCAAATGTTAAACAGAAACAACCTAGCCTTAACCCTAAAAATCACAACTTTAACCATCGCAACACTAGCCATATTCAGCCAAGACCTAACCATAATAATAAACGACGCCATACAAAGCGAAATCACAAACTACATGCTAGCCATACCCTTCATATTCACGTACCTAATCTATCGAAAAAGAAAAATGCTTAAAGCAGTGATTCCCCTCGAAAACCGAAACCAACCAAAGGAAACCAAACATTTACCCACAATTGCCGGCATACTTCTCTGCACAGCAGCCGTAACCTTCTACTGGTACGGCTCCTACACGTTCACACCACTAGAACACCACATGGCAACCCTACCCATATTCGTGGCAGGATTAACACTAATACTATTCAATCCCCAAACACTACGCCAACTAGCCTTCCCAATAGCCTTCCTCTTTTTCCTAACCCCTCCACCAGCAGAAATCCTATACACTTTAGGCTCAACCCTATCCGTCATAAGCTCAGAAGCCAGCCACACAATAGTAAAGGCATTAGGCGTACCATCAACCCTCTCAAGCGAATATGGAAACCCAACAATCACAATAACAAGACCAGACGGGTCAACAATACCCTTCGCCATAGACATAGCATGCTCAGGCATATACAGCCTTATAGGCTTCCTAATATTCGCAGCATTCATAGCATACATAACAAGAGACAAAACATGGAAAAAAGCCGCAACATTCATAACAGGATTCCCACTAATCTACGCACTCAACATAATCCGCATAACAATCATCCTCCTAATAGGCTACCAATACGGCGAGCAACTTGCCCTACAAGTCTTCCACTTCTTAGGCGGGTGGGTCCTCATATTTCTAGGCACATTACTGCTTCTAACAACAATGGAAAAACTATTCAGAACAAGAATATTCATAAAAACACACCCACCACAACCATGCCAAAAATGCAACCCAGTTGAAAACCAAAAAGGAGACTTCTGTCCCTACTGCGGAAGACTGCTAAAATACCCACAGATAAACCCCAAAAAACAAGACCTAATAAAAATAGTTACAATAGCCTTCGCCGTAGTACTCCTACTCTCAATCCAAGCGCCAGTATTCGCCCTAACAGAGGGCCCAGCCCAAATAATAATCCAAACCCCCACAGGCGAACAAGGAAACACCCAAATCCTACCACAAATCCAAGGCTACACACTACAATTCGTATACCGCGACAAAACATTTGAGCAAACGGCAAAACAAGATGCCTCATTAGTATATGCATACATCCCCCTAAACAAAATGAAAGCCACAGTATACGTAACCATAGAAGTAGCCTCAACAAAATCATCACTCCACCAGTGGGAAGTATGTCTAATAACATATCCATTAACCCACAGATACCAACTAGAAGTAACACAGCTGGACCTAAAAGACGTACAAATACTACAAAACCCGCCAATAATCGCAAGATGGTTCGCCTTTCAATACAAAGACACAAACCAAACACAAGCAGTCCTATACTGGTACGAAACATCAACATTCAAAACAAACACCACAGCCCAACAAAAACACGTAAAAATAAGCCTGATAGCATACCCAGAAACGCCAGAAGAAACCCCAACAATCGAAGAACAGCTGCTTCCAGCCGCTGAAGCTATAGCAAACCACTGGCAACCAATAAAAGCATGGACACAAATAGCCCTAACAATCTCCCAAAACGGACAAGCCCTCACAATAGCAACAGCAACACTACTAGCCATAACACTAGCATACCAAAAACTCCAAAACCAACAGGAAAGAAAATCAAACATAAAATTATACAATAAACTCTCTGAACACGATAAACTCATAATACAAGCAGCTCACCGAGCTTCAAAAAAAGACGAACCAACCATTAATGCAATAGCTTCACGCTACAAGATACTCGCGGGAAGAAACATCGAAAACGAAGAACTCACCAAAAAACTTGACGAAACACAAAAAGTAGGGCTAATAAAGAAGGATATAACCAGCTATGGAGACGAACCAAGGCTAACATGGAAAACTAAATTAGGCTAATAAAAATCTAGAAAATTTGCAAAATTTTCCTTACATACTTAAATACCATGGAACCACAGTTTTAAATTGTCCTCGTTATTAAAATGATGGGTGAAAATGTGAAAAAAATATACGGTATCCTCGGCATATTTATTATAATCGCAGCTATTATAATCGCAGCAATCGCCATAGGTTCAGTAATAATTTTCCGACCGAAACCAACTCAGCCACCTACACACGCATGCGGAGCAATAGTAACTCTCAAAAACCCAGCAGACACACAAGAAATAAACACATTCCTCCCAAGCGACAGCGTCTATGCTAAAGGCTCAGGCATGGGAAAAAACGCCAACTATACAATTTACATAATCAATGACACCACAATCATAGAGGGGATGGCTATCCCATCTAATGTAACAACTCCAGTAAACGTCACAACGGATGCAAACGGAGCCTTCTCAGCAACATTGATCTGGTCGCCAACCCTCACACCAGGAGACTACGACATAATTGCAGATTGCCAAACTGCAGGTGTTCCAGGCTTTTATGATAACGTCGACGCCATAGACGATTATGAAGTACACGATACAGCAGGCTTCTTCGTCATCCCAGAAGCTGCCTTAGGCACAATCGGAGCCCTATCCGCCGCTTTTGCAGCAGCATTCCTCAAATACAGAAAAGCCTTCTAAAACTAAAAACGAAAGACTGAATCAGCCAAAAAAGTCTTTATTTTAGACCTCTAATTTTACTATTCATTCTGACTTGCGTAAGGTCAAATTAGATGCCAAAGCCAAGATGTAGGTTTCGCAGTAAACGTATTTTGTGGTGCAACCTGCTCAAGAAGTTTTGTAATTCACCATACGAATATGAGACATGTGAACGTTATGAACCAAAAGAAAAAAAGTAAGTGTGCATTGTTATTCTCAAGTTTATATACACCCATGCAAGTAGCCAGGTTGTAAGGAAAATATGCCGACAAAAACGAACAACAAAAAACCAAAAGCGTTTAAAGTCAATATTCGATTTTCCACCCGAATGCTCGCCTCCACAATTCTTATACTCGGGCTCATCTCCTTAGCAGCCTCAGCATTTTACGCTTCATCCATCCTAGCCTTCATCGGTTTAGGCCTAACTTTTTGGGGAGCCCTCCTCCTCTACATAACCCCAACCAGATATGTAAAACTGGACCTGCTAAACGCGATTGCTCCTTCAACATTAGCCAACATCGAAAAAATGCTTACAAGCTCAAAGCTAAATGAAAAAGGAATCTACCTGCCACCAAAATACTTAAGAGATTTCGAATCAAGCCTCGTGTTCATCCCCTCCAAAAACAACAAAACATTACCAAGACCAGGGGAAATAGACGAGGAAAAAATATACTCGAAGAATCCGGAGGGCATATTCTTAACCCCATCTGGATTAGCTTTATCAAGGCTGTTTGAAAAAGAGCTTGGAACATCCTTCACAAAAACAGACCTAAACTACATACAAAACAACCTACCCAAACTACTAATCGAAGAAACGGAAATAGCTGAAAACGCGGAAGTCAAAACAGAAAGCAACATAATAACCATAGAAATAACAAACCACATATTCAACGAAATCTGCCAAGAAACAAGAAAACTACAAAAAACACACGAATCAATAGGTTGTCCGCTGTGTAGCGCCATAGCATGCGCCCTAGCAAAAGCAACAGGAAAACCAATAGTAATAGAAAACGAAGAATTAAGCGAAGATGGAAAAACAACGAAAATCCAATACCGCATACTAGAGGAGTAAGAATGCAGATTCCATTAAGCTTCTGGGACATAAGCCTCTGGTTGGCAGTAACAGCCATAACCCTACTAATAACAGCAGAACTCATCTCACCATACTACGGACAAACAAACCTCCACATAAACAAGAAAAAACTAAAAAACGCAGCCCTAATCACTGGAATACTATTCCTAATAACAGTAGCCATACGCATCTACGGAATAATAACCGCACCCTAACAACAAATAAAACAATAATATAGAAAAAACCAAAAATTTTCCATACACAGTAATATAAAACAACCCCTTTTACCTTTATGGAGAAAGGAACATGACAATAAAAAACATTCTCAGACACACGGCATTATCAATAATTACAATTTTATTAATGTCGATGGTTATTTCCTCAGCATTAGCACAAGAAGATGACCCAGTAATCTTCATAATTGGTGAAGGATCAACATATGTTGGAGGTAGCGGCTGGTACGCTGGCTACGTCATTTACGGCCGATCCGGGACGTACACGCTTAACATTTCCGCCACCGGAAGTGAAAAGCACTTCCCAATTACAAACGTGAAAGTAATCGTTCTAGCCAGTGACGAAGCAGCAACCGGAGGGCTTGAATTCCTCACTATAGAGGGGACGTCAATAATTGGATTTCAAACTGGAAAACCTCCATATTACGTGGCAAATGGTGGTCCATTTCAAGAACCAGACTATTATGGCTATAATGACACCTACGTCATCCCACAATTAACATATAATGATGCACATCATCCAGATCATTGGGTCCAAATAACCGTAACAGTAGAGTTTAAACCAACAGCCACAACAAACTCAAAAATCATGTTCCTTTGCTATGGAACTGACGCCAAGGGAAACCCAGCCGAGACTCCTTTCAGTGGCGGAACAATGTTCGCCATTCCAGATCTAGCAAGCACACTCATGGGGCTTACGGCATTCGGCGGTGCCTATGGATTATACTATCTACGAAAGCGCAAAATAATGAAAACTTAACCATTGCGAAAAATAAAGCTGGTTTCTTCCCCGAATAAGTTTATCAATTCTAAAAACATTTTCGGTTTATGAGGGCCGACCATTGACTAAAAAACAAAACGAGGACGCAGACATAGAACAGCGCATATTGCAACTTGTTGAAAAGGAAAATCCTGAAAACGTTGAGCAGCTCCTAAAACTAGCAAAAGAAAAACTATTACTCACAGACGAGGAAGCCCTAAAACACGTAATGCAATTGATAAACCGCGAAAAAATCAAGCTGAAAGAACCACCCAAGCTGCCCCCGCAATCCCTAAAACCATACATACGCTCCACCGAAGCATACTGGTTCTGGACAACAATCTCACTAGCCATAGCAACAGCAATAACAGTATTCACAGTTCCAGAAGACGCATACCCAATAGTATACATCCGCTACGTCTTAGGCTCCATATTCGTCCTCTGGCTTCCAGGATTCACACTAATAAAGGCACTTTTCCCATCAAAAAAGGAAATGGACACGATCGAACGAGCAGCCCTAAGCATAGGCCTAAGCCTAGCCATAGTACCAATAGTGGGCTTACTCCTAAACTACACGCCATGGGGAATAAGGCTAACACCAATAACCATAAGCCTCCTCGCCCTAACAATAACCTTCGCCACAACAGCCCTAATACGCGAGCACCAAACAAAAAGAAGCGAAAACCAAACTCAGACACAAATGAACAGAAATAAGCGTTAAGCTCATTCAAAATTGAGGAAGGGAACAATTGTTGGAAGCGATAATTTTATGTGGCGGAAGCGGTTGGAGGCTGAAGCCCGACATATGGACCCCCA
>Ga0315280_10008289_pt1 | contig 13628 bp, 10 predicted proteins | sample YL17G06_40_MG_FD_203697 | JGI IMG/M metagenome (GOLD analysis project Ga0315280, IMG submission 203697) | Sediment microbial communities from Yellowstone Lake, YNP, Wyoming, USA - YL17G06_40 | ecosystem: Environmental > Aquatic > Freshwater > Lake > Sediment | place: USA: Wyoming | collected...
AGCCAGCCTGACGGCGGCTTCCTATGCGCGCGTTTTGGGCGCCAACGACAAGATCCTGCTGGGGGTGATCGGGTGCGGAGACCGCGGCCTGTCTGACATGAGCCAGTTCCAGCAGAACGCGGCCGTGGAGGTGGCGGCGGTCTGCGACATCTACGGGGTGCAGATTGACAAGGCCCGCCAGCAAGCGCCTCGCGCCCAAGAGTTCAAAGACCACCGTAAGTTGTTGGAGAATAAGGAGGTTGCGGCGGTTCTGATCGCCACCCCGGACCACTGGCACGCCCAGACCGCCGTGGATGCGCTGAACGCGGGCAAGGACGTGTACGTCGAGAAGCCGCTGACGCTCAAGATCGAGGAGGGGCCAGAGATTGTCAAGGCCGCCCGGGTGAACGGGCGGATCTGCCAGGTGGGCATGCAGCAGCGTTCCGGCAAACACTACTTGCAGGCCAAACGGGAGTACATCGACACCGGCCGGCTGGGGAAGATCACGCTGGCGCGCACCTGGTGGCACGGCAACAGCTATCACCTGCGGCGGGCGCCGGCCTCCCTGCAAAGCCAACCCTCGAACCTGGATTGGGCGCGGTTTTTGGGGCCGCTGCGGTGGCGGGACTACGACCCGCAGCAGTACTTCAACTGGCGGGCCTACCTGGACTTCGGCGGCGGGCAGGTGACCGACCTGTTCACCCACTGGATTGACGTGGTGCACATGTTTCTGGGGCAGGACATCCCGATTTCGGCGGTGGCGGCCGGTGGAGTCTACGCTTACAAGGACGGGCGCACCGCGCCGGACACCATCAACGTGCTGCTGGAGTATCCGGCAGATCTGACGGCCACCTTCGAGGCCACCCTGGCGCCCGGCGTCCGGGGCGCCGCAATCGAGTTCTGCGGGACCAAGGGGAGGCTTTGGATCGATCGCAGCCGCTTCGAGTTCCAGGGCCTCGAGCGGGGGGCCCAGCCGGTGATCGTGAAGGCCGAACCGGGCGACATGACGCTGGACCACGTGAACAATTTCCTGGAGTGCGTGGCCAGCCGGAAGCTGCCCAACGGCGATGTGCTGATCGGACATCGCTCGGCCCAGGCTTCGCATCTGGGAAACATTGCGTACGTCCAGAAGCGGCGGCTGAACTTCGACCCGGTGCGCGAGGAGATCCTGCCACTCTGATTTCGCGCAAAGAACGCAGAGGGGACGCAAAGTTCTTTCACGGCCGGTAGGCGGCGTTGACGAAGGTTTGATCGAGGTCTCCCATGGTGATTCGGAGGACGGCTGAGAGTGGCGTGCCAGGCCGGAGGGCTCGGGTGGCTTCCAGCAGCAGCAGGGGGCCTAAGGACGAACAATCCTGAGGGCCGCACACGCGCCTGAGGGGGCGGTAGAAGGCGGCCACGAAGTGGTCGGAGAAGCGGGTCAGATCGTTGACTGCGCGGCGCAGGTCGCGCTGGCGCTCGGCGTGGAACTCGCGGGCCGCCAGGCCCAGCCGGATCAAGGCATCGACCAAGAAGGTGTCGGCCAGCAGGAACCCGTTCAACAGACGGGGCCGGCGCTCGACAGCCGCCAGAATGGCGGAGGCGGAGTCCGGAGAATAGCGCTCGGCGGTCCTGGGTTTACCCGCCGCCCTGAGGAGTGGCTCGATGGACTTCAGCCGGGCGGTCAACTCCCGCCGGGTGGAACGCCGGAGGAGGGGAGTGTTCTCGCGGTCCATGGGGTCGTAGGTGAAGGCGGCTCTGGGCTGGCCGGGAAAGGGCGGGGTGCACTGATAGACCAGCAGCGGATAGGCCAGGGCGGGGTCTTCATAGCGCTCCAGATCGCTGAAGTAGAGGTATGGCAGCCAGCGGCGCAGCGCCTGCTGGACGGCCACGGAAACTGCGGCGAAGACCGGGAAGAAGTCCGGATCGCGCTCGCCGGGAACCTCCAGCCAGGCGCTGGCCAGTTCGCCGGGAAGGGCCAGGGCCAGAGCGATGCCGAGGTCCTGCGCGCCGGTCTGGGAATGGGCGGCTTCCAGCCAGCGTTCGAGCTTGGGGTCAAAGCCGCAGGTGCCGAGGAGGGGCAGGGCCGTCCAGCGGGCCTGTGGGAAGGAAAGCCGGCGCCGGTCGTGGAAGCTGAGGTTGAAGCGGAAGCCCGTGCGGGCGCGCGGAAGCAGCCATGAAGAGACCAGCAGAGTGCTCTGGTAGGTGTTCCTGTTGGGTGCCAGGCAGGCCATCAGCCTCCCGTCCGCGCCGGTGTCCAGTTCAACCTGCGCCAGCGCTTCCCAGCGGGTATCCCAGCGCTGGCGATCGATGAAGGGCAGATGCAGTTCCAGGAAAGTTGGGCTGCCGAGCGCGTTGGCATCCAGCAGAGGGCGGTCGGATGCGGCGGCACAGAAGTAGCTGAGCTCGGCGGCACATTTTCGCTCGAGCGCGCCCAGGGCCTTGTCAAGAATGGATCGGCTGAGCTCGAGGGCGGCCTCCGATGGCGCCGCGTTGTCCTGACAGAGTATCGCGGCGGCCAGTTGCTCGGCAGCCTGGGCAAGGTTTCCCTGTGCATATGCACGCACCCGGACCTGCGATGGGAGAGCCGATTCTGCCACGACTTCCAGGCCGGCCTCGGCTTCGGTTTCCAGCGGCAAGCCGAGAGTGCCGTGGGTTTTCCCGAAACCGGGTTCGCGAAGCCAGTGGATATCGAAGGCCAGCCGGGTGGAAGTGGCGAACTTCAGGGCAGGGATGGGCGACATTTCAAGTCCGTTTGATTATACGGAGCGAAGGCCGGTTTTCCGGCAGACGAGCCGGCGCCGCAGGGCGGAAAACAGGCGCTAAAGCCAGGGCGGCGCAGGAGATGAGCGGCGCCGCAACTTTTTTTCGGAAGCTTGTGACCCGTCCCCGAGGTAAGCGTTGAGATCGCCCAGAGAGGCGAACAGGCCGGCGTAGGTGGGTGCGGCGCGGGAAGGGGGCCTGCGAGTGGGAACGAAATCGCGGTGACGGAAGCGGTCCGTGACGGCGATGACCGCAGCGCCCATGGGGCGGTATTCGTGCACCCCCTGGGCCCAGGCCAGTTCGCCGTCAATCCATAGCGCGAAGCCCATTGATACTATATAAACCATGTATCGACGAACCTTTCTTGCCGGTGCGGCTGTACTGGGCCGGGCCCAGGTGGCGGCGCCTCAAACGATTCCGCGCAAAGGACGCCTGAAACAGGGGGTGGCGCGGTGGTGCTTCAACAAGTGGAGTCTGGAAGAGCTGGCCAAGCAGTCGGCGCGCCTGGGGCTGAAGGGCATCGACCTGATCGGCCCGGAGGAATGGCCGGTGGTGCAGAAATACGGACTGGCGCCCTCGATGGTTTCAGGCGGTGGCTCGATTGCGGATGGCCTGAACCGCAAGGAAAACCATGACAAGATCCAGAAGCAGATGCGGGAGAACATCGAGCGGGCGGCCGCGGCAGGCGTGCCGAACGTGATCACGTTCTCGGGAAACCGGCGCGGTCTCTCCGATCAGGAGGGCCTCGAGAACTGCGTGATCGGGCTCGACCGGGTGAAAGCCATCGCCGAGGACAAGGGCGTGACCATCTGCCTGGAACTGCTCAACAGCAAGGTCAATCACAAGGACTACCAGGCCGACCACACGGCCTGGGGGGCGGAGGTGTGCAAGCGGGTGAACTCGCCGCGGGTGAAGCTGCTCTACGACATCTACCACATGCAGATCATGGAAGGCGACATCATCCGCACCATCCGCGAGAACATCCAGTACATCGGGCACTTCCACACCGGAGGCAATCCGGGGCGGCACGAAATCGACGCCACCCAGGAACTGAACTACCGCGCCATCGCCGAGGCCATCGTAGCGCTGAAGTTCACGGGGTACTTTTCGCACGAGTTCACCCCGGCGGGCGACCCGCTGCGGGCGCTCGAGCAGGCAGTGGAGATCTGCGACGTCTGAAACACGAGCGGCTAGCGGCTTCGAGCTAGCGGCTGGATTGGAGAGAGCATGAACAGAAGGACTTTTTTTCGTGCCGCGGGCGCGGCCGGCTCGCTGGGGCTGGCCGGAATCTCAGCGGCCCAGCCGGCGCCTCGCAAGGGGCGGCTGAAGCAGTGCGCCACGCGAGGGTGTTTCGGGAAGATGCCCTTTGAAGACGTGTGCCGGGAAGCAGTGCGGCTGGGGCTGAAAGGCATCGACCTGGTGGGCGAGAAGGATTGGCCCACGCTGCAAAAATACGGCCTGCTGTCCTCGATGGCGCCTTCCGCCGGGCACTCCCTGACCGATGGGATCAACCGGAAGGACCGGCACGACCAGATCGAGCCGCCCTTCCGGGCCTCGCTGGAGAAAGCCGCGGCCTTCGGGGCGCCCAACATCATCGTGCTGTCGGGGAACCGGCGCGGAATGCCGGATGAGGAAGGCGCGGAGAACTGCGCGGCCTTTTTGAACCGGGTCAAGGCATTGGCCGAAGACAAGGGCATTACCATCTGTATGGAGCTGCTCAACAGCAAGGTGAATCACCCGGACTACCAGTGCGACCACACCGCCTGGGGAGTGGGGGTGATGAAGCGAGTGAACTCGCCGCGGGTGAAGCTGCTCTACGACATCTACCACATGCAGATCATGGAGGGCGATGTCATCCGCACCATCCGCGACAACATCCGGTACATCGGGCACTTCCACACCGCGGGCAACCCGGGCCGGCACGAGATCGACAGCTCGCAGGAGCTGAACTACCGCCCCATCGCGCAGGCCATCGTGGATACCGGCTTCACGGGCTATTTCGCCCATGAGTACAGCCCGCTGAAGGACCCCATCAAGTCCATGGACGAAGCCATCGCCATCTGCGACGTGTGAGGGAAGCCCGCAGGCCGGCGGCAGCAGTTTCGGAAGACTGCCGGACCGCCGGGCCCACTCACCCATGAGGCAACTGGATGTGTGCTCTCTGAAAGCCGGCGAGCCAAAATGGAAAGCCCGGGTTAAGCAGATCCGTATGCCCAAGGCACGGGGCCTGCCCGCAGTTGTGATGGCTTTAGCGCTGTGCGCCGTCTTTCTCCTGGCCGGCTACCAGTTCATCCGGAACGTAGGCGCCCAGATGGACGAGGTTCAGTTCACCGGCGCGATCTTCCCGCCTCTGGAGGATACGGCGGCCATCCACATTGGCGGCATCCGAATCCCGTTAATGATCGACACCTATGCCGGCAGCCTGAAAGCTTGGCTGTACCTGCCGGTGTTCAAGCTGCTGCGGCCCAGCGTGTATTCCCTTCGAGTTCCAGTTCTGCTGCTCGGAGCGGCCACGTTGTTTGTTTTCTTTCTGTTTTTTCGGACGGCCATGGGGGATGCCGCCGCCATCGGGTGCACGGCCCTGCTCACAGTGGATCCGCTTTTCACGATCATGACCGTGCTGGATTCCGGAATTGTCGTCTTGCAGCACCTGCTGGCCGCGGGCGCCCTGCTGTTGTTCGTGCAATTCCACCGCACGGGGCGCCGCTGGATGCTTGGCGGAGCGGCGTTTCTGTGTGGCCTGGCACTGTGGGACAAGGCCACCTCCTTGTGGGTCATGTGCGCCTTCGCCGGTGGTGCGGCCGCGGCCTTTCCTCGCCAACTGCGCGCGTGTCTGAAGCCGAGTTTGGTTGGGCTGTTCGGCGCCTGCCTGATGGCTGGAGCAGCTCCGCTGATCTACTACAACCTGACCTCACCTGGGGAGATGCCTCAGACAGCCGGAGGCCTGGCCGTTCCCGACTTGCCGCACAGGCTTGTGATGCTCGGCCGGACCTTGGACGGCTCATCTCTGTTTGAACTTCTCATCAACGAGCAACCCCCTCGTGCGGCTGTGAGTATCAATCGGAAAACCGACCGTGCGGCTGTGGCTGTAAGCCGATGGGCGGGACGGCCCACCAGATACTGGCTCTTGCCGGCGTTTGTTCTCTCCCTGCTGGTGTTGCCGTTGGCCTGGCGCACACGGGTTCGGCGTTGGATGCTATTCAGCGCGGTGGGATTTGCTGCCGGATTCGCAGTCACGCTGCCGTTCGCAAAGGCAGGCGCCAGCCAGCACATCATCCTGCTGTGGCCGCTGCCTCAGATGCTGGTGGTCTCTGCGGGGCTGGCGGTGGGGGATAGAATCCGCCGGCCGGCCGCGGTTCTCGCCGCAGCCACCGGCGTGCTGGTGATCTCCGGCCTGCTGGTGACCACGACCTATTACGCCGAAATCGTCCAGAAAGGGACGGCGAGGTACTGGTCCGACGCCATCAACCCGCTACGCTCCGAATTGCAGAGGCTGTCTGGGGCCAGCCTGATCTGCCTCGATTGGGGAATCATGTATCCGCTGCGATTCCTGGCAGGCGGGAAGCTGCCGTTGTCGTACGATGGCGCCGGGCTGGACGATCCGCCCGACAGCGCGGAACGGCAGGCTAAGGTGGTGTATTTTTTAGAGCGCTCGACAAACTTGTACATTTCATTCGCTGACCGCATCGGCCTTCCGGATCAACGGCTTGCCAGATTGCAGGCTGTGGCCAGCCGTTCGGGATTCCGGGAAGAGACCATTGCGACGGTAGCCGACCGTTTCCGGCGTCCTGTCTACCGAGTCAGCGTCTTCCGAAAAGACTGATGCGCGCCGTGAAGATTCCGCGTGGTGGCCAGTTTGCGGCGCCGCTCAAGAATTGAGACATTGACGATTGTTTAGATTGGGGCCAGCCCGCGAAGATCCCCTCTCAACCCGGCCCACGGCCTGGCTCAGAAATTTTTGCCTTTTGCCTTTTGCCTTTTGATTTTCCGGCTCTTGCGGCTGGCCGCCCCGTGGTACAAGGACTTGACAGGCCGACGGCTTGGGTGCATAGTGGAAGTGGAAGTTCGGGGGAAGCAGCCCGGAGTTCCGGCCTCCTCAAAGTGGGGAGGACCATTTGGCCTTTCCCCCGGGAAAGGCTACAGACCATAGGAGGAAGTCCATAGATAACGTCCACGTACATGGGCGGCTACCTTCTTCCTTAGCTGACTGGCTGCAGACCTGAAGCGCCTGCTGGCGCCTGAGCGAGCCAGCGCGCTGCGGTACATTGCACCGCCGAACGGCAGTAGGCAGCCAGAGTCACGGCCGGCAGCGGCTCGGGCCAGAGCGCTTGGGCCGGGTCGAGTCCGCGCCAGCAAGGATCAGGCGGCCGCCCTTCTTCTTTCTGGGGGCCTGGCAGTGGCGGCCCGATTTGACTCCCATCCCGCTGTCCAGTAGATTCTTCTTAGTGCTCCAACTTCCGAGCAGAGGAATCGCGCCGTGAACGCCGCGGAATTTCGGGGGGTTTCCAAGAGCTACGCGGTGTATGAGTCTCCCGGCGACCGCCTCAAAGAGCTGGTCACCCTGAACCAGCTTTGTCGCCACAAGGATTTCTGGGCCCTGCGGGACCTGACCTTCGACATCCGGCGGGGGGAGACCTTCTGCATCATCGGCGAGAACGGTTCCGGCAAGAGCACTCTGCTGCAATGCGTGGCCGGCATCCTTCAGCCCACTCGCGGGAGCATTGTGATCAACGGGCGGGTGTCGGCGCTGCTGGAGCTGGGCTCGGGGTTCAATCCGGAATTCAGCGGGCGGGACAACGTGTATCTCAACGCCGCCATCCTGGGTTTCTCGACCGCCCAGGTCGATCAAAGGTACAGGGATATTGAACAGTTCGCGGAAATCGGCGACTTCATCAACCGGCCGGTGAAGACCTACTCGAGCGGCATGGTGGTGCGGCTGGCTTTTGCGGTGGCGATTCACGTGGATCCGGAGATCCTGCTGGTGGACGAGGCCCTGGCGGTGGGAGACATCTACTTCCGCCAGCGGTGCATGCGCAAGGTGCACGAACTGCGGTCGCACGGCATCACGATTCTGTTCGTGTCCCATGCCATCGGGGACGTGAAGGCCATCGGAGACCGGACCTTGTGGCTGGAGGAGGGGCGGATCAAGGAGCTGGGCGAGACCGATCTGGTGGCGGCCAAATACCTGGCCGCCATGGTGGAAAAGGATTCCGCATACCTGACGCTGAGCAAGCGGCCGGTAGTGGAGCGCAGGGGTGGGCGGCGCCGGCCGCCGGAAGTGGTGGAGCGCATCCCGAACATCGATCACCGCTTCGGAGATGAGCGTGCCGAGGTGCTGGGGATCGCAGTCCTGGATGGGTATGGCCGTCCGCTGCACGTGCTCGAGCCGATGTCGCACGTCGTGGTGCGCATCAGCGTGCGGGCCAAAGAGGAGCTGGCTCTGCCGATTGTGGGCTTCATGCTGCGCAACCATCAGGGGATAGACTTCTCGGGCACCAATACGGTGCGGGAGGGCTTCGAGATTCCCCCGATGCTGCCGGGCGACGTACACACGGTGGATTTTCACGTGGACCTGCCGGAGTGGTACCCGGGTTCGTTTTCCTTCTCCCCGGCCATCGCCGACGGGACGCTCGTCAGCTACAAGATGTGCGACTGGATCGACAACGCCATCACGCTGCAAATGGGACATAGCGACAACCAGATCTACGGCTACATGCACGTGCCCTGCCGGGTGGAGCTCGACAGCCGGTTGGAGGGAAGCCAGCTTGGCTGAATTCACCGGCGAGCGGGTGGTGCCCGGAAAGGTGGATGTGGACCTGTGGAACGAGCATGTGGCGCGATACGTGTTCGCGGCCCGGCTCGCGGAGGGCAAGCGCGTCCTGGATGCAGGCTGCGGCTCGGGGTACGGGGCGGCCCGCCTGGCTCTGAGGGCCTCGAGCGTGGTGGCGATGGACCTGGCCGCGGAGGCCATCGACGATGCGCGCCAGCGCTATCGGATGCCCAACCTCCATTTTGTCCGGGCCTCCTGCACCCAGGCCCCGGTGCGGGACGGCGCCTTCGATGTGGTGGTGGCCTTCGAGATCATTGAGCACCTGAAGGATTGGGAGAAACTCCTTCAAGAGGCGGGCCGGCTGCTGGGGCCGGGCGGGCAATTCATCGTCTCCACGCCCAACAAGGAGTACTACGGCGCTTCGCGGGGGCCCTCGGAACCTAATCCCTATCATGTACACGAGTTCGGCTTCGAGGAGTTTCGAGTCGCGTTGGGCAAGGTTTTCCCGCAGGTGTCGATGCTGATGCAGAACCACGTGGCGGCCTGCGCGCTGCACCCGGTCCAGGCGTTTGCGCCTGCCGAGGCGTACGTGGAGAGCAGCGGCGGAACGGCCCAGGATTCCCACTTCTTTGTGGCCATCTGCTCGAACTGGGTGCGGGCCGAGGCTTCCAGCTTCATCTATGTGCCCAAGGCCGCCAATCTTCTGCGGGAGCGCGAGCGGCACATCGAGCGGCTGCAAGGGGAACTGGGTGAGAAGAACCGGGTATTGGGGGAGGAGCAGGAGGAGAAACAGGCGCTGGTGGAAATGTTTCGCCAGCAGACCGCCCAACTCGAACAACACAACCGCTGGGCCGCCGAGCTGGACGCCGGCCTGACCGCCGCCAGAAACCGGATCGTGGCTCTGCAACAGGAACTGGCCGGCGAGCAGGCCGCCGCCAGGGAAATGGCTGCCGCCTACGAGGCCAAAGTAGCGGAGCTGGATGGGGACATCCGGAAGCGAACCGAATGGGCCCTGGAGACCGAAAGACGCCTGGAGGGCGAACTGGATGCCCGGGGTAAGGAACTGGCCGAGTGCGTGCGCTTGCTGGACCGCGCGGAAGCCACCCTGACCGAGCGCACGCTCTGGGCGCAGCGCCTGGAAGCGGAGCTCCATCAGGTCGAAGCTCAACTGAGGATGGTGCGGGCCTCCCGCTGGATGAGGCTGGGACGCGCATTCGGTCTGGGCCCCAGGCTGGGGAACGGCTGAGATGCAGAGGCTCCGGCGGCTGCTGTGCGGGCTTCCCCTGCTGCTGGTTTCCCCATTGCTGATTCTGGCCGCGCTGGCCGCCATCGCCCTGACAGACCTGTTGTGGCTGGCGGCGGGACGGAGGCGGCCCGCTCGAGAAGGTTGCCCGCCGCCTTCACGGCGCGCCGCCAGCGTGGTGGTGCCAACCTGGAACGCGCGCGAGCTGCTGGAGCGAAACCTGCCCTCGGTGCTGGCGGCGGTCGAGAGCAATCCGGACAACGAACTGATCGTGGTAGACAACGGCTCGACCGACGGCAGCGCGGAGTTCGTTCACGCAAACTTTCCGCGGGCCAGGCTGCTGGCGCTCGCCGAGAACCTGGGTTTTGGCGGCGGAGCGAACGCCGGGATCCAGGTGGCTTCCAACGACATCGTGGTGCTGCTCAACAACGACATGCGGGTGGCGCCCGGGTTTCTGGAGCCGCTGCTCGAAGGCTTCACGGACGAGAAGGTGTTCGCGGTGGCCTGCCAGATCTTTTTCAGCGATCCCCAGCGTAAGCGGGAGGAGACCGGCCTGACACAGGGCTGGTGGGAGAACGGGTTGCTGCGGGTGCGGCACCGCATCGACGAGGCCATCGCTGACCTGTATCCGTGCTTTTACGGAGGGGGAGGTTCCTGCGCCTTCAACCGGCGGCTTTTCCTGGAGCTGGGAGGATTCGACCGGCTGCTGGCCCCTTTTTACCTGGAAGACACCGACCTGGGCTTTCTGGCCTGGAAGCGCGGATGGAAAGTGCTGTATCAGCCGCGCAGCGTGGTCTATCACGAGCACCGCGGCACCATCGGGAAGCGCTTCAGCGAGGCGCAGATCCAGGCGGTTCTCAAGAAGAATTTCATTCTGTTCTGCTGGAAGAACATCCACGAGTGGCCGAGGCTGGCTCCCCACTTTGTGTTTGCGTTCGGCGACGGGGTGGTGAGCCTGCTGTTCGGGGATTCGGTCGAGAGAGTCAACCTGGCGGGCCTATGGCGGGCCTTCCGGCAGTTGGGCGGGGCGCTGCGGTCACGGTGGAAGGCCCGCAGCCTGGCGGCCATCGACGACACGGAAGCCTTCCGGCGGCCGCTGGGGGGCTATTTCCGGGACCGCTTCGCGCCGGAGGCAGGCAAGACTGCCGGCCCCACCTCGCAGCCGCTGCGCGTGCTGTTCGTCTCGCCGTATCCCATCTGTCCTCCGATACACGGAGGCGGAGTGTTCATGAACTACACGGTGCGGGAACTGGCGCGGCTATGCGAGGTCCATTTGATCACGGTGCTGGATCACGCGCCGGAGCGGGAGGCGCATCGGGAACTGGCCAGCCGGTGCGCGTCGGCGGAATACCTGGTGCGCATGGAAGGCCGTCCGAAAGCTTTCGGATCCATTGTGCCGCACGCTCTTCGCGAATTCGCCAACGAAGACTTGAACTGGCTGATCCACCGGCAGATCTACACGCGCCAGATCGACGTGGTGCAACTGGAGTACACGGTGCTGGCGCAGTACGCGGCCCGCTTCCGGCGCCTGGCGGTGATCCTGTTCGAGCACGACATCTATTTCCAGTCCATCGCGCGCCAGTTGAGGGAAGCGCGCCGGGCGGCCTGGAAGCTGGTGGCCACGGTGGAATACCTGCGGGCCTTGCGCTACGAGCTGCGCACGCTCCCCAAACTGGACCACATTCAGGTTTGCAGCCGCGAGAACAGAGAATACCTGGAATCCTTCCTGCCCCGCCTGGCGGGCAAGATTCAGGAGGGCCTGCGGGCGGGGGTGGACACCGCGCAGTATGAGTATCGCCAGGACGGGCGGGAAGCCTCGACCATGCTGTTTTTGGGCAGCTTTCGCCACCCGCCGAATCAGGCCGCCCTGGCCTGGTTCACCCGGAAGGTCTTGCCGCGGGTTGTGGAACGGCGCCCGGAAGCGCGCCTGGTGGTGGTTGGATCGGATCCGCCGCCGCGCTACAGCCTGCCCAATCTGGCCTGCATCGAGCTGCGCGGCTTTGTGGAAGACATCCGTGAGCCGCTTTCCCGCTACGCGGTTTTCGTGTGTCCCATCCTGAGCGGATCGGGGGTCCGGGTGAAGCTGCTCGAGGCCTTCGCCGCCGGAATTCCGGTGGTCTCGACCTGGCTGGGGGCCGAGGGCCTGGGGCGCCAGGACGGTGAATTCTGCGCGCTGGCCGACGACCCGGAGGGCTATGCGGAGCGCGTCCTGCGGATTTTCGATCAGCCTGAGCGGGCCCGGCAGATGACCGAGCGCGCCCGGAAGGAAGTGGTCGAGAACTGGGACATGGCGGTGATCACCAGGAAGCTGGTGGAGAGCTACCGGGAGGTGCTTGAAAGCAAGCAGTCAGGAGTCAGAAGTCAGGAGTCAGAATAGCTACTGCCCTTTGATCTTGCGCTTGAGGCGTTCGGCGATGCGGGCGGCGGTGCGATCGAGTTCTCTGGGTGTGGCATCCCGGGGCTTTTCGTAGATCGACCAGAGCACGCTGCGGGCTCTGGCGTTCACCAGGAAGATGGTGCCTTTGCCCCGGGCGAAGGAGGAAGCGGGCAGGGGTGCGGCCGGGGAAGCCGCTTCCCGTTTTTCTTCTGGCGCCTCTTTTTTCTTGGCGTCAGCAGGGGGCTTGGGCGGCGGGGGTTCAGGGAACAACTCGGCAATGCGGCTCTCGAAAGCGGCGCCCAGGCGGTCCGTCAGGACGGCATCCGCCTTCTTGGGGTCCGTGACCACTCGAAAAACTCCCAGGTTGGTGAGGCGGTTGGCAAGGTATTGGTCCAGACCGTTGGTCATCGGAAACAGGTAGACCGACCGAACTTGGGCGAGTTCCGATTGGGCCGCCCCGCAGGTGGCGCACCCCAGAAAACCGGATAATAGAACAGCAGCGAGTTTCATGACAGCTACCATGATAGAGCCATCAGCCATCGGCCGTCAGAGGGTTGTGGGTTGTGGATTGTGGATTGTGGGTTGTGGGTTGTGGGTTATGGATTGTGGGTTGTGGGTTGTGGGTGGCGGGTGACGGGGTGGCGGGTTAAGGGCAATGTATAAGGGTCAGAGCATCACGGTCGTGATTCCGTGCCTCAACGAGGAGCAGGGCATCGAGCAGGTGTTGAAGCGCATGCCCGCATTTGTGGACGAGGTCATCGTGGTGGATAACGGCTCGACCGACCGCACCTCGGAGGTGGCGCGGCAGTTCGGGGCGCAGGTGATCCGGGAAAACGTGCGGGGCTACGGACGCAGTCACCGGAAAGGCTTCGCGAACGCCCGCGGCGATCTGATCGTGACCCTGGATGGCGATCACAGCTACCCGGTAGACGCCCTCTCCTATCTCCTGGAAGCCTTTCTGCACCTGGAAGTGGATTTTTTGAACGCCTCCCGCTTTCCGGTGCGCGACCCGCGCGCCATGAGCTTCAAGCACAAAGTGGGCAACCGGATTCTCTCGCTGGCCATGTCGGTGCTGTACTTCCGCTGGGTGCGGGATTCGCAGTCCGGGATGTGGGTGTTCCGCCGTTCCATCCTCCGGGACATGGACCTGGAATCCGAGGGGATGTCCTTTTCCGAAGAGATCAAGATCGAAGCCCTGAAAAACCCTCGCATTCGCTTCGGCGAGATCGCCATCCTGTACACGTCGCGGCTGGGAGAAGTCAAGCTGAACCCGTGGAGGGACGGCATCTGCAACCTGCTGTTCTTGGTCAAGAAGCGGTTTGCCAGGAAGAGAAGAGGGTGAGGGGCCGATGCCGGGGGTCAGCGTGGTTGTTCCGAACTGGAATGGACGCGTCCTGCTGGAGCGGTTGCTGGAGCGGCTGGGTACGCAGACCTGTCCGGTGGAAGAAACCATCGTGGTGGACAACGGATCCCAGGATGATTCGGTGGAGGTGGCCCGGCGCCTGGGATCCGTTGTC
>Ga0315280_10008290_pt1 | contig 13626 bp, 15 predicted proteins | sample YL17G06_40_MG_FD_203697 | JGI IMG/M metagenome (GOLD analysis project Ga0315280, IMG submission 203697) | Sediment microbial communities from Yellowstone Lake, YNP, Wyoming, USA - YL17G06_40 | ecosystem: Environmental > Aquatic > Freshwater > Lake > Sediment | place: USA: Wyoming | collected...
TCCTCTCCGGAGCTGCGGACGTGGTCATCGGCTCGAGATTTCTGGGCTCCGGCGGCGAGGGGGATTCCGTGCCCAAATACCGCGAGGGAGGCATAAAAGCCATCACCAGACTGGCGCAAATGGGCGCCGACAACAAAATAACCGACGCCCAGTCAGGCTTCAGGGCCTACACCCGCAGGGCGCTCGAGCTCCTGATCCCCACGGAGACGGGCATGGGTGCCTCCACCGAGATCCTAATCAAGGCAAGGAAGAACAATCTCCGCATATACGAGGTCCCCGCAACCGTGACCTACCACGAAGAATCCTCCACGAAGAACCCAGTGGCGCACGGGCTCGACGTAGTCCTCAGCACCATCAGGCACCTCTCCATCATGCGCCCCCTCATCTTCTACGGCATCCCCGGCGCAATCTTCTTGGTAATGGGGCTCGTCTTCTGGCTCCTGGTGCTCCAGACCTTCGCCGTGACCCGGCAATTGGTCATCTCCCTCACCCTCATCGCCCTGGCGGGGACACTCTTCGGTCTAGTGCTCCTCACGACCGCGGTGATGCTCTGGGTCCTCGTCAGCGTAGTGAGGGAAAGGGCTTAAAGATGGTAACTAATATTTGATCAATGATCATGATCTGGTCCGTTAGAGGGAGTCTCTGATATGGGAAATTATAGAGTCCTAGTAACCGGTGGCGCGGGCTTCATAGGCACCAACCTAGTAAACGAGCTGAGGAAGAGGGGGCACGAGGTAAAGGCGCTCGACCTCTACCACACGGACAGAAAGGACTACGTGAGGGCGGACGTCCGGTTCTACAGACAGCTGGAGAGGGTCTTCGATAATGAGCGATTCGATTACGTCTACCACCTGGCGGCGGAGTACGGCCGCTGGAACGGTGAGGACTACTACGAGAACCTCTGGACGACCAACGCCATAGGGACAAAGAACATAATAAGGCTACAGGAGAGGCTGAAGTTCAGGATGGTCTTCTTCTCATCTGCCGAGGTCTACGGAGACTACGAAGGGATAATGAGGGAGGACGTGATGGATAAGATTCCTATTAAACAGATTAACGACTATGCTATTGCGAAATGGGTTAACGAGTTGCGGAAAATCAATCATTGGGATAAGTATTCGGATCCTATCCCTGTTGATAACGCGCCAACAAAGCTGGAAGATAAATATATGAATCTGGGGACGAAAGATTGACGAAAAAAGCGCTTATTACTGGAATAACGGGGCAGGATGGTTCCTATCTGGCTGAGTTTTTGCTTTCCAAAGGTTATGAGGTTCATGGGATCATCAGAAGGGCAAGCACTTTTAATACTGCTAGGATTGATCACATTTATGTGGATCCGCATGAACCTTACGCGAGACTTTTCCTTCATTACGGGGATCTCTCGGATTCTGATCAGATATCGAACATAATCTATAATATTAAACCGGATGAGGTTTATCATTTAGGGGCTCAAAGTCATGTCAGAGTAAGCTTTGACATCCCAGAATACACGGGAAATATTACCGCTCTAGGTACCACAAGGATTTTAGAAACCATCAAAAGAAGCGGAAACAATGTTAAGTTTTATCAAGCTTGTAGCAGTGAGATGTTTGGAAATTCCCCTTCTCCCCAGAGTGAAGAAACGCCTTTCAAGCCGAGGAGTCCCTACGCGATTGCTAAACTCTATGCTTACTGGGCAACTGTGAATTATAGAGATGGTTACAACTTGTTTGCATGTAATGGTATCTTGTTTAATCATGAATTGCCTCGCAGGGGTGAAACGTTTTTAACGAGAAAGGTGACTATGGCTATAGCGAACATTTTGGCGAAGAAACAAGAATTTCTCTATTTGGGAAACCTTGACGCAAAACGAGATTGGGGATACGCTCCAGAGTATGTTGAAGCAATGTGGAAAATTCTACAACTTGATGAACCGGAAGATTTTGTGATAGGAACAGGTGAGGCTCACTCAGTAAAGGAGTTTATTGAAGAAGCATTCGCATATGTCGGTTTGAATTGGGAACAGTATGTGAAAATAGATCCAAGATACTTCAGACCCACTGAAACTGAGGAATTAGTGGCTAATTCAGGAAAGGCTAGAAAGATATTGGGTTGGGAACCGAAGATCAAATTTGAAGATTTGGTGAAGATAATGGTGGATGCTGACATGCGTAAAGTTGGTTTGAAACCTGTTGGAGAGGGAGACGAAATCTTGGAGAAGTTTTCGAACAGATGGTGGAAGGTGGATTAGGATGGGGTTTTGGGCGGATAAGAAGGTGCTTGTGACTGGTGGGGCTGGGTTCTTAGGCTCTTTCATAGTGGAGAAGCTGATAAAGGAAAGACGAGTAGATCTCGGAAGTATTAGGGTTCCAAGAAGTAAAGAGATGGATTTAAGAAGATGGGAAAACTGTGTAAAAGCTGTCAAGGGCGTGGACATTCTTATTCATTTGGCAGCTAAAGTTGGCGGCATAGGGTTTAACAGGAAGTTTCCTGCAACTCTGTTCTATGATAATGCCATAATGGGAATTCAGCTTATGGAAGCAGCCAGACTGGAGGGGGTGCAAAAATTTGTGGCTATAGGAACTGTATGTGCATATCCGAAGTATACCCCTGTTCCATTTAGAGAGGAAGACCTGTGGAATGGTTATCCGGAGGAGACCAATGCACCTTACGGGATTGCTAAGAAAATTCTGCTGGTTCAGGCTCAAGCCTATAGGCAACAGTATGGTTTTAACGCTGTCTATTTATTGCCGGTTAATTTGTATGGACCGAGGGACAACTTTGATCCTGAAAGTTCGCATGTGATTCCTGCGCTTATAAAGAAGATGGTGGACGCGAAGTTAGAGGGGAAAAGCGAGGTTGTTGTTTGGGGTTTGGATGCTGCAAATCTATGCTGTTGAACGTCATATTGTGACAAATATTGCGTTGGCTTCCGCCGTCTTCATATTGATCGGTTTGTTCGCCGTTTTCACGGCTGTAACACTCTACGCTATCACGAGGCTGATGCAGAAAGCAAATAAGCAAATAAGCGATAAGGGTCGGTAAAATGGAGCGAATATTGGTTACTGGCGGCGGCGGATTTATAGGAAGTCACCTCGCAAGGTATCTGTATTTGAAAGGAAACTTCGTTAGAGTAGTTGACATAAAGTTTGATGATTACATTAAAGAGAGATATTACAGTGAAAGACTTCAGCTGGATTTGAGGGTTTGGGAAAATTGTCTTGCTGTAACAAAAGGCGTGGATAAAGTCTATAATTTCGCTGCTAACATGGGAGGCATAGGGTTCATCACATCGGTGGGCGCCGAAGTGATGCACGACAATGTGTTGATAAACACTAACATGCTTGAGGCTTCGAGGCAGAATAAGGTGAAAAGGTTTTTGTTTAGTTCATCTGCCTGCGTTTACCCGACTTATCGGCAAAGAAACACGAATGTGAAGGGTTTAAAGGAAGAGGATGCCTATCCGGCTGATCCAGATAATTTCTATGGTTGGGAAAAGCTGTATACGGAGAAGATGTGTGAGGCTTATCAAAGAGACTATGGTATGGATATTAGAATTGTTAGGTATCATAATATTTACGGGCCTGAGGGCACGTATAAAGGCGGCAGAGAGAAGTCTCCTGCGGCATTGTGTAGGAAGGTGGCTGAGGCGTCAAATCCTGGAACTATTACTATTTGGGGTGATGGAAAGCAGACGCGGTCATACTGTTACATTGACGACTGTGTTAGGGGAACAGTCGCGTTGATGGAGTCAGATTTTGACAAGCCTATAAACATTGGTTCAGACCGGCTTGTGACGATTAACGAGTTGGCTGACATTATAATAGCGATTTCGGGGAAGAAGATAACTAAGGAGTATGATCTTTCGGCGCCTCAAGGGGTTCGCGGTAGAAACGCGGATATTAGTTTGGCTAGGAAAGTCTTGGGATGGGAACCGAAAGTGAGTCTTGAGGAAGGTTTGACTGAGACTTACAGATGGATCGCAGAGCAGTGTGCTAATGATTTGATGTCATTAAGCGAAAAACAAAATCAAAACTGACGTACTCATGCATAATCGTTTGAAAGTTTTAGTTTTAGCACAGTACTTTCCTCCTGATATGGGTGGCGGTAGCGCAAGGGCATCTAATGTTGTTAGTGGTTTGCTGGGCAACGGTTGTGATATTACTGTTGTTGCTGCTTTTCCGCATTATCCGCATGGGAAGGTGCCAAGTCAGTATAGGGGTAAGGCGATTGTTTCTGAAAGATTTGGTAATGCGAAGGTTTTTCGTGTGTGGATTCCTGCTTTGCCGCATAGTAGTCCGTTGAAGAGGATTGTTTTGCATTTTTGTTTTGTTGTTTCTTCTCTGTTTGCTTTACCTTTCGTTGGTAAGGTTGATGTGGTTTGGGGCGCTAATCCTAACTTGTTTTCTTTCTTTCCCAGTTTTGCTTATGGCTTTGTAAAGCGTGTGCCCATTGTGCGAAATGTGGATGATTTGTGGCCTGAAGTTTTTTACGAGCTGGGTTATGTGAAGTCCAAGTTTGCACGGAAGGTGTTGGATTTTCTGGCTTGGGTTTCTTATGCTGTTCCAGCGGCTGTTACGCCGATAAGTGAAGGGTATAAGCGTAGCATAGTGGCTAAGTATAGGCTTTCTCCGGGTAAGGTGCATGTCATTGAGGTTGGTGTGGATAGGGTTGAGCCTTTGAGTGCTGAAAGGAATTCGAAGGGTCGGTTTGTTGTTATGTACTCTGGGGTTTTGGGTTTAGGATACGATTTTGATGTGGTTTTGGAGGCTGCACGGTTTTTGAGCCAGAATGACGATATTGTTTTCGTTATCAGGGGCGTTGGCGAGATGGCTCCGAAGTTGAAGAGGGCAATTAGCGAGCTTGGACTTAGAAATGTTGTTTTGGATACGCGTTTTCTGCCTAAGGATGAGCTGGTTGCTTTGTTGGGGTCTGCAGATGTTTTTGTGCTTCCTATGGCTGGTATGAGTTTTGTGGATTTGGGACTTCCCACTAAAGTTTTTGAGTATCAAGCTTATGGTAAGCCTATTATCTGTGTTTCAGGTGGGGAACCTGCAAGATACGTTGAGACTAGTGGATCAGGTTTGATTGTGAAACATAATGATGTGGGTGGTTTTGCGGAAGCTGTTGTTAGGCTTTATAATGATAGGGAGTTGGGCGCCGAGTTGGGGTTGAAAGGCAGGGAATACGTTTCAGAAAATTTGACAGCAGAAAGGATCGGTGAGCGTATGCATGAAGTTTTTGCTGGAGCTATCAAAGATAATTGTAATGTCAGAGAACGCGCTGGGTCTGTGAGCCTTGATTAAGGTAGCTTTAATAAATCCGCCTCCTCCAGCTGTTATTCAAACATGGGATAAGCCCACATATCCTTCCTTGGCTCTTGGTTATCTTACGGGTTTTTTTGAAAGCGAAGGGTGTCGATGTTTTAACAATAGATGCAGCATTTGATGGATTGAGCTTGAATGAAGTGAAAGAGTATCTCCTTAAATTTCAGCCGCATGTCTTGGGGTTTACAGCAATGACGCATCGAATAACACATGTAGCTTGGGTGGCAAACGAACTCAAAAAGTTATTCCCTGAATCGCTAGTCATAATCGGAGGTCCGCATGCAACGGTGATACCTTCGAGAACATTACAGGAGTTTCCGATTTTCGATATAGCTGTCATAGGTGAAGGTGAGCTGACCTTAGTGGATCTTGTTAAGTCGATTCAGGCGTATGGCCCAAGTCAACACAACGAGTGTATGGCGATGGTGCCTGTAGAACGACTAGCGTCAATTAAAGGAATTGTTTAGCGGTCTAAAGACGAAATAAAGGTTAATGAGCCAAGGGAACCCATATTAAATCTCGATTCTTTGCCATTTCCAGATTATGAGCATATTAAAAGAAGAATCGAAATCTACCCTATATTTTCCTCTAGGGGGTGTCCACATCAGTGTATTTTCTGTTGCAGGATACATGGGAATAGATTAAGAGTAAGGTCTCCAAAGAACGTCATAGACGAAATTAAATATGCGGTCAATAAATTTAACCCTAAATTACTTGATTTCGCCGACGATACTTTCACTCTTCCCAAACGGCGCGCGATGGAAATATGTGACCTAATGATTAGCGATGGGTTGAATAAGAGAATAAAATGGACTGCTTTATCGCGTGTAACAGGTGTAGATCAGGCACTTTTCGATAAAATGAAGGAGGCAGGGTGCATCAAGGTGGATTTCGGCGTAGAGTCCGGCAATCCAGATGTCCTGAAGAGAATCAAGAAAGAAATCACCGTCACTGATGCAGAGAAAACTATTCGAATGGCCAAAAAAGCGGGGTTGAAGACTGGTAGCTATTTTATCTTAGGGCATCCTTATGAAACCACCCAAACTATGCGTGATACAATTAAGTTAGCGACAAAACTCAATACAAACACTGTTTCTTTCGGAATAATGGTTCCATATCCTGGAACCGAAGTTTATGAAATGGCGAGCAAAGGGGAAGGCAACTATAAGCTAATCTCTGAAAAATGGGACGACTTTGATAAACAAATAGGAAATGCACTTGAGCTCGAAGGTTTACCCAGAAAAGAGTTAGAAAAATGGCAAATCAAGGCATATACCACATTTTACCTTCATAACTATCGATTGCTAGATATAGTGCGGATGGCGATCTCACAGCGAAAACTGGTGTGGAAAATTATCACAAAAAGAATTTGTCTCTGTGTTGGGTATTCGTGATGGGCATTATACTTGGCTATCTCTAATAAGAGTTGCTAAAAGTTTACAATTATGCATGAAGGTTACGAGCGAGACATTAATCTCGGAATTGCTTTCTAATAAAGATAACCTGCGGATTTAAATGCGAGTTTTAATGGCGTCAAGCTTTTATGTTCTGGGCGGTAGCTCAATTGTCATAGAGAATTTAACCGATCAACTAAGCAAGAGAGGTATAGAGGTTACGATCGGTGCTTTGGCATTTAAGCGGTTTCCCCCTAATGGAAACCATTACGTTAGGACGCTTCCGGTGCATAATCCATTAAAGCTAAAGAAGTTCCTCGACAAATTCGATGTCGTGCACAGTCACCATCCCATAACGAATTACTTGGCGTTAATTAACCGAAAACCTTTCATATATCATTTTCATGGCGCACCTGACTTCGGAAGGGAAAGTCTGTTTAGGTTCAGTATGCTTTTCTCGGTTAAAATAATGAATCACGCGTTCAGCGCGGTAATAGCTGTGTCTGAGAGTGGGTCTGAAGAGCTGAAGCGTTACTTCGGCCTGAACAATGTCCATGTGATCTACAATGGTGTGGATACTGAGCGTTTTAGACAGAGGCTTGAAGGGAGGTTTCGAAAAGGAGCACCACAATTTCTCTTCGTTGGTAACCTTTACGAATACAAAAAGGTGGAGGAGCTAATACTCGCCTTGAAAGAGTTAGTCAAGGCATTTCCGAAGGCTCATCTACAGATAGTTGGCGACGGGCATATGTATGAGCGTCTTAAACGTTTTGTTGCCGAACTTAAGCTAGAGGATCATGTAGGATTAGTTGGACGTGTTCCTGACTGGGAATTACCTTATTACTACGCATCTTGTGATGTATACGTTACAGCAAGTCGTTGGGAGTTGTTTGGCTTGCCACTTCTTGAGTACATGGCTTGTGGTAAACCAGTAATCGCAACTAAGTTACCGGGAATAATGAGAGAGTTCGGCGAAGGAAATGGTGTGATCTATGTTGAAAACCCAAGAGACGTCTTGGGAAAAGTTGTTGAGTTAACCAATAAAAAAGAGCAAATTGAAGAACTAGGGGTTAAGGCTGCAAAATATGTTCAAAGGTACGATTGGGAAGCAATAACAAAACTGTTTGAAGAATTCCTAGTAGAACTAGTAAAGGAAAAACGTTTAAAGTAAAGACTGCATCTTTGAATGCTTCTAAACTGTACGAGTATCAGGCGGTAGGGAAGCCGATAATATGTTGCGCAGATGGTCAGCCAGCAGAATACGTGAAAGAAACAGGATCTGGCGTTGTGGTTAAGCCTAGAGACTACGAAGCTTTAGCTAAAGCTGTAATATGGTTAAAGGAAAACCCAAAACTTGCGTTGGAAATGGGGGAAAACGGCAGAAGATACGTGGAGAAAGAAGCATCAATAGAAGCCATAGGCTCAAAAATGAAACAAACACTACAAACATTAATTGCAAAACGAACTGGAAGAGAATGAAAGACAGTCTTTTTAAGCATACTTCCCCATGGATAAATGCATCTATGTAGGAAGCTTACAGTACAGCCCTATCTATAAATCCCACTGCTGCGCATTTGGTAGAGCATGTGAAGCTAAGGGGTATCATGTGAAATATATTTTCAGTCACGAATATGATTGGATGCTTTCAAGTGAAGTTAAAAGGAAAACAGTATTTATCGGTCACTCTATTGATATTACTTCTATGGTGAAGGATGCATTAAATCTGAAAAATACGCTGTTAATAAGAAAGATATTCTTAGATGATCGACCAACCCACTTTTACATGCACAATTATCATCTTTTAAATCATTACATCGCAAAATTAGCTGAAAAATATGATTGTAAATTTATTTATCATGTCCATGAGCCCTACACCATAAATAAGAAGGCTCATGGAGGGCTCCAGCAATATTGGTTGTATTTATACGAATTTTTTGAAGGAAAACTGATCGATAAATCAGATGTTGTAATTCTTTCTTCTAAAATGGCTTCTTACCTTTTCGACCTAAGGTATCCCAATTTCCATGGGAAAAAGATGCTAATACCATTGATGTATGAGGATTTAGGCGACTTTAACCTCAACTTACAAGATAGAAAGTATATTACATTTGTAGGCCCACCTGTACCTGCCAAGAATCCTGAAAAATTTCTTGAAATAGTGAGATATTCAAATATTAATGGGCTTGGCTTCAAATTCCTACTCATTTCAAGAAAAAAAGTTAAAGATTCAAGGCTTTATAAAGAAAATAATTTAGAAATCTTTTATAAGGAAAGGATGAGTGATGAAGAGTATGGCAAACTGATTAAGAGAAGCTTAGCGGTAATTACACCCTATAAGAGGGAAACACAAAGCTCAGTCATCCTTACTTCATACACGTATGGAACCCCGGTAGTCTCAAGCAATGTGGGCGGGCTACCAGAATTCGTCCATCACAAAAAGACAGGATATTTAGTTGATTTAAATGCTAAAATAGAAGAATGGATTGAAGGTATAAACTATATAATAGAAAACTTCCCTACAATGTCAAGGGACTGTAGGAAATATTTTGAAGAAAACTTCTCCGGGAAAAATTGGGAAGGATACCTTAACGAGTTGTTAAGTTCAACATGAACGGACTCGACATTGGATGCGGAGATAATAAGAGAATGGGATTCATAGGAGTAGATATTAGAAGGACGAAAGTGGTAGATGTTATAGCAGATGCGCGAAAGCTGCCATTCAGAGATTGTTCCTTTGATCACGTCCATTCTAGTCACTTGATTGAACATTTCAGCCATCGAGAAGTTAAGAATGTTTTAGCCGAATGGGTGCGTGTATTAAAGAAAGGCGGAATTTTGGAGATACTATGCCCAGACCTCCGTGCAAGAGCTCTTTTGTTCTTTCTTAATCCATCATGGCAGAACGTCATTAATATATATGGGGGACAAGATTATGCTGGCAATTACCATAAATGCGGCTTCTCCTACGGGCCTCTAAAGGAGTTACTGAAATCATGCGGAATTATAAAGGTTAAGAGGGTGGTTAAAATTAAAGGTTACAAAAATTTGCCATTCATACCAGAAGATCTTCACGTTAAAGGAATTAAAGTGTAGATTAATTATGAAAATCCTTCAGGTAATACCTGTATTTTCCTCCCCATTTGGCGGTCCTGTAACGGTTGTCCGCTCATTATCAAAGGAGCTTGCAAAGAAGCATGAAGTCGTAGTATATACAACTACCGCCTTAGATTTAAGGCATGACTTCGAACCTAAAGAGGAGGTGGTGGATGGATATAAAGTTCATTACTTCCCCAGAGCTTTAAAACTACTATGCTACAGTTACCTTTTTGGACAACTTAATATTTCATGGGATATGATGAAAGCTGTAAAACATGGTATGAGGAAGTTTGATATTGTTCATGTTCATTCTTGGCAGCAGTTCCCAGATATAATAGTCAATCATTATGCTGGTAAGTATGATGTTCCTTACGTCATACAGACTCATGGATCAATACCGAGAATAGGAAAAAAGTTCAGGAAACTACTCTACGATTTTACATTTGGCTACAGGGTATTAGATAAAGTTTCAAAAGTTATTGCTCTTAGCCGTGTTGAGGCTGAGCAGTATAAGGCTATGGGTGTGCCTAAGGAGAAGATTGTCATCATACCTAACGGGTTAGACCTTTCGAAATATGCTGAACTGCCGCCTAAAGGCTCCTTCAGGAGAAGGTTTAACATACCAGAAGACAAGAAAATTATACTTTATCTAGGCAGGATCCATAAGATTAAGGGCATAGACTTTCTCATCAAAGCCTATGCTCATCTTAAAAATGAAATGAAGTGTAGGAATGCCGTTTTAGTAATAGCTGGTCCTGATGATGGATACTTGAGCGAAATTAAATATCTTGCACAAGCTTCTGGAGTTTCAAATTCCATATTATTTGTAGGGCCATTGTATGGGGAAAATAAGTTGGTGGCTTATGTTGACTCAGAAGTCTACGTTTTGCCTTCAAGATACGAAACTTTCCCCATGACAATTCTTGAGGCTTATGCTTGTGGGAAACCTGTAGTGGCTTCAAGAGTTGGCGGGTTAAAAGATTTAGTAAAAGATGGAGAGACAGGATTATTGTTTGAGCCTGGAAATGTAGAGCAATTGGCGAGAAGTATTTTTAACCTATTAAATGGTAACGATGTAGCTAAAGAAATGGGTCTGAAGGGTAAAAATTTTGTTAGGGAAAACTTTACTATAGAGAAAGTTGTAGAAAGATTGGAAAAAGTCTACGAAGAAGTAGTTAAAAGGTAGAGTGCTATGAAGGCTCTGATCACCGGCAGAACAAGATTTACGTGCATGCTAAATGGCATATTTAAGAGGCTTTTATAATAAAAGGGAAGTTGATTGTAGACTGCGAGACAGGGCCTCTATTTTCATCTGGAAACTTTAAGCAGTTGGCTGAGAAGTTGATCTACCCATTGAACGATAGTAATAAAGCTATAGAGATTGGTAGGAAAACAGGGTACTTGTTGAAGAAAAATATTCTATAGATAAAGTTGTTGATATAATTGAAGGACTTTACTCAGAAGTTGCTTTATAAAATCTTAGCCAACACCAATACTTCAGGCGCAGTCAATAATTCAAACAATATTTAGATAGTTTATTAATAAGGATACAAAAAGATGCATGAAGCCTTCCTTTAGCGTGCTATGAGAAGAAAAGTTCCGCAAATCATACTCCGAAAAATTGTAAACGAACTACATTCTGATAAGCTTCTATGAAGTTATACATCGTAACAACGAGCTGGGATGACGGACATAGGTTAGATCTAAAGCTTGTCAGTTTGTTGGATAAATACCGTATTAAAGGAACATTTTATATCAGCCCATTCTACTTAAAAGACAGGTTAACAGAAGATGAAATAAGAGAAATTTTCAAACATCATGAGATTGGAGCACATACACTTACTCATGTGGATCTCACATCCGTTTCAATAGATAGAGCTGAGGAGGAAATTAAAGGTTCAAAACTTTACTTAGAAAGGATATTAAGACATGGCATTAGTATGTTTTGTTATCCCCAAGGACGATATAATCAAAAAATTAAAGAAATTGTTAAAAAAAGCGGATTTCTGGGTGCTAGAACATGTAAAGGAGGAAACTTCGAACTTCCGAAAGATCCTTATGAATGGGGAATAACTTTGCATAGTTCGAATGGTTCTCCCGTCACTACGTTAAAGATTTGTGTTAAAACGAGAATTTCTATAAAAGCATTTATGGATTGGGAATTGCGTGCCAAGCTGCTATTTGACCTTTTTCTCAGGAGAGGTGGCATATACCATATTTGGGGACACCCATGGGAGATTGAACGAAATAACGGTTGGCCTAAATTAGAACGGGTACTTCAATATATTTCAAATCGAGATTACATAAAATACTATACAAACGGAGAAATTTTAAGCCGGTATATAACAAAATGAGAAGTATTCTTATCTCTTCTTTATAAAATTCTTAAGAAGCGAGAAGCAAATCGTTATCAGGTTGCATACGATTTATTACCATCTATTAGAGATGGAAGATTGTTAGACGTGGGTTGTGGTAATGGCGACTTAATTTTTATTTGTAGAAGCAAATTTAGAGAATGCTATGGAGTCGATATTTCGCTAGCAAGAGTGAAGCGTGCAAAGAGACGCTCTTGAGAAGCATATAGATGGTCTCTATTTTTATGAGTACGATGTAGATAAAGGATTACCATTTAGCGATTCTTTCTTTGACGCTGTAACTTGTATTGCAGTGCTTGAACATGTCTTTAATCCGCCTAATGTTTTGAATGAAATTCATAGAGTTTTAAAACCTAATGGATTTCTTATCATGCAGGTTCCGAATGTTGCCTGTTTTTCCCTATAGAATTCAGTTGTTATTCGGAAAATTGCCAAAGACTGGTGGAATATACCTGGGTGCAGATTGGGAACACTTACATTGGTTCACTAAGGATGTATTCGTTAAACTGCTTCTAGCAAGTGAGTTTCAAATAAAGCAAGTAATGTGCAGTGATATTTTTGCAAAATATGGCCATCGCTTTTATTCGGAGACCTTATCATAAAAGCGATAAAAGTCGATAACACAATATACTTTCTTAAATTATTCAGTTTGAGAAGTAGAGTGTTGCGGATATTCTAATTAGCCTGGCATGAAGTGGTGGCGATTATGAAAATAATGCTTGTTGTTGAACAGTTCGACCCGAATAGGGGTTACTTAGAATACTATTTAGCTAGGGAGTTAGTAAAGCTGAGTCATAAGGTGTACATACTGACATTCGAACGGAATAAGAATATTTTGAGGAAGGTGACCGAAGATGGGTTTGAAATAATCTCTTTGCCATATATTGGTATTATGCATGGCTTTCATGTGCCATATCCTGCTGGAATCATTTACGTCATTGAATTCTTAAAAAGAGAAAAGCCAAATATTGTCCATTGTGATGCTGTGTTCTCACCAATCAGCTTATTGCTTATTCAATTGAAAGATCTTTTTCATTATAAATGCGTGGGAAGCTTAATTACCGGAGAATATCACTTGAATAATGTATTTAAGAAGATCTTATTTAAACTCTCTATCATTGCAGTTCTTTTAATCAAGAGTAAAGTTGATCGCTTTTTTGCATTAAATAACAATGTGGCGTTGTTTATAAACAACACTTACGGCATCCCTTACGAAAAGATGGAGATAATACCACTTGGTGCGGATGTAGAGCTATTCAAGTATAATGTCATTGAAAGAGTTTCTATCAGGAAGAAACTTGGAATAGGGTCTGATGACATAGTCATCTGTTATACAGGACGACTCTTACCATCAAAGCAGGTAGATGTTCTTATGAAAGCTCTCGCGCCGATTATTAAAAACAACTCAAAAGTTAAACTTTTGATAGTAGGGAGTGGTGACAAAGCGTATTT
>Ga0315280_10008291_pt1 | contig 13625 bp, 15 predicted proteins | sample YL17G06_40_MG_FD_203697 | JGI IMG/M metagenome (GOLD analysis project Ga0315280, IMG submission 203697) | Sediment microbial communities from Yellowstone Lake, YNP, Wyoming, USA - YL17G06_40 | ecosystem: Environmental > Aquatic > Freshwater > Lake > Sediment | place: USA: Wyoming | collected...
CTTAAGCGTTAGGTTGAGTTTTCTTGAAGATGCTTTGTCCGTCAGGATCACTCGCAGGTTTTCGCCTTCTTCCACCACGTCCATGTCGAAGTCTTTGCCCATAAGGGGCTTGAGCTCCTCGTTCAGTTTTGTTGGAAACAGCAGTTCATAGCCGCCGCTTCGTGTGCGGACGATCTGCCCGTATTTTTGTGCACGTTCTACTTCTTCTGGGTCTTCAGTTCTTATGGTTTTGAGTTTTAGCTTAACCGTGTTTGTTCACCTCCGACTGAATCTTGCTGAAGGCCGTTGTTTCCGCTTCTGACATGAGTGATGTGGGAGAGGACGAATTCCTGCTCTGAAATGGCTTTATGCATTAAGTCTTGGATGGCAGCGTTCAGGTTGTCTGAATAGTACGGTCGCACGATTTTCTCGGCAAACTCGGCTAGCAAAGAAACGGGAACATTGTGAAACGTCAAATCAACCAGGAGGTCTTCTTCTGTAGCCAATAGTGCGGTTTTCTTTTTCATAGGCTATCACTCTGGGGCATGTGCTTATGGTTTGGACTGTTTAAAAGTCAAGCGAGCAAACGACATCGTGGTTCTGTGGAGAGGGGTGAGTTAAAGTGAATTTGTGTGTTTTTATTTTTTGTCGAAGAAGTGCGGTAAATCTAGTAGGGCTGTGATTTTGAGTTTTAGCTCTTTTTCTATTTCGGTTTTGAATTCGAGGAAATCGTCGTCGTCCGTTATTAGGTTCACTGTGTGGTTGGTTCCTAGTGCGTCTGCTTCTGCGAGTATCTTCATGTCGTTGGTGCTGGGGTATAGGCTTTTGCGTTTTTTGCGGGTTTGAAGTTTAGTCAGTTTGGCTTTGAGTGTTGGGTTTTTGGTGAACCTTGTGTACATGTTTTCTATTTTGTGGTAGTCTGCGGCTACGTTTCGGCATTGGCTGCTGTCGATTAGGTCTTGGAGCCTTTTTCTGAATTGAAGTGTTAAGTTGTATCTTGCTACGTGTGCTTTGATTCCGGCTTTGTCGAAGTAGCGGTTTACGATTTTGGGGAAGTTTTTGATGGCTTCATTCTTTACTGTTTCAGTGATGTATAGTGGAATTTTCTTTTGTTTGCATAAGCCGATGAAGTTTGAGATGATTTCGTTTCCTAGAGGCGATAATGTCCTTTTTTGGCCTTTGTATCGGTAGGTGGCTCGGAATGAGTAGGTTATGCAGGCGGAGGTTTCGAGAAAAACTAGTACATCAGGTCTGATGGGCGAGTTTCCGCCACTGTTTTTTCTAGCCGCTGTAATTCGTCCTCATTCATGAAGTCAGAGAAATCTATGTCCATGATGTCGGGTAGTATGTTGTTTTTGCTGCAGTAGCTGTCTAAGAAGTTGATGTAGTCTGAGATTTCGGTGAGCAGGGATTTGAAGGAGAATGGACAGCTTTCAGAGGTCTGGTAGTTAGACGTTAGGTCTACTATCTTGGCTGTTAATTCGGAGATTGATGAGATGCATACGCCTCTGACTACTGATTCTTGAACGGTTTTGAGTTTTTCCAGAGCTTTTGAGCAGTATTCAACGACTGCTAAAATTAGGAGCGAAGCGGGGCAGTCGTCTTTGTACCATTTTTCCCAGACGTTTTCAAGTGATATGAGGTTGTCGGATAGGCTGGGGCAGATTGTTTCAAAGGTTTGTTCGGGTATTACGTAGTTTTTGTAGACGTATTCTGTGAGTTCCTTGTAGTTCTTGTTCATGTATTTATTTATGATTTTGTCCGCTCTTTTCAGGTCTTCGAGAGGTATTTTTTCGATGATTTCTTGGATTGTTTCTATTCCTTTTCGGGTGGGAGAATAGACGTAGTAGGGATACTTGTTTCCTTCAACTACTTGTACGTCTACTAAGTCTAAGGATTGTGAAAAAGAGCGGATGTCGACTTCGAGTTCTTCTGAGTATGGTCCGTAGTAGTGTTTGAAGAATCTGTAGCCGTCTATTTTTCCTTCTGTTTGTATGAGGAAGATGAGTTTTTGAAGCTTTATAGCTGAGGCTATTTTGCCTACTTTGCGTAAAGTATACAGGGGAATCCAGCCGCGCTCTGGAATTCTTTCAATAAGCATGACTACTCCAACGTATAGATGAATAAAGGTGAGTATTTATGATTTATGCAGAGAGAAGTAGCATTTTCTTTTCAACATTTAACGTTCTCCATTTAGACTAAGCGTTGCTCTTGCATTTTGACGGCGCTGTTGGAGAGAATAAATACCTGCTCAAAAAAGGATTTAATTGTTGTTAGGATATTCCTTCTTTTGAGGTTACTTCTATTTCGATACGTATTGGAGTTTTGTAAAATATTCTCCGAATCGTCACATCATAGCCCATGCCTAACTCTTCAACTGAAACGCTCAGAAGCATTTTAGTGAACACGAGGATTATGAGACTTGCCAACGTAAGGGAGACTTTGCAATCTTATCTATACTCACTATTTCAGATTAGAAACTTAATTATTTGTTTCTTGGTATGTGTTTAGCTCACTGAAAAGAAGCTTAATTTGTTCTTCTTTTTTGCCTATAGAGTGAAAATCTTACGAAAAGAGGGCAGAAATGAACCACATTTTAAAGTCAGCTAAACACATACGCAAAGCAAAATTTAAATACTGATTGAAGTTGAATTGCACTTTGGGTGTATTGATGTCGGAGAATGTTGCAGTTAAAATGAGTGCTATTCTTCATGAGAATGAGAAAATTGGATGGGGATGAGGCATAGAGGGTGTACTGTTTATTACAGATAAAAGACTTGCATTTGTAAAACTTATACCGAATGAGGGGCTGAAAAGGTTTTTTGCTGGTTATCGGTATAAGGAATACCCGGAGAACTTGGATGATGCACTGAAAAATGAAGGGAGTTTTGAGGTAGCGATAAACCAAATTACCGAGGCTGCGCCTGACACAGTTCTAAAGACACCCTATATGAGAATACGGTATAATTCAGATTCGGGCGAAAAAGTGTTTTTGTTCATCTTATCGATAACTTGGACAGGTAGCGGTATATCTCCTGGAGCAATAAGCTATTACATGATGCTTGCAGAAATCATAAAACAAGCAAAAAACGGAATATTGGTCACCAAATCGACGATAACCGATAAAAATGTAAACACTCGCGAGATGATTAGAATTATTAAAACCTGGAAAATGTCCCGTGACAACTTGGCGAAATAATACAACGAAAGCAAAAGCTTCAAAATACGCCAAAAGACGTAACCGCGCTCAAGAACGTTTTATTATCAATTGAAAAATTCACATGAATCCCATTTCAACCGCAGACTTTCACAAAACCTCGTATCCCACGAGCCTTTACCACAAAGAAAAATCCCACACCAAGTTACCAGAACCAAAAATACTAAACATCAGCAATATGAACCAAATGGGACCGCTTAATTTTAGGTTGAGCCTTCCGTGTTCCAGACCTAAATCTCCTTCGGTTTTTTCTCTCATATAAAAATAGTCAATGCACTTATGATAAGGGCAAATATGCCAACCGTTTGTAAGTATCCCATAACTCCCAATATGTTGTTTCTAGAAAAAACTATAAACTCTACCCGAATATTGCTATTGATAAATATGCCAAATATCCCCGTAACAAAGTCGCGGTTCACAAAGCGAAGAGGCATACTTCTGATTGTTCTGGCACCCCTAGTTTTCGTGTTAAGCGGATTATTTCTTGTAAACCGGGTTTTATATTCGCCAGAGAGCTTTCAATACCAGATCGGAGAGCTTTTGGCTTTAATTGTTTCACCGTTTCTTCTAATTCTCGGAATCACCACATGCGTCGTTGCCAAAATACGCACACCAAAAACCGCTCCTTCTCAGCCTGTAATAACGTATCCTGCCGACCAAACCAACCTGCCGACTGAACCTTCAAATTCAAACTCCAGTCCCCAAAGTCAAAGTCCATCACCTGCCCATTCAACCAAAACTGACAAACCCAAATCCGACATGCCCAACTGGGAACGCTGGACACGCCGAATCTACATGATAGGCGTATTAATGACAAGCCTCATTATTGCATTAATACAGGGCATAGTTTACCTACCGGTTAGTACGCTTTTTATCACTCTCTGGCTCTTGCCCGTAGTCATGGGATTCTACTTGTTGAAAGGCAAGCATGGCCGTGTCGCTACATGGCTGCTTGTGATTCTTGCGTTGCTTTCTTTCGTAGATTTACTGCCAATCCCGCTATCTCTGTTGATGGGCCCCGCAGGCATTCAACTCAGGAACTATTACACCGCGGGAGTTATCGGGCTGGACCCATTTGGTCAGATATCGGCAATCCTTGCATTACGCTCAGGTATCGTGCTATCAGCAGGCATATTTCTCGTCGTCGCCCGACTTCTGCAGCACCCAAAAGTCAAACGATTAACAATACCCCGAGGGTTCAAGGTGGCTACCGTTGTCATAGTCTTGCTTCCGCTTTTGCTGATGCCCTTCATCCAAGCTGGAGAGCCAACTGCCAACACTCATCTAAACCCGACAAGTGGCGGCCTCTCTGGCTTCTCCTCTCTGACGTGGGATAATATATTTCAGAAAACCTATCGCACCTTCAATTCCACAACTGGGCTGTGGACTTACACAATCGCTATGAGCAACCAAGGCGAAACCGCAATGATCTTTCACGTGTGGGCGGGCTATGAAACAATCTCGCCACTCGGAACACGCATCACCATCGTGGATGGATCAGACGTGAGCGTGAGCGATGCGGGAATAGTTTTCCAGAGGGGAGCCAACGGCACAATACGCTTTAGCACTGAACAGGGTCACAATACTGTAACGCTTGACCTTGGCTCCAATGCAAGAGGCCAACTCCAATGGTAACTATCTCCAACTCATAAGCCTATCAGGCCTTCTACATCCATTACTTAAAGAGAATGCAACGTTAGTTCTCTTCATTTCATGCTGGTTTTGGTCAGTACTCCTTCTTGAGTTGTTCTATCGCTTTGGATAGTTGATCATAAGGGGTCTTCATTAGCCCAAACAGTGCAGAGAGCACAGTTAAAGTGAAAAAGCAGGACCCTTAACATTGGATACACACTCTATCACTGCAATGGGAGGAGCGGTTGCCCTATTTGCGCTCGTAACTGGAGAGGTCTCCCACGCTTCCCCTTTTTGTTTTGGCGCGCGTCGAAGACTATGAAATATCTATTTCCAATAGGATCTCACCAAATCGAAACAACTGACCCCCGAAAATATGTTCCAGTACCTCAAGTTTCAATGTGGGGTTTCAACGTGGGAATATATGCAAACAAACATAGCCAAGGTTGGCAACACAAATGATTTAATCTAAAGCAGAGTGAATACTAAATGAATTGAAATGACTTCCGATCTCACGAAATGGATTGAAGATTCATCTGTAACGCCTAGAATAAGTGAGATATCTCTATCCGTATCTAACAGAGTGCCTTTCAAATTTCACGAATGTAGGAGCAGTCTCCTCCGTCAGAGTTAATGGGGAGACGGATATTCTTGCTACTATTGATGGAACGAAAGTAGTTTTTGAGATTAAGGCGACTGACAGCTATGTAGCGCTTCTTGACGCAGTGCTTCAAGTAACAAAGTACACTGAAAAATTCAACACGCCCAATTTTGCTGTGATAGCATTCCCTGCCCGAATAAGAGAACTGCCCGCAAGATCAAACATAATCAAAAAAACGGCTCTAGAGTCACCAGTTAGAGCTATTGTAGTGACACGCGGGTTCCGAGGTCGTCTAGACAACCTCTCATTCGCCGAAATTGCGAACAGGATAATCGAATCAGAGACTGCCTACAAACAGAAGCAAAAACCATTCGTGGCATATGATGCAGTCGTTGAGGTCGCCCGAGACTCAATTCAGAACATTGCTGAAAGCCTGCGAATCCATCATGGGCTCGAAGAATCATTGGCCGAAGTGGCTGTCGGACGTTTCGACTTATACGAAGCCATGTTAGCAGACGTGGTAGGTAAGAAGAAGTTGAACAAAGAAGCGCGTGCTCTCTTCTGGGACATTGTGGCATACGTTTTGGTGAACCAATTGCTATTTTACAAGATCGTGCAGAAAATCTCGCCTAAAGGTCTCCCCGAATTGCCGGACCCGCATCCCCTTGAGACCAACCAGGAACTACCCCTTGAAGTCAAGAATTGCTTTGACCAAGCTGGAAAATATTACAGTCCTATCTTCGCAAGCAATTCAATAGATGTTCTAATAAAGGCCCGAGACTTTAGGGTCAATCAGGCAATCGCAAGGCTAATTTTTACTATAAGAAGGTTAGAACCAGAAAATGTTGATGTTGATCTTCTTGGAAGGTTATATCACGATACAATACCGCCTACAACAAGAAAAAGAATGGGAGCATTCTACACTAATCCCATTGCAGCTGAGCTTTTGGCTACTATTGCCATCAAAAAATGGAATGCCACCGTTTTAGATCCTGCATGTGGTAGCGGTACACTCTTGGTTTCTGCATACAAAAGAAAGAAAGCATTATTTGAACTCGAGACAAAAAACAAGCCACGCCAAGCATGCACATTCAATTTCTGAAAGATCAGATCTACGGAATTGACGCAATGCTATTTGCATCGCACATGACTGCGACAAACCTTCTTCTTCAAATGGGCAATGTGATTGTGGATAAAATAAACGTATTTCCTGCCAATTCATTAGATGAATTGACTAAAGAGGATAAGAATTCACAGATTGTTCCAGATGGCTACTTTGATTTGACCATAATGAATCCGCCATTCACCTTTTGGCGTCGACTTCCAACAGACGAAAGGATAAAACTCGAAAAATCATTCGGCACTAGCAGCATGAACTATTGGGGGTATTTCTTGCTTGCAGCAATGCCAAAATTGAGGGAAAATGGCATGATTGCCACAGTTCTTCCAGATGACTTCCTAAGAGGAAAAGGTGCTGCAAATGTAAGAGACCCTCTTTTCAAAGATGATTCCTATTCATTGCTGGTGAGCACTCTGAATATCAAGGCATCGTCCACTGGGTTAACATCTTGAAGAATGCCGAAGATACCAGATTCAACATTCACTGCACGAACAACTAAGCCAATATCACGAACATATGCGATGTCGTCGCCCAGAATGGTTTCTCCTGGCAGCATAGCTGTCGATGTTTTACCGCATGCGCTTGGAAACGCACCTGCAAAATAGGTCTTGCGACCGCCTGGTCCATGCACGCCCATGAGCATCATGTGCTCAGCCAGCCAGCCTTCGCAGTTAGCCTTGCGAATGGCGAGGCGGAAGGCAAGTTTCTTGAAGCCTACCGAGTTGCCAGCGTACTGCGTGTTGACGCTGTAAATCGTGTTATCCATGTGGTCGATGTAAATGCGTTTCTTCTCATGCTCCACGCTGATCATGTCTTTATTCAGTTTTCCCGCTGAATGTAGCACGCGCAAGAAATCGCTTTTCGGACCTGCTTTGACAAACGCTTGATAACCAGGTCTGTACAGTAAGTCTTCACAGTGAGCCACATACCACGAATCCGTGCACTGGAGACCGAGAATGGTGAATACTGAGTTTGGAGGCCCAAGTGAGACAAAGCGGACAATCATTGTGCGGCCTTTCATTGAATCCCTGAGTAGCTCTCTTACTTCTGCTAAACCTTGCTGCCGGTCAATTTGATTGAGGGCTTTGCTGAGGGAGATTCCTCTGGGCACGAGATACTTGGTAGCGTGTCGATCTCGTCCCTGATCATAAACGCCGTCAAAGTGAACTGTGTGTCCTTGAAGCGACAGAATATCTTTTTCTTCGCCGCTAGCGATTGCTTGGCGCCTGACGCGTGCTAGGTCTTCGGCAGAGTCACTGCAGATGAAAATGTTGTCGGCGTTGCAGAGGTCACTGGATTTGGCAACAAATTCATGAGCCTTAGGATTATCTATGGCGCATAGTTTCTCAAAGTCGGCATGACCGAGTTTAGGTCTTAACGCTTCAAGGTATGAATTCATGTTTGTAGGATTTCCCCTTTTTCTCCGATTAGTCGTGTTGTCTGAAATCAAGGATGCATGAGCTGTTAGTTTCTGAAGTTACGGTTTGCATCTGCATATTTAGAGTTCTTTTGTGAGCAGGATGAAATCGTTTTTGTACCAGAAACTTCTAGCAGTTAGCACTTTGTTGAATCCTTGTCTAAGGTAAATTGCTATGATGTCTCTGTACTGATAGGGTACCCACATTAGGGCAAGGTGGCATTCCTTTTCATTACAGGTTTTAATGAATCGTTGAAACAGTTTATGTCTAATTTTTTCGCTCAAAGCCTCATTAAATCCTTTCCTAATTTGGATGGCTGCTAGCTGCCCGACGCCTCCTTGGATGGAGAAGTGCATTGCGCCAACGAGCGCTCCATTATTTTTTGCTGCGTAGAAATATTCTTGTTTTCCGAAATGTTCGGCGGCGAAATTTGCCATCTCCACTGGAAAGAATTCTTTAAAATCGCTTATTGAAGATTAAGTGAAGAATTCTTCAACCTCAGCAGCCTCTTCGCTTAGAACTTCGTCTATTTTCAAGCCCATAATGTTTCACCCTGCTAGCATGTTTTGTTAGGCATTTTAACGGACTTGCTTCTCACTTATTCAGTGGTAATCTTTGCGAGGCTCGTTCCGATGCTGCAAAAGGTTTGAGATCCACACCCATCTTATTTCCGAGGAAGATTTCAAACTCTTTGAAGACTCTGCTGTTCGTTCTATTTAGTGTTAAGCACGTGAAGCCACCTGAACCTTTCGGGTTGAGACAGTACAAAGCCGTTTTTTCAGCCAACTTCGGATTTTCAGTGATTATTTTCGCCAATTCATCCCGTGTACGCGCTGGAGGTTCTGATAGAAACCAAGCCGTGTACGCAACATCAACGACTCTGTATGCTCCTCCTTCGATTACTAAGCATTTAGCATTCTCAGCAACCTTTTTGAAAGAGTAAACATTGACGAACGACCTGGCGCAAAGAAAATTGTGATACTCATTGTCCACTTTTATCCAGTCTTCATTGTCATTGGCATGCCAGCCTTTGGATCTGCACTCTGCCTTGAAAAGCCGCAAAATATTGACAAGTTCGCTTAGTGGTGCAAGTCCTAATTCAGGCTTTTCATCTGAGGGAAACCCCACCTTGCTGTATTCTAGGTGCGTCACGCTTATCCCTCCTTTGCGGGTTTTTACGCACTAGTTTTTAAGTTAACGAAAAATATTTAAAGTTTACTGTAATAATAATTTATCAACAGGACGAACTTATTTGTAAAAGGAACGGTAATATGACTCTTAGGGAAGAATCACTTGCGGAATATGTTCTCTTGTCAGTAAGAAAACCCTCAACTCCCGAGTACGAGCCCGATCTTGAATGGATATGCAGAACCCTTGGTTATCTAGAATCCAGGGACAAGCATAAAACTGCATACCTCATCCTTAAGGCTCTTGTGGAAGCCGTTGCACAAGATGGTGGCTTAACAAGCGACGAACTATCTGAGAAACTCGCTTTGACTAGAGGAACCATGATTCACCATCTCAACAAGATGATAAAGAGCGGATTGGTTATTTTTCACGAAGGCAAGTACAAACTTAGAGAAAGGAGTCTGAAGAGTACTGTGGAGGAAATTCAGCGAGACATAACGCGTTTATTTGAAGACCTTCTAAGCGTCGCCGAAGCCGTTGACCAGAATTTAGGTCTCGTCTCCCGCTAGTATTCAACGTGAATATTTGTTTGATGTGTAAAATAGACAAGTCGGATGCCATCTGATGAGTGGTTGGGTGTGCACTCGCTGTTGGCTTCACTTGAGCGTCCCCAAGGTCGGCACAGATAAAGACGTTTTCTGCGAGCGTCCTCGCGATGTTCTTCAACTGCGTGCCTTGCTCAACAGCGATGAGTGCCCCGTTCCACTCATCTCTGGAGAGGCGGTTTCATTGACCGCGAGTACTTCAAAAATAATTGGCGCGTTCTTTCATTTAAGCTTTACTGTTTTTATTATTAATGAACGTGTCAATGATTAGTCAACAGGAAGACTTATATTTTGGATTTTTTAATTATAGAAAATGTATGATAAGTTGTGCTCTTTGCAAAAGTTAGGAGAGTGATTAAACATGGCAGCTATACCTTCAGGAAATATACCTGTACTCGTTTTGAAAGAGGGAACAGGAAGAACCACAGGAAAAGACGCGCAGAAAAACAACATTATGGCTGCAAAGATAGTGGCTGAGACTGTGAAGACAACGCTTGGACCACGCGGAATGGACAAGATGCTCGTAAGCAGCCTAGGCGACGTAACAATAACCAACGACGGAGCAACCATCCTAAAGGAACTTGACGTGCAGCATCCAGCCGCAAAGATGATGGTTGAGGTAGCTAAGGCACAGGATAACGAGGTCGGCGACGGCACAACGACATCTGTCGTTTTAGCTGGAGAACTTTTGTCGAAGGCGGAGAGCCTTCTCGACCAGAACGTGCATCCAACCGTTATCATCGATGGCTACAAGAAAGCTGCAAACAAAGCCCAAGAAATCGTTAACGGCATATCAATGCCTGTGAACATTAAGGACGATGCGCTCTTGGTTAACGTCGCGTTGACCTCGATTGGAAGCAAGGGCATAGCGGGCTCCAAAGAACACTTTGCAAGACTCGCGGTAGACGCCGTCAAACAGGTGGCTGAGGAAACAGGTGGAAAACTCAAAGCCGACATTGACCTGATAAAAATCCTCAAAAAACATGGTAAAAGCCTAGACGACACAGAACTTGTGAAAGGCATGGTTATCGATAAGGAAGTTGCCAGTAGTCAGATGCCGAAGCGCGTAGAAAACGCAAAAATAGCATTGCTAAACGCAAAGCTGGAGATTGAGAAGACGGAGTTTGACGCGAAGATCAACATTGAAAGCCCAGATCAGATGAAGCTCTTTCTAGATGAGGAAGAGCGTATGCTGAAAGAGATGGTGGATAAGGTCAGCAAGACAGGGGCGAACGTCTTGTTCTGTGAAAAGGGAATCGACGATTTAGCGTTGCACTTTTTGGCTAAAAGCGGAATAATAGCAGTTAAAAGCGTGAGCAGTAGTGACATGGAAAAGCTTGCGAGGGCTACAGGTGGCAAAATAATTGCAAGCGTCAAAGACCTGTCAGCGGATGCGTTAGGCGAAGCCAAAGCGGTTGAGGAAGTCAAGATTGGCGATGACAAGCTTGTTTACGTGCGGGAGTGCAAAAATCCGAAGGCGGTCACAGTGGTGATTAGAGGTGGTTCGGAGCATGTTGTGGATGAGGCGGAGCGGTCGCTTCATGATGCTTTATGCGTTGTTAGAAACGCGGTTGAAGACGGCAAAATCGTGGCTGGAGGAGGCGCACCTGAAGCTGAAGTAGCTCGGCACCTCAGAAAGTACGCGGTGAAAGTAGGCGGACGCGAGCAGCTTGCTATCGAGGCGTATGCAGAAGCGGTCGAGACGATTCCTATGATGCTGGCTGAGAACTCGGGTCTAGACCCCATTGACATAATGGTTTCGTTGAGAGCTGAGCATGAAAGCAACCACAGCCCCTACTATGGCGTTGATGTCTTCTCTGGGAAAATCAGGAATATGCTGGATCTTAACGTTGTTGAGCCTTTGCGCGTGAAACAACAAGTGATCAAGTCGGCAACCGAAGCGGCGAATATGATTCTGAAGATCGATGACTTAATTGCGGCGAAAGGCATGGACAAAGAACCTAAACCGCCGAAGACGCCTGAGATGCCAAGCTATGACTGAAAGACCAGATAGCTCTGTGCTCTATCTTTTCTTTGAAGAGGTGAAGGTTAATGTATAATGATGATGACGATTGGATGCCGGCATGGTTTAGGCGAAGGCGTTATCCCTTTCTTGAAAGAAGCTTGTTTGATAGCTTTGAGGAGCAGTTCATGGAAATAAATGAGTTTATACAGCGCGAGTTTCAAGAGTTTGCGAAGAGAGCGCCAAAAGGCCTGCATCAGACAAGAGTGTTGCCTGATGGGTCAAAAGTGGAAGAGTGGGGGCCTTTCGTGTATGGGTACAGCATGAAGATTGGTCCTGATGGCAAGCCTGAAATCAGAGAATTCGGAAACATTAAACGGCAACCTAAGCTTGGCAGCAGAGCCGCGGTAGATGTTAGAGAGGAAAGGGATCCTTTGGTTGATGTGGCGCTTACAGATGGCGCTGTCAGAGTTGTTGCTGAGTTGCCTGGAGTTGACAAGAGCGACATTAAACTTCATGGGACTGAGGATACTTTGACGATTTCTGTGGACAAAGCTGAACGCAGCTACTACAAGGAAATTGACCTTCCTAGAAAGGTGGACGTTAGAAATGCTAAATCGACGTATAAAAACGGCGTGCTGGAAGTAGCTTTGCCTGTGCGGAAAGAAGACCAGCGTAAAGGCGAGTCAATAAAGATCGATTAACTCCTTGCAAGTCTTTCCTTCTTTTTTTTGGTATTTTTCAGTTGGTTAGTTTGATTGCATGCCCAGGTACTTTTCAAAACTGATTCGAATGGGTTGTTACTGAAGACTTTCTTCATAAAGCTCATTGGCTGATTGGTTGGGTATTAAGTGATTTAAACGCTGGCAAACGCAGCTATGTTTTATTCTTTGTTTTCTGGTTCTAGTTTTTTGGCTCCAACGAGGGTTGCTAGCAAAGTTACAGCGGTTTCGTCGTCAATTTGTTCTGCTAAATCTGCTATGGTTATGGAGTCGAGGAATTTGGCTAGGTGTGCTCTGGGGCGTAGCTCGTAATAGTTTGTTATTCCGCCTATTCTTTCTTTGACTTCTGCTTTTATTAGGTAGCCTTTCTTTTCTAGGTCTCTTACTCTTTTGTTGACTGTTGAGTAGCTGGTGTTTTTCATGCTTTTGATTTGACTTATTCTTTTTCTTAGCGCCCGAGTTGTTTGTGGTTCTTTGATGGCGAGAGTCTGAATTATGGCGCGGTTTAGTTTGGCTTCTCTGCCTTTGAAAACTGAAAGCTCTGTGCCCTTGCCCTTCTTCCGCGCCATAGTGATTAGCTCCGCTAAAGAGGTTGGAGCAAAAAATTAGGGCTTCAGAACTAGCTTATTACATTACTGTAGGCTGTTTTGGGCGTTTTGTCCGAGGCAAAGTTTTTCTAGCGCTAGAAATGCCCAGCGTAAATTTTTTCTGGATGCCCTATTTAAACAAAATTTGAGTTTTCATGGAGCAGGCTCTGGCTGAATGCGGGTTTTTGCCGTGTTTTACCGAGGGTTTTTCCTGCTTTTTCTAGCGCTAGAAACGTTTTTCCCAGCATATTTCTAGCCGAGAAAAAACAGAGAGCGCATTAAAATTCTGTTTGCGGGGGGCGTTCCCAAAAAAATAGCTTATCGTGCTCGTTTAGTTGGGGGCTTTTTTGCGAGTTTGTTTCTTGTGAAGGTTACGTTAATTATTTCTAGTTCATCTGTTTCATGCTCGTTCCAGTCTATTTCAAAGTCTTTTTTCGATTTAGCCTCAACTCTTTCATGAAGCACTACTGGAAAGTTCACGGAGCAGATTTTGTAGCGGTAATTCTTTCCCTTGTAACTTTTGTTCATCCAACGAGTTTGGAATCTAACCACGTTATCACTCTCCAAATCATCGTCTTGAGATGACTTTGACCACAGAGAGGTTTTTTAGGCGTTTATTTGTTTCACATTGGTTCGTGTTTATCTTGCTTTTT
>Ga0315280_10008292_pt1 | contig 13624 bp, 9 predicted proteins | sample YL17G06_40_MG_FD_203697 | JGI IMG/M metagenome (GOLD analysis project Ga0315280, IMG submission 203697) | Sediment microbial communities from Yellowstone Lake, YNP, Wyoming, USA - YL17G06_40 | ecosystem: Environmental > Aquatic > Freshwater > Lake > Sediment | place: USA: Wyoming | collected...
TCCTGAGTAAGTTTTGCCAGAAAATTGCCTGAAAGGCGTTAGAAAAATCAACGGGACGTGGACGCCCTCCTGATAGACAAAGAAACCGTGGGTTGTCTCTCCATGCTCGCTAAGGCTTTCGCCGTGATCAGAAGCCAGGACTAAAAAGAGATTATTCAGAAGGTTGTTTTTTTCTAAGTAATTCCAGAAGCGACCTAACTGGCTATCGGTATAAGCGATTTCGCCGAGATATAGTCGGCCAGCAAATTGGCTTTTATAGGGTTCTGGGGGGTCGTATGGGGTGTGCGGATCGTAGAGATGAATCCAGACAAAAAATTTCCCAGATTTATTCTTTTCCAGCCAGTTAAGTGCTTCATTGATGGTTTCTTCACCTCGTCGCTGAACTTCACCTAAGGAAATTTTTTCAAAGCGGCCGAGGTCGAAGCGGTCGAAGTAATAATCGAAACCTTGATTCAAACCCCATTTGGAATCGAGAACGTAAGCGGAGACAAAGGATGCGGTTTGATAACCAGCAGATTTGAAGGATTCGGCCAGAGTCTCAAGTTCTGGCGGTACGACGAAGCCACCGTTGTCCCGGACGCCATGATGGATGGGCAAAGTTCCGGTGAGAATGGTGGTGTGAGAAGGCAGAGTCAGAGGTGTTTGAGAAATACAGTCTTCGAAGCGCACTCCACGGGCTGCCCACATATCCATAGTAGGAGTGACATCAGGAGAAAAGCCATAACAGCCAACCCGGTCAGCTCGAAGAGTGTCGACGGTGATCAGGATGACGTTGTAGGGCTGCTTTCGGCGAAGATGATTAAAGTCAGATTTTTTGGAAAAGAAAATAATTACTAATGTCGAGACTAAAATGATTATTACCAGGAAAGTAAAAAATTTTTTCATATTCATACTTAAAAAATTATATCATAAAAACAAATGGGAAATCACGGCTAACGGCAGATAGCCAGACAGGTTCTTGCTCGGTTTAATGATGGTCTGGTTAATTTATTTTTCCCTTGTGGGAAGAAAATAAAAAAAGGGCGGCGGGAGAACCCGCCGCCCTGGATTTCTGTAAAAGCTATCAGAAGATTAAACGGACCCCCAGTCTGGCCTGTCTGGGGTTAACGATTCCAAGAAGGTTATGACCTAAGGTTGAAGGCCATTGAGTTGGTTTCCAGTCATACATCCAGCGCGTGCCCCAGGAAGTGATGGTGTCCACGTTGAACACATTGAAGACATCAAACATTATTCCAAGACGGTATTTATCAGCAAGGGTAAAGATTTTTTCTAAACGGATATCCAGTTGATTGTCGAACGGATAATGGTGAGAACCACGCGGTTCGATGAAGAAGGTTACCCGACCCTGATTCAGTTTCCCTGTTCTGTAACGGGTGGTCCAGGCATTTCCGGTGATTCCATGGTAATAAACGTTCATACTTAGCTCAACCTTGGGAATGACGTAAGTACCCTGAATCTTAATCATATGAGTAGCGTCATAGGTTGAATGACCTTCAGCGTTTATCCAGAAATTCGGGTCATAAACAGTTCCACCATAGCCGATGTCATCAGCCTGGCCGTTGTCAGTTGTACCCCAGGCTTTGGACAGAGTGTAAGAAGCCAGCAGCTGCCATCTATTGGAAAAGCGCTTATTGAACAGAAATTCCACACCATGGTATTTGCGATATGGGTTAAGCATTACCCAGTGGTCAGGGTCTTTTTTCAAGTTGGTAATCAAATAATCATAGGTTTCTAAGGTATCAAGGGTTCTCTGGTAAATTGTATAGGTGCCGAAGTTGGTAACATTGACATTATATGGGGTATAATCACCGGCAAAATCAACCGGGCCCATGATATTTTTCCACTGACGCCAGATGTAAGTAATGCTGAAAGATGAATCTTTGAAAAGTTCTCTTTCTAGGCCGACCGTAAACTGGTTCATATAAGGATGCTTGATGTCTGGATCCATCCGATAAGAGGGATGGGGAATTGTGTACCATAAGGCCCAATCTTCGACCGATAAATCATAATAATAGGCGATTTTATCACTATAAGCGGAAGCTGGATTCATCCGGTCGTGGTAGCTGGCAAACATAGCTTCAGAAAATTGACCGTAGTGAACTTTGAACACGGTGGTTTTGTCGCCGAACAGGTCATAGGTAAAGCCGAGGCGCGGGGCAATTCGATTATTGGTATAGACATTGCCAGAAACTCCTTTAACCTGACCCCAGTAAAAACTGAAACGGACACCGGCACTGATGTTGAGTCTTTTGGTTACCTGCCAGGAATCCTGGGCAAAGGCTTCTAATCTGGTGTAACGGGTGTTGGTATCATAGCCAGCGTACTGATAGGCAAGGTAGGGGCCGTGATAACCATAACTGTAATAATCATAATATTGAACATGATCTCCGAGAGGCCCTCCCTGACCTGTGTACCCATAGCGGTTTCTATCAGTTGATCTTTCGAACTCGGCTCCAAATTTGAAATCGTGAGAACCGTAAAAATCATCTACATAATGGCTCAGACTGGCATTGGTCTGAAAGCGGGTTCTGTCAGCATAATAATAATATCCAGAACTGTAGTATTGCCTATTTTCGTCAAGGTTGAAGTGCATATAAGGGTTCATTCCTACTTCGGGGTCAAGATAATAGTAGCCCCAGAAATAAGAAGCTTTTAAATCAAAGAAGGTTTTGGAGTTTATGATTTTAGTCAGAGTGAAATTGCCGACAATTTCAGGAGATTTCTGGTTGACACAGGCTTCGGGAGAAACAGTGGCTCCAGCACCGCGGTTTTTTCCATTATAAGTATCAATCTGGACAGACAAATTCAGGCTCAGGCTGGGAGTAACCTGAGAAGTGAACTTAATGAAGCTTCTGGGCTGTTTGTAATCAACTGCCTCGGGGAAGCCGGTCGGATATCTCCAGGTTTCGTAGTACTGCAGGCCGACATAGAACCACAGCTTGTCTTTGATGATGGGGCCACCCAGATGAGCATTGCCATCCATCATTCTAAAAATCGGGGAGCTCAAGTCCGGAAAGTCTGTGAGGTAAGCCGAATTGTTCTCGGTTCCCCAGAATCCTTTGGGTTTGTCAACTCTTTTTCCCTGAAAATCAAACTCAAAATGCCCGGAGAAACTGTTCCCGCCGGACTTGGTTACCAGGTTGAAGATAACACCGGTAAAGTTGCCGTATTCAGCCGGTAAACCAACACCCATAACCTTGGCTTCTTCTATGATATTATGGTCTGAGAAAACCCAGGCTGTGCCAGCATCCGGGTCGGCTACGTTGACGCCATCCATAGAATAGGCAATACCGGTGCCCTGGGAAGCGCCATAAGCCACATCACGGGTAACTCCAGGAGCCATGTTGACGATGTCAGCGGTAAACTGACTGTAAGGAATGTTCCTCAGGATTTCATTGCTCAGAGAAACCGAAGCAGTTTCGGTAGATTTAACGTCGATAGTAGGGGCCTTAGCCACAACTGTCAGTTCTTCAGCCACCGTCGCCTGCTTCATCGTTATATCCACGGTCAAAGTTGTGGTTGTGGTCAAACGCACATGTTCATTGACCACAGTGGTAAATCCCTGGAGCTCGGCTTTGATGGTGTAAGTTCCAGGTGGCAAAGCCGGGAACCTGTAGACACCTCTGGCATCGGTTACAAAAGTTCTGGCACCCATCAGACTGGGACCGGAAATGGTCAGGGTAACGCCCGGAAGGGGAGCAGCGGATTCATCGACCACTGTTCCGGTGATAGCGCCAGTTTCTTTTGACTGGGAGAAAGCCAGGGGGGCTAAAAACAGAACGATTAATAAGGGAACAAAAATTTTTTTAATCAATCTATCTCCTCCTTTCGTCTAAGTCCCTTTTTCCAAAAGAGCCTAAAGCCATAAAATTTTAAACTTGCCCTTCTTACCTGAATCACCTCCTTTAAATAAAAAATTTCATTTAAATTGAAGCAATTTTTATGCCAAATATTTAAATAAAATAATTATTTCATTTTCAATAAGTTAAAAAAGTAATTCAGAGAGAAATCCAATTAATTGGACGAGAGAAATCCAAATAAATGAATCTACTTGGCAAAACAAAGTAAATAGAAAAAAGACCAACGCCGAAAATTATTGTCTCTCCTTAGTACTCCTAATCTGGCTTCTGTGATGAATATCTGGAATATGGCAACAAAAAATTTTTTGAGTCGTTGTTTAAGACGAGTTGCCATTTAAACTTATGCCTGTTATGAGTATCCTCTTCAGCAAAATTATCTTTTTTAATTAGGCGGGATAGGTTAAAATAAAAAATGAAATTAAAATATAAGTAATAAGTAAAATGACAAATAAAAATGACCCAAGGAAAAAGGCCTTAAATTTTATGATGGAGAAATTTAGGTTGTTAAGAAGAATTCATCCAAGTCTTGCCAATTATTTTATTTCATCGTTCCTCCTGGTGGCTTTTCTTTTTATCGGATTGTTGGCATCTATGGGCGATGCTCAGAAAGAGAAGGAGGTGATTAAAAACCTGGCTCCGGCTTATCGGGAATGGCTGGAAATAGTCAGCCCGATCATTACCACTACCGAAAAAGAAGTCTTTCTCAAGCTCAAGACTGATCCGGAGAGGGACAGGTTCATTAATTTTTTCTGGAAAATCAGAGACCCGAATCCCGATACCACGGAGAATGAATTTTATAGAGAATATATGGAAAGAGTTCATTTTGCTGATCAGTACTTCAGTATCGGCTCTTCAAAAAGAGGCTGCCTGAGCGAACGCGGCTATTATTATCTTCTTCTGGGCAAGCCTCTTGAGCGCCAGATTTTTGCTACCCAGTCAGACATCTGGCCGATGGAACTCTGGTTTTATAAGGGAGAAGAAAAATATGGCCTTCCTGGATATTTTTATCTTCTTTTCTATCAGCCAGAGGGAATAGGCGATTACAGACTATATTACCCGGGAGCCGAAGGTCCAGAAAAGTTGGTAATTCCATCTCTAACTAAAGAACAAATCACCAGAACCGAGGCTATTGATATTATCAAGGCCATTAATGCCGAGCTGGCTAAAGCTGCTGTCAGCTATCTTCCGGAAGACCGAAGCGATACTTTTAGCTCGCTTTCTTCCCAGACAATAATCGCCGCTATCAAATCCCTTCCCGGAAAAAAATTTTCTACCGCTTATGCCAGAAACTATTTGAGCTATAAGGATTTTGTCGAAGTCGATTATTCTCATAATTACATCACTTCCAGTGCAATGGCGAAGGTTCTTAAAAACGATAATAATTATTTTATCCACTGGTCGATAGAACCTGATAAAATCAATTTTGCCGAAAATCAAGGAGTCTATTCAGCCATTTTTGAGCTGACCATAAGGCTGGAAGACCTTAAAGGGAATCCGGTTTTCAGCAAGACTGAAGAAATTCCTTTGAGGTTAAACCGGGAACAGTTTGAAACGCATGCCCGGCAAAGGTTTGCCTTTCAGGATTTATTTCCAGTAATCCCCGGAGATTACCAACTCTTGTTTTTGCTGAAGAATAAGACTGCCAGGGATTTTACTTCCTGGGAAACGAATCTGAATGTTCCTGGAGCTTCAGAAGAACAGCTTTTAAGTCAGTTAGTCCTGTATCATACTTCTACCGCTTTTACTGACAACCGAATAAAAGCTTTTACCTTCAACCAGGAGGACTTTCTGGTCAGTGCTCGTAACGAATTTTCTCCGAAAGAAAAGCTATCGGTTTATTGCCAGCTTTTGAGCCAGAAAGGACTTTCCGCTGAAATCACTGTCGAGTTATGTCTTAAAGCTCTTGATGACCCCAACCTAATTAATTGCCAGAAAAAACCCTTGAAAGAAGTATTAACCCGCAATAAGGAGCTGCGATTGGAGACGATTGACCTGAGTCAGCTTAAGCCTGGCTATTACCGGGTAGAGTTATCCTTGATTGAAAAGGATAAGATTAAAGCGGCTCAGAAAGATAATTTTATTCTATTGGCTCAGCCGGCTTTAACCATGCCCTGGGTTTATGGCCGGGTGCACAAACCGATGCCTTCCTTAGAATTTTCGAAAATATTAGCCAGTCAGAACTTTCTCAAAGGGAATTATCAGGAAGCTCGCCGGCTGCTGGAAAATATCCTGAACGTTCAGGAAGACCAGGAAAGCCGCCTGCTTCTGGCGAAAACCCTTTTTGCTCTGGGAAATTATCAGGGATCGCTGACTGTGGCTGTTCCTGTCTACGAAACCACCAAGGACAGAGAAGCAGCCAAAGTGATTGCTCTGGATTATGCTAAACTGAAAGACTGGAAATCAGCCCTGGTCTATCTCGAAAAATTGATGGCTGAAGCGACTGAGGTCAGTGTCCTGAATTTAGCAGCCGAAGCTTATATGAACATTGGGGAGAAGGATAAAGCCATAGCTCTTCTGGAAAAATCTCTATCCTTACTCCCTGACCAGCCGGCTATAAAGTCCTGGCTGGAAAATTTAAAAAAGGGTAAGTAAAGAAGTATAATAAAAAGGGTGAGGGATAATAGGCCAAAAAGTAAGGAGATAAAGATGAGCTTCAGAAAAATAATCTTATTCATTTTTGCCGTGATATTTTTTCTTTTCTTTTCCTCTCTGGTGGTTCAGGCTCAGGTTCAAGGAAAAGTTCGGGGAATGGTTACCGATGCTCAGGGTAATCCACTGGAAAAAGTTGCGGTGACCATCATCTCGGTTAAATCCGTTTTGCAGAGATATGAAGTTACTACCGGAAAAGATGGAAAGTTTGCCCAGATCGGAATCCAGCCCGGGTATTATCAGGTGATTTGCAAAAAGGATGGTTTTGCTCCCAGGACGATGGAAGTTCATGTGGAAATTGCTTCTGATACCAATCTGGAAGTTAAATTAGAAACTGCCGACCAGGTAGCGATGAAGAGCTTGTCGGCGGCTGATAACGCCTTCCTAAAAGCCACGAATCTTTATAACAATCAGAAGTTTGAGGAAGCAGTTGCCGGTTTTGGAGAAGCCATAAAGCTTAATCCAGATAACTGGGCTTATTATTTCAATCTGGGTCTTACCTATAAAAAACTCAATAAAACCACAGAAGCCAGAGGAGCCTTCGGTCAAGCCGTTGAATTAAATCCGGAAAGTTTCAGTGCCAACAAAGAGATGGGCGAGCTGCTGGCCAAGGAAGGGGATTTTGCCGGGGCGGCTGAATATTATAAAAAAGCAGTTGCCTTGAGTCCCTCTGACCCTGATGGCCATTACAACCTTGGGGCCTGCCTGGTGAACCTCGGGCAGAGTGAAGAAGCCTTTGAACATTTTCAAAAGACCATAGAGTTAAAGCCTGACTATGCTGAAGCTTATTTTCAGCTTGGTTCGCTTTACATAAATCAGAATAAAACTAAGGAAGCTGTGACCAGCCTGGAAAAATTTATCCAGTTAGCTCCCCAGCATGAAAAGGCAGCCTTAGCCAGGCAGCTTCTGGAATATCTGAAAAAATTGCCATGATTTAATTTTTTCTGAAAATATAATCTTTTAAAGATTATTCAGGGGAATTAATAGATGAAAGGCGTTCAGCCAAATCGAAAATTATTATTATTCATCCTTTTGATGTTTTTTCTTTTATTATTTGATTCAACGGTCAGTTCCTTTAGTTTAAAGTTGAGGGGCGTAATAACAGATGACCAGGGACAAGAACTTGAAGGTGTCGTTCTGAAATTTTATTACTCAGAGCTGACTTCTGTTTATGAAATCAGGACCAACAAGGCTGGACTTTGGCAAATTACTTTACCACGCTCTGGTCCCTGGTATATTGAGTTTAAAAAAAGCGGCTATGAACGGAAGAAAATTTTTCTTCAGATAAATGAAGTTGCTGCCAGTGTTAAAGTCGTTGAAACCAGACTGAAGAAAATAGACGGCCTGGCTTCCAGCTCTGATTTTCTGACTGAACTGGGGAAAGGGGATAACCTGCTGGAGAAAGGAAATATAGATGAAGCTATTGCTGTTTATAAAAATCTGTTGAACAGCTTTTCTGAAGCTTATGCCCTGAATTATTTTTTAGGAAATTGTTATTTTCTTAAAAAGGAATATGACCTGGGGGCGGATTATTACCGCCAAGTGCTGGAAAAAGATCCGTATTTTATCAAAGCTTTGGTGGGTCTAGGTAATTGCTATCTGAATAAAGGAGAAATTGAAGAGGCCATCAGCTGGCACGGCCAGCTTGTTATCGGCAGAGTTGATGATCCGGTACTGCTTTATGAACTTGGGAATAATTACTTTAATAATTCACGCAGTGATTGGGCCATTAAGTACTATAAGCGGGCAATTGAACTAAAATCGGACTATATAGATGCTCTTTATTATCTGGGCCTGGCTTATCTGACCGCCGGAAACTATAGAGAATCTCTGAATTCTTTTAGGAGCTATCTTAAGTATGATTCGGAAACTGAAAGATCAACACAGGTAGAGAATTTTATGGAGTTTTTGAGAACGAAAAACTTATGATAACTTCCTGCCTATTTAGGTCTGGTATATTCCTTGAGCTGCTACTGTCAGTCTCTCTGATACCGGAATGCTCAATGCTCTGGGCTTAGCCTTTTATAAACTTGGAGAAAAAGAAAAGGCCGCAGCTGCCCTTTACCGAATTACCTGAGTTAACAGCTGTTATTGAACGATTAATTCAAACGGAATTCTTTTTTCTAAGGCAAGACCTGAGACTTTATCCGTGATATTCAGAACAAGTTCATAGCTACCCGGGTCAAGAGGCCGGTCTTCCAGTCTTTCTCCTTTGTCATCCGTAATCTTCACTTTTTTAGTTGTCGGCACAGGAATTGGCTGTTCGATAAAAGGACTGTCGTATTTCATCGGAGTAAAAGCCACGACCTTATTGTTATCTTTTCTGATGTCAAAATTAATTTCAATCTGAGCTTTCTGATTTTCGTCAAACCTGACCCCATAGATCATAAATATCAAATTAGCGGTGTCGCCGGGCTTTAATTTGTTATCAGGATAAGGATAAGCTTTTAAGATCATCCAACTGAAGTAATCTTTTTTGAAATTAGGATAGAGTTCTTGAGTGTCCATCTGTTCATAATTTTTCAGCAGGAAAAGGCTGGTAGTTTCCAGCTTATTATTCTTTGCTGCCTCTTCTAAGTTGGGGATTTCAAACTCATAATAAGTTGTACCTAATTTCTTGGTTGTTTTGTTGCCCAGAGCTGCGGCCAGGAGATATTTACCGGCGGGGAGTGGGAAGCCCAGGTAATAATAATTCTCTGCTTCGGGATTATATTCATTAACCGGAATAGCAAAGGAACTAACAGCTTTGTTTTCAGCCAGAAGCTTCAAATTACCATTTTCATTGTGATAAAACTGAATGAAAATTTCCACATCACTCTGGTAGTTGTCAGGAGCTACTGCGGGCTGAGTGTATTCTAAAGGAGCATTCTTAATTTTAGTCATGAAAATTGCGATGTAAGTTCCCTTAGCCGGTAAAACATAAATATTTATAAACTGAAATGGAATATCCAGTTTGGCCTGCCTGGTAGCCAAACCCTGTTCTAACATGGCCTTAATATCTTTCGGAATGGCCGACTGGCCTTTTTGTTCTTTTTTCTGATCTTTCTTTTGCGGTTCTGCTTGGATAAAACTTGCCACCAGGGTAACAATAAGAATAATGGTCAGTGTTAGAGTGAAAAATTTTTTGAAAATCATATTTCCTCCTGTCTTTATCTTTTAACCGGCTTCTTAACTGCAAGATTTATGCCAGCTAAGAAGGGTTTTTTTCTCTCAAATTCTTCCGATTTTTCCTCTGTTTTGTAAAATATATTTACAAAATAAATTTAATTTTCACTCAGAAAAATTAAAACTTATCTTACCTTAAAGCTCGATTATTTTTCAACTGGAATTTTTTAACGGCCTTCAGGTGTTCATCGTAAGATCGGTTGAAAACATGACTGCCATCATTCCGAGAGACGAAATAGAGATAATCGACTTCAGCCGGGTAAAGGGCAGCGATTAAAGATTCCTTTCCCGGATTACAGATTGGACCGGGAGGTAGGTCGGGGTAAAGGTAGGTGTTGTAGGGCGAATTCAAATTCTTATCTTCGAACCTGAGGTTGCCATCGAATCGGCTCTGGAGCTTCAAAGCATAAATAATTGTCGGGTCACAATCGAGTTTCATCCTCAGTCGCAAACGATTGTGAAAAACTGCCGAAACCAGGGGTTTTTCTTCCGGCCTGGAAGTTTCCTTTTCGATTAACGAAGCCAGGGTGACAATTTCTCTGAGACTCATTCTTAACTGCTCAGCCCGCTCTTTTTCTTTTTCCCCAAAATTTTTTTTGAATTGCTCAACCATAGCTCTAACGATTTCTTCAGCTTTAATTCCCCTCGGGAAATGATAGGTTTCCGGGAAAAGATAACCTTCTAAGTTCGAGGCCTTCGGGTCCAGCCCGACAATCAGTTCCTTTTTCTGACAGGCTTCCAGGAATGAGCCTTCAAAGGGAAATTTTTTCTGAAGCAAAAGCTCAGAAATTTCTATAAAGGTTAAGCCTTCGCGGATGGTCAGGGGATGAAGTAGAATTTTTCCCGAAATCAAGTCGAGCATAATTTTCCTTGGTTGAACTGGCAGCCAGAATTCATACTCTCCAGCTTTTAGATATCGTGGTGAAAAATAAAGCGAATAAGCCAGATGAAAAGCCAGAGCCTCTCGGATCAACCCGTTCTTTTTTAAACTTTGGGCGATAGCCCTGGGACTCTGCCCTTTTTCAATGAGAAGCAGGCTGGAACCATCCTTTTTGCCAGAAAAAGAATTCATAGCTTTTGACAGATAAAAAGTAAGACAGAGGTTGATGATAATCAGACTGAGCAGCATCAGCTTAATTATTCTCTGAAGTAGGCTCAACATGTTGACGCTTTTTTTCTAAATAAGCTTCGAGAATGATGATCGCAGCTAACTGGTCTTCCCGGTCTTTCTTTTCTTTAAAGCTGCCCTTAAATCCTTCCAGTTTTTTCAGGGCTTCTTTGGTGGTCAATCTTTCGTCCCAAAGAACCACCTTCTTTCCTGTTATTTCTTCCAGCCAGCGGGCAAAATTGCGGCTGAGGCCAGCTCTGGTTCCCTCGCTTCCATTCATTCTCAAGGGCAAACCGAGGACTATTTCTTCGACTTTTTTTTCTTTGACCAGTTTTCTGAAGAAGGCTTTATTTTCATCTTCATTGTCTTTCAGTATATAAGAGCCATAAGGTTGAGCAGTGATTTTTAGGGGATCGCTCAGCGCCAGTCCAAGATGACGATCGCCATAATCGATAGCCAATATTCTGGCCATTTCTCAGCTCCTCTTTAGGCAGCGTTTTTTTTGGCGATGTCTTTCTAAAGCCAGCTTAATCAGGCGATCTAAAAGCTCCTGGAAATTCAGTCCGCTGACCTCCCATAATTTTGGGTACATACTAATTTCAGTAAAACCAGGAATAGTGTTGATTTCGTTGATATAGATTCTGTTAGTTGATTTTTCCAGGAAAAAATCGACCCTGGCCAGACCGCTGGCGTCAGTGGCTCTGAAAGCGGCCACAGCCAGTTGCTGCACTTCGCTGATCTGCGGTTCGGGTAAATCAGCCGGAATTCTGAATTCTGTTTTACCTTCCAGGTATTTATCGGTGTAATCATAAAATTCTCGATGGGGAATGACTTCACCGGGCAGAGAAGCCAGAGGTCGCTCATTACCCAGCACGCTGCATTCGATTTCCCGGCCAACGATGGCTTTTTCTACCAGAATCTTCCGGTCATAGCGGAAAGCCAGTTCCAGAGCCAGTCTCAGGAATTTTTTGCTTTTAACCTTGGAAATGCCCACTGAAGAACCAAGATTGGAGGGTTTAATAAAGAGTGGAAAATCGAAACTCGAAAGAATCGATTTTTCTATAGCTGAAGGATTTTTTTCCCAGTCTGGTTCATGGAAAATAAGGTAAGGAACTACAGGTAATTCCATTTGAGTCAGCAGGTTTTTGAAGATAGCTTTATCCATGCCGACGGCTGAAGTTAGGACGCCGGCGCCAACATAAGGGACATCAGCCAGTTCCAGAAGCCCCTGAATGGTTCCATCTTCTCCGTAAGGTCCATGAAGAATTGGAAAATAAACCTGAGCTTTGATTTCTGGCCTGCCCGAAAGCTTAGTCCAGGGAAGAAAAGAAAACGAAGGTCCCGTCTTAAGCTCTTTAGCCGGGGCAAAGGGGGAGGAAACCTGCTTCCATTCTCCTTTTCTGGTTACATAAACCGAAATGACTCTATATTTTTTCCGATCAAGGTTCTTATGAATCGCCCGGGCCGAGATTATAGAGATGTCATGCTCGGCGGAGCGTCCGCCAAAAACCAGGACAACGGACAACAAGTTTTTCATTCTCAAAAATTTTATCCGATTTCAGGTGAAAAAGAAAGATTATTTCCTGACTCGGGCTTTGGAGCAGGCTGATAAATTTATGTTGACAGGCGGGAAAGAGCAAAATTATAATAAAATCAGGGTGGATAAATTATTACCAAGAGGTGTCAAGATGAAAAAAGGCCTTTTTAGTCTATTCGGGATTTTTTGCCTGTTTTTTTTATTTCTGGCAGTTTCACTTTTGCCGAGCGAGCTGATAGCTCAGGAAAACCAGGTGCAGAAAGCTAAGATCTTTGCTGAAGAATATTCTCTGATCTCTGATTCGGATATGTATTGCTCTATCCTTATCTGGGATCAGAAAATCCCTGAGATCAAAATTGTTGGGTCCGAGAGAGAGGATGAGAGAGCCATGATGGTTGACTCCGATACTTTTTACATAAATAAGGGAAGAAAAGAAGAAATGGAAGTCGGACAGATGTTTCTGGCCGTGGATATAGGCGACCTGATCCCCAAAATAGGTTATGTCGCCCAGAAAAAAGGAAAGGTCAGAATTATCAGACTGGAAGACCAGATGAGCGTGGTTAAGGTGGAAAAGGGTTGCGGTGATATTCAGGTAGGGAATTATTTAATACCTTTTGAGGAAAAAGAATCTGTTATTGGGAAAGATCTCGGCTATGACAATAATCTCAAGCCCGGCGAAAGTCTGGAAGGTCAGATCATTTATCTTGACACTGATTTTAACATTGTCGCTGCGGGCCACTGGGCTCTGATTAACGTCGGAGCTGATAGTGGACTTAAAGTCGGTCAGCAGATGACCATTTTCCGGCAGAAGAAAGCCAATTTCCCCAGGGAAGCCATCGGCAATTTAGTGGTAATTGATACCCAAAAGAAAAGTTCTACAGTGAAATTATTATCCTGCCGGGAAGCGGTGGAAAAGGGAGATATCGTCCAGGTCAAGTAATTTTTCCCTGAATCAACACTCCTTTCAGTTGACAGAAACGAATATTTTTGTTAGTTTTTCTATACTCGAAGACGGCCTGAGCGGGCGTAGTTCAGTGGTAGAACGTCTGCTTGCCAAGCAGAAGGCCGTGGGTTCAAGTCCCATCGCCCGCTCCATTTCTTCTCCGAGATTGAGATGATGAAAATAAGGGCGCGGTACCCAAGCGGCTAAGGGAGAGGTCTGCAAAACCTCGATTCGTCGGTTCGAGTCCGACCCGCGCCTCCACCCTGATTAAAATCTAAACCTTTAAATTTAAGACAGCATTTCTGATTATTCCCGACTTGAAGACTGTATGGTGTCAAGCATTTTGTGGCCGGCCTTTATGG
>Ga0315280_10008293_pt1 | contig 13623 bp, 13 predicted proteins | sample YL17G06_40_MG_FD_203697 | JGI IMG/M metagenome (GOLD analysis project Ga0315280, IMG submission 203697) | Sediment microbial communities from Yellowstone Lake, YNP, Wyoming, USA - YL17G06_40 | ecosystem: Environmental > Aquatic > Freshwater > Lake > Sediment | place: USA: Wyoming | collected...
CGACTACGAAGTGCTTCCCGAAACCAGCGAAGCCCTGATCCAGATCGCCATGATCAATCTGATGCTTCATCGCCTTTGCCCTGAACGAAAACGAAAGAAAAATGAATTCTAAAACACGCTCTAAGATAGAGAGCGGCGGCTTCGAGCATCTCGAGCAGCGCACGCTGCTGTTGCTCGTTAAGCTTGCCGGCGAGCAGGTCTTCCCGGCGAATCCCCACGCCACGCCCGCGACGTTTCGTCTGCTCCCAGAACGTCCGATAGAGTGTCGCCCCCACACTGTCCTTGTCCATCCGGCCGTTCCACTTAGCTGCAATCTCCACGACCGGTGACAGTACCCCACTGCGCATCATATCGCTTCGAGCCTTGGCCGCGTCGGCAATCGCTTTTTGCCACTCTTCGGCGCCATCGGCGTGGGTGTCGTTCACAATTGCGATCGCGGCTTCGGTGGTCAGCTTATCGGAGGCATCGAGGAGTTCGACGGCCCGCCGTCCGCGCGAGTTGGACTGCCCCGGCTGGGCGTTGTAGATGTAATCGGGATAGTCAGAGGGACGGATCGGACAGGTGCGCATCATCATGTCGGGGCCGATGTTACAGTTCTGCATGTAACCCGATGCCGGGTTGAGCAATTGCACGAGGTCCTTCTGCGCGTGGAGACCCAGCCACTCGGTCTTTGAGGTATTGCCCGGCACGGGACGCCGCCAGTCGTATCCTTTCGGACGTTTAGGCACACGGCCTGTCCGCACATACTGGATGTTCCCCTGGTCGTCCGCATACATGCAGTTTTGTTCCATCATTTGACACATGCCGAGAGCCGCGTTAAATTGGTCGAGATCGGTCGCTATGCAGATGCGGTAAAGCTGCGTGGGCAGGTCAATCTGGTCGAAATAGGGACACGCGACGGCGTAGGCGATGTTGCCTTCGCGCAAGGCAATCGGTCCATGGTGGGTGCATTCGATCTCTCGAACGATTGTGCGAACGGAGCCGTCGGACTGGCGAACGCGGATTTCTTCCTTTTCTGTGCGGATGTCGCGCCACTTGCCGTCGTAGCGATATTGCTTGGGGTTCTTGGGATTGATTTGCTCGGCATAGACGTCGGTGGTGTCGGGTCCGCCCGTCGTGAAGGCCCAACCGACATGGCGATTGTGGCCCAAGCCGATGAGCGGTGTTCCGACAGGACCGAATCCAGAAACGTGCAAATTGCCGCCATGAAGCCGCATCTCGTAGAACCGAAATACCCCATCCCAGCTGATATGGGGATCAATGCACAGCATCGCGGCACCCATGGCGGTCCGTTCGGGACGCACGGCCCACTGGTTGGACGAGAGCTCAAGAGAGACTTCCTTGCGACGGCCCAGCTCGGACAGTGCCGCACCCATCGGCCAACGAAAGATGACATAACGCGCCGTGGCAATGGCCTGTGAGGGATGCAACTCGGGCGCCCACGAGGGAACCCGTTCGGGATGCTCGGCCATAAAGCGTTTGACGCCGGCCTGGAAGGCTTCGAGCAGACGGCGAACTTCGGCGGGCAACCGATCATAGTTTGAGCGACAGACCTTGCGGTGTTGCTCGAGCCGACGCAGATAGTCCTGTTCGACATATTGCTCGCCGAAAGCTTCGGCGAGTGTCCCTTCGGCCTCGCGATAGTTGCGCAGAAGTCGTTCCAAACGGTCCTCGGCTTGTGCGTAGCCGATGCCGAACGCCGCCCCTGCGTCGGTTTGTGCATAAACGTGAGGAACTCCCCAGGTATCTCGATGGAGCGCGACTTCTTCGGCGCAGACCGCACCGCTCAGAGCGAGACCGAAAACGAATACTACCGCGATAGAACGAACGACGAAAGGATTGTTTATTTGCCTTGCCATTGTTCCCTCCTGTGCAGATGACAATCGGATCCTTGCTACGTCAGACTATAAAGATGGCCGTGCTGCGTGGCAACATAGATCGAATCCTGTCCTTCCCGAAAACTTATTTCATGTACGACAGGCTAACGAAGAGCACCTTTTGGCAGAATCTTCTATCGGTGCGTTTCGGGTCAAAGCCACGTAAGCGAAGGGCATTGTGCTCTCAAAAGGTTCTTGTCTGAAGCGGGCATGTTTGCAGATGCATATGTGAGAGGGCTCTCCACGTGGGTGACAGAGGTTTTCGCGGTCGCACCATGTACCTCTCAACCGTTGACTTTGCCAGATGGGTGTCCAACTTGCGCAGTTCTCCGACGAGGCGGGGAGAGCGCCAGGCAGGATTCGCACTTGACATCTTCCGGATTAGATCGCGCATCTTCTTGGATGCGGAGGGACGTCCCGGCTTTCCACTCCGACTCAATCGCAACCAATGTGCGCGGAATCTCTTGCGTTGCCAGGCAATCACCGTTCTCGCCTGAACGAAGACCAAAAAAAGGAGATGAACATGAGACAAGAACATGCAGAACTGGTTGAAAGATGTCAAAAGAGCAGCAAGGAGGTGGGGGCCAATTTTAAGTCCGGGTTAACCTGGCTCTTGTTTCCCCTTATCGGGTTCCTGGGCCTGATATGGTATTTGATTCGTGTCATCCCCAAGCCCTCACGTTCCGCGTACCCGTGCATGAAGGTGGTTGTTCCGCTGGCTTCGGGTTTCGTGGCTTATCTGGCCAGTCTGGGTGTCGTGGTTTGGGCCGGACGCCAATTGCAGATGAACCTGCGCCGGCGCAGGCTGGTTCTATCCGCCGTATGCTTCGTGGCGTTGGTGGCCGGGTTGATCATCCATGTCAACTTTCAGTCCCTGAACACTTCCGCCGAGGCCCCGGCCTCGGCCGTCGGTTATACACCATCCGATCCGCCGAATTCTCCCATGGGCGTGGCGAAGGGCATCCATCCGGGGCGCGTTGTCTGGGTTCGCGACGTGAAGGCCACCACCTGGGACGGCCAGACGGGCAATTGGTGGAGCGACACGAATGTCAACCAAGTAGTGGTCAACAACATGGTCTCCAAATCTCTCCAGACGTTGGCTGGCACCGCAACGGACCGGGACGCGTGGGAGAAAATCTTCCGGTTCTACAACCGGGAACATGGGCGCGGGGACGCAGGCTACCAGCGCGGAGAAAAGATCGTCATCAAGATCAATTGCAACATAGATAGCGCGGGTAAAGACTGGTCAAATGCCGGATATCCCAGCCCCCAAGCCATCTACGCCGTCGTAGGCCAGCTGATTGATGCCGCGGGCGTGCCCGGCGATAACATCACCCTTGCCGACCCATCGCGAAACATCGGGGATCCCATTTACAGCAAAATCACCGGCCATCCCAACCCGGAATACAAGAACGTCTGGTTTGCTTCCAAGAAAACAGTTCCGGGGACGCGGAGAATTATCTCGGCGCCCGACCCCAATACGGTTGTCTATTGCGATCCAACCAGCGGCAGCAAAAAACACAATTTGCCCACATGTTACACCGAAGCGAGCTATATGATTAATCTGGCGCTATTGAGACCGCATCGGGTTTTCGGCGTGACCTTATGCGCGAAAAATCATTTCGGCTCCATCTATGACGGCCAGACATATACTCCGGCGGCTTTGCATAACTATGCGCTTTGGGATCTCTCCCAGAACAAATTGGGCGATCCGCATTGTCATCCCTGCTTGATCGGCCACAAGGATTTGGGCGGCAAGACCATCCTCTACATGTTGGATGGCCTGTATACGTCCTATAACAACTGGGGTAATGCGCCGATAAAGAAATGGCAGACCCTGGGGGATGAGTGGTGCGCCAGTATCCTGACGTCGCAGGATCCCGTTGCCATTGATTCGGTGGGTTTGGATTTGATCCGAAATGAACCCAACCTGACGACCGGGAATCCCGGGCTTACCCCGCATGTGTGCAATTATCTCCATGAGGCGGCGCAGGCCAACAAGCCGCCCTCCGGGGCGGTCTATGATCCCGAAAAAACCGGCAAGAAACTGCACAGCCTGGGGGTGCATGAACACTGGAACAATGCCAAAGATAAAAAATACAGCAGAAATCTGGGGACGGGGAACGGCATAGAATTGCTACAGATTGGTCCTGGCCGATCATCGCCACGCCCTTGAGAGGTGGGCCGCGATGAGAAGAGCCATTTTTGTCCTCCTGTTGTCCTTACACGCAAGATGTTTCGGACCGAAGGCCAATCCGGCGTCGGCAGCTGTGGCGCGGAGCGCTCTACAGCGCCCTTGTAGTCCTTCACGTCGTAACTGATGGAAAAACGTGGCATGTCCGCCTCGGGCGGATTGCCCATGAAGATTCACGGCCAAGATGGCCGTGCCACAACGGGCGTTTGGCGGGCCGACAGCCTGCCAACCGCTATGAAGTTATCCATCAACATGGACGTGACAGCGCTCTTGCTATCCGTTCAGCGTCCAGCCATCGCGGTATGTTTTGCGAATGAACGCATCGGCTTCGGGGGCGTTTGTTGCTTTTAGATTCTCCGTGTCCCAATTGACCGGCGTTCCTTGCGCCTCGCAGGATGTGGGGAAACGCAAGTCATACGCCCAGTACACGAGATCCATGATGAATACGAAAACTTACCTCAGCACGCTCATCCCGACTCTCCGTTCACTGGATCACATGACATTTCCCGTGTCGGACAACGCCAGTGCTGAATTCTATAAGCCCAGTCTTATCAAAATGGAAGAGATTCTCGGGAGGGACGGTCTTCGTATTCATCCTAAGAGCTCCTAAAAGAATGACATCGCGCCAAGCCGCAAAGGCGCCAAGAACGGTCTCTCTGCGTCTTGGCGTCTCTGCGTGAGATCATTTTTTTAGGGACTCTAAATCAAAGCCGGAAGAGCCGCTTAGCATTGCCGCCAAAGATTCTGTCCTCGTCTGCCTGCGGGAGTTTGAGACTCTTCAGGGCTTCGACAATCAATTTCGGGTCCACCCAGGGATGGTCGCTACCAAACAGAAGACGGTCTGCACCCATAAAGTCATAACCAAAACGTATCGCCAGCGGCAGCGGCGACACAATGTCGAGATAGCATTGTCGCAGATACTCGCTGGGCGTGCGTTTGAGATTTTGCGGGCCGCGTTTGAGCACGGTGATCTGGTGGTCAATGCGTCCGATGATATACGGCAGCGTCCCGCCCAGATGCGGACAGACCAGATTGAGTTTTGGGAACTCGTCCAGAAGACCCGACAGAATGAGCCGCGTGAGCGCGATGGTGTTATCGAACATGTTGCCGAGGCTGCTGATCATCTCGTAACCCTTGACCTGGTCCGCGGTGACCGGAAGGGCTGGATGCAGCAATACCGGCACGTCCAGCGCCACCGCGCGCGCAAAAAGCGGACGGAACTGGGGCTCGTCGGGAAATCGCCCGGCGATGTTCGTGTAGAGTAGAATACCCTTCATGCCCAGTCCTCGAACGCAGCGGTCCAATTCCTTCAACGCCGCATTCATGTCCTGGAGCGGGAGCACGCACAGGCCGAACAACCGGGTGGCGTGCTGTTTCACCACACCGGCAATGAAGTCGTTGGCCATTTGCGCCACCGCCAAGCCATCGCTGCCAAACCATTCGGGGCCGGGATCATTGATGCTGAGGGCCGTAATGGAAATGCCATTGGCATCCATGTCGGCCAGTTTTGCGGCGACATCGCTATGCTTCGGCAAGATGCGGCGGTGCCAATCGCCCATCTGCACGTAACGGTCATCGCCCTTGCGATAGACAATGGGATGGTTCTTCCGCTTCTCCATCAGTGCCACAATCTCCGGGCAGAACAGGTGGCTTTGACAATCAATGCGCAGTTGCGCAGACAAGGGTGACGCCGTATCCGAAACCGCTTCCGGGTTCAAATGAGGTGCCAGAGCTGTGGCTGCACTGGCGGTGGCGAGAAACTGACGACGGGTTAATGGGGATTGTCTTCTCATCGAACACCTACCTCCTAGTCCAAGGGCTCGTTTCCTATAATGGCCCGTGCGCCGCCTGGTCAACCAGAAAACCGGGCATGCCCCCGACCAGATGCAGGTCCAATTCGGCCGGGGTTTGCTCGTCGCTCTGTTTCAAAAACTTGATCCACCCCTGATGGCGATGGGACGGCATCCAGGTTGCGATTCGGGGCGCATCCTTTTCAATCCCCGCCAGACGTTTCTGCGCAAACCGACGGCGCCACCGTCCAGCGGTCAGCCGGTCCGTTCCCTCTTCCGCCGCGATCTCCCTGTCGCTCCGCCCGTCCGCCGCCAACAATACAGTCCTCGCCCGCATCACCAGTCGGGCCGGCCATCTTCGGCCACGCGACCAGCGTTGCAACGTCTTGCGTTCTTCATCCGTAAGGACAATCTGACAAGCTACTCGCATCGCTCTCACCTCCACGATCAAGAGCATCACCGATGCAAATCTATATGGAACAAGAATTATGAAACACTACACTGGTAGTCTGTCACGTCCATGTTGATGGATAACTTCATAGCGTTTGGCAGGCTGTTGGCCTGCCAAACGCCCGTTGTGGCACGGCCATCTTGGCCGTGAATCTTCATGGGCAATCCACCCGAGGCGGACATGCCACGTTTTTCCATCAGTTACGACGTGAAGGACTACTGGATGTACCAACAAATCCGATACGCCCAGCACACCGAGACACCGACGGGAGGCGACTTTTTGCTTGACATTGGTGAGCGCTGCCCCTACGGGAACAAGCCCTCTATTTGAGGTTTTGCGCAATGGTTTTCGTCGTTTTTTCCGGACGGCGGATTCTCCTCGAGAAGCACGACAGGAAGCCGCTCGCGGCCAGCCAGACCGGGGGCAGGCGAAACAGGGGATTGCCGAAATGATCGAGGTCCAAAACCTCACGAAGCGTTTCGGGTCAACCGTTGCGGTGAACGATATTTCGTTCTCGGTGCGCAAGGGAGAAATCCTTGGTTTCCTCGGACCCAACGGTGCCGGAAAAACGACCACGATGAGAATCCTTACCTGCTACATCGCGCCGGATCGGGGTCGCGTCACCATTGACGGTCACGACATCGAGAGCGAATCGCTGGCGGTGCGAAGCCGCATCGGCTACTTGCCCGAAAATACTCCCCTCTATGCCGACATGGGGATTATCGAATACCTGAAGTTTATTGCCCGCATGCGCGGCATCCCTTCGGATCGCGTCAACGGCGCCATCAAGCGGGCAATTGAGCTGACCAGTTTGCAGGCCGAGATCACGAAAAACATTGGCCAGCTGTCGCGCGGCTATCGCCAGAGGGTTGGGCTCGCCCAGACCCTTCTCCACGAACCCGACATCATGATCCTGGACGAGCCCACGTCGGGCCTCGATCCCAACCAGATCATCGAAATTCGCGAGTTGATCAAGCAGATCGGGCGCGAAAAAACGGTCATCCTGTGCACGCACATTTTGCCCGAGGCGACCTCGACGTGCGATCGCGCCATTATCATCAATGAAGGCCGGATCGTTGCGGATGGAACGCCCGACGAGTTGGTGCGAAAAGCTCGGCGCGGGGCAACGGTTGTGGCCAGGATTCGCGGTCCCGAAAGCACGGTCCGCGAAAAGCTCGGCGCATTCTCGCACGTTCGTTCGGTCACATCGAGCCCGGCAGGCCCGAACGATTTGTTCCGCTACGATCTGTCCATCGAGGAAGACATAGATTTGGGTGAAGACTTGTTCCACCTGGTTGTCGCTCATGGGTGGACACTGACGGAGCTGCGCCACGAGACAGCCAGCCTCGAACAGGTTTTCGCGCAACTGACCGGTGCGGAGGAACGGAAGTTGGAGGCGAGAGGTTAGAGGTTGGAAGAAGCAAGACCCACTGCCGCGATGTAAACCGACGGACAGTGTGTTCGTCTTCATGCGAGGAAAACGGCATTGAGGCACACTTGGACAGTCCTGGGACGGGAGCTGCGAAGCTACTTCAGCACGCCGATCGCCTACATTTTCCTGGTGATCTATCTGGTCGCCACCCAGGGTTTTTTCTTCTACCTGTTCTTTCGGGTGGGCGAGGCCGACCTGAGATTGTTTTTCTTCTGGCAACCCCTTTTCATGTTATTCCTGATTCCCGCCATCACAATGCGATCATGGGCCGAAGAGAAAAAGGTCGGGACGATGGAAATGTTGATGACCCTTCCTGTGCCCGATCTGCAAGTTGTCCTGGGCAAGTTTTTCGCCTGCTTGATCTTTTGGACTATTGCGCTGGTGCTGACTGTCACGATGCCCTGGACGGTCTATCGGTTGGTGGACGTTAGCCAGGGCGCGACGGTGGACCCTGGCCCGATCATTGGCGGCTATGTGGGGCTATTCCTTCTCGGCGGGGTTTACATTGCCATTTGTCTTTTCGCATCGAGTCTTACCGAGAACCAGATCGTCGCTTTTATCATCGGGTTGGCGTCGTGCACCGTGTTGCTGTTGATTGGCTCGACCCTGGTTCTCTATACCGTGCCCGAGTCTCTGGTCAAACCGCTCCAGTTCATCGGGTTGTGGGCCAACTTTGAGAACATCTCGCGCGGGGTGATAGACTCGCGCAATGTCATCTATTACCTTTCGGTCACCGCATTGTTTCTCTATCTGAATGCGAGCATGATCGAAAGCCGGAAATGGAAGTAGCCGACCATGGCAGTGCGAAGGGTTCGCCGCGGATCGAATTTCGCCATCACCGCGATGGCGTTGTTTGTCATCTTGGCGGTCATCAACAGTTTTTCTTATCGTCATTTTGTCCGATGGGATTTGACGGCGAAACGCGAATACACCGTTTCCCAAACGACGCGCGAACTTTTGGGCGGCCTGGAGAATATCGTCAACGTCAAGGTTTATCTTTCCAAGAATTTGCCGGCTGAACTGCTGGTCTTCGAACGCCAGCTGCGCGACCTTCTGGCTGAATACGAAAACTACGGCCGGGGCAAGCTGCGCATCCAGTATGTCGTGCCGGGCAATGCTCCCGAAGAGCAGCGCGAACTCATGTTCCAGGGAATAAGGCCCGAATCGGTGGCCGTCTATAAGCAGGATACCGCTACACAGGCTCAGGTCTATAACACCATCGTCGTCCAGTTTGAGAGCCAACGCGAGATCATTCCCAGCTTGATCGAAGTAAGGGGCCGTGCAGGCGTCGGACTGATCAGCAATTTCGAGTATGCGTTGACGTCGAAAGTTTTCAAGTGTCAGCGAACCGGTCGCCAAGTCATCGGGTGGTTGACCAATGCCCCCAACCTCGACCTGGACAAGGCTTATCGCGCGGTGCGCGAGCGAGTGCGCCACGAATGGGACATTCGCGATGTCCGCCCGACTCCGCCCATGCGAATCGCCCCGGATATTGCCCTGCTGGTCATTGCCAATCCGCGCGACTTTACCGATGCCCAGCTATTCGAAATTGATCAGTATCTCATGCGCGGCGGAAAGATTCTGGCGCTGGTTGAACTCTATGACCGCGAATACCGCAACGAATCGCTCGGCGCTCTGGTGGCAAAGCCGACCAATTTTACCCGGCTGCTGGAGACTTATGGCCTGAAGGTCAACCAGGACATGGTCCTAGATCGCTACTGTGCGCCCGCGCCCATCAGTCGGTTTGCCATCGCACCTTACCAGTTTTGGGTCAACATTATGCCCAGAGGGTTAAACAAGGACATTCCTGCCGTGGCGCGCCTGGGCATTGTGACCTTGCCCTGGACACAAACGCTCGACAAGTCCGCGTCGGCACCGGCCACTGTGGAGATGATCCCGCTGGCCCAAAGCTCTGAATATTCACTCGTCCGGTGGGGCCAATCCATTATTCCCGATCCGCGGATGCCGACAGAGGAACTGTCCAAGGTTGCCAAAGCCCGCACCGTCATTGCGGCTCTCAGTGGCATTTTCCCGAGCTGTTTCCGCGAAGGGACGCCGTATCCCAGCGATCCGTCCACGACGGCCTCCCAGGGCCTGCGCACTCCCGAGATCGAGCGCAAGTATAGCAGTGTCGAGACCCGGATGGTTGTCGTGGGGAACGCCTGGTTTCTCCAGGACGAGTTTCTGAGCTTCTCGCGTTTTTCATTTGAGGGAAACAGCAACGTGACATTTTTCATGAACATGGTCGAGTGGTTGGCCTTGGGCAAGGGGTTGGAGCAAATTCGCTCCCGCGAGGTGGTCAGCCGTCCGATCCGGCCGCAGATTCCCGACTGGCAACGCAACACTTACAAAGTGGCCGGGACGTTTACGATGCCGGTCCTGGTGGTCGTGGGAGGTATCGTGTACACTGCTGTTCGCCGCCGTCGCCGCCGCACGATTGCCGATCGGCTACTGGGAAGATAGCGTGGCTTAGCCCCATGTGGGCGTTTACGGGCAAATGGAACGAACGGGCACGAGGCCCCGAGCTACAAGAAAGTGGTGTGAAACAAGGCTTGGACTGATGGAAGCATGAACAAACAAACCCGAACCATTCTCATCATTGCCGCCGTTCTGCTTGCTTTGCTGCTGATTTTCGAAAACCCGTTCAAAGGCGAACGGCCTTCGCGTTGGCGGGAAGAGGAAGAAAAGGTCCAACTCTTCACCCCGATTAGCGAAGAAGAATGTTCGCGAATCGAACTGAGCGGATTCGGCACGACGGCGACCCTGGTCCAGAAAGACCACCGGTGGTTTACCCAGGACGGTTACAAGGCCGACCCCGAGGCCATTCCACCCTTGTTCCTCACTCTCGCAGATTTCGGCGAACCCGAACTGATCTCGATCAATCCGGACGCCTTCCTGAAGTTCCGTGTTGACCCATTGTTGGGAACGCGCATGAAAATGACAGACACCGCCGGCGCCGTGCGAGTGGACCTGATCATTGGCGAGTTGCAAACCGATTTCTTTCACACGCCGGTCCGGCGGCCCGACTCCAACAAGGTCTTTCGGGTCAAAGGGATGTTCCGTGGCATTCTCCAGCGTCCTACCTGGCGCGACCAGAACATCTTTCGGCTTAACGCACAGGAGCTGCGGCGTGTGAAGATTCAGCGGCCCGACGAATCCTATGCGATTGTGCAGGAGACCACGACCGATCTCTGGCACTTCTGCGAACCCACGTCGGAACCAGTGGACAGCCAGCAGGTGCAAGGTTGGCTGGAGCGGATTGCCCGATTGCGCGCCACCGATCTCCAGCCTACCACCGGCACCGACATGCTGACGACGTTCGGCCTGACCAGTCCGACGGCTCGGCTGTCGGTCGAGTTGAACAACGGCTCGTCCTATACTCTTGTCTTCGGCAACCAGAACCTCACGACCAAGCAATACTACGCCAAGCGATTGGACGATCCCCAGGTCTATCGAATTGACTCAAGAACCTATAGCGACCTCCTGCGAAAGAGCGCGGAGTTGAAGCCCAAACCCGAGATCGCCCCGCCTGCCGAATTGCCTACGTCGCCGACGATTGTGCGTCCCACAACGGGGACGGCGCAGCTGGGGCCACCGGCGCGACCGTCAAAGACTCCCCAGACGCCCGCCGCTGCTGCCAAGGTCAAGACACCGAAACCGTCAACCTCGCCCACTTCGCCTTCGGCCAGCGTCAAGAAAGCGCCGCCGAAGAGTGCACCAAAAGCTGGCCCCGCTCCATCTCCGCGACCTCGGCGAGTCGAGAAGCCGACCTCTGGAACCACCGCCAGGTAGTTTGGACGATTTTAGCCCGACGTTTCGAATCAGGCCCGCTGGGGCATCCATACTCCGGCGCCTCCGTAGGGATTCTGTGGCGAAAAGGGTTGAACTGGATCTTGCCGCGTGCTAGCAGTGGTATTGAAGCGCGGGGCCGTTTGAGGACTCCTTGTGCTGGGGCGGGTGTGGCCGTGTTGGTCATGGCAGACAGAGCTGGGAACTCGGCACATGAAATGCAAAGGAGGCGGATGAAACAGTGAAAAGAGCGCTTCCGTTTATGGCCCTTTGTACGCTGATCTCAGCGTTCGAGATCTCATCGATTTGGGCAGACATCAACGTCACTTTTGACGGCACCTTCGAATTCGGCATTTTTGGCGCCTGGAGGGAGGAGTATGACCCCTGGGGCAACGCAGGCATGCCAAGCGAGATTATCCCCGGGGTCGGCGGTGCGGGCAAGGCGCAGGGGCTCCGCGTTTATGATGGATCGGGTTTTCTCGTGAAAACCTTGGCGGGACTGATAGCGGGGCAGGATTATGTCACAAGCGCTTGGGTTCGCACGGCTCGTGGCGACGGTTTTTCCACCACCCCTGTGGGCTGGGTTGAATTTGGCTGGGACCCGCAGGCGCGCAACACGACGCAACCCAACTCGAACCTGATCTGGTGCACTGCTCCGGGTTTTGACTACGCCCACAATGTGGGTCATTGGGTCCAATACACGGGCGAGCCTTTTACGGCGATGAGCACCTCGGTGACGATCGCCCTCAATGTCGGCACCAACGACCCCAAGGGTATTGTGGGAATGTTCGACGAACTTCTCATCGGCTCCTATTCATTGCCACTCATACGGTATCATTTCCCGGACACCTTTGACTCCACTTACACGCTTGGCGCGGCCTACGGGTGGAGCAAGAGGTTCCTCTCCGCTGGCCCGATTCCCCACTGGGAGCGAGCGGTGGGACAAAGTGGTTGGGCACAGCGTCTTTACGCGGGCACTGAAGCGGCCGACCTGGCCATCAATGTCGGAATGGTCAAGCTGTTTGAGATTCCTCCCAATCGCGACTACACCCTGAGCATTTGGGTCAATGCCTCCGATAGTTCGGGTAGCCTGCTTACAAACCCGAATCCAGACCCTGGCCCTATGATACAATTTGGTGTGGATCCAAGCGCCCAGACTCTGGATTCGACGGCCCAAACCATCCAATGGAATAGTGATCCGACGCAATACTTCTCGACACTGGGAAACGAGAACACCTGGCAACAGTTTTCCACCGCGCAGTTCCGCACCACCACCGATACGGTTTCGGTCTGGCTTTGGGTTCAGGGAGATCGCACGGTCGGCGTGAGCGCCTTGTTCGATGATCTAACCTTGAATACCAACGTCGGTTCGTCCCATTGGGAGTTATACCGGTGATTCCGCTTAGTACAGCCCAAGACAACTAAGGGGCCAAATTCGTTTGGCTTGATCCACATAGAACACAGGCTGGAAGCCTATACCACCATCTCAAGAGATTTCTCTATTGGTGGTATAGGCATCTTGCCTGTTCCTATTGTTGATCAGCACAAGCCGCTGTGCTCACCGGCAATGTGAGCATGCCGATTTTGATGCCCAGATTCTGTTTTGGTGTAGTTAGGGCCTTGTGCCCGTCACCTTTCTATCACAATGACGCCCACGAGGGGCTGAGCTACGGCATTTTCCTCTGAGCTTCAAGGAGGGGATGCTGCCCAATCTGTTGTCAGCGATGGAAGTCCCAAATGGTCTTCTCCTGCCTTTCCAGTGGGGCTTTTGCTGGAAGGAAGCAGCCGAAGCGACTTGCCGTCTCGCTCAGCGATACAGGGACCAGCGGGCAGCGCGGGTGGGCGGCGGCACGGGGGCCGCGACGCCCCATGTCCCCATGCCGTCCGCGCCCGTCAGGCCCACAACGTTCTCCGCCCGCACGGTCTCCCGAACCACGTCCACGACCTGCCCGACCCCGCCGACAAATTCGAAATCCACCGCCTCGCCCGAAAGCCGGTCGCGCACCACTCGCATGTCGTCGGGACTGGCCGTCACACCGTCCATCCGCACGCAGTCGCTGTCCGCTTGCCTGCCGCGATGTTTGAACTGA
>Ga0315280_10008294_pt1 | contig 13622 bp, 21 predicted proteins | sample YL17G06_40_MG_FD_203697 | JGI IMG/M metagenome (GOLD analysis project Ga0315280, IMG submission 203697) | Sediment microbial communities from Yellowstone Lake, YNP, Wyoming, USA - YL17G06_40 | ecosystem: Environmental > Aquatic > Freshwater > Lake > Sediment | place: USA: Wyoming | collected...
CGGGGGACTCTTGCCACCCCTCGCTAAATGCGGGAAGTATTAAGAACATATGCGAAACTAAAAGGGGAAAAACAGGGGAATGTTAAAAGACCAATAAAAAATCAAAACTATTGGGTTTTTGGGGGGTAATTTTATAGGGGGGTTTCCCCCCTGGGCGAAGCCCGATCTTGGTTTAGTCTGAAACGAAGATTTCTTCGATCTGTTCTTGGATGGCCTTCCATTCAGGGAATATCTCCGCGGCCTCTTCAAAGGCCCTTTTAGGGAATGTCCTCATCCATTTAATTCCCAGGAGCTCCCCTTGTTTTGCCACGTCGTGGATCTGTGGGGCTCCGCCGGTTAGTCTTTCGTGGTTTCCTATGTAGTCGGCTAAGGCGTCGATCGAGGCCTTTGGTGTATCTGGTTCCATTATATAGACCTGGTCCATCATGTCTATTGCGGCTGCCAAGTAAGCGTCATATCCAATTCTGACCTGGTTGTCATCTGAGTATGATCTTATAATGTTTTTTATGAAGTCCACCGCTTGCGATGCGGCTACATAAGCCTCCCATTCATGCTGGTATTTTAAGCAGTAGGTCTGGAATGAATCCTTTATCATGGGTGCGTATGTGAAGGCTATCTCTTCGATCGTTGCATACTCCTTATCCAGGTGGGGCCACTTTACGGTTTTTTTCCAATCCAGGGATTTTTCCTCGAGGAAATCAATCGTCGTTGGGTCCCTTGGTTCAGGTGCCCTAAACTTAAAGCCCCGTAGGTCTTTAAAGTTAGAGACCGGGTCATTTTCTATCCACCAGGGCATTAACCCCTGGACTGCGGAGTCCAGCATCATATATGCCTTGGTGTGATCTTCCTTTAAGAAGTCATCCTTCCCGGTTGACATGATCATTGCTCCCATCATCTCGGCTGTGAATGGGTCAATCCACGGTCCCGGTGTCGACTTTATCCAGTCCCAAGTCTCTTTTGATTTGGCCCGTGACCAATCAAATATTTTTTGTCTTAGTTCTATATCGGTGGCCTTAAGGCGGTAGGCTTCATCCTTGAAGTTTGACCATTGATCGGTAAGGGTTTTCTTAAACTTATCTATATCCGTGGCCATGCCTTTATTTGACCACCTTGTAAGCTCGTCGAGGTTTCCAGTCTTGGGCATTTTTAAATATTCTTCTTGTGCGCTGTAGGTCATTGCTTTACTTGCAGTGTCTGTTACTATTCCCATTAGGCCACCAAGGCATAGCCCGATTCCAAAAAGCTGGTCCGTGGTTTGCAATATTTCTAATGTCTCCCCAAAAGTAGGAATTGTTCTCTTTAGTTTTAAGGCTCTGCTGGCCGCGGCCTTTGCGTGGAAAGGGTTTTTTGATACCATATCTCCGTGGAGTTTTTTGCATCCCCGTGTCATTATTGTTGCCCACGAAAATAGGTTTACTGCGTTTAAGATGTCTGATCCCATGAGAACCCACCCCAAGACAGGTACGGCTCGGCCCAATAGCCTTGGGGCTATTTTTGCTGCTATTCTCCCAAGGATCGATACGGTTACAAGGCCATCTTCTACGTTGTCAAGTACCGTTGCCAACGCGCCATAGTTTTTCATCCAGGTTGGGGTTGCGCTTGCCAAAGCCTTTAAGAACCTGAATTTTTTGTATACCATGGTTTCTTGCTGGGCTGGCGTTAGGGGTGAAGGGAGGCCTCTCTTGGTTGCCCATAAGTGGGCTGCCCTTTCTTCGGCCGATATCTTTGCTTTTGGTACGATGTGAATCACGTCCGAAAATCCTGGGATGTTTACGGTGTTTCCATATTTCGATTGGTATTTGTCTCGGCGCTTATTAAACTCCTCGGTTGAAAACTTAGGGAGAAACCCCGTGAAGTCTATCCAGGTCCTTTCATTATAATCCCTTCGTACTCGTTCAAGCTCCTTCTGGTATGAAGGAACCCCCTGAATATGCTGGTAGTAAGCTGATTTACCGTATTCTAAGGCCCTTAGGGCGTCTTCTCTTACTGTCATTTTAAGCCTCCGAAAGTATGATCGGACGATTATATCACGCTTTGGGTGTTTTTGGGTAGTTTTTCGTTGTGATGATGGCCCTGGGGTAAGTGATCTCCCCTGGGTTAAGGGGGTAGTAAGGGGGTTTTTGCTTTGTGAGCCTTTATTATATCCCCCTTCTTTTTTATGAAGTGTTGATAGGGGATATAATCAAAGGCTCATCGAGGGTCGTCCGAACGACTTTTTACCCCAATTCTTAGGGGTGTCGTGAGGCCGACACTCAACATAAAAGGATAAGGCGACCAGGGGGAGCCGAAAAAGACATAAAATCTCAGCCCTGTATTTCACCAGAAGCGGACGGACATACGCCATTGACGGCGACTTCACCCATTGCGACTTAGCAAACGTCATGTCTAATGTAGTTCGTATTTCCCGAAGATTAGACACACCCTGCTTTAGTTTTACACAGGTAGAACGAGTACCCGCAATCACACCGCGGGGCAATGGGTGAAAACTTAAACCTGGTAATGCCCAAAGCAATGCGTTGTATCCGCGGGTTGGGCAAACCCGTGCTCTAACTGCGGGTTTTCAAACTATGGTTTTTGGGTTTTGAGCTGCTGGGATCCCCGGAATCCCTAAATCAATAGTTTTGTTTTTGATCTTTTTACGGCTGGGGGATTTTTATGACCTGTACCTTATAGTGTTTTAGGATCTTCTCAAGGTCTGAATCTATGAAGTAGCACACCAGGATGTCTTTTACCGGCTTTTTTATTTTTGGGTCCAGATCCCAAAGGAAATGGTAGGATACCATTTGTCCCACCGCCCTGAGATACGGGCTGCTTGCCACTTCGATTATCCATATTTCATTCTTCTTTTCTCCGATAGCGTCGATCCTTTTTGCCGTCGACGCATACCACATCTTGGCCATGGCCAAGTCAACCTTTAATACCGTCATATCAGGTCCACCCACCCGGACGTTGTAATAAAATCTTTCAAAATTAGAAGCGTAGTGGTCAAGAAATAAATGCCATAAAGGCACGTCCGCCGGAAGCATTTGTTGAGGTTCCCCGCGCCAGGTTATTTCAAAAGGCTCTCCAAGTTCAGTTGGCATAGGTCAAGTTTTTTAATTACCTATTTCTCAGCTTGTGGTTTACCTTTATTTAAATTTCTCAGCTCTTCTTGAAGCTGTTCTCTCTGAAACTTCAATTCCCTGTATTGCTCCCTGACCGTTTGAGGCATTTTGTTTTCTTCACATTTTTTTGAGTTATCAGGGCAATACCGATCCTCAATGGTCCAGATTCTCTGCTGAACGGCTCGTAACTGGTCTTCTATGATTTTATAGTCAAGGCGTATCGCAATTTTCTTTATACTCTCCATGGCCTTCATCATGTCGCTTGCATGGGCATACCTGTCCTCAAAAAAGAAGTACACCCCGAAGCAAATAGAGATCAAAGCGATCATTCCCGCGATGCATCCGATCAATTCTCTTTTAGTCATTTTTTTATCCCTTTTCATTTAGTGCACTCCCATCAAAGGTAGGTGGTCGGTCCGGGGAATCAAAGGTGTTGTTAGGGTGAAATTCTCAAAGCGGAGGACCGTGGTAGTCCATGGACCATTTAAAATATCTATTCTTAATTTTGAGGCTAATTTATTCCAAAGGGCTGGTGTGGTAAATGTAAGCGTGTGGATAGCCCATTCTTCTGTGTGTTCATCGTCCCAGCTTAGAGGGGATAAGGTATAAATCCCGTCCGACAGCTTAACAGAATAAGAGACCAAGTTATTGTTGTGGAAACAAGGATCCATTAAGAACCCTAGAGTAAGATCTTTGTTTGCCGGTGGGTCAATGGCGGGGTATTGGAGCTGAGAGTAAAAAGGTAAGTTTGGGGCCGGGTTGTATAACTTCATATATCCGTAGCGTTCATAATGAGGACCTAACTCCCAACTGTAGTCTCCCGTCCAGTTGCCAAGGCTGGAAGTAAACTCCCGGTCCTCTTTAGATTTTATGTGTTCTGCCATTTACGTCTCGCTTATCCTTTCGTAATAATGAACAATGAAGCCCCCGATATGCACGCCGTCAGCGTTTGAAGTTATGGTAAAAGCTCCTTCTCCGCAAGGAAGCGGTGAATTTCCCATCGCAATTACAATCCCCCTTGGCTCATTTGTTCCACCCAAATCGATAGGGCCGCTTGATCCAAACACACCCATGCCAAAAGTTATATTAACCTCGCCATCAACGGTCAAAAAAATGCACGAGACGTAATTATAGTAACCAGGTTGTTTATTAATAACCGTCCATGTTCCCGCTAAGTCTATGTTAATATTCCAAGCCCTGGAATCCTTCCACCACTTCGGGTATGGTGTTCGAGCGATTATGAGCTCTGGTTTAATAGTCGGTTGCTTTGGTGGAGGCGTTGGCGGTGGCGTTGGCGGTTTGGGTGTTGGTGGTTTTGGTGGGATTACTTTAACCTTTCCCTCGAGGGTTTTACGCTCTTCAGGGGTTAGGTTAAAAAGGCTTGCGAATACGTCTATGAGCTCTTTTTCCGTGAGTCCGGTTCGTCCCTCCGCCCATGACTTAAACGCCTTTGGCCAGTCGATTTTTTGTTTCACTTCTTCAGGTTTTTTTGTGGTTGTAGGTTTTTCAACTGCCATGATTAAGACCTAAAAGTCAGGGTATCTGGCTGACATATCATTTAAACCTATGCTGTCCTTTTCCATATATAAACAACATGGTTCAATTCCTTTCCTTATATTCCCTATTAAAATAATTGAAAAAAATCTGATCCACCTGCTAGCGTATAAGTAATTACCAATTTAGGGCATAATGTGGGATCGGTTGTATAATTATTACTACAAAGATATGCTCCTTTTTGAACCTCTACACCCTCTGTTCCATCTCGAATTAGAAAATGAGCAATTTTTGCATGAGCAGATTGAAAATGTTGAACCAAAGCTAAAACGTTCCAATCTACCCAGTGGCCCTGGGTAGGCATTACAACAGAAGCACCATTATCAGTTATGTAATCCCCACCAGCGGCTGCCCAGACGCTACCAGTTTTATAGCTATTCCAGGTGGCTTCAAGCTCTACCCACCCCGTCTGGGTCAATTCATAAGCCCAATAAGTCCTTCCATCAGGACTATTAACGAAATTACCAATAAAATACAAACTCAAAGTAGCAGCAGAAATTATTGCCCCAGCTGGCAAAGCTGAAAAGTCAAATTTTAGTATTGACCGTATAATATCATCAACATTCGGATATATTAACAAATAAGCATTAGCTCCTGAATTAGTATTAGGACCACTTTGCTGAATCAAAGCGTCTATATCAGATGGTTGAATTGTTAAGATAGACATCTTTTATGCCTCCTGTGCTGAGGCAACGCATCCCCATTTTGAAGTAACAGTATCATAGATAAATCCTACTGTCAGTACCTTACTAATCACAGTAGTCGTGGGCAAAGCAACCCCCTTCGCTTCAAAACTTGCCCCCCAGGTTATTGCCCTTGCTGTTCCATTGTCTTTTATTCTTATAATCAATTTCTGAAAATTAGTCGGGGTGCCAGAAAGATTAGTCGTCATTGATGCAATGGCTTCAGCTTGAGCTGTAATCGTAACAGCATCGCAATTGTCAGTATTGATTGTTGGATTAGCATTTGAAACGATTGTTGTAATTCGTGATGTGATTCTTTTGTTGGTTAAGGTATCGGTGGTAGCTAATCCAACTAAAGTATCCGAAGCATCGGGGAGTGTCCATGTCCTTATGGCAGTAGTCGCAGCGGCTACTAATTGATTTAGATAAGTTCTGGCAGCGTTGTAGATGTTGATTTTTTCAAGTGTCTTTCCGACATATCCAGCCGAAGCATCTTTTTGGGCCTTATCTTCTGCTACTGCCAATACCTCAGCGTCTAAAACGTGCTGGTCATCGGCCAAAAGACCCAAAAGTCCTTGAACGCTTATCTCATCCGCTCCTCCGTCCTGGTGTGAGGTTTTGTGAGCTGTTGGGGTCTGAGCATCCGCGAGCGTCCCTGAAAGTCCCTCAACAGTTATCTCATCGTTTCCGCCGTTTTCGTGTGTCGTTGCGTGAGCTCCCACTGCGCCACCTCCCGCATAGTCTTCCGTGTCTGCCATGTTTTTTATTTTCCCCCGTAAAACCAAAATTTGTTAATGAGGGTTTTAATATCGTTATGCTCATCAATCATTGGTTCAAGGTAAAGTAACAGGGTTAAGACGTGTGGGTATTCAGTCGAATCATTCCACGTCTCACAAATTAATTCATATGGAGGCTCAACAAGATCGAATCCCAGGGACAAGGGAATAACGCAATCGTGAAGTCTAAAGTTTTGGCCCGTGTTGAATGGAATGATTTGGTGTTCGCCGATACGGGCTATGAAGTGAAGTTTACCTGCAGGACCGGAAGGAAAATAAAGGGCGCCTCCTGTGAGGCGTCCCCTTGTTAGTTTTATTGTGGTTTGAAGCGGATCAGACTCAAGCGTATTTTTTGGAGTGCTGATGTATTGTAGAATATCCATTCATCTTCACTCCATCCCCTTTTCCCATTCTTTTAAATCCCAGAGCTCTCCAACTATATGAAAAGAAATAACATCTGCGCTTACAGAGTCTGGAGTATAAACCCCGACAAAATCTCCTTCTCCAACAAAAGCTTTTCCGCTCCATGAGGCCTTTCCCCCCGCTTTTGCGGGGACATCATCCCCAAGGAAAACCTTTGTTCCTCCGTCGTCGATATAAAAACATCCTGGCTCTGTAGTGGCCATATCAGACCAGGAGACCGAAAGATTACGAATTACCAGGATCTTCCCTGGTTCAACTCGATCGTCTTTTGTGTAAAGCGTCGGGGTAGACGCTTCTGTCCTTATGATTTCTTTTGAATAGACTTGTCTCATAGCAGCTCCTAATACTTCCTAAGCTGCTGGACAAAAACCTGGGCGCTCTGACTTGAGGTCATGGCCGAGGACGCTTGGACGTCGAGTCTTAGACTACCGATTCCCGTTGGGTCGTACCAGTCTTCGGGGTCGTCTTGATCTCCAAAAGCAAACTCAAGGGCTCCGTGTGGCACCCATCCACGCCCGAGGACCTGTGTGTTTCCCGATCCGCCTTCGTGGTCGATATAAAACCTTCCACCGTCTCCTTCAAGGATCGAAAGCTCAACGGCTAATGCAGTAGCTTCCCAAATGGTTGCCGCGAACGTAGGCCAGTAATTCATAATGCAGTAAGCGGCGGTTGAGGCCGTCCATCCTTCACAAATATAAGACTCATGGATTGGTCGCTGCTCGTTGACGATTCCGTTTAGGATTTGGCTGATGGTGAGGTCAAAGGGGATCCTTCTGTCGTTGTCCTCGCTGAGCTTTACGTTGGCAAATGCGTAATCCGGCCCTGTTCCGTACTTCTGGATTCTGGTGAAAAGCTTTCTGTATGGGAAGTCAACCGGAAGGTCCGTGTACTCATGTGCCGACGCTGCGAGGGCATAATCTTTGATTTCCTTGTGCATAAGGAAGCCTACAGGGGTAATAACTTTTTGGTCAAAGATTTTTGCCAGGACGGTAAGGTATCCGGTTGTTGGTACGAGTCCCCCAGCGTCCACGTCGATAGAAATTTTGAGCTGTGGGTTTTTGAATTGTTTGGGGTCGAAAGCCAAAAGAGGATCCCATAGGCGACGACCGAAGTTAAGAATGAACATTTGTTGATTGTAGAGGGTAGGGACGTAGAAGACCGGGGAGCCTGGATCAATTTTTCTATGATACCAGTCCACGGCCTGGGCTTCGACGCCGCTAAGTGAATAAAGAACGTCTGAGCCGGCCACAAGCTCAATTTTTGTGATGCACCTTGCAGGGTGTGCGGTGGGCGTCCCCGATGCTGAGTTATATTCTTCATGGATGATGAGTAACTGAGAGATCGGATCGGCAAGGTTAATGTCAATAACCTTGGTTATGTCTGATGCGTGCACCTCTCGTGCGAGCACGGTCGCGATTCTGTATTTCATACTTCCCCTCCTTTCTCAATTTAGGGTCTTAAATTGTTAGATGTTTATCCCATTTTCTTCTTTCTTAAAGCTTGGGAGATCACCTTGACTCTTTCAAGGTTCCTTAAATCTCCCCTTGGGAACCTTGGAGGGATTGTTGTCGCCTTGATGGTGTCCGCATACGGAGCAAACCCTGTACCGTAATCAGGTGCGCCCACTACAACGCCTTCTGCGAACCTTGAAGGCCCTTTTCTTGAAGCACGGTCCTGCCACCTGGCAGTACCTGCTTTGTTTACGCCCTTAGCGTATGAATCGGCTGCGGCCGCTGCAGTCATTGCAGCCTTGTGCGACTCTTTGGCTGCCGTTGCAGACTGAGCCCAGTCCCGCTTTGGGTTTTTAATGCCAAGGGTATAATCTTCAGTCCTTTGTGGTGTAACTCGCCCCCATTTTTCTTGAATGGCGGCAATACTCTTTATTTCAGCCATTTTAACTACCTCCTTTCGGTTTATGGTGACAAAAATTGTCACCACTTGACATTTTGTCTTCTTATATGACAATTTTTGTTACTTGTCAAGTCTTTTTTTTAAGATTATTATGTATCGGAATTTCCGATACCAGGTATCGGGATTTTCTATTTGACATTATCCCTTCATTTTTGAGAGAATTATTCATAAACTTTTAGGAGGTGAGACATGACCCAACAACAAGAGGCGGTTGCAAGGACTCTGCTGGGGATAGCCAAGACCCACAATAAGTTTTATTGTTTTGTTTCCAGGGAGACGTTATGTTTGCTTTTGAAGAAATATCATTATCTCAACGTCTCACCTCGCACCATGTCAAGGCGGATCAAAGAATTACATGACCAAGGTTATATAACCCGGGTCCGTAGGAACTGGGACGAGGTGAATGGCACCAAAAGGTTCAAATGTAACCTCTATAGACTTGAAAAAAAGCTCTTCTTGTGGCTTAGAAGGTTGGGTGAATACGTCCGCCAGGTCTTCTCTCACTTCCACATGCCAAATTTGGCATACAATTCTTTAAGAAAAGGAAGAAGAGATTTAGAGGAAGCTTACCCAAATGTGGAAATCCTGTGGAAATCTCCTCAAAAAGGTCGGGCTTCGCCCATCAGAGGAATTTTATAGTCCGAAGCGGACCACCTTTAAGGTGAAAAACCTGTTTCCGTGTGCCAAATTTTTAAATTCGGAGGTGAGGTATGAAAATTCTTTATAAAGAAGGCGTCTATTTGAAATTCAGTGATAAGACATTTCTTGATCTTGCATTAATTTTTTTTGAGGAGTACCAAAAAGATGGTGTCATTCCAATGGTCACATCCGCTTGCGATGGTCGACATATGGTAGGGTCTCTTCATGGTGAGGGTTTAGCCTGGGACTGGCGGATCTGGGGTCTTAAGGATCCTGGGGCAACAGCTGATCAGATTAGAATCAGAGCCAGGGAGTTAAATCCAAGGTACGACATTGTTTTTGGTGATCCAGATCACCTTGATCATATCCACTCTGAATTTGACATCCGAAAGGCGGTGTAAAAATGGGAATAGAAACGATTCTCGCTACAATATTACCTGCCCTTCTTCCTGGGGTGGCAGATGGCTTCAAAATGATCTTCTCAAAAATTACCGGCATTTCGATGGGTGAGCCGAAAACCTTCGGGGAGAAACTTGAGCTTGAAAAATTAGGAATAGAAAGAATGAAAGCCCTTGCAGAGCTTGATAAACCCTATGGGACGATCTCCCTTTGGGTTTCAAATCTCAGAGCTTCATTCAGATACCTTGCGGTTGGAATTATAATTATTGCCGCGCTTGTCTACTGCTTTCTTCCCGTTTCGTATCAAAACCCGGTCGCGCTTAGCTTTTTGTCTCAACTCTCTGGTTCCGCGACATTTTTTATAATTGGGGATCGGGTTTATCTGGGGTTGAAGGGTCAAAAATAGTTTCATAAGAGTTCCGGAGTCTTTGGCGCCAAGGAATAGGGGTGTCTCTTTTATCGACTATATCCCAACTTTTGCCCCTACATACAGGCTTAAAGCCGTTGCAGATTACAGGCTCGAAGGTATCCCTCCAGATCATTATTTTGCATGGCCCCGGAGCGTACTTTCCATCAATTTTTTTCGTTTTCTTCGCCCACCTGCAACGCATATCTTTCTATTGCAACCTCCCTAAGTTTTTGTTCAAGGTTCTTCATTACGATGGGAAAACACTCATCACAAATTCCATGTGTTTCACTGTCGTCATCGAAGGGTTCTTTAAACCCAAAAAGCTGACCGCATTCCTGACAGATTTTTCTCATGGTTTCTCCTTTACCTGTAGTGGGCCGCCACAAGGTCAATAACCCATCCCATAGGCAATCCCTCTAAAAGTAAAACCAACGCCTGCCTTAGTTGTTTTTCATTAAGGTCCTCAATTATGGGTCTATACTTTCTCCAATAATCTAATTTTTGTTTCTCCGAAGTATAATTTATCTCTGGCATAATTTTTTCTTAGCCGTTGATCGACTTCCCCTCAATGTCAATCCCCCCTCATTAATGGAAGTGAACCCAACTTCACTTCCATTTTGTCTGCCTTAAATCAGCAGCGGTTCCCTACCGAACGGCTCATTTTTAAATTTAAAAACCCCAAACCACATAGCCGATAATAATACCCACAAAAATGAAGCCAACGAGGTAGACACAATCTTTGTAAGTTAATTCGCTCCAACGCATATAATTTTCTCCCTTCCGAATGGCTTTTATCTTTTTCTCAATCTTTCTTTTTGATATCATTATATTTTACAGCGTCGTCAATAATCTCTTCAAACGCTCGTCGAGGCAACTTAACCCTTGTCGACATGAAATCAATGATTCCATAAAGGGCCTGCTTTGCTGCTATTTCGGATAAATCATAAACACGAGCTTTAAGCATTTTTGATTCACTCTGGCTTAACGGAATAGGTTTAAGATCAAAATCAGTAGTCATACTCTCACCCCCCCTTTCGTTTGTCTCTTTTAGATTTTAGTTCATGAATCATGTCGGGGACCAGGGCCAATATCATTTCGACCAAATAGACATCATCATTGACCTGGTTTCCATACTCATCACAAATGATGACCCTAAATTTCCAACCTTTCCTTGGTTTTAATTTTGGGTGCGTACCCTTCACCTCCTTTCACTTTCTATTGGTCCAGGTCCTTCTAATATTCAATTTTAGGGGCTTCTTTTCCTGATGGAATGATAATTGCCTTGAATTTCATAGATCCCTTTAAATTTTTCCACTCTTCTATCATATTATTAACAACATCACATGTTGTATTTATAACCGGTCCATCTGAACTGTAGACAGTTACTTTATTCAGACTTGGATATATTAAGAGGGTTGAATCGTAAGGACTTGTATTTACATATATTAAACCCTTACTTGTTTCAGCGTTATAAAAAATTGTAAGTCCAATAATCACGGTCAAAACTGCCAATATTTTTTTCATCTTCTTTTCTCCTCCTCTTGATTGATTCAATCTTCATAGTCATATATAAAGCATAAATTATGCCAAATTTACCTGTCAACTGACAGTTTGTTTTAGTCATTTCACGTATAGCAGGTGGATAATTTCTGCTCTTTTTGTACAAAAAAGAACCTCCAAAAAGGGCAACTTCGCTGATTACACCTATATACCTCAATGTCTCCCTTTTTAATCCTGCAGCACCCATCACAACTAATCTTTTTCTTCATTTTACTTCACCTCCTCATTAAAAACCATAAATCTTTTTTTCAACCTCTTACCCGTGGATTGGGGTTGAAAAAAAGATTAATAGTTGACATTTACCTTATAGACGCACTACAATAGAGAAGCCGTGCAAAAGGCATGAAAAGCCTCTTTCCCGTAAAAATCTAATGCTGAGGCTTGGCGTGACTTTTGTTAGGCTTGACCAACATTCTTTGAAATGCGTCAGGGGGTTAAAATATGAAAGAACAAATTCAGTTAATAAAAATGGCCATGATTGATCGTCCGGTTAAGATTGCTCGTGAGCTTATAGATCCTGAGAGGGTTCGTGAGCTTGCCGAGTCCATTCGTGAAAACGGACTTCTTCAACCCGTTCTTTTAAGACCCTCAAACGGTCGTTATGAGATGGTCGCTGGCGATCGTCGGTATCTTGCCCATAAGCTTCTTAATCTCAAAGAAATAAAAGCGATCGTTAGGGACCTTGACGATCGTGAGACAGTGATTCTCCGTGGTATTGAAAATCTTCAGCGTGTAGACCTTACCCCATCTGAAGAAGGGGTGCTTTATTTATCGTTGAAAGAAGAGGGGGGTTTAACCACAAAGGATATTTCAAAGAAGACCGGAAAGGCTCATAACACCATTACAAGATATATTAATTTTGCTCGTTGTCCGGAATGGGTTCGTAGAGCGGTAGACACAAAGCAGATCTCCATGCTTATTTTAGAAACCCTTCAGGAGATTGAAGACCCGGAACAGTTTGAATATTATTTTAAGATGGCTGTCTCAAACGGGATCAACAACACCACAGCAAGGCTCTGGGTCGATGATTATCAAAAAACCAAACTTGGCACTTATTATTCAGACAACGGGGGTCTTCCCCCCGTGAACGTTGAAACTGAAGCCAAGCCTGTTTTCGTTACGTGTGAAGTCTGCCATGGTCCCACAGAAATAAAGAACGTTCGGAACATGGTGGTTTGTAAAGAATGCTGTCAAAAGGTGAGGCATAAGTAAGGTGTCAAATCCCGCTTATAAAAAGAGGTGGGAATACCCGCCGATTTGGGAAGGTCCAAGGGTTGCTGAAGCCTGGGACCTTGGAGGTTTTGATTATGAGACGCAAATTAAAATCCAGACGATCCTTGGAGCAATGGATTGGCCCCAAATTATTGTGTTCCGTTACGGTTCTTCGGACCGGGTTGTCGCCCCGTTCGTTATTGGAGTTTCTTCCGAAGGAAATCCCCTTTTGCGAGGGTATCAGCTCGAAGGAATTTCAAGGAGTGGTAAGGGTGAGGGTTGGAGGGTGTTTCAGATTTACAAAATGGAAGGGGTAGAAAACCATCAGGATTTTTTCGACAAAGATGATTTTGACTTTCAGGAATTTTACCCCTGGATCTATAAAGTCTACAAAATGCTTTAAGGAGGTGTAGAAGTGAGGTATTCAACTGGCACGATCACCAACGGAATATGTTGTAAGCCTGGTAAAAAATATTCCTATTCCGAATTTACGATGAAAGGGAGATGGTTAGAAAAAGAGGGTTTTTTTGTAGGGGATAGGGTCCGGGTGATTGCAGATCGTGGAACAATTAAAATAAGGAAAATTAAGGGTTATGGCATATTCAATTAAGCGTCATGAAGTCGATCGACTCCTTAACGTCCTCGTTCCCTTGGGTTGGGAGCTCAAAGAGGAGCGTTACGAAAACCGTGGTGTTACTTTAGTTATCCATAAAGAACTTTCCGAAGAGCTTCTTAAGGCTGCCGGTGAACTCGAAAAGGCCAGCTCCCCTCAGTAGTATTTTTTTTGTTTCCTTTAACCCCCCCTGTTTTTTACCCCCTCATGTTTCGCAAAGTCTTCACTTCCCGCATAAAGTCGGGGTGGCAAGAGTCCCCCGCTTGCAGGGTGAGGCAAGTGCCGAACCCCGAAGGGAGCGAAGCGACCGAAGCCGTAACCTGGGGCAGCCCCAGGTTA
>Ga0315280_10008295_pt1 | contig 13622 bp, 12 predicted proteins | sample YL17G06_40_MG_FD_203697 | JGI IMG/M metagenome (GOLD analysis project Ga0315280, IMG submission 203697) | Sediment microbial communities from Yellowstone Lake, YNP, Wyoming, USA - YL17G06_40 | ecosystem: Environmental > Aquatic > Freshwater > Lake > Sediment | place: USA: Wyoming | collected...
CTGACTTCGCCCTTCGGAACAGCTCATCAACCTGGGTATTAGAATAGCCGAAGAAGTTCAAGCCCCCCTTGGTTGAGTAAAAGACGTCCTGCCCCGAAGGTGACAGGGGGTTAGTGCTGAAGCCCATCACCATCAGGTCCCAGGGCTCCTCGCTTACCGCCCCGGCACCATTATTGTACCTCGGTTCCTCGTCTGTGCCCGGCGTCTTATTCATCAGGTATTTCCTTAAAAGGGTTGCCCAGGGAACGAACTTAAGCTCCACCTCAATGCCAATCGCCCCCAGCTCCTCCTTGACCAGGTAGCCGATATTTTCACGCTCATCGTTGCCGGCGTTAGTTACCAGGGTCAGCGTTAGCGGCTTATCATAGCCGGCGTTAATGAGCAGTCCTTTAGCCTCCTCTTTATCCAGCAGGGGCTCTACCCCGTATTTGGCAATACCTTCATCCACATAGCAGGGTGAAACCCTGGGAATAAAGCTGAAGGCAGGCTCGCCAAAGCCATAGAGCACCTGTTCTATGATTAGCCCCTTGCTTATTGCCAGGGACAAAGCCTGCCTTACCTCTTTTATTTTAAGCCCCTCCCAGCCGTTGTCCCTCAGGTTATAAGCCAGGAACAGGTAGCCGGTAGTGGGCACGGTATAGACATTAATCCCCTCCATCTTCTTGAACTTGCTTACCTTGTCCGGGTCAATGTCGGTGTAGGTAATGTCCCCCGCCTCCAGGGCGGCATGGGCTGTCGCCGAGGTGCCGAAGAGCTTTACAATATACTGGCCAAAATAGGGAGCCCCGGTATCCTTGCCCAGATAGTACTCGGGGTTGCGCTCAACGACAAACTTGTCATTTCTCAGCCATTCCTTGAACTTATATGGCCCCAGGTTCCCGGTATAGGTCAAATTGTTAAATTCCGGAGCCTGGGTAAAGGCTTCAACATCACCCTCGTATTTGACGGCAATGTATTTGGGATATGGGACCAGGCCGCGCACCGTATAGATGAACTCCGGGTAAACCGTCTGGCGAGTTATGGTAAAGGTGGTCTCATCAACCACCTGGGGGGTGACAAACACCGCCTCGCCCCCAACCTCTTCCTGCCAGTCGCTCTTGTAGGGGTAATTGAGCCAGTCGGAGAACATCAAACTTTCTAAGGTATAGACATAGTCTTCAGCAGTAACCCTGGAGCCATCACTCCACATTAAATCGTCCCTGATAGTCACGGTGTAAACCAGACCATCATCACTTACCTCAACATCCCTGGCTGCCGTCCGCAACTGAACGCGCCACTCATTGTCATAGGTAACCAGAGAGTCCACGGTGTGCCCGGCATAGCCGAAGGAGGCGCTGTCAGCCGCCAGAATCCAGTTGAGTGTTTCGGCATCCCCGGCTGATGTCCCCGAGATAAAAACTCCACCCACTTCTTTAGCAGGCTGGCATGCGCTGGCAAGCAGACATACACTAGCCAGTAACAAAAGCAGGATTTTCAATCTCCCCTTCAACTGCTTTCTCTCCCCCTCATTTTTTACGAGTTATTATAAAGCATTGATAGCCAAACTGCACGCCTGCCAGTCACTACCGCTTACGGTTTAGTACTTTAGTAAGTATTAGTACTTTGGTCTCGCTTAACAGCAGAACTTTTTGTTGACACTAGGCAATATATTGCTCTATTGTGGTCAATTGGCAAGACATAGCGGAGGTGCAACTATGAAAGGATTACTGAAAAGGAGCCACCGGGGCAACCACGGCTTCACCCTGATAGAGCTGCTTATTGTCATCGGCATTATCGGGGTGCTGGCGGCCGTTGTCCTGCCCAATGTCAGCGGGCTAGTTGGCAGCGGCAAGACAGAGGGGGCAAAGGCGGAGTGGGTAACCATCCAGACCGCCATGGACACGATGATGGCGAAGGAAGGCCTAACCTCGGTGACCGCCACCGGAGCCACCAACAATATGGCAGCCTTCCCCTCCAGCCATCCGTTATACTCGAACTACCTGCGGAGTCAAACAAGTAAGGGCACCTACTCCTGTGATGGAACCGGGCTGGTGGCACAAGTTAGCACCGGCTATTAATAATTTTTGCCCATTTGGAGACGTCTCAGGAGACTTCAAGACTAGGAATAATTCTCGCCTGCCTTTGAGACGTCTCAGGAGAGTTCAAGACGTGGCAATAAAAATCAATGGTCAAATGTACTACCGAACCTTAGAGGCCTGCCAGAGGGCTGGTGTAAGCCGGGCTACACTCTTCCGCTGGCTTAAGGCAGGCGTCCTTGAAGACGCGATGCCTAGAGACAGAAAGGGCTGGAGACTATTTACTGAGAACGACATAGCTAGAATCAAGTCCGAGGCTACCCGGCTTACTCATAGAGAAGCATTTTTTGAAGAAGCAAGAAATAGGACAAGTGTCAGAGGGGGTTCTTATGGGCAAGAAAATTCTGGTTATTGAAGATGATGCCATCGCCTTAAGGCTCATAGAGTACACCCTGCGCAAGGAGGGCTACGAAGTGCTCCAGGCAAAAAACGGGCTGGAAGGGATAAGCAAAGCCCAAAGTGAAGAGCCAGACCTCGTTATCCTGGATGTTATGCTACCGGGGATAGACGGCTTTGAGGTCTGCCACCGTCTGCGCTCTGAGTCTCAAACTGCCCGATTACCCATCCTGATGCTCTCGGGCAAGGCCCAGGAGATAGACAAAGCCACCGGGCTGAAGGTAGGAGCCGATGATTACGTTACCAAGCCGACAGCCCCCCGAGAGCTGATAAGCCGGGTTGAGTCCCTGCTCGCCAGAAAGGCTGTGAAAAAAGCATGAACAATGACAAAGGGGAAATAGCCGCTAAAGCAACCAGAAAAAGTCTGGGCGAAATGCTAATTGAGCAAAACCTCATTACCACGGAACAATTAGACAATGCCCTGGAATTGCAGCGGCGGGAGGGAGGAAAACTCGGTGAGATCCTGGTAAAGCAGGGGCTAATCAAAGCCGAGGAGTTGGCGGCAGTGATTAGCGTGGGGCTAAATGTACCCTTGATTGACCTGAAAAGACACATGATTCAACCTATCGCCCTCAAGCTAATCCCGGAAGATACGGCCAGAAAGCATACCCTCATCCCGCTGGATGTGGTTGGCGATTCTTTAATAGTAGTCATGGCTGACCCTGAAGACATCCGTACCATTGAGGATATTAAAGCGCAGGCAAGGATGAGGGTTGAGGTGGCCCTTGGTATCCCTTCTGATATTGAGCGGGCAATTGACCTCAACTACCGCTCCAGTGGCGAAATACAGAAACGGGTAAACCAGTTTGCCCCTCCAGTTGTGGAAGAAGCCAAGGTTACCTCGGAACTCATTGCCCGGACACCTATTGCTCAAACCCTTGACCTGCTTATCACGCAAGCGGTAAGGGATAGAGCCTCGGACGTGCACATTGAGCCACGGGAGGAGAGGCTGCAAATCCGCTACCGCATTGATGGCATCCTCCATGATATGTTCTCCCTGCCACTCAGCACCCACACCCCGCTGGTGTCCAGGGTCAAGATTCTGGCGGATATGAACATCGCCGAGCAAAGACGCCCCCAGGACGGCCAGTTCTCAATCAAGGTCGGGGACAGGGATGTTGATATTCGTGCCGCCACTCTGGAAACGGCGGGCGGGGAGAGGGTGAGCCTGCGCATCCTGGATAAGTCCCTGTCTCTTTTCACCCTGCCTGAGCTTGGTTTGCTGCCTGAGACCCTAAGGAAGTACCAGGCGCTACTGAAAAGCCCCTTCGGCATGATACTGGTCGGCGGTCCTACCGGCTCAGGCAAGACAACCACCCTCTATGCCTCAATTAGCCAGCTTGGTGAAAGTGAGCGTAATATCCTGACCATTGAAGACCCGATTGAGTACCGTTTCATGGACATCAATCAAACCCAGGTTAACCCTAAGGCCGGGATGACCTTTGCCAGTGGTCTGCGGGCTATCATGCGGCACGACCCTGATATTATTCTGGTCGGTGAAATACGGGATAAAGATACCGCCACCACCGCCGTCCAGGCGGCACTGACCGGCCACCTGATGCTTTCTTCAATCCACGCCAATGATGCCGTCAGTGTCCTCTTCCGACTGCTGGACCTGGGTATTGAGCCCTATCTTATTTCCTCGACGCTGATTGGCATTGTTGCCCAGCGGATGATTCGCCGCATCTGTACTCACTGCCGTGCTCCGTATCAGCCATCGGCGGAGGAGCAGATAGCCTACGAAGAGGAAATGAAGCAGCTGCCAACCACCTTTTATGGTGGGGCCGGGTGTAACCTTTGCGCCAACACCGGCTACCGGGGACGGACCGGACTCTTTGAGCTCATGCTCATGAGCGAGGGAATCAGACGGATGCTGCTGAGCAACGCCAGTGCCGGTGATATCAGAACGCAAGCACTCAAAGAAGGAATGATAACCATGAAGCGTGACGGGATGATGAAGGTGAAAGAAGGCATCACCTCAGTGAGCGAGGTGCTACGCAGCGTGTTTTCCATTGGCTTATAGGGGGAATCATGTATCAGTTTACCGCCTATACCATAGATAAACAGATTGTGCAAGGCAGTATAGATGCCACTTCAGAGAATATGGCAGAGGAAGCCCTGTACCGGGCGGGGTATCAGCGCGTCCTCAGCCTGAGAGAGGTACGCCCACGCCTAAGTCTAGAAACATTAATGCCAACCCTCTTCGGGGTCAAGGCTCAGGACGTAATTGATTTCTCACACCAGCTAGCCACCCTGATTGAGTCTGGTGTTACCATCCTCACCGCGCTGGAGCTGCTCAAGACACAGGCCCCCAGGGAGGCGTTTAGAAAAATAATCGCCGGGCTGGTTGAGGAGCTTCAGGGAGGTAGTTCTTTTTCTCAAGCCCTCAGCAAGTATCCGGAGGTGTTCTCCTACACCTATTGCCAGGTGGTGAAAGCCAGTGAACAGACAGGAAACCTTGAAGGAGGTCTCAGGCAGGTAGCCGCCTACATGGAGAAACGGGCAACAACAACCAGCAGGGTAAGACGTGCCCTGGCCTATCCGGCCATGGTATTGCTTATGGCCATCGGGGTGTTTGCCCTGCTCATCACGGTAGCCCTGCCGCCGCTGGTCGGGCTATTTGACTCACTTGGCGCTGAATTGCCCTTAGCGACGACGCTGCTTATTGCTACTGCCGACTTTCTCATTAACTATAAGTTCTACCTTCTATGGGGAGTTTTTATCTTAATTACCTCGGTTGTGGTCTACATGAGGCTACCGGCAGGAAAACTAACCATGGACAGATTAAAGTTGAAGATTCCGCTGATTGGCTCCATCACCGTAGAGCACAACATGTGCCATTTCTGCCAAATAACATCAATGCTGCTGAAAGCGGGGCTGCCATTACCCCAGGTAATGGATATCGCCATCCAAAGTGCTGGCAACAGGATTATCCGCCAGGCACTAACGGACGTCAGAGAGAAGCTGCTTCAGGGGCAGGGCTGGTCTCAGCCGATGACAGAGAATGAGCTATTCCCCCGACTCCTGGTGGAAATGGTAGCCGTGGGAGAGAAGACAGGTACCATGGACACCACCCTCGCCACCCTCGCTGACTATTATGAAGAGCGGGTTGAGCAGAGAATCAACACCCTCGTCGCAATGATAGAGCCGGTTTTGACCGTGGTCATCGGGCTGGTGGTTGCCTTCATTGCTCTTTCATTGATAACACCGCTGTACTCCATATTGAGGTCGATAAAATGAGTGGCTATAGGGAAACTATAAAGAAGTGGTTCAGACGGCTAAAAGTCCGCTTTCAAGACGAAGCCGGTATAGGGCTGGTCGAGTCCTTAGCTGCGGTTGCCCTCCTGGGGATTGCCGGCACCGCCTTCGTATTGTCCCTGTCAACGGGAGCGATTGCCGTGCGTGAGAATGACCAGGAAGTCGTGGCACAGAGCCTGGCGCGGGCTCAACTGGAATATGCCAAGAATTACCCATATAACCCGGGGGCAACCACCTATCCCTATGTCGACAGCTATGATGAAACCTATAATCCCAACCCCATCACCCTGCCCGAAGGATATGGCATCGGGGTGGTGGTCAGCCCAATCCCCGAAGCCGGTGGTGATACTGATATACAAAAAATAGCCGTAACCATCTCCCGAGAGGGAGCGGACATACTGACAGTCGCTGGCTACAAGGTGAAACGATGAAGAGTCAAGAAGGGTTTACCCTGCCAGAACTCCTTGTAACGGTGGCTATCACCGGAATTATCGTCAGTTTTCTGGGGACGGCTGTCTACCAGATTCTCACTGTCACCGAGTATGGTAGCGATAAGATGGTAGCCATGCATGAGCTTCAAAACACCGCCCACTGGGTGAGCTATGATGGGCAGATGGCCAGAACTGCCAGCGGTGGCAATGAGCTGGTACTGCTTCTACCCGATAACTCCCAGGTCACCTACGGCGTGGTGGGCAGTGAGCTTCTGCGCACCGAGGAAGGGTCTCAGATGATACTAGCGCGGAATATCAGCGCCGTTGAATTCCTCGTCGAGAAGCGCATGGAGCGCATCACCGCCGGTCCTTTTTTTGAAGACCGCGGGGAGCGCATCATCACCATGACTGTAACCTCGTCCCCTGAGGGGAGACCGAACATAAGTGAACAGAGAGAGTACAAGATTTGCCTTCGGCCAACCGACCCGGCGACGAGCATATGGAGGGTGGAATGAGAAATAGCGAACGAGGACAAGCCCTTCCCCTAGCCTTGCTCGTCCTGGCAGCGGGGGCGCTGATGATAGCCCCCTTCCTCGGCCACGCCAGTAGCAATCTTATTGGTTCCAGAACCTACGCCGAGGCGATAACCGAGCAATATTCCTGCGACGCCGGGGTTGAGTGGGCGCTGTGGCGGCTCAAGGAGAACCCGGTGCTTACCACCAATACCAACTATCATACCTCCTCCCTCCAACCCCTCCCCGGCGGGATAAACGGGCCTTCTTTCCCCATCACCGAGATACGATATGTTAAAAGCACCGGCGGAGGTACGGCGACGATAACACCGGAGTGGCAGGACGGCCAGGGCTGGCACAACTACCCGGTCGGGGAGGTAGTGCCCGGCACCCTAACCGTGGTGATTGATAATATTACTTCTTCCCAGGACGTGCAAATCAGGCTGAAGAACAGCCCAGCCCCACCGCAACACTTCCAGGGAGACGGCCCATATATAGCCACCTTTGAAATTGACTACTCCGGCTCATGCACTATCCAGGTTAAACTGCCAAAAAAGTATGGCCCAATGGGACCCGGGCCAATTACTATCACCATCACCTATCCAACTGCCGGTGGAGGTACTGGAGCCACCGAGACGATAATACCCCAGTGGTTAACCGGGGCGGATTGGGTGTATTACCCATTCCGGGCAACAGACAAGGGCAGTGTCATGGTTGTAGTTGAATGCGATGCGCCTATTATCAGGATTAAATTATTCGGCTCATCCTATCCGATGGGAACCTATTCGGCACCAGGGGGGACCTATTTTGTACCGGTCGAAGCGGCCAGACCAGGCCAGCCCGACCAGCAAATTATGGTTCAGACCCGCACCTATTATAAGGGTCATGAAGTACCATATTATGGCCCGGGCACAATCACCATTGCCTATCCCATCGCCAGCTACGATATCAGGGCACAGCAAGGTGAACGCACCATCACGGTAAGGGCAGCTGCCAGCTACCTGGCAACGAGGGTAATCTCATGGCAGATAGAATAAACCAAATCAGTCCCAGCACTACGAATACAAAAGCCCGGGTAGGGAAGATAATCCCGTCCAGGGGCAGGCTACTTGTCACCACCCTCATTATTATCTTAGTGATGGGCTATTGCCTCCTCGGGATAAGCTATCTCAAGCAGCTCAAGGAACACGGAGAGTTGAACTCCCAAATCGCTGAGGTTAGCCAAACGCTTAACGAAATACCCCAGCCGCCTCAGGACCTGGAACAGCAGTTAGCCGCGGCTCAAACCCTGCTCGCTGCCGAGCAAGGTTCATTCCCCAGCAAGGCAAACACCACCCAGCTCATCAATACTATCCTTGCCCAGGCCATGGTCTGCGGGGTTAAGGCTACTCCTATGGTAACCCAACCATGGTCAGTAGAGACGGTCGGGAAACATGATTATCCTGTTTTGCGGCTTACCATAGCGGTTGAGGGAAGCTTCACCCAACTAACGACTCTTGCCAGCCAGTTAGAAAAAGGAGAGTATTCCACCCTTATCATGGAAGATTTGACTGCCGGCAGGGGCGAGGGAACAACACCAATCACCGGTAGCTTGAAGCTGGCTATCTATGCCCGCCCCCTGAGTTCTGATTAAGGAGACTTACAAAATGTATGTCACGCTAAATATCACTGCCACCAGTGTAAGGCTTCTCTCGGTAAAGGGAAAGCAGGTAGAGAGGTGGGGAAGTATACCCCTGGCGCCGGGGCTGGTCAAAGATGGATTCATCCTGCAGCCGAAAGCGGTGGGGGCAATCATTAGCACACTATTTAAATCAGCGAAGGTCCCCAAGCATAGAGTCATTACCAGCCTGACCGGCCTGTCTTTTACCTACCGTATTCTGAGCCTGCCCCGGACGAAGTCTTCCCTGCTAGAGGAGGCTATCCAGCGCTCAGCGAGGAAGGAAATACCACTGCCTCTGGAGGAACTCTACCTTTCATGGCAAGCCATCAACGGCAAGCATGATGAGCTGGATTTCTTTGTCTTAGGTGTGCCGCGAAATCCTATTGATGCCGTAGTGCAGACACTAACCGAGGCCGGGATAGAGCCTTACATCGTGGAGCTAAAGCCACTGGCGCTGGCCAGGGCGGCCAATCGAGGAGATGCCCTAATCGTAGATCTGGAGCCGGACTGCTTCGATGTTGTTCTGGTAGCTGGCGGTATTCCCACGGTTATACACACGATAACACCAAGGGGGGAAGGGGCAAATCTGGAAGATAACATTCGGCGGCTAACCGACGAGTTATCAAAAACAGTGAAGTTCTATAACAATAGCCACCCCCAAACCCCCCTCAGCCCAAAAACACCCCTGTTCCTGACCGGAGAACTGGCCACTGATGTTACCACCAGCAAGCTTATCCAAGCCGAAATTGAATACCCCGTCAAGTCATTGATACCACCGCTGGAATTTCCCTCTGCCTTACCCGTTGCCACATTTGCCGCCAATATGGGTCTGGCTCTCAAGGGGGCGCCGCAGAAGGCAGTCTCTAACGGCCTCCACGATATCAATCTCAACATACTCTCTGACAAATTCAGGGCTGGAGCCCGCCCGGCGTCAAGGCGACGGATACTTCTCCCTCTGGCTCTAATCGTTGCCATCGGCCTTCTCTTCGGCCTGTACCAGCTCAAGAGTCAGGCTGGTGCCGAGACTGTGCGCTTACAAACCGAGTTGAGCACGCTTAGCCAGGAACTCCATGAAACTCGCCTGGCTCTTAACGAGGCAAACCAGACTACCGATACTATAAATGAAATACTTGCCGATACCGAAGCTCTAAAACAGGAGCACGAGTACATTCTGGGTAAGCGGGGCGAGCTGGCCGGTAATCTAACATTGGTCAGCGGGGCACTTCCATCTTCGACCTACTTCACATCTATACAGATAGGCGCCGGCCAGATCACGGTTGAGGGGGAGACTGATTCCTCCTCTAAGGTCATCAGTTATGCCGAGACCTTGGAGGAACAACTGGGGTTCTCTGAAGTCCGCATTGCTAATATCAGCGAGATAGAGACTAGCGGGGTTTCCAAGATATCTTTCGCCATTGTTATCAGTAAGTAGGACCAGGAGGGGATAATAGGATGCACATCGATGACCTGCTTCGGATGATAGCGACCAAAGGTGCCTCAGATTTGCACCTCAAGGTCAGCGGAGTCCCTGTTCTCCGGATTAATGGGGAGCTTGTTCCGCAAAAGGAGATGCCCAGGGTGACAGCCGAGGATATGAAGCAGCTCTTTGAGGAGGTAGCCGCTGACGGGCAAAGGGACTCCTTTGCCCGAGAGCTGGAGTTAGACTTTGCTTACCAGGCCGATGGCATCGGTCGGTTCCGGATTAATGCCTACCTCCAGGGAGGCACAATCAGTCTTGCCTGTCGTCCAATCCGAGCGCAGATCCCGACTATAGAGGAGCTGGAACTGCCGGAGGTGTGCCAGAGCCTGGTTCTGAAACCCAGCGGCCTGATTGTGGTCACCGGGCCGGCAGGCTGTGGCAAATCGACGACACTGGCGGCGATGATGAACCACCTCAACCAGAAGGCGAAGCGTAAGGTCATCACCATTGAAGACCCAATCGAGTTTGTCCACCAGGATATAAGCTGCGTATTTTCACAGCGAGAGCTGGGCCGAGATACCAGGTCTTTTGCCAATGCCCTGAAGCATGCCCTCCGGGAAGACCCTGATGTCATACTTGTAGGGGAGATGCGAGACCTGGAGACGATGGCCACGACACTGACTGCCGCTGAAACCGGCCATCTGGTTCTCACCACCCTCCACACCTCCAGTGCCCCCCGCGCCATTGACCGATTCATTGATGTCTTTCCACCCCACCAGCAGCAACAGGTGCGCACCCAGCTTTCGGCTACGATTGAAGGAGTGCTCTATCAGACCCTGGTGCTGAGAAAGGATGGCTCAGGACGCGTTGCCGCCGTGGAGGCAATGGTTGCCACTTCAGCCATCAGGAACCTCATCAGGGAGGGAAGGACTTACCAGCTGATGAATGCGATACATACCGGCTCCCAATACGGCATGCAGACTATGAATCAGGCGCTTCTTGGACTTTACCGTAACCAAGTCATAAGCCAGGAAGAAGCACTGGCTCGAAGCCCGGATAGCGAAGAATTAAAGGGGATGCTTGTGGAGAAAGGAGGTAATTATGGATAGGGTGATTATGGATAACGAGGCACCGGCTAATCGCGAAAGGAGAATACTGGTGGTGGACGATGAGCCTAATGTCATCAGGTCGCTGACATTTGTGCTGGAGAAGGAGGGATACGATGTATCTTCAGCCGCCAACGGCGAAGAGGCAATGGCAAAGATTCAGCAGTCAAAACCAAAGCTAGTGCTCCTCGATGTGATGATGCCAAAGAAGAACGGCTATGAAGTATGTAAAGAGGTGAAGAGCAACTCAAGCCTGAGTGATATTCACATCATCATGCTGACGGCAAAGGGGCAGAGGGCGGACCGGGAAAAGGGCTTGAATGCTGGCGCCGATGAGTTCATGACCAAGCCTTTCAGCCTTAAGACGGTTGTTGACAAAGCCAAGGAGATATTGGGGGATGGACATGAAAGAAAAAGTTAATACGCAGAATCATATCACCGAGCGCAAGCAGGCAGAGGAGGCGCTTCAATCAGAGAAGAACAAGCTGCAATCACTAATAGACGCCATGGAAAATGGCCTCAACATACTGGATAAAGACTTTAGCATTATTTATCAGAATCGGCCGGTAAGGAGACTTTATGGTGACCGCCTCGGGGAGAAATGCTACCGCGTCTACGAAGGTAGAGAGGAGATATGCGATGGATGCCCGGTAGAAAAGGCATTTAAGGACGGTAAGTCACACACCTCGGAGAGGAAGATAGTCATGCCTTCGGGGGAGATTGCCTTCTGGGAGAATACGGCCAATCCCGTCAGAGACGCCGAGGGAAATATCGTCTCCTGCCTTGAGATCACCAGGAATATCACCGAGCGTAAGCAGGCAGCGGAGGTGCTAAGGGAGTCTGAGGAGCGGTTCCGTTCTATCGTGGAGAATTCTCACGACGGCATAATGATCCTAGATGACGCCTATCGTTTCATCTACGTGAACGACGAGCTGTGCCAAATAGCAGGATATTCCCGCGAGGAGGTCATTGGGCAGGACTTCCGCAAATTTATCGATGAGGAGAGCCGACAACTCGTCGCCGAGCGATACCTTCGAAGGCAGCGGGGGGAGGAAATTCCTCCCCGCTACGAGTTCAACATTGTCAAAAAAGACGGCCAGAAGAGGCGTGTGGAAATCAGCTCTAGCATAATCAAGGATTCGGCAGGAAAGGTAAAGACGGTGGCTCAGGTTCTGGACATCACCGAGCGTAAGCAGGCGGGGGAGCTGTACCAGACCCTGGCTAATAGCTCACCGGTTGGCGTTTACATTGTCCAGGATGGGAAGTTTCAGTTTGTCAACCCCCAGTTTCAGAAGTACACCGGCTTTAGCGAAGATGAGCTCGTTGGCACAGAATCTTTGGAGCTTGTCCATCCTGAAGACAGGGAACGAGTTAGAGAAAGCGCCGTGGTAATGCTGAAGGGAAAACGCCTTGCCCCCTACGAGCTAAGGTATATTGTCAAGAATGGGGAAACCCTGTGGGCCACGGAGACGGTTACCTCCATCCACTATAAGGGAAAGCGGGCAACCCTGGGAAATTTTATGGACATCACCGAGCGCAGGCGAGCAGAGGAGGCACTAAGGCAGAGTCGGGAACAGCTACGAAAAATGTTTGAGTCGGTTACCGATGGGATATTGGTCATCGATTTGAACGGTGTCATTACCGAAGTAAACCAGAGAACACTGGAGATGCATGGCTACAAGTCTAAGGGTGAGCTCTTCGGCAAGAGCGCCTTTAAACTGGTTGCCCCTCGCGACTATGAGAGGATAGCCGCCAACATGCGGCAAGCTATAAAAGGGAGGAAAATCGGAGGCGCGGAATATACCCTGCTTAAGGCTAACGGCACTGAGTTCCCCGCCGAGCTAAGTACCAGTGTGCTAAGGGATGCTTCGGGCAATCCAGCTGGTCACATCACAATTGTAAGGGACATCACCGAGCGCAAGCGGATGGAACAGCAACTCAAGCAGCAGATGGAGGAATTAGAGAGCGCCTACCAAAAGCTAAAAGAACTAGACCAATTGAAGGACAACTTCCTCTCCACCGTATCCCATGAACTGAGGACGCCCCTCACCTCAATAAAGAGCTTCGCCGAGATTCTGCTGAGCTACGATGAAGACAAAGAAACTCAAAGGGAGTTCTTAACCATCATCAGTGAGGAAAGCAACCGCCTGACCAGGCTGATAAATGATTTTCTTGACCTCTCCAAGATTGAAGCCGGGCGGATGCAGTGGGAAACTGTGGAACTGGCGCTGCCTGAGGCTATTCAGACAGCTTTGAACGCTACCCAGGCCCTGGCTATCAAGACGAACCTGAAAGTAGACACCGAGCTAGACCCTGACCTGCCGACCGTCTGGTGTGACAGGGACAGACTGGTACAGGTAGTAACAAATCTGCTCAGCAATGCCATCAAGTTCACCCCTGAGGGAGAGACGATTCGCGTGAAAGCGCAAGTCCGCAACGGAAGTAAGCCGAGGGAAGACGCTGACATGGTAATGGTTTCGGTCTCCGATAGCGGCATTGGCATTGCCCCCAAAGACCACAAAGACATTTTTGAGAAGTTCAAGCAGGTGGGGGATACCCTCTCCGGCAAACCCAAGGGGACCGGCCTGGGTCTGCCAATCTGCAAAGAGATTGTAGAGCACTATGGCGGCAAGCTCTGGGTGGAGAGCGAGCTGGGCAAAGGCAGCACCTTTTCCTTCACTTTGCCTATCGCGCCGAAAAAAGAGGCGAAAGCGCCGAAAGCCAAGAAGGAAGAAGCCAAGGTTGCTACTAAAGGGGATAAGAC
>Ga0315280_10008298_pt1 | contig 13618 bp, 7 predicted proteins | sample YL17G06_40_MG_FD_203697 | JGI IMG/M metagenome (GOLD analysis project Ga0315280, IMG submission 203697) | Sediment microbial communities from Yellowstone Lake, YNP, Wyoming, USA - YL17G06_40 | ecosystem: Environmental > Aquatic > Freshwater > Lake > Sediment | place: USA: Wyoming | collected...
CGGCTTCATGAGTCCTGAGCACGCCGAGCGCGCCCTCGGCCTCTACCTGCTCGGAGCCGACCATGCTTAACCGGAGTTACCGTCACCCTTTTTCAACACCACCCGTTGACAGCGCCGGACGAGTACATCTACTTGACAACCCCATAGTACTGTGGTAGAAGAATTCCCGCAATGCGCTTGCGCATGCGCGTTACACCGTTACTGCTGCCGGGGGATGAAACGGGTCGAGGGTGGTTTCCTGGAGGAGAATCACAGAATCGAGTTTGTTGGGAAAGGGGGGTGACGCGCTTCTCTCCCGGCGCTGGCATTAACGGTGTAGGGTCACCTTTCACGAGAGCACATGTACCGGAACGAAGTCAACCGGTGCCCGACGAGCAGGCGATGGAGAATATCAGGCTTATTGTAGCTTGCGTCGGAAATTTAATTTGAGGAGGATGAATAATGAAAGAAATAAATATCCGACTAGCGACACTTGTTTTGTTGCTGAGCTGGTGGGCTCCGCGTGGGTTCGGGCAGACGGCTCAGGTTTTAGGGCATGTCACGGATCCGAGCGGCGCTGTTGTACCCGGTGCCCAAATTACCGTAACGAACCTGGACACTGGCTTCGAAAGGAGGACTGTTTCCTCGGGGACGGGCGACTACGTCCTTCCGCTCCTCCCGCTGGGCAGGTATCGGCTTTCCGTGCAAGCAAAGGGCTTCGCGCCCGTAGTCCGCTCCGGCATCCAATTGATGGTGAACCAAACCCTTACACAGGATGTTACCCTTTCAATCGGGCAGGTGAGCCAACAGATTGAAGTTACCGCTTCTGCACAATTGATCCAATCTGCCTCAACAGAACTCGGAACCGTCGTCACTCGTGAAGCAGTTAACAACTTGCCACTTAACGGCAGGAATTTCACGCAGCTTCTCAGCCTCACGCCTGGCGCAACTCCGATCAGTACAGGGCAAAGCGCAAATCTCGGCGCGGATGACGGCTCCACGGTGGCGATACCAGGATCGAGGTTCACGCTGCCTTCCCTAAACGGTCAGCAGAACCGCACCATGGTCTTTTTCCTCGATGGCATCTTCAACACAGATTTTCGGACCACCACCTACACCCTTTTGCCGATTATTGACACGGTCCGGGAATTCAAGGTACAAACCCATAACGACGACGCGCAGTATGGACAGGTGCTCGGCGGAGTCATCAACGTCATTACCAAGTCTGGGACCAATGACTTACATGGGTCTGCCTGGGAGTTTGTTCGCAATAACGTTTTCGATGCCAGGAATCCGATTACAGAGACCAATAGAAGCTCGGCCTCCCCTTATCACCTGAATCAATTTGGTGCCGCTGTGGGGGGGCCCGTATATCTTCCGAAGCTGTATAACGGAAAGAACAAAACATTCTTTTACTTTGGCTACGAGGGATGGCGCTATTCGAGGCCCAGCCAATCTTTGTATAACGTCCCGACCGCAGCGGAGCTGAATGGAGACTTTTCCCAATCCACTCTTGACCAGCCCATTTACGACCCGGCCACGACGCGGCCGGACCCCAATAACCCGGGACAGTATATCCGCGATCCCTTCTTGAATAACATTATCCCACCCGACAGGCTGGATAATGACGCTTCGAGAGCGGTGATCAATTACATTCAGAATTATTTTGACAAGCCCAATCTGGTCGGGAACCCGTTCTTTAATGCCGTGAACACGGCCCCAGTAATTAACAACAATAACACTTACAGCATCAGGGCTGACGAGAATTGGGGGTCGAAGGACACCTTCTGGTTTCGTTACACGCAAATGAACGTGAGGCAAGAGAATCCCGCAACCCGAAGCGTCATTAATTCTCAAGTAATGCACGCAAAGAATACAGGAGGGGGATGGACTCACATTTTCACTCCAACGCTCCTCATGGACGTTCGTGGGGGGTATACCTCGCGTCCCTTCCTTATTGGGACGTTACCCAAAGCTGGCCTTGGCCCCATCGAACAAGCAGGTTTTGCATACTCGACTTTGTTTCCCAATATCAGCCTCGCAGCCCCTTGGGGAAGCTCAGGACTTGCACAACCTCAGCCTCGAGGCAACCCCAATTACTCCATTTCCCCCAGTTTGACCTGGATTCGCACCGCCCACCATACCTGGAATTTTGGTTTTCAGTGGGTCTCCCAGGCACGGAGCCAGAGTGGGAGTGGCGAGAGCTTTACGTTTAATAATGTCCCGACCGCCCATCCCCAGCAACTTGGGACAACTGGTAATTCGCTGGCCTCTGCTGTGCTGGGACTCCCGTCCCAATCCAGCGCGAACTTAATAAACGCGATAGAGTATAAGATTCCATCCTGGGGCGTTTATGCCCAGGACAAGTGGAAGATTACTCCGCGGCTAACGCTCAACCTGGGCTTGCGGTACGATCACAGCAATAAGACAAGCCTCATCAAAGGTATGCAAAACAAATTTGACTTCAACACTGGTAATTGGCTGATCGGTGCAAAAACCCTTCCGCCACCCTGCAATACAGCCGGCGTGGCTCCTTGTATTCCGGGAGATGGCACGCTGGCCAGCATTCCGTACGGTGATCACATTCTCGTTGATCCCAGTATCATGGAGGGACCTACCCCGCAGTGGAACGACTTTGGACCCCGTATCGGACTAGCTTACCGACTTACTGATAACACTATAGTTCGAGTTGGTTATGGGCTGTTCTGGGACACCCTCTCGGGGTATAGCCAGTCTATTTCCAGTTCAATGAACAGTTGGCCGTTCATTGGCGCGGTCTCCAATCCTTTAAATGCGGTCGGCACACCTCCGGTTACCATCCTTCAAGCCGACAAGACTATCGGCTCTCCTTTGCCCGGTCCCGCACCTTGGCATAACATCACGTGGTACATCGACCCCCACTGGCGGAATCCTCTTTCGCACCAGTGGAATGCAGAGATCCAGCGTACTTTCGGGGAGAACTTGCTCCTTTCAGTGGCGTATGTGGGAAGCACAAACCGCGACATCGATTATGGGGGCTTAGCCAACACAGCCCCGACTCCGCGTGGCACAGCTCCTTATCCGTACATGGGTAGTATCTTTTGGGACTACTCCGGTGCTTCCTCCAACTACCACGCTCTTCAAGCCAAGTTGCAGCACAACTTCGCTAACGGTTTGCAGTTTCTGGCTTCGTACACCTGGTCGAAGTCCATTGATAACAGCAGCGGCCTGTATGGTGCTGAGAACGGTGCGGGCGGTTCACAGATTCAGAACTATTACGACCGCCAGTCGAACCGCGCCGTATCGAGTTACAACATTCCGCAGCTCTTTTCTTTTAGCGGACTATATGAACTGCCGGCTGGAAGGGGTCACAGCCGCCTGAACAGTGGTCCCGCTTCCTGGGTGCTCGGTAACTGGCAAGTGAACACGATCGCGACACTACGATCAGGAGTGCCTTACACCCTGAGCGTGGTTGGCGATGTGGCCAATATCAGCAATAGCGTTGCGTGGTGGAACTATGAACGACCCAACTTGGTAGGCAATCCAAACCTTGCGAGCCCCACCGCACAGCAATACTTCAACACGAGTGCCTTTGCGGTCCCCGCGACCGGCTCGTTTGGCAACGTGGGACGCAACACGCTTCGGTCGGCATCTGTTTACGTCGTCGATTTCTCTCTGTTTAAGAACTTCCCTCTGGGGAAAGACACCGCAAGACAGCTTCAGTTCAGGGTTGAAGGTTTCAACATTTTCAACATTCAGTCTCTCGGTGTTCCTGGCACCACGATAGGCCAACCCACAACAGGCGTCGTGGGCAACGTGGCAGCGCCTCCGAGGGAGTTGCAGCTTGCTCTCAAGCTAAATTTCTGAGTCGACGGGGTCTTTGTCCCCTAGTGCAGTATGTCGTAGTTTCGGAGTCTTCCTTTTCGATCCGCGAGCAGCCTCGCGGATCGAAAAGGAAGGCGAGATCAGCTTGAGGTGGTATGTCACTGGTAAGCGTGGACTGCACCGGAAGTTCGGGGACTCTGACTGTCGCAACTGTGAAGGATCCCTAAGGACCGCCGGAATCTCGAACGTTAAGCCACGAGAATCATTTGGCAAGTACATTCCCCGAAGGAGGCTTTCATAATGGCAAAGAAACCAGGCGGAATTGATCGTCGAGTTTTTCTGAAGGTGGGAGGAGCAGGATTGGGGGGCTTGGCTGCTTTGCAGTGGGGTGAGGTGCTTGTTAAGGGGGAGTTCTCTCAGCGCAGCGCACCTGCTGAGCCCGTCGTGCTGAGGTCGCGGGAAATGGAAGTATTGCTGGACCGCCACGACGGCTTGCCCTACGAGTATCGGCTGCTGGCTCTTAATTCGAGGATGCATGCGGAAGACTTTGGCAGTCAGATCGACGTAACTATCTGCAGGCGGAATCCGTGGGGATTCAGCAAGAAGCCGACCGCAGCTTCGTCCGTCCAAGCGACTGAAACGCAGGCGGATTTCCGATTTCACGCGACGTACGAAGGGAATCCGGCTGGGAGCTTTACTGTGCGCTACGTTCTGGATGGCGCAACGGTCTATGTATCTTTAGAAGACGTCAAAGAGTCTGAAGGATACGAGCTCATCGACATCGGCATGCCTTGTCTCGCCACGGTGCGAGAAGAAGATGGTTTGGCGTGGTTGGCACATGGTGACGACGGCGGCAGCCTTGTGAACTTGAGTGAGGCAAAGCCCGGGCATTTGCCAGAAGATCCTTTCTGGGGGAAGGTTTTGGCTACGCTGCCTGTTGTCATGATCGGGACTGACCGGGCGATTTGCGTGCTCGAGGTATCCGCGTACACGGACGGGACGGAGTTAGCGGTGATGGGAGAGAGTGGCCATCGGCGTGCCGCCCTCGGGACAATTAAGACGTATCGCGTGAATGGAAGCTCTTGCTACGACATGAATACGGCTCCGCCGCCGGGGCCCCGCGTGTGTGGAAACGAGAAGACCCCAAACCTGCTGGTGGGACAGCGCTCGCTGTGCCGTCTGGATTTCCTCGGCGACCTGGATGGAGACGGATCTGTGGATTGGCTTGATGGCGCAAAACTGGTGCGCAAGCGCATGCCGGAGATTCACACGCACTATTACGACGATAAGTTTCTATATATCATTGCTGGCCTGTTTCCTCCGTCCAAATTCAGTGCCCCGGTGGAGCCCCGGACAAATTTCGAACAGGCGAACAAGCTGATTCACGATGTCGCGGCACTGACGGATAACCACCCTCAAGTTGTTTACATTGGCGGGTGGACATATCGAGGTCAGGACAGTGACTATCCGTCGGTCGTCAGAGTGAACGAAAAGTTAGGTGGCTATGACGGCCTGATGCGCCTGATGCAGGAGGCTCGTCAGGTGAATTGCAACGTAAGCCTAGACGACAATTACGATGACGCGTATCGAAGCAGTCCTGCATGGGATCCTGATTTCATTGCAAGACGGCCAAATGGAGAGCTATGGGAAAGCCGTACTTGGACCGCCGAGCCCTCGTATATTATCGGCTTGGCGAAGTATATGAAAGGACCCGGCCCAGAGCGCATAAGCTTCACCCGCGAGCATTACAAGTTACGCGACACCATCCTTGTTGACGTGCTCTCCTACTTTTCTATCCGCAATGATTGGGACCCGGCACATCCGGCGAGTGGCTACAAGAACCTCGTAGAGGGAAGGTATAAAGTCCTCGAAGGCTTCGCCAAGGAGGGAATAGATGTCATCTCTGAGGCCCTGAGATATGCGTACATTGGGAAAATAAGCCAGACAGCAACTGGTCCAACAGGTGGAAGGTGCCCGTTCGGCGGCAAACCTATTCCTCTTTTGCCTACGATCTACCGCCGCAGCGCCATTTGGGGTGGTATGGATTGGAAATATCCTCAAAGTCTCCTGAATTCGCTCTTTTATGGTGGCCGAGCATGCTCATGGTTCAATAATGATACAGATCGCACGCAGATTGCTGACTTTTTTTACCTAACAGTAGTTCCATGGTTCAAAGTTCACAACCGTGAGATCGAATCGTATCATCGCCAGGGAGAGCAGACCGTCATCGGATTAGAAGGGGACTCTAGCATTTGGATCGACTGGAAGAATGAAAGGTACTCCGTGAGGGTTGAAGGGGTTGAAATTGCTCGCGATGGGTGCACCTTCTGTCAAATGGACGAGGATCGCATCGCTTTTTACTCGACGTCGGCAGGTAATTTATTTGCCCCATTTCCAAAGGATTGGAATGCAGCCAACGTTGCAGCCTTCGCGTTAGCAGTGGAGAAGCCGGATGAGCTTAGTCCGCGTGTTGAAAACGGGAAAGTGAACGTTTTTGTTCCCGCGCACCGGCCCGTTATGGTCTATCGTGACGGGGCGAGGGCAAAGCGGAGGCTTCTGTAAGTCCAGATTTTGTCAGGAAACAAGGCGGGGCCTACGCTCAAAAACCACGAGCTAAGAAAAGCAGGAACCTCATAATACGGGCTGGCAACGATTCGCGGGAAGATGAGCCACTCCTTAAACTGAATAAGCTGCGCCATTGGACAGCGAGCCTACAATGGGGCTTCAGAATCCAGGTCGAGAGTGTAGTCGGCAAAACGGTTAATGTATTCCGTCCGGCACAAATCCCGGCTCGTGAAGGCTCTGGTGTCGGTCGACAGAGCCAACGCCGTTGTAGATGGAAATCCCGCATAAAAGGAGCTATGGATGAATCGGCGTGAGTTTTCAAAGCTCGCAGCGTTCGGATTGCCTGCCTTCGCACTCTCTAATAGGGTTGCTGGAGGCATTTCCGATGCTGAAGGAGGACAAACGACGACGGGAGAATCGGTCGAGGGGAAAACAGGACCGCGGGCCCGGAAATGGACGTTGTGGTATGCCCAGCCAGCGGCGCGCTGGCTGGAGGCGCTACCCGTCGGTAACGGGCGGCTCGGCGCGATGGTGTTTGGTGGCATCGAGCGCGAAAGGCTGGCACTCAACGAATCGACTGTCTGGTCCGGCTCCCCAAGTGATCGCCATGACAATCCGGGGGCGAAGGAACATCTCGACGAAATCCGGCAACTCTTCTTCAACGGCAAGTACATCGAGGCGCGCGATCTCTGTGCCAAATATGTACTGGGCCGCAAGGAGTCTTACGGCACACACCTCCCGATGGCTGATTTGCTGCTCGACATGAAACATGCCGGTTTTGCCGATCTACCGCCACAGCGCCCTTTGGAGTGGTATAGATTGGGAATATCCTCCGGCGCATGTTCTGATTATCGGCGGCTCCTGGATCTCGACGAGGGCATCGCTCGTGTCGAGTATTCCGTCAACGGTGTCCGGTTCACGCGAGAGATTCTGGCTTCCAACCCAGACAACGTGCTGGCGATGCATCTCACTTCTAGCAAGCCCGGCCAACTCACCTTCAACATCGGGCTGAGCGGCGGGGACCTTCCTTTCAAGGTGCACGCAAAGGACAGGAACACGTTGGTCATCACCGGCCACGCCTGGGAGAACAAGCACAGCGACGGCAAGACCGGCGTGGACTTCGAAGGATGGCTCTGCGTGTTGAACGCCGGCGGAACGGTCTCCGTAGCCGGTTCCGCATTTTCCCAATACGGCAACCATCTCAAAGTCGAAGCCGCTGACGCCGTGACCGTGCTTGTGACGGCAAACACCACGTACGGAGGCCGTGATCCTAAAGCGCTGTGCAGAGAGCAGATGGAAACCGCTATAAGCAAATCCTACGATGAGCTCCGCAAAGTGCATGTGTCCGATCATCAGCATTTGTTTCGCCGTGTCGACATCGACGTAGGCAGTACTGAGGCGACCGATCGGCCAACCGACCAGCGATTGACGGCGGTTCGCGCTGGCGGCAATGACCCGCAACTCAGTGCGTTGTTTTTCCAGTATGGTCGTTACCTCCTGATCGCGGGCTCGCGCCACAATTCGCCGCTCCCCACAAACCTGCAAGGCATTTGGAATGACAACCTCGCCTGCAACATGGGCTGGACATGCGATTTCCACCTTGACATCAACACGCAGCAGAACTACTGGCCCGGCGAGGTCTGCAACCTTTCGGAAACCAACGAGCCGCTTTTTCGTCTGATCGAGTCCTTGCGCGAGCCGGGCCGGCGAACCGCCCGGACAATGTACGGCGCGCAGGGTTGGGTGTGCCACGTATTCACCAACGCCTGGGGCTACACCGCTGCGGGTTGGGGGCTGGGCTGGGGCATCTTCCCGACCGGTGGCATTTGGCTTGCTTCGCATCTCTGGGAACACTACCAGTTCACCCGGGACAAGCAATTCCTGTCAAACCGCGCTTACCCGGTCCTGAAGGAAGCTGCGGAGTTCTTCCTGAATTACATGGTGGAGCATCCGAAATACGGCTGGCTGGTCACGGGCCCGGCCGTTTCCCCTGAGAACGCGTTCCTTACGCCTGATGGTTGGGATTGCAGCGAGTCGATGGGGCCGACCTGCGATCGCGAGCTGGTCTACGACCTATTCACCTCATGCATCGAAGCGTCGCGGACGCTTGGGCAGGATTCTGAATTCCGCGAGAAGGTCGAGGGGGCGCGGTCGAAACTGCCCCCGCTCCAAATCAGCAAGCACGGCCAATTACAGGAATGGCTCGAGGATTTCGATGAAGCCATCCCGAACCACCGCCATACAAGCCATCTGATTGCTCTCTATCCCAGTCATCAAATTACGCCGCGCACGACGCCTGATTTGGCAAAGGCTGCGCGTGTGACTATCGAGCGTCGGATCAGCCACCCCGACTGGGAGGACGTGGAGTGGACCCGCGCCAACCTGATTAACTTTTTCGCCCGGCTCGGCGACGGGGAGGCGGCCCACACTCACTTGCTTGGGTTGTTGTGCAACGATACGGATGCGGATCTGCTTACTTTCTCGCGGGCCGGAGTTGCAGGGGCATCGCAGAACATTTTCGTTGTTGACGGAAACTCGGCCGGCACTGCGGCTATCGCTGAGATGCTGTTGCAATCGCACGGAGGTGAAATCCACCTGCTCCCCGCCCTGCCTAAAGCATGGCCAACCGGTTCGGTGAAAGGCGTGCGCGCCAGGGGCGGTTTCGAGGTAGATATCGAATGGAAGAATCGAGAGCTCAGTGGCGCAACTCTCCGCAGTATCAATGGCACCGTCTGCAATGTGCGATATGGGGAAAAGGTTGTTAAATTGAACCTGAAACCCGGTGAAACAATTCGTATCACAAGAGATCTGACCGTGGTGTGATTAGGCAGCGAGTAAATAAGCAAGTAGATTTCCTCTTGAACTACGGAGGCAATTCTTGGTTTGCGGCCGCGGGAGGTCTTGCTGTTCTGGGTCGCATCTCGCCCCCATTCTGGGAAGACCGGCGTGGATGATGCCGGTTTGTCAGAGTTGGATGGGAGCAGCTTCTAGCGTCCTGGGACGTGACACAGGGGATGAACGAACAGGCTCCCGGTTTCTAACAGCCAAGGAGTACATCAATCCAGTTAAACAGGGGTACATCAATGGAGAAGATGAGTCGGCGGCGTTTCCTGGGTTCCGCGGCGGCCGGCGTTGCAGGGGGGGCGCTGGCCACAGACCTGCTTTCGGCGGAGATTGTCGATGTCGCGGCCGGAACGGGCAAAGACGCGCGCTCCCGTGTCCGGGAGATTGCCGCGGTGCGATATGCACCGCTGGGCCGGTACATGAAAGACCACTGTTTTGTCTATAAGGATAAGCGGTGGCACCTCTTTGCACCGCTGGGCAACATCGGCACTATCTGGCAGCATCCCGGCTCCGAAGAGACGGCTGAGCACATGGTTAGCACCGATCTCGTGCATTGGCAGCACCTGGGCACGGCCGTGGCCGCAAGCCGCCGCGATGGCTACTTCGACAAGATGATGGGCGGCATTGCACCGTGTGTGATCCAACATAACGGCACGTATTTCATGTTCTACGCCGGCTGGACCTTCCCGAGCAAGCATCCAACTTTCATAGGCACCCCCTATAGCCACAAAATCGGCCTGGCCACCAGCCGCGACCTCGACCACTGGGAGAAACCAGAAGAGTTTGCCAAGAACGGCGTCGGTGTCTTGGGCACCGACTGTTGCGTGGTGCGCGACGATTCTCAAAGGCGCTGGCTGATGTATACATGGACTGGCCAGACGCCCGTCTATCAAAGCACCGATCTGCTGCACTGGTCGCAAGCCGGCACGGCCCTGACAGAGGCTGACCATCGGGCCGGCGGGGGTGGCGCGGGGGAAAGCCCCTTTGTGATGAAGCATCCGCGATCCGGGAAGTGGATTATCTTCCTGAACTACGGGTACTCCGTGTCGGACGATCCGCTCCGGTTTCCACGCATCCAGAGCTATCCGTTCAAGGCCGGATTGCACTCGCCAGCCGGCGCCGCGCCAGCCACCGGTCGGTTTGGCGACGGGACCAACTACCAAGCCGACGACGACGGCGTCGGCTTTGCCCACGAGATGCTCGAATTCTCCGGCCAGTGGTACATGAGTGGTGTGGTCGGCGGCGACGGGCATGAAAAACTCAAGTTCACGCCCATCGAGTGGACGGCGGATTCGCTCCGCTTGGCCGAATAATCTTCTATTGAACAACAATGACCTTCTGTTGAAGAGACATGCCATGATCGAACACGCCAAATAGGTTGCTGCACTTGCCATGGTTCTTTTCGTGTCCTTTACCGGCGAAACGCCGGCTAACGAGCCACCAGTGAAGCTCGACAGCCTGCCGGCTTTGACCGACGAACTGGCCGCGCCGGTCGAAGGGGACTGGCTCATTAAGCCCGCCGCTCGCAAGAGCGGCGTGTATCGCAGCGGTCCGAAGGAGATCACCCTGACCAATGGGCTGATCGCCCGACGCTTTCGGCTGCTGCCCAACGCGGCCACGGTGGGCTTCGACAAGCTGCTTACCGGGTCCGCGATCATACGCGGCGTCAAACCCGAGGCGATCCTGGAACTCGACGGCGCGAAATACGCCGTGGGAGGACTCGTCGGACAGGCTGAGTACGCCTATTTGCGGCCCGAATGGATCGACGCGCTGAAGGCCGATCCGGCCGCCTTTCAGTTCACGGGCTTCGAGGTAGGGGCAACCCGGGCGCTGTTTGCATGGAAGCGAAAGCCGTATTCGGCAGACCTCCCTTGGCCTCCGCCGGGCGTGTTGTTGACGCTGCACTTTCAGTCGCCGCCGGAGAAGTTTCTCGGACTGTTGGTCTCCGTGTGCTACGAGATGTACGACGGGATTCCCCTGGTGTGCAAATGGTTGACTATCCGCAACGGCGGCCAGAAGCCAGTCAGGCTGAACACGTTCGTCAACGAGATCCTGGCTGCGGTGGAGTCCGCGAACTCCTTCCCGACCTTATTGACGCCGGCTTGGACGCCATCAATCCTGTCCAGATTTCCTGCCGCGGCATGAACGCGCGAGAGTTGAAGGCTGAATTCGGGAAGGATCTGGTGTTCTGGGGCGGTGGCTGTGATACCCAGGAGGTGCTCCCCCGGGGCACGCCGGAAGAGGTCGACCGGCACGTAAAACAGCAAGTGAAGATTCTCAGCCCGGGCGGGGGGTTCGTCTTCCAGCAAGTTGACAATATCCAGGCCAATGTTCCTCCTGAGAACATCGTGGCGATGTTCGATGCTGTCAACGGCCAGGCGTGACAGTTGCTGTTCGTCGAAGTCTGACGACTCTTTTTGCACTATTGAGGATTGCAGAATATCGTGGCCAGCAGGGTCGTAGAGCCGGGCTCCCTACCGAGGGATGGCGGTGCTCGGAGAATGCCACTACAGAACCGTAAACACCCGGAAGGGCGCTGCTTGTCTGGCCTGAAAATAGTGAGGGTCGAGGGGTTGTGAATAGGGATATCTATAGAATCGACCGCAGGAAGTTTCTCCAGTTGGGGGGGCTGGGCCTCGCTGGACTTGCTTCCACGCAAGGTGGGGTTGAACGTCGCGGCGTTCCCGCCACGGTGAAGCCGGCAGGAGCCAGGCCACCAATACGTTTTGAGAACCGGCAAGCTAAGTCTGGGCTGGATTTCGTACTGAATAATGGCACGATCCCGGAGAAGCCCGTCATCGACTCCGTCCTAGGCGGCGTCGCCCTGTTTGACTTTGATAATGACGGATTTGTGGATATCTTCTTTACCAATGGAGCCCAGATACCCAGCTTGGAAAAGGATGGCCCGACCTTTTTCAACAGGCTGTATAAGAATAATCGGGACGGCACCTTCACCGATGTGACCGAACGAGCTGGGGTGGCCGGCGCCGGATACTCAATGGGCGTAGCTGCCGCTGATTATGATAATGACGGCTGGACCGACTTGTATGTGACGGGTGTGAATCGGAATTTCCTCTACCACAACAATGGAGATGGAACGTTCACGGATGTGACCGAACGGGCTGGAGTGGCTGGCCTGGATGCCAAAGGGAAAAAGTTGTGGTCCGTCGGGGCGATCTGGCTTGACTACGACAATGACGGCCATCTGGACCTTTTCGTAGCCAACTACCTGGACTGGAGCTGGGCAAGCTCGAAGGTGTGCGGCGACAGAGGCAAGCGCCTTTCCTGTTCACCGCTGCTCTATGGGGGGCTACCGAACATCCTGTACCACAACAACGGCGATGGGACGTTCACGGATGTCTCCGAATCCAGTGGGATCAGCCGTTACGTTGGCAAGGGGATGGGACTGGCCATGGCCGACTATGACGGCGATGGTTTCACGGATATATTTGTGGGGAACGACGTATTGGGAAACTTTCTGTTCAAGAACCTTAATGGTAAGAGTTTCACTGAAGTGGCCATCGAAGCGGTGGTTGCTTACACGGAAGATGGCCTTCCCATTTCAAATATGGGGGTGGACTTTCGCGATTTGAACAATGATGGCCGGCCGGACCTGGTGATTACGTCTTTGGAAGGAGACATGTTCCAACTGTACCTGAACATGGGCCAAGGTCTTTTCCTCCCTTCGTCATTTCAAGCTGGCCTCGGGTATGGCACGCTCAAAATGAGTGGCTGGGGTGTCGGCGCCTACGACCTCGACAACGACGGCAACAAGGACGTGTTTACGGCTAATTCGCATGTCAGTGAAAATGCCGACTTCTATGGACATGACCGGTACAAGCAATCCAATGCAGTGTTCCTGAACCTCGGCAACAACCGTTTCCGGAACGTAACCGCACAAGCCGGCCCCGCAATGCAGGTCGCCGCCGCGCACAGGGGCTGCGCATTTGGAGACCTGAATAACGATGGCCGGATAGACGTCGTCGGTTCCGTTATCGGAGAACCCGCGGAGCTTCTCTACAACACCTCGGCGGGTGAGAATCACTGGATTCTGATCCAGGCGGAAGGTACGAAGAGCAACCGGGACGGGATCGGCACGAAGATCAAGCTCACGGGCGAATCGGGGCGGGTCCAGTACAACCACATCACGACCTCCGTGGGCTATGTAAGTTCGTCCGATAAGCGTGTCCATTTCGGGCTGGGAGCGGACCGGCGCATCCGCGAGATTGAGCTCCGCTGGCCGAGTGGGAAGGTTCAGGTCGTGAGAGATGTGGCGGCCGATCAAATCCTCAAAGTGAAGGAAGAGTGAGGCTTCGTCGAGGATCTCACAATGGGCCGGAAGCCGAATAGAACTGTCCGCGTAAGATGGATGGGGCTTCTCCTGATATCATGCTCTTGCATCACTGGTGGCGCATGGAGCTTCGGT
>Ga0315280_10008299_pt1 | contig 13617 bp, 12 predicted proteins | sample YL17G06_40_MG_FD_203697 | JGI IMG/M metagenome (GOLD analysis project Ga0315280, IMG submission 203697) | Sediment microbial communities from Yellowstone Lake, YNP, Wyoming, USA - YL17G06_40 | ecosystem: Environmental > Aquatic > Freshwater > Lake > Sediment | place: USA: Wyoming | collected...
CGTCAGCCTCGAGAAGTCCTCCTCGCACGCGCCCTTGAGGCTCACCCTTACATGCAGGTTGGGAAAACGCGCGAGGTCCGCAGCGTATGTCTCATCGTGGCCTATGAGAATTCCGTTCGTCTCGAGGATGAACACGTATTCCCGAGGGATCAGCTCGAGCACCCTGATCAGATGCTCCCTGCCGATAGTGGGCTCGTTCCCGCTTATCCTGATCTGACGATACCCCTTGTGCTCTGCAATGGACACGAGCTGCCGCGCAACCTCCTCAGGGCCATACAGAGAACCGTACCTCTGAGGCTTCTCCACCTCCCTCCACGACCAGCAAAACACGCACCTGAGGCAGCAGCCGACGCAGTCCGCGGTGGAGATCCCGCCGTAGAACCTGGCTGACCTGAACCGGTAATACGATCTCCTCCCCTCAGCGCAGACGATCTTCTCAGTCGCTCTCGCCATATCCACAGGGTCGAACATGATCGGAATCAAATCAGCTCTTCGTGTAGAAGAAGGATTGGGTCAGCACAGAACATGGATGTTCCCTATGTGGACGTTCTGCAGGCCGGACCTCTTCGCTGCCGCCCTCGCCTCCTCCGCGTCCTTAAGCGACGTTCCTGGACGTCCATCGAAAGGTCAATAAGCGGCTCGTTCGGTTCACCTCACTGTGCGAGGACCATGAAGTGTCCTAAATGTGGTGCGAAGAACAGGAATGACGAGCTCTACTGCATCACATGCGGGGCCGCCCTGAAAGCAGCGAGAAAGGACGAATCTGTCGTGTTCACCTGCCCGTTCTGCGACACCGAGAACCCCGAGACCGCCACCGAATGCCAATCATGTCACAAGCCGATTCAATCGCCGTTCGTCTATTCCACGCCATGCGGGCGTAGGAACCTCACATCGGACCGCTTCTGCCGAGATTGCGACACGCCCCTGCCAGTAAAGGAGGGTTCTCAGGAGGCGGCGCCGCCCATGCCAGAATCGGTTCCATGCCCTTCCCGCGGCAAGCCGATGGAGCGCAGATTCCTAATAGCTCCGAACGAAGGGTACTTCCGCGGGATCAGGTGGTCGGATACTGAAGCGATGTTCTGGCCGTACGCAGGCGAGCCTCTCCAGAGAGGAAGCTTCTTCGTCAGCAACACGAACGTGCCCGCGTTCAGATGCACGACTTGCAGTGTGGTAATCCCGAGGTACTGAGAGACTACGGTTGATTATTCTTCTGTTCAAATGTGCCCGCACTCTGAGAAACGCGGGAATATTTTCGATCTCCTAGGATAGCACCTCGGATTCTACTGAGATTCCCCTCAAATTCATTGAGAGAGGAGGGGCTTTGAGACAGGTCAATACAGTACTTTTCCCCCTATCGGTTCAGGGACTATCGAAACAATAACCACCGTGCACTCCTCCTTTACTACGCTGCTGAAGAATAACAGCGCCAGTTTCGAAAACTTGATTAACCATCTTTGCCATTAAAGGTGCTACGCTTAGGGGGAGTAGTTCTGGAAGATACTAAACCAAGAACTAGAAAGACAGTGCGCATGTTATTCGCGATTGCAGCTGTTGTGTCGATGGTGCTCATGGTTTTTCAGGCGCTACCGTTGGTAGAGGCCGGCAAGAAGAGCGGGACGACAACAGCTCCTGTCACTTGGGATTCAACACCCAATAGACTTCAGCTGAACTGGACAGGGGAAGAAGCTCTCATAAATCAGACGAGATCGAGCTATGTTGATTCGTCTAGTCCGGCGGACTTCAGAACCGCTCAGGCCGTGTCAGTCTGGGACGTGAAGTATCCCACCCAGACGATAGCTCCACCCAACGGTGGCGCTGCGGACATCTACAACGAGGTTGGCATCGATGTCATGTCCACGATAGACGCCAGAAGACAGATGGGATACACCACGTACCAAACCACGACGGGTGGCAGCTCAATACTCAACACCATGTGGGACCAACTGTCAGCCACACACCAGCTCAGCTTGGGGGTTAACGGTGGCAAGTGGATGACGATGAATCAACCACGAATCTTGTACGGCGCCTTCTATGTGGATGCGTACGTCTCCTCGAACGGCTGGGTAGCATTTAGGAATTTCACGGAAGCCAACAAGAACAACCCGAGTCTTTGGATGTGGGGGGCGGATACGAACGTCTGGAATGTTACTCTTCCAACCAGCTCGGGCACAGCACCGGCTCCGCCACTCAAGAACGCCGCTGTTATCGCTCCACTCTGGGCACAAATTGACTACTGGGACCCCTCAGGTGGAATCAGAGCAGGAGAGCTCAGTACAGCTGCCAACACGGGATTTTGTGTCGTGTGGAAGTATGTCCATATCGCGGGCACTTCCGGATGGAGCTCCTTCGGCGTGAGAATCGGCCTAAATGACTGGTCCACGGAGGGAGTGAATACTCAGAACACTTTCAGGTTCACGTACGGCGCGCTAGGCTCGGGACTGGCCACGGCGAAATATGGCGCTGGCATGGAGGACCAGATAGGTTGGCACTACACTGTGGTGACTCCGACCGCGGAGTACTGCAGGTACTTCGATGCCAATGCGGACAGTGACTATGCAGTCAAACAGATGACGGTGAAGTATGAGAAGTTTGTCTCCTCGGATGGAGGCGCGAATTGGGGCCCGGATACCACGGATTCGTGGATAGCGCCGCCCTACCTGGTTGGTACAGGGGCCAATCCCAAATGCGAAGCGTACATGGCCAACTTGGCGCTGGATAACCCGACCGTGAAAGCCAGCTTTGCGAACATCTGGGAGTACATAGCTGTAATCCTCTGGATCGCCGCCATGTTCCTCTTACCGGTAGCGGCGCTCACCTTGTCGTCTATCATGGAGTGGGCAGTCTTCATCGGGGGACAGGTGCTGGGTCTGGAGGACGTTTTCGCCCTCTTCCCAGTCTACACTACCGATCCAGGAGTGGTAGATCGTTATTGGATCGCCAATCTTACCGACGCATCTCAGGACATTAAAACATATGGCCGCGATTACATGTCCGGGTCGGCGACCAACAAGGTCCACTTTGCCTGGGATGCCAGCATGTTGGCGCACCTCAACTGGTACATCAAGGCCAGCTCCGTCAACAGGCTCCACAAGCTTAAGATCACCACGACCGCGTGGTACGGAGACATCAACACAGGGACAGGCAACATGCCTTGGTCGCAGACCACCTCAAATGAGGTTGTCATAGGATCTACAGGCCTCGCAGCCGGAGGCGGCAAGACTTCGTGGCTCGGAAGGACCTCTCCGGATGGACACTCAGTGAAGTACGCACCAAGGAACGTGCCGACTTCTGAGATCCCTGGATACAGCAAGGAATACGTGGCGTACCACATCGAGACTACGGTCAGCACGGATGTCGGATACGCCATGATGGCCTACAATGGGGTGGGTACGAGCACGCTCAACGATCCACATTCCAGAGCTGATCGCACAATTTTGGTCGAAGGGTGGTTCAAGATGTCCGATTCCCTGTCGACTACCCAGCAGATTGATGGGAGGTGCTTATGGATCTATGTGATGGCTCCGGACCGAAACCATAACGGCATCTATGAAGAGGGCAATTTCGACGCCCAACTTGCGGCGAAGGTCCTGTCCTACTCCGATTCCGTAGACACCTGGCAATTCCGAACCGTCAAGGTCTGGCTGCCCTATTCTATCAATACACACGAACCGTTCAAGATAGGAATAGGTAGGCCGATCTCCGCAGGTTACACAGGTACGCTCGTCGCTGAGTGGGCGGGCGTGCAGATAGTCGGATACGAGAAGGACAACGAGCAGGAGGGATTCTTGGACCACTGGGCGCTTACTCCGTATGTGACCAAGTTCAACACTGCGGACGCCGTCTCGGATATGACCTTGCCCTACAGCAATAAATACGACACACCTCAGACAGTAACAATCAGCCCGGTCCCAGCAAAGGGTGCGAACGGAGCCGCTCTCTCAAGAGTTGGTCACTGGGCCGTGGGCGGTCAGTGGATCTTTGGACAGGGCCCAATAACTATCGCCATGGCTGGTGCGGACCAATACTTCGAGGCGCAGTTCGTGGCTATCAATAAGTTCGAAGTATATGTGATGCCGACAGAATTCGGCGGCACAGATGTTTCGCCCTCGGGGTCAAATGCGGTGACTTCCGGAGGCAACATAAAGATAACGGCGACAATGGCGCCGTCCTCGAACCACGTGTTCACGTACTGGAGTGACTATTATGGAGCACCGCTGTTGGACGACAGTGGCGTGGACATCTCGACCCAGAATCCGGTCACATTCGCGGTCACGAAGGACCGATATGTGCAAGCGAATTGGTGGGCCGGAGGCTGTGTCGCGGAAGGCACGATGGTGACGATGGCCGACCAGTCGCAGCTTGAGGTCCAGAAGCTCAAAGTTGGAGATCAGGTGCTTGGCTACGATCTGACCACGAGCTTCTTCGTGACTGAGACCGTGTCGTGGCTCTCATGCATGAAGGCAGACACAATACTCGACATCAACCACGGCGCGCTGAGAGTGACGCCAGGCGATCAGCCCATCTACGTCCGGAACGCATCCTCCGAGGGTTGGATAGCGAACCCCAGTGAGATACAGATCGGCTGGGAGATACTCGATCTGACGACCCACTCCTGGGTAGTCGTCTACAGCCTCGAATACGAGCACGGACAGACGAAGGTGTACGACTTCCAGACGGATGGCCCGATGACGTATCTGGCCAACGGGTATCTCGTGCTGGACAAGCCCCACAGATGAAACACTGCGCAGGAAAAACCGCGAATGCCGCATTAGCGGCCCCGCGATAGCCAAGAGGCTGTCGCGGCGCTCTTTCTCAATTCCGCACACCATTAGCAGTCAGAATTTGAATCCCTTGGCAAGCAATCCGACTAGCCACTCCCCGAACGCTGCCGCTAGCACGGCTATCAGGGCTAGCTCCCCGAATTGCAGAGCGCTGCTCACGCCTCCGAAGAGCCGTACAGAGAACCGTACCTCTGAGGCTTCTCCACCTCTCTCCACGACCAGCAAAACACGCACCTGAGGCAGCAGCCGATGCAGTCCGCGGTGGAGATCCCGCCGTAGAACCTGGCTGACCTGAACCGGTAATACGATCTCCTCCCCTCAGCGCAGACGATCTTCTCAGTCGCTCTCGCCATATCCACAGGGTCGAACATGATCGGAATCAAATCAGCTCTTCGTGTAGAAGAAGGATTGGGTCAGCACAGAACATGGATGTTCCCTATGTGGACGTTCTGCAGGCCGGACCTCTTCGCTGCCGCCCTCGCCTCCTCCGCGTCCTTGAGCGACGTCACCGGAAGGTCCGTCATCAGGTAGTCGGGATGGAACGCGAGGAGCGAATATGGTATGTTCGGGTCGAGCGCCGCGATAAACTCCGCGATGGCTCTCGATTCGGGCTTCCTCGCACATGCTGGACAAAGGCCCAGGAACGAAGACGTCAGCGGCTGCTTCTCGCCGCACAGCCTACACTTTCCAGTCATCGCGCTGGTCACTATGTCGTCTCAGCGAGATAACCTTCGCTGCTCACGAGGATACAATCAAATATCCCGAGCGGGAGATGACATGGTGTGAAGGTCTATCGTCTCGGATGCAGCGGCTGGAGCTATGGCGACTGGATAGGCAAGTTCTATTCTGAGGAGTGCACGCCGAAGACCATGCTGCAGGAGTACGTGAAGCACTTCGACACAGTCGAGATCAACATGTCCTTCTACCGGCTGCCGTTCGAGAACCTCGTCAAGAGCTGGAAGGCGAGGACGCCGGACGGCTTCCTGTTCTGCCCCAAGATGAGCAGGAGCATCACGCACATGAAGAAGCTGAAGGACTGCGAAGAGCTCGTATCGCAGTTCGTGTCGAGGATGACCATTCTGGGCGATAAGCTGGGGCCCATACTGATCCAGCTCCATCCCGGTCTGAAACCGGACACGAGACGCCTCGAGGGGTTCCTCTGCTTCCTGTCCAGCAACCATCAGTTCGCGATGGAGTTCAGGGACAAGCGCTGGTTCTCTCCCAGCACGCGCTCTATCCTCGAGAAGTACAATGTTGCGACATGCCTCATAGACTCCCCGAAACTCCAGATCAAGGACGAGGTGACCGCCCGCTTCTCCTATGTGAGATGGCACGGCAGGAAGTCATGGTACAACTACGACTATTCGCAGGCGGAGATCAGGGAATGGGCCGACACGCTGAAGGACCTTCCAGTGGAGGCCGTCTACGGTTACTGGAACAACGATGTGAATGCCAATGCGCCAAGGAATTGCCTGTCCATGCTCAGGCGCCTGAAGAAACTTAGGGACGGCGCTAAACGCTGATGCGCTGTCGAACGAGACCTTGCACCTGAAGCCCTTGCCTGGCGGATGCCGCCCCGAAATAGACCGAAAGCTATAACCTAGCCGCACAAGTCTCCCGATGAACACGGTTCCGGCCGAAATCCTTTGAACGGAAGGTTTCACAGTTGCGAGAAGACTCAAGCATGGGGATGATCGCGCGGGCTTCCCTCATCACCGGCTCTGCCACGTTGATAGCTAGTGCGATCGCGCTCGTGAGAAACAGGGTCATCGCAACGCTTCAAGGGACAGAGGGCATCGGTCTTCTAGGACAATTCACGAGCCTGCAAGCGTTAATCGCAGGAATCGCCGCCCTCGGCATGGCAACGGGCCTCATCAAGTATCTGAGCCAATACTTGGAATCAAAAGAGTACGACCGAGTATCGAAGTCTTTCTCTTCTGCAGCAATTATGGTAGCATTCTCCTCGGCTCTTGCGGCCGCAGTCCTGATACTCCTCTCGGGCCGGATATCCGTGCTCTTGGTTGGGGACGACTCAGCCCAGCTCTACGTCGTCATAATCGCTGTCTCCATGCCCGTCGCATCATTGACAACGATCTACAACAGCCTTGTCAACGGTGCGAGAGCAATCAAGCCCCTTGCCCGCATATCCGTGTACTCTTCCCTCGGAGCGCTCATAGTCGCCGTCCCCACGGTCTACTTCCTGGGAACGGTCGGCATCATAGTCCAGATCGCGACTGCGTCAGGAGTCTCTTTCGTCCTCAACTTCGCGGTCAGCAGGAGGATAAGGAAGACATGGCCTGTCACGACCTCTCTATCAAGATTCGACGCTGACGAGTCGAAGCTCCTTCTGCACTTCGGGATAGTCTCCATGGTCACCGGGCTGCTCCTGCCGCTGACCCTGCTGATAACGCAGACCGCAGTGATACATGAGAAGGGGCTGTCGGAGAACGGGCTGTTCACTGCGGCATGGGCTCTCTTCTGGCTGTACATCGGATTCGCCACGACCTCAGTAATGGTGTACCTGTTTCCGACAGTGAGCGCCACCAGAGAGCGCGGAGAGCTTTCCAAGCAGGTGAACAATGGGGTGAGATTCCTTTCGATTGCGACGACGCCGATTGCGTCCGTCATCATTCTGGTCCCCGGGGTGATTCTCACGATTCTCTACTCCTCAGAGTTCACCGGGGCATCCAGGTTGCTGCAACTGCTGGCGATCGCGGGAGCGTTCAGGATCGTCTCCTACCCGGTCTCGATGGCCCTGATGGCCAAGAAGCGCCTGAAGGAGTATCTGCCGATCGAGGCAAGCTTCTATGTTGTCTTCGCCGTGATTGTGATTGCCCTCCTGCCGTCCACAGGGATCGATGCCATAGCCATTGCGGCACTGGCAGGGTACATCATCCAGGCGGCACTGTGCGTCTTCTTCGTGAGGCGGATCCTCGGGCTGTTCTATACCCTGAAGAACTGGCTGATTTTCGTCAGCTCGGCCGCACTGCTTGTCCTCATCTTCGCTCTTGATCGCGAATCGTCGATCCTGTCGTTTGCGGCGGCTGCGATACTCCTGCCGACTTGGCTCTTCTACGCGACGGAAAGAGAAGAGAGAGGGTGGTTCGTCTCCAGGCTCCTCGGACGCTTGCATTGACCCATCGCTGCAGAGGATCGGAGAGACCCCGAAACCGGCCACCTGAGTTCTTCACAAGCAAACGCTCACATGAATATCGTGGTGTTCTCTCCCACGATCAACCGGTCTCCTTTTGGCAACATGCCGTCCGCGTTGAGTATCCTCGAGCCTTTCCCTATCATGCTCCTCACGAGTTTAGCGTGGACGTCGACCGTGGTATCTTCCATGATTATGGAATCATCCACCTCGGCTGTTGTGACGACACATCTGTCGCCAACAGCAGTGTACGGGCCTATGTAGGCGTTCGGACCGATCTTCGCGTTCTCCCCCACGACGGACGGACCCCTGACGACCGACCTCCCGAAGATGACAGCCCCTTTTCCGATTCGGACGCGCCCGACGATAGTCGCTCCATCCTCGACCTTCCCCTCATTGGACGACTCGATCCCGTCCAGAATCAGGTGGTTCGCCTCAAGGATGTCGTCAGGCTTCCCCGTGTCCTTCCACCAGCCCTCAACATGGTGTGGCACGACCTTGTACCCCGAGTCAATCAACAGCGAGATGGCGTCGGTTATTTCCATCTCATCTCTCCAGGACGGCTTCAGTTTCGGATACACCTTGAAGAAGGTCGGATTGAACGCGTAAACACCGATGACCGCAAGGTTCGACTTCGGCTCCTTCGGCTTCTCGACCGTCCTGAGCACTTTCTTTCCGTCCGGACTCAGCTCCGCGATCCCATACCGTTGCGGCTCCTTCACGGGCATCAGAGAGATGACGCAGTCGGCCTTCTCGTCCTTCATCTTCTTCGGGATCGCCTTGATCCCGTTCTTGAGCAGGTTGTCGCCCAAATAAACGACGAACTCGGAATCGCCCATGAAATCCTTGGCGCAGTTCACCGCATGCGCTATCCCCTTCGGCTCCCCCTGGACTATGTATGTCAGCTTCACGCCGTACTTGGACCCGTCCCCCAGGAACTCCTGGACCTTCTCGGGCATCACGGTCCCCAGGATGATCCCGATGTCGGTTATCCCCGCCTCGCGCAGGTCCTCGATACAGTACAGTATGTTCGGCTTGTTCGCGATGGGTATCAGTTGCTTCGGACCCGTGTGCGTCAAGGGGCGGAGGCGAGTGCCGTAACCGCCTGAGAGAACCAGTCCCTTCATGGGCTATCCCTTTGAATCCGTGCTCGAAAGGCACGATGGGGCTATTTAAGGGCTTCTCGGGTTGAACGCTTGCCTTTTCTCATATCGATAATGATAGGCTGATAACCACGTCATCGTCATCTTTGTAGTCGGACTGCAGAATGAGACCATGTGGTCCATGGCATATCGTCGAACCGTGGCTTCGTTGCCGATCTCTATTCGCCAATATCTAGAACAGTCCCCAAACGCAAGAATCGCGCTCTGATTGCGGTCTCAGTTCTCGCCTTAGCATTTTCACTCGCGCTGCTGTTCCATCCCGTTCCGAGCAAGGGAAACGACACAAGCAGCGAGACCATAGCGCCCTCTCCAGCAAACAACAGCTACGAGTTCAAAGCCTACACAATCAACCATACCTCCACGATTCCGAGCGCCAACGGGACCGTCTTCTTCTTCGACTTGGCCCAGCTGCCCGTCAACGTGAGCAGCATCCAATTCTGCGACTTCAGAGGCGACACTCAGTATCGCTCGATCTATTACGCAGGTTCCGGCATCCTTCTGAATGCCAGCGGATCGAACGCATCGATCACGCTCAAAGAAGGAAACGGGAGACTCATAGGCAATGTCTTCTATCACGGCCAACGACTGGTGGTTCTCAACGGCCAGACGAGGACTTACATCAACTGCAGCAATCATTCCGTCTACAGCGGAACAGATCTGATGGTGCAGGACTGGAGGAACGGGAGCTGGACCCCGGACGAAGGCATTCTGATAGAGCATCCCAACAACGTCACGATATCTGGCGCGAGATTCTGTCTGGCTGTGTATCAGCCCGTTGCCAATGCTGAGGTGCCGGAATTCGAACTGCTCCCAGCGACCATGATCGCTTTCTTCGTGATCGTTCTGGCACGAAGATGCCATTGATGACGATAGAAACTGCTGGCTTTCAATCTCGTCAGCCTTAAGTATTGCGCATATCGATGCGCTTTTTCGAGCTGAGTGGTACGCGATGAGCGCAGCTAGATTCGGGCTTTCGGGGAACGAGCGTCCCAGAACGAAACCACATGATTGGGAAGCGGGGCAGAAGCTGAATCTGAGGCCCCTTGCAGTCGTGTTGGTCGTCCTGCTCGCAACGTCTGGAATCGCATTCGCTCTTGTCAACTACGTTCCCGGGCATGGGAAAGGGCCCTTGTCGGCCACTCCTGAATCAACGCTCACATGGCCTCTGGTGCTGAATTGCCAGCACAAGGATTCCATCATGCTATGCGTGCCTGACGGCCCATTCTGCGTGCCACCCAACGGAGCGCATGCGTGGAACGACGCAAAAGGCGCGGACGGAGTCTACGGCACAGCAGATGACTGCCCGCACTGTTCATGCTACTGCGTTCCAGCCTGTATATCAATGATTGCAGTCTACAGAGGCCAAGCTGGCAATTTCATAGTCCAAGACCAGATCTACGACAACGGAAAGTCAACCGGTGGCGAGACACTCGGAGACGGCGTCTTACAGACCCATGGTGTCGGCATGTTCGACGGCACCGGAGGCTGGCCTAAAGAGGTTCAGACTTCTTTCCAGTGGGCTTTGGGAATTGTCGGCTACATAGAGCACAACTCGACCAACCCCCTGACAGTGCCAGTACTTGCCCAATACATCGCGTTTGGCTATCCTGTCCTTTGGCTGGATCGCGACGGCTGGCCGGCGAACCAGTCTGCATTGTATCCAAGTCTGACATACAAGGCTGACATGGGCCACGCGAAGGTCATAGCGGGATGGAACGACAGCGACACGCCCATGGACACCAGCGACGACATGTGCCTCATCTTCGACCCCTGGCCAGAATACAACGACATGGGCATCCTACCCAAGAACGCGACCCTGGGACCAGGAGGAACTTTCGACCCGTACTGGTTGCGGCTGGACGATGTACTGAACGACACGAATGACATATTCCTCAGAGATACCTTCGCCCCTGTCCCCGAGTTCCCCGGCTTGCTTGTTCCGATTGTAGGATTCGTGACAATTGCTGTCGTCCTAATCAGAGGGAAGAGCAAATCTCGTCAAGAAGGATGATGGGTCTACTTTCGGATGCGGTTCGTCCTGGACTCAAGCATGTCCTTCATCGGCGCCCAGTAGTTTTCCTTCCATCCAGTGTCGAACCTATCCCCGCAATCAATGGGGACGCCAGTCTGAGTGAAGGTCAGTCGGGCACCGCCCTCCTCTGCCTTCAATGCGAATGTCGCTTTGGAATAGTGGTCGAGGCCAGCGTGGTCGCACGCTCCGGATGATCATCTCCTCGACTCCTGCACCTTCATCGACTTCAGCCCGTCCTCGAAGGACATCATCTTCCTGCCGAGCAGCTTCTCAACCTTGGTCACGTCGAGGCAGGAGTACTTCGGCCTCTTTGCCGGTAACGAGACGCTGGACGACGGCACAGGCACGACGAGAGCCTCGTCAAGACCAAATACATTGGCGATCATCCTACCGCACGTCGGCCTGTCCAAACAATCCTGACCCGAAACATGCCAGATGCCCTTCACATCTCTCTGAGTCAATTCTAGGAGAGTGTTCGCTAGGTCGTCGGCGAAGGTCGGTGAGATCCACTGATCTTCGAACAGGGTGGTCTTCTCACCCTTCCTCATCTTCTTGATCACCCACGTGACGAAGTTGTCCTTGTCCTCCAACGGGTTCCAGCCGTAGAGCACTGCAGGTCGTGCGACTACAGAATCGGGAAGTGTCGAGAGCACCGCCCTCTCGCCCGCGAGCTTGCTCGAGCCGTACACGGATATGGGCCTCGGGATGTCCTCCTCGGTGTACCTCCTCATCTTGGCGCCGTCGAACACATAGTCCGTCGAGATGTGGACCAGCCTGACACCCAACTTCTTGCACGATCTTGCCACAAGCTCGGGGCCCGTGGCGTTGACCCTGTTGGCCATCAAGGGCTTGGTCTCGCATGCATCAACGTTCGTCATTGCGGCGCACAGGATGGCGATGTCCGGCCTAGCCTTGTCGAAGAGCCTCTCGACCTCTTCTTTTGAGCCGATGTCGAGCGGCTCGAGCCTCCAAGAGCTTTTGCCGTCCACCTCCGGGTTGTAGCTCCCGATGATGTCATACTTCAATGACGCTTGGGACATGATCTTGCTTCCGAGAAGACCGGATGCGCCCAATACCAAGAGCTTCGCCCTGCTCGCCAGAGGTAAACACCACTCCAGTACGTCCCAGTGAAAGCGTGCCAGATTAAGAATCTTCGCGTCTGAGACAGCGATTGTCAGAAGCATGGCTACGGGAGAAGAAGACTCTGGAACGGCTGATAAAAGCTGTGAGACAGATTAATATGTCCTGAGTCTTTTCGTGGACACGCCATGACAGCGAAGCTAGGCACCATCGAGGGTGTCGTGGTCAAGCCCCTGAAGAGAATCGTGGACGACCGGGGCTGGCTGATGGAGATCTTCAGGAGCGACTGGCCCGAGTTCAAGAAGTTCGGGCAGACCTACATCACCACATGCAAGCCCGGAGTCGTCAAGGGCTGGCACTTTCACAAACTCCAGTGGGACCATTTCGTCCCGTTGAAAGGAAATGCTCTCATCGGCCTATACGATTCCAGAGAGAAGTCCAAGACGAAAGGCATCGTTCAAGAGGTCGAAGCCTTTGAGAGGGAGCCGAAGTTCATCGCGATCCCGCCGTATGTCTACCACGGCTTCACGCCGCTCGACGACAACGACATCTGGGTCGTGAATACGCCCACGGAACTGTACAACTACAAACAGCCGGACGAGTACAGGCTCGAATGGAACGACCCCTCCATAGGTTACATGTGGCGCAGGAAGGTGTAGACCCTGAGAACGCTCGTGACAGGCGGCGCCGGATTCATTGGGTGCAACTTCGTGAGGCACATGCTCAAGGAGCACCCGAACGACGAGATAGTCGTGCTCGACAAGCTCACCTACGCCGGCAGGCTCGAGAACCTCGAGGAGATCGGGGACAAGATCACTTTCGTCAAAGGCGACATCTGCGACAAGGAGGCGGTCAAGAAGACGATGGCAGGCTGCGACTACGTCGCCAACTTCGCCGCCGAGAGCCATGTCGACAGGAGCATTGCGTCTCCAGAGGATTTCGTGCGAACCGATGTCCTGGGCGTGTTCACTCTTCTCGAGGAAGCGCGCAGGATCAACATCAAGAAGTTCATACAGATCTCGACGGATGAGGTGTACGGCTCAACAGTCTCTGGATCGTTCTCTGAGGCCGACATTTTGGATCCGTCATCGCCGTACTCCGCGAGCAAGGCAGGAGGGGAACTTCTGGCGAGATCATATGTCCGGACCTACGGTCTCGACGTCGTCGTCACTCGCTCGTCAAACAACTACGGACCTTTCCAGTACCCCGAGAAGCTCATACCGGTCCTAATCATCAAGGCGCTCAGGGACCAGCCGCTGCCCATCTACGGCAAGGGCACGAACGTGAGGGACTGGCTCCACGTCGAGGACAACTGCCGGGCGATCGACCTCGCAATGCGGAAGTCCAAGCCGGGAGAGATCATCAACATCGGCTCTGGCAACGAGGTCCCGAACATCGAGGTCGCGAAGC